>WNFM01022706.1_pt1 | contig 15969 bp, 14 predicted proteins | sample 5400271 | NCBI WGS metagenome assembly WNFM01 (sample SAMN13153352, study PRJNA577476) | soil metagenome | isolation source: 60 cm saprolite on Douglas fir-dominated hillslope | place: USA:California | collected 2013-09-17
CTTCAGTGTCTCGAGAATCCGGGCAGTCGTCTTCAGAAATTCTTCGCGGCTGGGGAGGTCTTTGAGTTCGTTCCCCTGGTCAGCGTGTGACCGTTGCAGCAACATGCCGTCGGCAGCCTGGGTTGAGCCTGCGATGGAGACGATGTAATGCGTGTGGCCGGAGCGTGCGACCGTGCCCTCGGAGTTCAGAAAGTACCGGTTCTCGACGGTGAAACGGAGAGAGGAGTCGAAGCTTTCCAGCTCTTTGTCGGTGCGGTATTGAGCGGTAGCTTCTTCGAGAAGATGAAGCCATGAGCTGAAGTCGGTCGAAGAAAAACGGGCGAGAGGCTCGACAGCTTCGAGAGGTGAGGCTTTGGAGAAATCGTCGACCGGCTCATCGACTTTCAACTGTCTCAAGCGAGCTTGCTTCGCCGACAATGCTTCGGTCGCTGCCTTGTAGGCGCGATCGGTGGCGAGCCAGATGCGGTGGCGGATCGCGAAGACGTCGTTGTCAGATGGAACCAGGTCGATGTTGCCCTCGCCACTCCCGAAGAAGCTGTCCTGCTTGTAGTCGCCGACGCGGACTACGACGCGCAGCAGGCGGCCGTGGTCATGTTGCTGATGGCGCAGAGCGCCGAAAACCGCGCTGGCATCGAACTGATCTATCTCGGTGACACGGTATTCGATGTAATAGGGGGCCGGCACGTTCTCTAATTTCAGATTTGCCTTAGAGCGATCCATTTCTTCGCGAAGCGCGCGCAGGACGGCGTCGCCGGAAGCGGAATTAGCAGCGCGGGCGGAAGTTGAGAGGCCGCAGAGCAGGATCGCGGTAGAGACAGATGCGAACAGCAGGTGCCGAGAAAAACTCCACAGTAAACTTGATTTCGGGAGGATTGAACTTGATTTTGGGTGGCGCAGCGCTTCAGCGCTGCGATCAACGCCTTGCCGTGGATGCGGCTTCAGCCGCTGAGGTGAAACGGACGAGACGTGTCTAATCATTGGTTGCCTCCGTTTTCATCCGTTGCGCCGGACGGGGGCGGAAGAATGGGAGGACGCGCGTCGCCGTATTTTCGCTTCTGGACTTCCATCTCGGAGAACAACATGGCCGGCGCCGCTGCCGATACAGGAACGCTGCCGGATTCAGCTCCGCAAATGCCGTTGAAAACGCTCGTGGTGTCGCCGGTGGCGGCAATCTGCGACAACACCGTCAGCGGGGGTACCGACGATGTCCACACCGCGGACCAGTTCATCCGGACGTCCATCCGCATAGACACGCCAGACCATGACCGGCAATACCTGGAACGACTGCGGCAGATCGCGCGAGGTCAGGGTGAATCCACCCTGGATGTCTTCGAAGAAGAGACCGTAGGGTTTTCCCTGCTTCTTGATTTCTTCGATAAAGCGCGAGCGCAGTTGGACGTCGGGAATCGTTTTCGATGAAGTAACGATCAGATTGCCCTGGCGTCCGACGGGCATCAATCCGGACTGGGCACGGCCGTGCCCGTTCGAACTGCTGAAATTCTTCACCGGCAATCGCCCCATCAGAAAATTCTTCAGGATGCCGTCTTTGACCACTTCGACGCGCGAAGCCGGAGTCCCCTCATCGTCGTAGCGATAAAAGCCCGACAGTTCGGTGGCACCGAGGCTGTGCAGGGTGGGATCGTCGGTGACGCTTAGGAAATCGGGCAAGATTTTTTCGTTCACCTTTTTAGTAAACGTCTGGCCTTCCTCGCGGCCCCTCTGGCGCTGTCCTTCGACCCGATGGCCGAGCACTTCATGAAAGAAAACGGCGGCCGCACGCCCGGAGAGCAATGCCGGGCCACTAAACGGTTCGGCGAGTGGAGCGGCGTGCAATGCGCTCAAGTCTTTGGCCATTTTTTGCACGCTCGCTGCCACTTCGGCTTCCGAGGGAAATTTTGCCGGGTCTGAAAACTGGAAGGTCTCGACCCGCATCAGCTGCATGCCATCGTCGGCGCGGGTTTCGGCCTCGATCATGATGCGGAAGATGGCGTCGGCGGTGACGATCTTCGTGCCTTCGGTTGAGACCAGGTAATTGTGGCTCTTCTCGGCGTAAAGAAAAACCAGCGCCTCTTCGATCTTGGGGTAACGGCGGAAGGAAGCAGAATAACGGCGGGCCAGTTCTTCCCAAGCCTTCTGCTCGGGGAACGCAACCGACGCAGCTTTATCAGTGTAAGTGGATGGCTTCTCCTGGGAGAAGTCGGGCGAGTCGTCTTCGTCCTTGGCGCGGACGGCGGTCTTCGTCTTAACGTTGGTGAACGCCTGGCGCGCCTTGCGGTATTGCTCGTAGGTCAGCTTCCAGAGGACGCGGGCAATAGCGTCGGGGTCGTCACGCTGGGGAAGTTGACCGGAGGTAATGCCGGAGAACCGCTCCTGTTCGTGGGTGTTATCGAGGACCGGGGTACCGATCCGCATGCTGACGTCAGCGGCACGATGTCGGGTGCGAGTTGAGGTGAGGATGCCGCCCTGGGCACTGAGGATGACCAGCGATTCCCCGTCGGTCACGTTGTAGCTGGCGAAGTAGGGAGCGGGATCCTGCTTGGCAAGCTCGGCCTGGCCGCGACGCAGCTCCTTTTCCATGGTGGTCAGGAGCAGGTCGTCGGGCGCCTTCAGAGGTGTTTCGGCGTTCAGCGGCTTCTCACCAAGGAAGGCAACCAGTAGTAAGAGGAAAATGCGGACAGTGCGGAGCGAGGCGGTTTTCTCGGATTTCATCGCGAACGGCGAGTGTACAGGACCGGGAGAAACAAAAAAAGCGGCCCCTTCCGGGGCCACCCTTTTTCAAAGAGGCTAATGGCGGGAATCAGAGGAGACTAGTTTTGACGCCGCTCTGGGGGACAGAAACGGACAGAGTGAGGTGTCGAGAACATCGAGAGTGAAGTTTTTCCAACGGGTGCGGCCTCTTCAGTTGCCATGTAAATGAGCATTTGCGGAACCAAAATGGTAAGCGCGACGTGACCCAGTTCCATTTTGGGAACCTATTCAAAAGCAAGCTTTTAGGGTGAATCCCTTGGGGCAGCAGATGACACCGCTCATCAAAGAATACGCGGCCGAATGCACAAAGCTGCACATTCGCAGAAACTGGCGGCAACGAGACCCGTGTGGCGGCGGGCTGTGCCCGCCAGACTTCAAACACCGCGGCTGTCTATTGGTTCCTCCGATAAATGATGGTTTTCGGGCCGCCATCGATAAACTTAAAGTCTGAGGGCACAGCGAATAACGACGGGTCGGGTTCCGCGCGCACGATGTTGGTCAACCGGAAGGTCTGCTCACCCATTCGCGGATCGTTCCGTTTGCTGGAAACAATCGTCCTGAGGTCGGTCGAAGTCCAGACCTCCGTCACAATATTGATGGGTCGATCATTCCCGGCTTGGCCCGCAGGAATGGTTCGTGTCGTACGCACCCCCGTCACAGCGACACCTTCCATCGTCTGGGAGCCAAGGGATTCCGTGTCTGCCTCGAGCTGCTCATCCGTCGCCAAATGCTTCGTCTGGGCAATCATAGGCGGTGGTGGGGGGAGTGGGGGCATCCCGCCCTCCGTGTGTATGAAGAATGTGGCGCCGGAGCCAACCGATGCGCCGGGGCCACCTTTTCCGGGGGGAGGCATTGGGTTTTTCCAGGCCGTCTTATCGGTCAAATTTAGCGTATAGGAAGTCCCCGCCACGGGATCCTGAATGAAGACGAGATGCGGGGCGCTGGCGGCCGATAGATTGCCAATCGCCGGCAACGAAGCATCCTGACGCGTGCGGCCCTGGGAATCCCTTAAGACCGTCCCGGTGCTGGTTTGAACGATGCGATTGCCATCCGCGAGCGTCTGGACGGATTCGTTGTTCATAGTGGCGGAATAAGGCGCGCCCTTAACCGCAGCCGTGGGCCCTTTCTCAAAGCCCCAAGCCATCGCGCCCGCCGGGCCGGCGCTTTGGAACATTACGTTTCCACTCTCTTGCGCGAACGCACAGAATGAGGCTGCCAGAATAAGGATCAATGTAAGTTTCATATTGGGTCGGTCTCCTTTTTCAATCGAAAAGCAAATCACTGTTGCAGACGGAGTCCCTGAATCGATCCGTCGGCTGAAATACTGAGGTCCGCAATGAACGTAATGCCCTCGGGGACCGCACCGGGGGGAAACATGGCTTCGACCGGAATGGCGATCTGGATGGCGGGTTCAGCCGATGCCCAATTCACGTTCGGAGTCTTCACAGGAGCGATCACATGCTGTCGACGGACTTTTTTGACCGGCCTTGGCGCAGTTTCAGTTTCAGTTCCCGCAGTTTCAGTGTCAACGACCGCGGCCGGGGCGGCGTCTGCGACTCGTGGGAGGACGGGCATCTGTTTGACAGCGGTTGGGTGGAACACCGGGTGGAACAAGGGGTGAAACAGTATGATCAGCACGGCGGCCGCCGCGGCGCCCGACAGGAGGACGGGCACCCAGCGCGGCAGTCTGCGGCGTGTCCTGTCCCCGATCGCCGCATCGCAGTACGCGACGAATGCGCGGCTCACTTCTTCATAGGCATCGACGCGCCCGCGGCATTCCGAACAGTCTCGAACATGCCGCTCCACATCCGCGGCTTCGTTGTCCGGAAGCTCGCAATCCATCCAAGCAACCAGTCTTCCTGAAAAATCACACATTGAATTTCTCCGCCAGTTTCTTGATCGCGCGATCCACCGTCTCGCCCACGGTGGAAGTCGGAATTTCGAGGACTTCACCGATTTCCCGATAGCGCAATCCTCCCGCCCGCAACAGCAGGCACTCACGTTCGGACTCCGTCAATAAGAGGATCGCCTTTCCCAGACGACGGAGCTTCTCCTTCTCCAGTAGGACCTGTTCCGGCGTCGCGTCGCCTGAAATCGAGTCGAGGTCGGGATCGAGCGATTTGCCGAAACGGCGATCATAGCTTTGCTGACGATTTCTGGCGCCATTATGGGCGACGCGAAACAGCCAGCTGCGAATGTTCTCCTGCGATCCACCCGAGGCCAGGTGCCGATGCAGACTAAGAAACGCGTCCTGCACCATGTCCTGGGCTTCGTCGGACGAGAGCCCGAGACATACCAGATATCGCAGCAGGGGTTTGCGCAGTTCGCGGTACAGAGTCGTAGCCTCGCACGAGTCAGTCGCGAAGCCCGAGAGCGGTAGCGGTAATGGTAAGGAATCGCCACTCATACTCGTAAGGTCCTCGGTATCGCGCCTCTATGCATAGAACAACTGAGGCCTGCGGTTTTCCGGCTCGAATTCGATGGTTTCACAGGATTCCGGGAAGTGGGCCTTCGTCTCCGAAGCCCAGACGCTTTAAGTTAGCGTTTATCTGAGGTTGTGTCCCGCTTAGGATGGGGAAATACCGTCCCCGCCAAAAGAAAAGCCCCCTCGAAAGGGGGCCTTGGGAACAAATCGACACAGACTCTAGCTGTCGCCGGCGACGGTGCGCACCTTGCCCGGGAGGAAATGGTAGGGCGGCCAGGGACCGGTCACGACCATCTGGCAATTCTTGAGTTGCTTGGCGGCCGTGCTGTAGCGGTTCTGATATTTTTCGATCGACTTGGTGTCGATGAGGTGGGCGATATCGAGCAACATTCCGTCGGCATCGACCTTCTTGCAGCTGACTTCTTCCTCGAGAGGATTGAAGAGCTTGTGCACCTGGACCGAGAGGGCCCGGGCTTTGGTCTGGCGTTCGCGCTCGCGGGTTGCCTTCTCCCGAAGCTTGGTAAGGTACTCGCGACCGACGGTATCGGGCAGGATAATCTCTTCCATGGAGCCGCGAAGAGAACCGTCGCGAACTGTGAGCTTGATACGCATTTCGGACTTGCCACGGAGCCGGGCCACGCTCTCACAAAAAGTGCGGCGGTTGGATCGAACGGCTTGACGAATGGCATCTTCAGTATCGAAAATCGTTCCGAAGCGAAAGGGTAGGACGGTGGCGGTTCGGAAGCTTTGGCTTACTACGCGGGCATGCTCGAGAACGGACTTTTCATCGAGTTTGGATGTCGCGCGGTCATATTCACTGACGATCACTGCGAATTCTCCGCTCGGGTAGCTCATGACCGGAGATCCATTTACACCTTGAATGCCATCTAGAAGAAAGGGACGACGGGCGCGAACACCGTTGGCGAGGGTCTGGTGTTCCGTGAGGCAGTACGCGTACCACGACATGCATTCTCTCCGAATTGCACCGGGGCCTTGGGCACCCCTTTAGATTTTCATTTTTAGCTAGGGCTGCGTTTCTACCTGGAAGATTTTGTTTTTTGGGTCAAGGTGGACGCGAACTACTACGTCCAAAGTCATAGTACTGCCGCTCTGGGTTATTTGCAACCTTTGTTCTGGTTATTGCATCCCCACTTTGTCTCAATTTGCTACGAACACGATTTTGGCGCCGGTCAGGGGTTTCGACGGTATAGTGTGGCGGAGCGGGGCCCACTACCGGGTCGAAGTATCTGGAGCGGTAGCGGTAAAGCCCGCTCGAGTCGTTTTCATGCCCTCTATTATTCAGTTTTCTTGAAGTCGGAGCCATTCAGGTGGACTTGGTAGAGGAAAAGCGAGAGAAGAGGCGCACCCTCTTTTCTTCTCTGCCAACACTGAGCGCACACGCGTTACACTGACCCGCCGGAGATGGTGGCCACCAGCCTGTCCGCCGGCAAATCCAATTGGATCTTCGCTTGTAAAACGTCCGAACGCCGGGTTGTAGTATCGGGCGCGATAGAAGTAAAGTCCATTCCCGTCGTTTTCGCGCCCGGTGTAGAGCTTCCATTGTCTTTCGCACGCCCTATAAAGCGGCCTTTGCTGCTACAGCTAATTGAAAAATATTCGCCGACAAAATGACTGCGCCCAGAACCGTCAACGCCACGTCCCGTACCTTTTCAGTGAAGGAAGACTGTGAAGAGAATCTCGAAATACCCCAGGCCAAAGGCAAGACTGAAAAGAACATAAACAACAAAGTCATAGGATTGACCAAATTGTTCAATCTCAACAAAAAGCCGATTGATCTATTAGGGGTAAGCAGCGCAGCCGAGTAAAGAGCCGAAGTGAAGAACAACACGACGCTCCAGAATGAACAAATAACCGCCTGCTCACCCCTCGTGAAATGATTTGATCCAGTTCTTCCCCAAACGAGTCGCGGCTTTCCTGTAAGTGCCGTAATAAGCGATGCAGAGGCAAGAGTGACAAGGACTGAACAAACAATCAAAGAAGTCATTGGATACACTCCGAAGCAGGATTCGCTAAGCCCGCCGCCCCAGCGATGCCTTCAGGATTTTTCGTGCTTTTGCGCGGCGGCGCGATCCTGCAGAGCGATCGTGACCGCGCGCAGCATATCACCGGCGGGAGCGGGCTTGCCCGTCCAGATTTCAAACTGCCGGGCCGCCTGTTGCACAAACATTTCGACTCCGGGAATGACCGCGATTCCCTTGGCGCGCGCCACCTGAAGCAGATGCGTCTCCACCGGGTCGTAGACCATGTCGAAGACGACACGGGCTTGAATTTCATCGTCCTTGAGCGGGCAGTCGCGCGTGTTCCCCATGCCAACTGGAGTGGCGTTGATGATGACGTCAAACGCGATCTTGCGGAGATCCGCTCGTTTAATAGTCCGCGCTTTAGCCTGGCGGGCGAGTTTCTGAGCCTTAAGAGAAGTGCGATTCAGTATCCAGACTTCGGCGCCGCGTTCTTTGAGACCGAAGACGGCGGCACGAGCCGCGCCCCCGGCACCGAGCACGAGAACTTTCGCCTTCTCGATAGCGAGACGCTGCTCAAGGGGGCGCACCACGCCGGCCACATCGGTATTGAAACCGTAAAGCTTGCCATCCTGTCCGCGAACGACGGTATTGCAGGCGCCGATCTTCGTCGTATGCGCGTCAGTGTTATCGAGATGCGCAATAATCGCCTGCTTGTACGGCATGGTAATGCTGAGGCCGTGGAGGGGAATCTCTCGCACGCAGCGCATCAGATCCTTGAGCGTCTTGGCGTGAAGAGGGAGATAAACGCCGTTCACATTCTCCCGGCGCAGCGCCGTGTTCATGATGACGGGGGAGAGTGAATGTTCGATGGGATCGCCGGCGACTCCATAGACGCGCGTGGCCGCGTCAACCTGCTCGATGCGGTAGACGCTGCGCAGATCCTGCGCGCTGACCTGGCCGGGTGCGGTCCTGAGATCGGCGCTGACCGCGCCAAAGGTGAAAACGCTGCCGGCTCGCACGCTGAGCACGCGGCTGATGATGCCTTGCTCTCCCATGCACAACCCAATCAGCGCATGCTTGTCGCTCTGCGTCTGCAGAAACTTCATCATGGCCACGTTGTCGGAGAGCGTGGTAGCGGTGCTGACGACTTTGTAGAAATCCGCCGGGATCTTCAGCATTTTTTCCAGCGTCTCTTCAAGATTGCGGGTGGCGCGGAAATCATGGAACGACAAAATGAGCCGCGCGCGGCTACGCAGGCGCGCAAGCGCTTCGCGCTTCGATTTCAGCGCGCTCTGGAGTTCCAGGTCGACAATCTGACAGCCCGCGGCATTGGCCTTGGTGAGCACTTCCAATTGAGAGGCTAATGATCCCTTGAACTTGCCGTCATTATCGGCACGACGGCAGGTACCGATGGCGGTGACGTACTGGTGCGTTTCAAGAAAACGATGGATCTTGGGAAGCGCGGCCAGGGGTTGCTTCAGGTAGTCCAAACGGAACTCGATGAAGGGGTTATCCCGGGCCATGGACTCGGCACTAGCCAGCATGTCATCAACCGTGTCGCCGCTTAGCGCCAGGCAAACCTTGGGAAGGCGCATGGGCAAAAAACGGGATGCGAGAGTGGAATAAGAAGCCAAGGCCATTTGTTTTCAACGACGGCGCGATATTACAGGGGCGTCGGCGCAGATGCAACCTTAAGGTTGCCGAGGGGAGCCAGGAAACACTTTGGGAGCAAGCGGGATAAACACCCTCGTAACCTTGACCCTTCCCCCGGCGCTTGTTACTTTTCGGCTGTAACCCTTGTCTTCCGAAAGAGATAGCTGGGACAGGCCTGGAGCGGTTGAAGTCGGAGGTAACATGAAGAAAACAGGATTGTTATTGGTATTGATGTTAATGGCGACCTTCGCGGTGGCCCAGCAGTCGACGACGCCAAGCACGCCGGATGCGTCCGGTATCATTAGCACGTCGGTTAACGTGCCATTCGTGCGTTTCCAGACACCGACCACGGCAGACATTTACTGCGCTGGCTTTCTTACCAAGGATCGGGTTCCCGACGCGAACTACGTGAACGGGGGCCTGCAGACACCGACCTCAACCAAGTTCGAGACCGGGGAACTGGTCTACTTGGCGGGGACCGGATACCAGGCAGGACAACTGTATTCGATCGTCCGCGAGATGCGCGACTCTAACGAGTACGAAATCTATCCGGGCGAGAAGAAAGTGCTGGCCGCTGCGGGACGCCCTTACGGGGAAATTGGGAGGGTGCGCATAGTCGATACGCGTAGTCACAGCGCCATCGCCCAGGTGGAATTCAGTTGTGATCCCATCAACCCCGGAGATGTCGCCGTGCCTTTCGTCGAAAAATCGCCGGTTGCGTTCCACGTGCCCAGCCATTTCGACCGGTTCGCGCCCTCGAACGGAAAGCTGAGCGGACGGATCGTGCTCGGCAAAGACTTCGACAGCGTGCTCGGCACGGGCATGAAACTTTATATGAACATGGGTTCAAACCAGGGCGTAAAAGTGGGCGACTATTTCCGCGTGGTGCGTTCCTACACCGCCACCTTGCACGATCCGGTGGACTCGCTCTCCTTCAGAGCTCGGACTTCCGAAGACACGCAGATGCGCCCGCCGGCTTTTGAGGGGAATCGCTTCACCAAAACCAAAGGGCCGAACATTCATGTAGCCGACCTGCCGCGGCGCGCCGTCGGAGAAGTGGTGGTTCTGAACGTAACCCCGACCTCATCCTCCGGCATGGTCGTCTTCGCGCTGGAAGATGTGTACGCCGGTGATACGGTGGAACTGGACGAGCAGCAGTAAGAGACCTCGACAATTTTAATCGGAGCTTTGATGGGAACGAGAGGGGAGTGAATCTCCCCTCTTTTTTGCTGTTGGTTGGACTTCCAATAGGAGGGCAGCTGTCAGCTCACAGCTGTCAGGTCTCAGAGAGGATTGTCCACGTTTTTCCTGAAACCTGACACCTGCCACCTGCCATTAACACCTGACACCTGCGTCATTCAGCGGAAGAAACGGATTTTCGGATTCCCGGGAATCATTGCGCCAGCAATGATCAGAAGGATAATTACAGCAACAAGTTCCAAGCTGCCCTCACGACGCCGACCTCGTAGTCAAAATCAAAACGTCAGCGCTCAGCTTACGTCCTCTTCCAGAGAAGGCAAAGTTACGCAAGTGCTGGCGGGCGTGAGGAGCACGGAATCTGGGACTGGATTTTTCGGAAACAGTTTCAGCAGGGGATTTCGGCATCGGCATCCGCAAAAATCTCGGCGGTGAAAGCCTCGATGGTTGCATTCTTGCGCCATGCACCCCGTGGCAGACCAGCTTTGCGGCAGGTTTGCTCCAAAAAAGTTTCCCGGTTCCAACCATTTTCGACGGCAACCTGGGGCAGCAGCAGGCCGCGGCGAGCGCCCTCCGAGATGACCAGTCCGTGTCTCCCCACTTCCACGGCTTCGAGATCAATCGGAAACAGCCGGGATAGCACGCTCAGCGAAACCTCCAGATGAAGGGCCTCTTCCATTGTTACCGGCAAAAACCTGGAGTCTTCAAAAGCGGCAGCCCGAGCCGTTTCGGCCACGGCGCGAAACAGCGGGGCGATGGGCACGGCATAGCCGACGCATCCGCGAAGTTGACGGTGTAGATCACCGTGCACATCGTTGTGCAGATAAAGCGTGGTGAAGACTCCCCGTGGATCCGACAGTCCGGGCGATAAAGGCGGCGCTTCCGGGAAAGGTCGGCGCTCCAAAGCGGAAAGAATTGCGCCGTGCGCGATGCGGAGGAGAATCCGGCGTTGCTCGGGAGAAAATTCCGCGGCTGGCGTCGTGGCATCACGCGTAACCTCGCGTGTAGTCAGGCTTGCAGAGGGCTTTTCAGACGGCGATTCAAACAGCCTGGACATCGCGCTTTCTCCGCCGGGCAAGGACGAAGGCACGGCGCCGCCGCTTTTCCGATTTGTGGTCGATCCGCGCCCAAAAGGCAACGAAGTAGTCGAGCGCGGAAACCAGGGAGAGCAGAACCATGAACCAGATCGCGAGTCGTGCAATCCAGTACACCGGGAAAAAGTAAATGCCGGACACCGGCCACTCGTGCCAGCGGCGAGCAAGAATTACGGCCACCACGGAGATGATCTGCACCAGCATCTTGAACTTGCCGAGTTCGCTCGCTTGAATCGTAAAGCCTTCGGATGCGGCAATCGAGCGCAGTCCGCTCACCAGAAACTCGCGGCCGATGATGACCACCGCCATCCAGGCCGGTACCAGCGCGGGATTGAACTGCACCAGCGTGATGAAGGCGGCGGCGATCAGCAATTTGTCGGCCAGCGGATCCAGCAGCATGCCCATGGTGGTGATCTGGCCGCGTTTGCGCGCAAGATAGCCGTCAATACCGTCGGTGATTGAAGCCAGAACGAAAACAGCGGACGCCAGGACTTCCCTCTCCCCAGTCTGCTCGCTCGAAAAACGGGGCGTGCACAGAATCCATATCAGAAGGGGAATCGCCGCGATGCGGGTGAGCGTGATGTAGTTTGGAAGATTCACGCGATGACTGAGCCAGGACGGTCAATGTGATTATCCTCTACATCAGAGGCCAAGGCAACGAGAAGCGCAGCGGTACAGGTTCCAATGAATGCCGACTATTCCTTCTGCGCTGCTTTATAGCCGGCAGCCTTCGCTTCGGATTCGGTCATGAACTTTCCCGCGTTGGTCTTGCCGTACCAGCGTCCGCCCTTGTGGTAGACGCCACTGTCGGTGTTGACCCAGACTTTGCCGCCGGCTTGGGCGGCAGCGATCTCCGGACTGGAAGCCGTGGCGGCAGCTGACTTGCTCACCGTCCTCTTGGGCGCCATCACGTTGCCGGATGTCGCCGGAGTTGCGGGTGGGGTGGCTGTAACGGCCGGAGCCGCGGAAGTTGCTGGGGAAGTGGCGGGCGTACTGCTAGCCGCGCGCGTGGCACTTGCTGCGGCGGCTTTGGATCTTTTGCTGCTCTTCTTTCCACTCGACTTGACGCTCGCCGCAGCGGCCTCAGTCGTTTCCGCAGCAGCTTTTTTTTCGCCAGCAGCCTTTCTCTTCGCTTGCTTCTTGGATTTCTTGGTAGTGGCGTCCGAACTGCTCGAACTCGCTTGCCCCTTTGCTAAAACCGGAGAAATCGCGACTGGCAGCATCAGACAGAACGCGAGCATCCACAGAGTAAGTTTATTTTGGAAGCGATTCATGTTTCCTCGCGAAATAGGCATCAAGCTCCGTTTTTACTAGGCGTAGATTCCGCGCTGCCGAATCGTATACGCCACACGGTCAATCGCCAGCATGTAGGCGGCGATCCGGTTGTTCACGCCGTGAGTTTCCGCGTACCGGACCACATCATCGAACGCTGTATCCATGATGTCCTGCAGATGCTCGTTGACCACCGATTCCTTCCAGAAGTAGCCCTGGCGATCCTGCACCCACTCGAAATAGGAAGTTGTCACGCCGCCGGCGTTCGCCAGGATGTCAGGAATGACGAAGACTTTTTTCTCGGAGAGGATATCGTCCGCAGTCGCGGTAGTCGGACCGTTCGCGCCCTCGGCCAGGATCTTGCATTTCACCCGGTCCGCATTCTGGCTCGTGATCTGGTTCTCAGTCGCCGCCGGAATCAGAATGTCGCAATCGACCAGCAAAAGTTCCGCCGGATCATACTTCTCCGCTCCCGTGAAACCGTGAACGGAGCCATTCCGCTGGCGGTATTCCCACAGCGCTTCCACGTCGATGCCATCCTTTTTGTACAGGCCCCCGCCCACCTCGATGATGCCAATCACCTTGTAGCCCGCTTCCGCCATAAGGCGGGCAGCGTTTGAACCAACGTTACCGAAGCCCTGCACGATGACGCGGGTGGTATCGCGATTCAGGCGCAGTTTCTGGATCGCCTTTTCGCAGACCATGAGAACGCCGCGCCCCGTAGCCTCGCGGCGCCCGCGCGATCCCCCGATGTTGATCGGCTTGCCGGTGACGACCGCGGTGCAGGTCTGCCGCATGTGCATGGAGTAGGTATCCATGATCCAGGCCATGGTTTGCTCGTTGGTATTCACGTCGGGAGCAGGGACGTCCTTTTCCGGGCCGATGAATTCGAACAGTTCCGCCGTGTAGCGGCGGGTCATGCGCTCCAATTCGCCCTGCGACATCTTGTGCGGATCGCAAATGATGCCACCCTTCGCGCCGCCAAATGGAATGTTCACCACCGCGCACTTCCACGTCATCCAGCTCGCCAGCGCCCGGACTTCGTCGAGGTTCACGTCGGGCGAGTAGCGTAGTCCGCCCTTGGCCGGGCCCCGCGCAATGGAGTGCTGCACCCGGAATCCAGTGAAGACTTCGAGGTGCCCGTCGTCCATCATTACCGGGATGTGAACAATAATCTCCCGGCTCGGACTGCTCAAGACCTTCCACATTCCCGCATCAAGATTCAATTTTTGCGCGGCCAGATCGAAACGGGCGGCTTGCGCCTGCCACGGATTAGTTTCCTGCTCCAGGTCGAGAGTCTTCGTAACCGTCATAAAAGTCTCCGTATGATTGCCAGATCGATTGCCGCCCAACAGAGCGGTCAAGCCTCGCAAAGTATATTGCCGGCCAGCAGGCTAGGCAAGGCCGGGGAGTATCAGGAATGGAATCTGTATTTACAACGTGCGCACAATGACGTACACTCGTTGTGTATACAGAGGGGGAGTGAATGCCGGCGACAGGAACCAGAACGAGGAGAACCCGCGACGAAACCATCAACCTGCGTGCCAGTCAGCGCCAGAAGGCGCTGATTGATCGGGCAGCCGATGTCCTGGGCCGGAACCGCTCGGATTTCATGCTTGAGACGGCCTGCCGGGAAGCGGAGGCGGTCTTGCTCGATCGCCGATATTTCGCCTTGTCGAGCGAGGAATTCAAGCGCTTCACGTCGATGCTCGACAAGCCTCCAACACGCAACGCGAGGCTGCGTCGGCTGCTGAAAACGAAAGCGCCCTGGGAGCAGTAAGAATGGTCCGCGACGACCAGCCTCTGAGCGCGCCCGAGAAACTGCGCGCGAATCATGATCTCTCGGAATTCGATTGCGAAGAGCCGTCCCTTAACCACTGGCTGCGGCGACGGGCCCTGCAAAATGAGGAAAGCGGCGCTTCGCGTACTTACGTAGTTTGCGCCGGGCAGCAGGTGGTCGGCTATTATGCACTGGCAGTTGGTGCGGTAGCCCTTTTGGAAGCGCCTGGTCGAGTCAGACGCAACATGCCCGATCCGGTGCCGGTCATGATCATCGGCCGGCTTGCTGTCCACAAAGATTTTCAGGGGAGAAAGATCGGACCGGGTCTGCTCCGCGACGCCGTATGGCGAACGTTGCAGGCCGCCGAGATTGCCGGCATCCGTGCGATCCTGGTGCACGCGATTTCAGAGCAAGCCCGACGGTTCTACGAGGAGTGCGGATTCGTTCCTTCCCCGATGGAACCGATGACGCTTATGATCACGGTGGCGGAAGCTGCAAAGGCCTACCTCGGCAAGGATTCCGTGTAGATCCAAAAGGAGCAAGTCTCGTGATCCGTCCCGATTACAAAGAGTTCTTGCGGTTATCACGCAGCGCCACGCTGGTGCCCGTTGCGAAGTCAATCTCCGCCGATCTCCTGACGCCAGTCTCCGCCTTTCTCTCCGTCGCTGACGGAGAGCCCGATGCCTTCCTGCTGGAGTCGGTCGAAGGTGGAGAAAAAATCGGACGCTACACGTTTCTTGGCGTGCGCCCCTTTCTGCGCCTGGAATCGCGCGGCGCTGAAATCACGATCGAACGCGGACACAAAATCGAGCGCCGCACCGGCAATGTCTTCGCCGTCATCAAGGAACTGCTGCAGCAACACCGTCCGGCCGCGATGGAAGGCTTGCCGCCGTTCACCGCCGGCGCGGTCGGCTATTGCGCCTATGACATCGTGCGGCGCCTGGAGAACATAGGAGAGCACGCCATCGACGACCTCGACGTTCCCGACTGCGTGCTGATGTTTTTCGACCGCGTGCTCGCCTTCGATCACCTGCGCCACCAGATCCATATTGTGGCGTCAGCCGACGTAACTCGCGAAACGCCCAGAGCTGCATATGCCCGCGCCGTGAAAGATATCGCGCGCATCGAGAAGAAACTCGCGGCTGGGTGGAAGTCGGCACACTGGCGGAAAGCCACGACGAAATCAAAGCTGAAGGTGACGGCGCGCACTCCGAAACCAAGATTTCTCGAAAGCGTCCGCCGCGCCAAGGAGTACATCGCCGCCGGAGATATTTTCCAGGTCGTCCTTTCCCAGCGCTGGGATTTCGAGCCCGGAGTCGCTCCGCTCGATCTCTACCGCGCGCTGCGCACAGTGAATCCGTCGCCGTACATGTTTTTCTTACGCTTCGGCGGGGAAAGACTCGGCGGAGAAAAGCTCGGCAACAAGAAAAAACGAGGCAAGCGAGGTAGTGGCGCAGGCGCAATACACGTCCTCGGATCGTCGCCCGAAATGCTGGTGCGGGTCAGCGGCTCGAACCTTGAGTACCGTCCGATTGCAGGAACACACCCACGCGGCAAAGATGAAGCCGCTGACGCCGCGCTGGAGAAGAAAATGCGGGAAGACGAGAAGGAACGGGCCGAACACGTAATGCTCGTCGACCTTGGCCGCAACGACCTCGGCCGCGTCAGCGAGTACGGGTCGGTGAAAGTCCGCGATCTGATGTATGTCGAGCGCTACTCGCACGTAATGCACCTGGTCTCTGCTCTCGAAGGAAGACTGCGTCCGGAATTGGACGCTGTGGACGCGCTGGCCGCTTGCTTCCCCGCTGGCACTCTGAG
>WNFM01254097.1_pt1 | contig 15968 bp, 15 predicted proteins | sample 5400271 | NCBI WGS metagenome assembly WNFM01 (sample SAMN13153352, study PRJNA577476) | soil metagenome | isolation source: 60 cm saprolite on Douglas fir-dominated hillslope | place: USA:California | collected 2013-09-17
CGCAATCGGTCAGGCCCTCACAGCCTTCATGCCAAACGAATGTGCCAACTACTTCGAAAACGCTGGATACGCCTCAACCTAAATTCATCCCGCTCTAGCTGTATCAGGTGAATCCATAGAGCCGCGTCGGATTGTCGACCAGGATCTTCTTGCGGGTCGCGGCGTCCGGCGCCCACACCGGGAGCTGGTTCAATAACCGGCCGTCGTCGATCTGGAACAACGGCGTGACGTCGGTGACCTTCTTGTCCGCCGGCGTCACCGAATCCGGATGCGGCCAGTCGGTGCCCCAGACGATGCGGTCGGCGTTCGCTGCGATCAGCGCCTGGGCGAGCGGGGCGGCATCGGCATAGTCAGGCCCGTTTTTCGAGGCCCGGTAGGCGCCGGAGATTTTTACATAGGCCTTGCCGGATTTCACCAGTTCCACGAGGTCCGCAAAGCCGGGTTGGCCGACCCCAAGCGCCGCCTGTGCGCCGCCGAAATGATCGAACACGACAGGGACAGGGGAGGCCGCGACCAAGTCCTTGATCGCAGAGATCATCGAAAGGCTGGTGAAAAGCTGCACGTGCCAGCCGCGCGCTTTGACGCGCTCGACCGCGGCCGAGAAGCGCGGCCGGCCGACGGTCGGATCGTTGACGCCGCCGGTTGCGAGATTGAGGCGGATGCCGCGAAAGCCCTGCTTCTGCATGGTGTCGAGATCGCTCTCCGGCGTCTTGTCGTCGATCACGGCGACGCCGCGTGCGGAAGCGCCGCGCGCCATCATGCCGTACAGGGTCGATGAATTGTCCGGCCCGTAGACACTCGGCGTCACGATCACCACGCGCTCGATATTCAGTGCCTTGTGCAGTTCGGACATTTCCTCGGGCGCGGCCGGTTCCGGCGTGTAGACGCGGCCGGCAAAGAACGGAAACTTTGCGGGGTCGCCGTGGATATGGGTGTGGCAGTCGCAGGCCCCGGCGGGGATTTCGAAATTCACCGGCGTCGACGGCTGCGCCGCCTTAGCGAATGCGGTCTTGCTGTTCATGGTCACTCCGGCCGCGATGGAGGCAAGCATCATACTGCGTCGCGTCAGCATTGGCGTTCTCCCGGCGTTGTTGCGTTGTTTATGGGGCGCGATGCTATCCGGGGAAAGGGCCTGCGGGAAGGGCGCTCTTGATCGATTGGCTTACCGGTTCGCTAACACTATGCGCGGGTTCGAACCCTAAGCCACCCTGATTTGACTAATGTTCCGCCCGCCCGGAATATCGCGGCATCACCTGGAATCAATCATGCAAAAAATGTCGCAAAAGTTCAAAACCGGCGTGTCCGTTGCCGCCGTGGTCGTGGTGCTGTCGAGCATTTACGGCTACCGCAAACTTCAGGCGCTGGCCGCCGATCCCACCGGCGAGAAGGATTGCGGCCCCGCGGTCGGCGGTGGCGAGCAGGCGAAAATCGATCTGGAGCGGATCAGGGCGATTGCGCCACTCAAGGACGTCAAATGGTCGCAGCTCGGCGGCAGTATCAACGACGCCAGTTGCCTCAACAAGACCGAAATCTACGGCATGGTCGAGGTCCACAATGTCGACGACATTGCCAAGACGCTGGCGTTCGCGCGCGACAACAAGCTCTCGGTCACAACAGCGGGCGTGCGCCACAGCATGGGCGGGCAGGCGTTCCGCAAGGGCGGCATCGTGCTCGATATGCGCGGCTTCAACAAAATCGTCCTCAACGAGAGTTCGCGATCGATCACGGTGCAGCCGGGCGCGACCTGGCACGAGATCCAGAACGTGCTGCACCCGCGCTTTGCGGTCCGCGCCATGCAGTCGACCGATATTTTCAGCGTCGGCGGCTCGATCTCGGTCAATGCCCACGGCATGGACCATCAGGCCGGCGCGCTCCGCAAATCAATCAAGTCGATGCGCGTGATGCTGGCGGACGGCTCGCTGAAGACGGTGTCGGCGACCGAGAACGCGGACCTGTTCAATCTCGTGGTCGGCGGCTATGGCCTGTTCGGCGTCATCGTCGAGGCCGAACTCGATATTGCCGACAATCTGGTTTACCAGACCGGGCGGCGCGTGATGGACTACAAGGAATTCCCGGCGCTGTTTGCGAACGAGATCGAAAAGGACGGCAATATCGGCCTGATGTACGGTCACCTCTCGACCGCGCCGAGCTCGTTCCTCAAGGAAATGCTGCTCTATACCTACACCAAGGTCGACGGCACCGATTTCAAGCGTGAGCCGCTCGGCGAGGTCAGCGGCATCAAGCTGCGGCGGCTAACCGTCAACCTGTCCAAACAGGGCCCGCTGTTTCAGGAAATGAAATGGTTCTCCGAGAAAAACATCGAGCACCGGATGGAAACCTGCACGGTGACGCGGGCACAGGCGATCGGATCGGCGGAAGCCTGCCTGGTCAGCCGCAACGACCCGATGCACGATTCCGTGCCGTATTTGCGCAACGCGCTGCCCAATGACACCGACATCCTGCACGAATACTTCATCCCGCGCAGCCAGTTCGTCTCCTTTGTCGATGGGATGCGCAAGGTGCTGACCGACAACAAGACCAATCTGCTCAATGCGTCGGTGCGTATCGTGCATCAGGAAGACAATTTCCTGACCTATTCACCGGAGCCGGCGTTCTCGCTGGTGCTCTACATCAACCAGACCACCGACGATGAAGGCAACCGGCGGATGAAGAAGGCGACGGAAGAACTGATCGACCTCACCATCGCGCATAAGGGGCGGTTCTTCCTGCCCTACCAACTCTATTATTCGCGCGACCAGTTGCAGCGGTCGTATCCGCAGATCAACGACTTCTTTGCGGCCAAGAAGAAATACGATCCGGCGGAGTTGTTCACCAATACGTTTTATCAGAAGTACGCGTCTTAGCCGCTCAAAGCTGCGCGGTGAACCGCTTCGGCGGCAGGCCGCTGCAGCCGCCGGCCTGTTCGGCATCCAGCACCAGCAGCGCGCCGGCGGCGTAGAGGCGGGCGACGAAGCCGGCCTCGTCGGAACGCGCGATGGTGACATAGTCGCTCGCGGCCAGGATGCGGCCGTTGGCTTTCGCGATCACGGCCAACGCCTGCGCTTGCGGACCGATCACCGCCATCGATTTTCCGGGGGCCGATCCGAAGGTCAACGCGATCACGACCGCAAGCCAGCCGCCGGCGACCAGCGCGATGGCGCCGAAGATGCGGCGCAGCGGCGACAGCCGGCGCTCGATGCGTTGGTCAGTAGTCATAGAAGTGCTCAATGCTCACGCCTTTGGCCTTGAGGTCGCGGTTGATGTCCACGAGGCGGTCGATCCTGACCTTGAGGCCGGCCCTGCGGAAGCCGGGTCGCGCATCAAGTTCCAGTGAGAACAGTTCCGTCGTGTCTTTGACGTCGAGTTTGGCGGTATCCGGCGCAATCGCCGTAATCAGGATCTCGTGATTCCCGGCGATTTCCGCAAGCGCAAATCCCTGGTCGAGCAGGGCCTGCAGGATTTCGGTCAGCTCCTTGTAGCGCGGCGCCTGCACCAGCTGCCATTGCGGCGTCAGCGTGCGGATCGGCTTGAGGCGCGGCTCTTTCGCCAGCACCTCGGGCGGCAAGGTCGCTACCGCGAACATGATGTCGCGCGGCTCGTCGTCGCCACCTGCATCGAGGGCATTCTGAATCAGCCGGGCGTATCCGACTTTCAGATAATATTCGGTGCCGAGCGCGAAGTCGCGCTCCCATGTGCGCAATGGGCTTGGCGTCGGCTTCGCGATCGCCATCAGGCCGTCGAGCTTGTCGCGGAACGGATATTTGTACCAGGGGATGGTGTAGAGAAAACTTGCATAGTCCTGCAGCACGGCACTGGCGTATTCGTCCTGCGGCGTGCGTGTCTCGCCCCTGATCCATTCGAACACGCGGCCGATGGTGTTTTCGTAAAATCCCTTGATCGCGTATTCGGTCGAATAGCTGATGCCGATCACGTAGATCATGGTCTTGACGTCGGCGAGCGACTCTCCCGCCGGCGGCACTGCGCGGTTGATGGTGCAGAAGCTTCGCCAAAAGCCGAAGATATGGCCGAGATAATCGAAATGACTTTCGCTGGAGCGGTCGAGGAAGCGGCCGAAATCCTCGAAGGAATAGACGATGTACCATTCGGGGAAGGTGAAGAACGTGTTGTTCTCCTTGCGGCGATAGCCCGCTTCATCGATCACGGGCAGCTTGACGGCGGGCGCGCCGGATGCCGCCGCGACCGAAGCCGGGCGGCAGGTGCCCTCGATATAGGCCAGCGGCACAAGCACCGGCAGCGCGATCAGGATCACGAGTGCGATCAGGATGCGCCGCAGCCATTTAAGCATGGGCGGTGGCTCGCGTCCGCGGGGCCAGCACGTAGCCGATCAGGATCGCGACGCCGCCAAGCCCGAGATGCGGCGCGTTGGTGAAGACCCGCGTCATCAGCGGCAGGTCGCGGATACCGTTGATGAGGATGCCGAAGTCGAGATAGCCGCTGCCGGTCAACAGGCCGAGCACGCCGTCGGCGAAGTAGAACACGCCGAACAACTGGAAGAACAATTCCGAGGCGCGGCGCGAGGTCAGCGCCGCGGTTGCCGCCCACAGCGCCGAGACCAGATGCAGGCCGTCGGCATACCAGGTGCGGCGGAACAGGCCGAAGATCATGTCGTTGGCGTCGATGAAGGCTGGAATGTATCCGGTCAGGATCACAAAGCCGAGCAGGGCGGCATAGCCCCAGGCGCACAATCTGATGATGTCCATGATGTCTCCGGGCTGTCTGATCGGACTTGTTCGAATCTGTCCCGAGTTTAGAGTTTTCCGAGCGTCTTGAGCAGGGCGTCGTTGAAGGCGTCGGGGTCCTCGATCTGCGGAATATGACCGAGCCCCGGCAGCAAGGTCAGGCCGGTTTGCGGCGGCAACAAGGTTCGCAGATCGAGTGCCTGCTCAACCGGTGTGACACCGTCCTTGTCGCCCCACAGGATCGCCGCAGGAACCTTCATTTGCGCATAGGCGTTGCGATCGGCGCTGACGGCCTCTCGGTCGGAGCCGAGAAAATAATACAGCCAGTCAGCGATGGCGGCGGTGCTGTCGTGCTGCGCGATCGGCCTTTGCAGAATGGCGACGAACTCCGGCAGCGCGCGCTCCTTTTTCGCGATCAGCATTTCGAGCAGCGTCTTCGTCGCTACCGGATTGGTGATGGTCAGCGAGACCAGGATTTCACGAATCCATTTCGGCTGGATCACCCATGGCGCGTCTGACGGCGCGGCCGTCAATCCGAGCGCCGCATCGACCAGAACCAAGGCGCGGGCGCGGTCCGGATAGCGCATCACGAGTTCGGTCGCAGCACCCGCGCCAAACGAATGACCGACGATGATGGCGGGTGCGACCTTGAGTGTAGCCAGCACGTCGTTGATGCGCGCAGCCTGATCGGCCCGCGTGTACGTGCCCGGACGATCGGAGAAACCGAACGGCGGCAGATCGACGGCGATGACATGAAAGCCGGCCGCAGCCACCGCATCACTGGTGTGCCGCCACAGTTCGCTCCACGCCGCGGTGCCGTGAAAAAGAACGACGGGAGTGCCGTCCGCGGGACCCTTCTCCTGCACGAACACGCCGCCGGAGCGCGTCGGCACCAGATGACCCGAAGGCGGCGCCAGCTCGGCGCGCGTGCCGGTTTCGCGGATCGACGCGGCCAGCCGGAATGCCGTGATCGTCAGGACGAGCAACGCCAGCAGGATGAGCAGAGCTCTCACCGACCAGCGCAGAATGTTTGAAACCACAAAACCTCGCAAAAACGATCGATCGGATTCGGATCGGCGCAACCGGGGCAAGTTTTAGGTGAACGCAGGCGGTTAGTCGCGAAAGATGCCGGACATGTTCAGCGCCCGGTTAACGGCCGACAGAACATGCGATTTACTGTCCCGACGGCGTGCGCAGGCCGTGCCAGGCGTCGCGCACCTGATGGTAATGCACCTCGGGCAGATAGTCCGGCGTATCGAGGCTGAGCGTCTTGACGTCGAGCCGGCCGATCGCACTGAGCAGCGTGTAAGAGGCGATGATGCGGTCGCGCTGGGCGCCGATCAGGCGCGCCCTGGCTAAGATAAGGTCCTGCTGCGAGTTCAGCACATCGACCGTGGTGCGCTGGCCGCCGGCGGCTTCCTTCTGCACGCCCGCCAGTGCGACGGTGGCAGCGCGGACTTCGGATTCGGAGGCGGTGACGGCGACCTTGGCGCCTTCATTGGCGACCCAGGCACCGATCGCGGCGGTGCGGGCCTGATTGCGGACCTGATCCAGCACCAGCCGGCTTTGGGCTGCTACTTCCTTGGCCTGTCTTGTCTGCGAGGCGGCGAGACCACCGTCATAAATCGGTTGTGTCAGCAAGCCGGTGATCGACGCCTGGTCGGTCCCGAAGGTGGTCAGCGAGGGATCCGACTGCTTGCTGCGGCTGGCGTTGCCTTGCAGCGTAATCGTCGGCATCAGGCTGCTTTCGGCGACACGAATAGAGGTCGAGGCGACGTCGACATCGAATCCTGCCGCCATCACAGCCGGATGCTCGCGGAACGCAAGGCCCGTCGCGTCGTCGCGGCTACGCGGATTGAAGCGGTCAACGGTTTCGGCGGGACGCAGCAACGACGGCGGGTTGCCGATCACCTGCGTATAAGTGGCCTGGCTGATCGCAAGGGCGACCTCGGCGGCGTTGAGATCGGCGAGGCCGCGGCTCAGGCGCGCTTCGGCCTGCGCGGTGTCGGTCGGCGTGACGTCACCGGCATTGAGCCGTCTCTGGGTGATACCGAGCGTCTCGCGCAGGAATGCGACGTTGGCGCGCTGGGCGTCGACCAGCGACTGGTTGGCCAGCACGTTGGTGTAGGCGGTGACGGCGTCGAGCAGCACGCCTTGCCCGACATTGCGCAGGGCTTCGCGGCCGGAACTGACTTGTAATTCCGCCACGCGCACGCTGTTGGCGGTCTTGAAGCCGTTGAACAGTGTCTGGGTCACGGTGACCCCGATGGTCCAGGGTTTTAGGGCCGCAGTCTGGATCGTATTGTCGGGCAAGAGGTTGCGGACCGCCTGCAGGCCGGCGGAGAGGCTGGCAATGATTTGCGGCCTATAGCCTGAGAGGGCCTGCGGCACGTTCTCGTCGGTGGCGCGCTGGCGCGCCCGTTCGGCATTGAGTTGCGGATTGGTCTGATAGGCCTTGGCCAGCGCCTCGGAGAGGCCCTCGGCACCGGCAGGGGCTGCGGCAAACGCGACACACGTCAGCACGCCAAGGCAAATGCCCGCTCGAAGCACGCGCCCTCCCACGTGGCCAACCCTAGCGGCACGCCCAGCCATTTGATCCTGCAACCAACCCAGACCGAGATGGCTTTTCAGCCATCTCGCTCTATCCTCCTTTTTGAGCGTGATCTCTCCGGAAAACCGGTATCCACTTTTCCGGATCACGCTCGAACCGTCCGCCCCCGCCGACGACCCAACTCCCCCTGTTTAGGCGGCGGCGTCGCCACAGGCAAACCGTCCGGTGCATAACCGGCGCAGTTTCGGACCTTTCGTGGCGGGGTGTTGCACGCAGGACCTACCGGCCGGGTTTCCCGTTAACCGGGGCCGTGCGAATTCGGCGGTTTTCGTCGCCCTGCGCGGCCGAAGCCACGCGATCCGGCTCAGGCCAGTTCCTCTGCAATGGCGGCTCGAACCTGCGGCCGCTCGGACATCCGGCGCCGGTGATCGCTGACTTTCGGAAACCGGGCAGGGTCGACGCCGTCGCCCTCCATCCATTGCGCCAGCGTGAACAAATACGGGTCGCAGATCGTATAGGTGTCGCCCATCACCCATGGCCCGGCCGGCAGGCTACCCTCGATCAGCCGGTAGCAGGCGCCGACGCTTTCCGGCACCTTGCGCTGCATGTCCGCGAACGAGGCGGGATCATCGGCCCAGCGGGCGCCGCGCATGCGGTGGGAATGGGCCACGTGAAGTGTCGCGCAGAGGTAGCTGTTGAAGGCCTGCACTTGCGCAAACCGGAACGGATCATCGAGTGGTGCCAGCCGGGCTGTCGGATAGCTTTGCGCGATGAAGGCAAGCATCGCCGGCGTTTCCGTCAAAATCCCCTTATCGGTGACTAGCGCGGGAACGCGGCCCTTCGGATTGATCGCCAGATATTCCGGCTTGCGCTGCTCCTCGGCGGCGAAGCTGATCCGCACGGTCGTGTATTCCGCGCCGGCGTCGTTCAGCGCGATGTGCGATGCCAGTGAGCAGGTATCGGGCGTGTAATACAGCTTGAGCATGGCGATGGTTCCGTTGAGGCGGCGGAGAAAGGCGTTGGTCTCAGGCAGCGCCGTCGATGATGATGAAGTCGGCGTCGGCATATTTCTGCCGGATCGCCTTTGCGCCCTGGTATTCCGGGCTCCGGTAGCAGGCATCGGCGGTCGCGCGATCCCTAAATTCGACCACGACGTTTCGCTCCCTTGCATTACCTTCCATCGCCTCGAACGCGCCGCCGCGCACGATGAAGTTCGCGCCATACCTGTGGAAGGCGGGACCTGCCGCTGCGAGGTATTCGGGATAACGCTGCTCGTCGCGCACCGAGACGCGCACGATCCAATAGGCTTTTGACATGGTCATTCTCCCTGGGCCAATCAGCCGCGACGGCAGGGCGCATCGCCGGCATGTGGTGGTCTTTACGCGGGATATTCGTTCCCATAAAATGAATAATTCTGATGTTATTGATCTCACTGAGAGATGAATATTGGAGAGATGAATGGACCTGTCCGATCTCCTGATCTTCAGCACGGTCGTTCACGAAGGCAGCGTGACGCGCGCCGCCGAGCGGTTGCGCCGCGTCCAGTCCAACGTGACGACCCGCATCCGCCAGCTCGAAGAGGATCTGCGCGTCACGCTGTTCATCCGCGAGGGCAAGCGGCTGCACCTGGCGCCGGCCGGTCAGGTGTTGCTAGGCTATGCCGAACGCCTGCTGGCGTTGGCCGAGGAAGCGCGCGGCGCCGTGCATGATGAACAGCCGCGCGGCACGTTCCGGCTCGGCGCGATGGAGAGCACGGCGGCGGTGCGATTGCCCGGCCTGCTCAGCGAGTATCACCGGCGGCATCCCGGCGTGGTTCTGGAATTGCGCACCGGCAATCCCGTGGTGCTCGGAAGTGCGATCCTGGCCGGCGAACTCGACGCCGCGCTGGTCGCGGAGCCGATCGCGGACCTGCCGTTCGAGAAGTGCTTTGCCTTTGACGAAGAAATGGTGATCGTGGCGCCTGCCAACCATCCGCCGATCGAGCGCAAAGGAAGACTGCCGCGAAGCGTGCTCGTGTTCGAACATGGCTGCCCGCATCGCAAGCGGCTCGAGGATTTTTATGCCAGCCGTCAGGAAATGCCCGAGCGCATCATCGAACTGGCGTCCTATCACGCCATTCTCGGCTGCGTCGTCGCCGGCATGGGAATATCCCTCATCCCCAAAAGCGTGCTGACGACATTTCCGGAACGAAAACGCCTGAGCGTTCACACGCTGCCGAAGAAGAAGAATCGTGCGCAGACCGTGCTGATCTGGCGCAAGGGCGCAGGCTCGGCCAACGTGAGGGCGCTGGCGGAGATTTTACGACGCTAGTGCTAACCGGCGCCGCTCGATGTGTCATAACTTCGGGCGCGGTCCTTGATTCCTCCTCCCATCAGCCATTCGGCGCGTCGTGCCGGGGAAACACCGATGCCAAAACTGTTTTCCGACCCCGAGGCGATCGCGGAGGACATCATCCGTGACGTCGGCACCAACCTCGTGGTTGGATTGCCGCTTGGGCTCGGCAAGGCCAACCATGTCATCAACGCGCTCTATGCTCGCGCTGCCGCCGACCGCTCGATCAACCTGACGTTCTTTTCCGCGTTGACGCTGGAAAAGCCGAAGCCGAGTAGCTTGCTCGAGAAGCGATTTATCGGCCCGGTGATCGACCGGCTGTTCGGCGGCTATCCGGATCTCGCCTATGCCGGCGCGCTGCATGCGGGAGTGCTGCCGCCGAATATCCAGGTGATCGAGTTTTTCTTCCTGGCGGGGAGGTGGCTGCGTGTGCCGTATGCGCAGCAGCATTATATCTCGGCGAATTACACCCACGCGTCGTCTTATCTGTTGTCGCGCGGGCTCAATGTCGTCACCCAACTGGTGGCGAAGCGCGTCGTCGATGGTGTGGCGCGCTACAGCCTGAGCTGCAACACCGACACCACGCTCGACATCCTGCGCGCCCGCGCGCAAGGGCAGGCGTCGTTCAAGCTGATCGGCCAGGTTAATTCCGAACTGCCGTTCATGCCGGGCCTCGGCGATCTGCCGGGCGATGAATTTTCTGCGCTGCTCGACAGTCCCGCGACCGATTTTCCGCTGTTCGCACCGCCGGCTGAGCCGATCAGCGACACCAAATACGCCATTGGGCTGCATGCGGCCGGACTGGTTCCCGACGGTGGCACCTTGCAGATCGGCATCGGGCAGGTCGGTGACGCGCTGGCGCAGGGCCTGATCGTCCGTCACCGCGACAACAGCCAGTTCCACGCCATCATGAAGCGGCTCGCGCCCGGGACGGAACAGCTCGCGGACCTGCAGACCGGGCCGTTCGAGAAAGGCCTCTATGGCGTCAGCGAAATGCTGTTCGAGGCGTTTCTCGGCCTGATCGAGGCCGGCATCCTCAAGCGCGATGTCGATGGCGTGATGCTGCACGGCGCGTTTTTCCTCGGGCCGAAATCGTTTTATCGTGCGCTGCGCGAGATGCCGCCCGATCAGATCGCGCGGATTCAGATGATGCCGGTGTCGTTCACCAACGAGCTCTATGGCGACGAAGACGCCAAGCGGCGTGCGCGGGTCGATGCCCGCTTCGTCAACAACACGATGATGGCGACCCTGATGGGCGCTGCGGTCTCTGACGGACTCGAGGACGGCCAGGTGGTCAGCGGCGTCGGCGGCCAGTATAATTTCGTGGCGCAGGCTTTTGCGCTGCAGGGCGCACGCTCGATCCTGGCATTGGAAGCGACGCGGCAGGGCGAGGGGACGCAGTCCAACATTCGCTGGAATTACGGTCATGAGACCATCCCGCGGCATCTGCGCGATGTCTTCGTCACCGAATACGGTGTCGCCGATACGCGCGGAAAATCCGACGCCGAAACTATTGCTGCCATGTTGCAGGTCACGGATTCCCGTTTCCAGAACGAACTGACAAAAATCGCCAAGGATGCCGGCAAGCTGCCGAAAGGTTTTGAAATTCCGGCAGCCCATCGCGAGAATTTTCCAGACCGGATCGCGGCGGCGCTAAAGCCCGCGCGGGAGGCCGGTCTGCTGCCGTCGTTCCCGTTCGGCAGCGATTTTACCGACGTCGAGCAGCGGCTGATCCCGGCCTTGCAGGTGCTGCAGGAGGCGCAGCGCACGCCGCTGAAATTGCCTGCTTTGCTGTGGCAGGGAATGTCGCAGCCACCTGATGCCGCCAACCGCGAATGCCTGGCGCGGCTTGGGCTCGATCGCCCGACCACGCTGGCCGAGCGCGCCTATCGCGCGCTGGTCAATGCGGCGCTGGCGCGGAGTAGGTAGCTATCGTCGTCCCGGCGAAGGCCGGGACCCATACGCCGCGGCCGTTGTTGCTTGGCACGGTGGCTGATGCCTTTCTTAAACAGTCGACGCCGGTGGTTATGGGTCCCGGCCTTCGCCGGGACGACAGTTACCGGTTCTTGTTCACCGGCTTGCGCTTCTCGATGAACGCCGCCATGCCTTCGGAGCGGTCTTCCAGCGCAAAAGTCGAATGGAACAGGTTGCGCTCGACGCTCATGCCTTCCGACAACGGCGTCTCGAAGGCGCGGTTGATGGCTTCCTTGGCCATCGCAGCCGCGGGGGCCGACATCGCGGCGATCTTTTCCGCCGCCGCCAGCGCCTCTTCCATCAGTTTGTCTGCCGGCACGACGCGGCTGACCAGGCCTGAGCGCTCGGCTTCCGTAGCGTCCATCATCCGGCCGGTCAGGCAGAGGTCCATCGCCTTGGATTTGCCGATCGCGCGCGTCAGCCGCTGGGTGCCACCGATGCCGGGAATGGTGCCGAGCGTGATTTCGGGCTGGCCGAATTTCGCGGTATCGGAGGCAATGATGATGTCGCACATCATCGCCAGTTCGCAGCCGCCGCCGAGGGCGTAGCCGCTGACGGCCGCGATGGTCGGCTTGCGGCATCGGGCGACGCGGTCGCCGCCAACAGAAGCAAAATCGCTGGAAAACATGTCGATGAAGGTTTTCGGCTGCATTTCCTTGATGTCGGCGCCGGCCGCAAAGGCCTTTTCGCTGCCGGTCAGCAGGATGCAGCCGATCTTGTCGTCGGCCTCGAGGTCGTCGACCGCCGCCGCGATCTCGCCAAACACGCCGAACGACAGCGCGTTGAGCATTTTCGGCCGGTTCAGCGTGATGATGCCGACCGCGCCCTTGCTCTCGACAATTATGTATTCGAACGTCGCCATGATCCACCCCGGGTAGCCGATTTCGCGGGCAATGTGCCTGCTGGCGGGATGGGCATCAAGTGGCTGCTACGCCGCGTCCGGTAGGGCTGGTTACGCCATGAACATGCGCGCGGCGGAAGCCATCGTCAGCAAGGCGCCAAAGGCGATGAAGATCTTTCCGATCAGCGAGGTCTGATCCCAGGTCGAGCTATCATCGGCTGCGGCTTGCACGGGCGAGGTCGCGGCCGGTCTGACCACGGCCAAGGCGACCGTCTGCTGCTTGGGCGGCGTCTCCTGCAGGGCCCGATCGACGTCGTTGAGCTGATCGGAAGCGACCACCGCGGCGTCGGCCGGGGCTTGCGCGTCGCCTGGCTTGTCCGCCGAAGCCAGCAGCACGGTATTGGCCTTGGCCGTCATCGCGCTCGCGCTGTCGGCGAGGGCATTGGTCGAGGTCATCAGCGCATTGGCATTAGCCACCGATGCGGGGATCGCGGCAGGGCTGCTATCGTCGGCATCGGCGACGTCCTTTTCGGCGGCCTTGCTGTTCTCGGTGGATTTGGCGGCAGTGCGGCTATATTTCCGGTGCGCGTAGCGCTTCCAGTTACGCGCGCTATGCCGGACGGACTTGCCGGACGTCGCGCTTTCGGATTTCGACGCGGCGGCACTGTCGTTGCCGGCGGCTTGTGCCGGCAACGGACCGGCGAAACAGACAAGAAGTCCGGCTGCTACTATCAAGGCCGAGCGCCCGCTGGCTTTGATCATCATTGGCAATCTCCCCAATTTACCCGCTCCCGATCGCGAAAAAAGACCCTGTCGCGTGTCCGCAGCGCGGCAGAAAAAGGGAATCTTCGGGCAACACCGGGCAAAAGCAGGGCAATGCCATTGCGGCACGGGGCATTTTTCGCCGGGCGGATTTTCGAAAAGACAGGAAGCGAAGGCATCGGCAACGGGTGCGAGCGGCGGCAATCGATGCTAAGAGCCAGCCGGTCCGAGCCGGCCGTCCCGATTCCGGGGAGGCCGTGCCCGGGTCTCGGCGCGGGAGTTTTGATCACGACTTCGTGATCTCAGGGTTCCCAGTGTAACAATTTGAAAGATCGACCGAATTGCAGGGTAGGAGCGCGCGTGCGCGAACGGGATGACGAATGGACCGGCCTGATGCGGTCGGCCATCGCAGGCGATAGTGCGGCGTATCATCGCCTGCTCAAGGCCGTCACGCCGGTGCTCCGGGCGGCGGCCCGTCGCGGTTTGGCGCGGGCAGGACAACCGGTCGATCAATCCGAGGACATCGTGCAGGACATTTTGCTGGCGGTCCATTTGAAGCGGCATACCTGGGACGCCAACGCCCCGTTTGCCCCGTGGCTGTTTGCGATCTCCCGCAACAAGCTGATCGATGCGTTGCGCCGCCGCGGCCGGCGCATCTTCGTCGATATCGACGACTTCGCCGAAGTGCTTCCCGGCGAGACGCCGGTCGAGACGGCTTCGGCGAGCGAGGTCGCGGCACAACTGCAGTCGCTGCCGGCGCGTCAGCGCGATGTGCTGCAGGCGATCGCGGTCGACAGTACCTCGATCAAGGATACGGCGGCGAAACTCTCGATGAGCGAGGGCGCGGTGCGGGTTGCACTGCACCGCGGACTGACCAGCCTGACGGCGAAGTTACGGGAACAGTGAGCGGGAATACCGAGATGGATACTGATCAGCTCATTCGAACGCTAGCGGCCGACAGCGCACACCGTGCGCGCCCGGTCGGCTATGCGCTGATGCTGGCGCTGCTGGCTGCGGCTCCGGTCTCGCTGCTGATGTTCTTTACCGAACTTGGCGTCAGGCCCGACGTGATGACCGCGATGCGCAATCCGTTCTTCGACCTGAAATTCGCGGTGACGCTGGCGCTGGCGGCAGCCGGGATTGCCGTCAGCCTGCATCTGTCGCGACCGGAAGCCTCGCTGCGGGGTTTCGGCTGGCTGCTGCTGATCCCGGCCGGATTTCTGACCGCCGGCATCGGCAGCGAGATGATGATGCCGCAGCGGCTGCCAATGATGACGCGGCTGGTCGGCAGCAATTCGCGGATCTGCATGACCGCTATTCCGCTGATGTCGCTGCCGATCCTGGCCGGCGCGCTGATCGGCCTGCGCCGGGGGGCGCCGGCACGGCCGGCGGTTGCCGGTGCGATTGCCGGGCTCGCCTCGGCCGGCCTGGCGGCGACGCTCTACGCATCGCATTGCACGGACGATTCACCGTTGTTCGTGGCGACCTGGTACACGATCTCGACCGCGCTGGTGACGGCGATCGGCGCGCTGGCTGGATCGAAGCTGCTGAAATATTGATTTTCGTCGTCCCGGCCAAGCGAAGCGCGAGCCGGGATCCATACGCCGCGGCAGTTGTTGTGCGAATGGTCTCAGCCACAGCGCTTTATCGATAGATCACGCGGTATGGGTCCCCGCCTTCGCGGGGACGACACCAGGTTCGTGTCACGCCGCCGGCGCGTTCTGTTGCATGCGGTGGAAGCGCAGCACCTGCTGCGCGGTCGATGGCCGCAGCCGTTCGTAGGTATCCTTGCACGCCGCGATATCGGTCGGCTCGCCGCCGGATAGATCGTCGCGCATGTTGATGATGGTCCGCACAGTCGACCACGACAGTCCGGCGACTCTCGCCAGGATCATCACGCCTTCGGCCCGGGTCTCGATCATCATGTTCTCAGCCACCGCCACCGGCACGCTGGCGAGTGCTGCGATCGACGCATTGGCTTCGTCGAACTTGCCGGCCTCGGCGAACGTCGCCACCTGGAATTCGTCGAGCCGGCCGTCCTCGTAGAGCGACTTGACCAGCGCGTGCGCAACCTCGGTATTCTTGGTGATCGCTGAAGACGCCGATCGCGCGCGTCGTGTCGCTTCCTTGACCGCGGTCGGCACCTGGTCGGCCTGTTGCGGATTGGCGGCTTCCAGCCGCTGCCGCACCGTGTCGGACGCCTTGGCGAGCAGCTTGAGATAGAGATGGCGAGGAATGCTCGGACGCAGGCCGATGCAGGTCGCCAGATTGTCGTCGCCTTCGGCGCGGTTGACCAGCCGGGTGAAGCCGCGCTCGGTGAATTCGGCGCCGGGATTGTTAACGGTGCTCTGGATCACCTCGTCATTGCCGCGCTGGACCAGCACGTCGGTGACCGCGCAGCTCAAGACCTTGCGGGTCGAGATCGCCATCAAATGCGCCTGGCTCTTGCTGCGGGCGTTCTCGATCAGGGTCTTGTCGTCGAGCCGCGCCGACTGCGACAGCACCGGACCTGCGACCTCGATCACGTCGTCGAAGGCCAGCGCCCGGATCGTCAGCGGCGGCGCGGTGTCGATCGGGGCGAGGCGGTTGGCAAGCAGCGTCTTGGCGGAAGTCTCGATGTGGTCGATCAGGCACTGGAAGACGTCGTCGAACAATCCGACCTGTTCGCCCGAATAGTCCACCGCGCCGTTGATGAACAGATCGGTCACCTGGCGCAGGGTCTCGACCCGGCGGGCAACGGTCCCGTGCGCGAGCGTGTTCTGCAGCTCGTCGAGCAGATGGACGGGGGAGATAGCGGACTTCGAACTCA
>WNFM01240772.1_pt1 | contig 15966 bp, 12 predicted proteins | sample 5400271 | NCBI WGS metagenome assembly WNFM01 (sample SAMN13153352, study PRJNA577476) | soil metagenome | isolation source: 60 cm saprolite on Douglas fir-dominated hillslope | place: USA:California | collected 2013-09-17
CAGCGCCGTCGCGGCGGAGCGCAGCGGAGGCGACGCCGGGTTCTGAGGGGGGCGGCGGCAACGCGCCGCCACTACCGGCTACCGGGCTGAGCGTGCGATCAGGTGCGTGGCCTCGCCCATGATCCCGCCCTGCGCTGGCCGCCGTCCCCAGCTGCCGTTACCTGTGCCGAGCGAGTCGGCCAGTCCGGCCGGCCCGGGCGGCGTCGGCCGTCCCGTTCCCGATTCTGCCGGTCGAGGCCGAGCCGCCATTGCGGCGCACGAACCCATGATCATCTTTGGCACCTATTTGGCACAGCCAGCCGCACACGCCCACCCGGCGCCGTGGCGACCGCATCCGACACGATCAGCCCTCGACCTCGTTCGCGCTGGTCAGGGCTACTTCGGGTGGTGGTAGCAGGTGTCGGTCTCGAACCCACGCAAGCCGAGCCGACGGTTCAGGACACCGCTCACCTTCAGCGGCCGGGCGATCTTGGGGTACCAGTCATGACCTGCGACTTTGGCTGGTGGCAGGTGTTGGGTTCGAACCAACGTAGGCTGAGCCGACGGTTTTACAGCCATCTCCAATATGTGCTCTGATCTGCGGTCTTGTTCCAGCTCCGACGACTTCTCCGCCTATTCTCCGCAACATCCGGCCTCACGCTGACCTGCGCTCGGTGGGAGCCAGGCTGACGTTCAGGGTCAGGCCCAGCGCGCCGCGCGGGGCGTCCGGCAGTGGCAGCGTGGGTCCGTACCGCCCGGCAAACTGGGACTCTAAGTTCCCGGCCGAGCGGCCCGGAGGCCCGGCCGTGAGCGATCTCTTGCAAGGGGCGGGTTAGACCTCGCACGGTTATTCTTGCCTTGGAGCGAGAGGAGGCATCACGGATGACGGCTGAGCACGTACAAGGTGACGAGCCGCTGATTGCCATGCCCGCGCTGACACTCGACGCGCTGCGGCAAGCTGTTGCGGCCCTCTTGCCATCCCGGCTGCCCGAGTTCTTCCAGGAAATCCAGGATGCTTTCAGCCAGGCCGGCGACGAGGACAGCGTCTACCCGATCCGGCACTTCTACCAGCGATGGGGCGCCACGATCGCGATCCAGCGCCGACCATCGGTGGCCGCGCGACTGCACGCCGCCGAGCACGCGCTCGCCGACCCCGACGCTGACATCCGGGAGCGGGCCATCCGGGAAGCGGCCGAGATCGTCCAGGCGGCTTACCACGAGGTCGCGGGTGGCTGAGTGGCGCTGGGAATGCATCACCGATGACCTGCTCGACGGCCTGCCACCTCACGCTGTGCGGGCGGTCAGGCAGCTCGGTCAGGAACTGGCCGTACGCGAATCGATGGTGTTCCTGGACGGCCCGGCGTTCACGGGCGATCCGCCCGGGCTGCGCACCATCCAGCGGGGCCCGCTGATGCTCGTCTACCTGACCGATGTCCGCGGCGAGCGCGTTGTCCTCATCCAGGTGAACTGGATCGGGTAACGCGCTAGGAGCCGCTCTGGCCAGCCGGGAACGATCCTCGACCGGCGTTCCCTCGTCGGCACCGGAGCGAGCCGCCTCCAGCCTGGCATCGAGATCGGGATCTGAGTCCGCACAGCATGACAAGAAGGTCACTCACCTACAAGGCACCCTCCTCGACTCGACGCACCCAGCCAACTCGGAGGTCGTGCAAGACGGGGCTAGGTTCGGAAAAGGGCGGTGTCGTCGGGGAGGAGATCGTGGCCGTTCCAGGTGAATCTGGCCGTCGTGACGGCGTCGTCGCCGTCGCTGTCGGTGATTAGCTGGTGGATGCCGATGCCGTCGAGTTCGGCGTAGGTACACCACTCGTGATCGGAGGTCAGCATCAGGTCCAGGTCCAGCGCCGCCAGCAGGGCGAACACCTGGCCCCGGTTGCTGGTGTCCACGCCGACGAATACCTCGTCGAGCAAGATCAGCCTCGGCGCCTGCGGCACGGTCTGATAGTGCGCGGCGACGGCGGCGAACAGCGGCAGGTGCAAGGCGATCGCCTTTTCGCCGCCGGACAGCGCTCCGTGCAGCTTCTTGGAGAGCAGCTGCCAGCCCGCGCCGTTGGACCGGTCGATCTTGACGTCGAACCGGTGCCAGGCGGTGTAGTCGAAGACCTGCTCGAGCTGCTGCTCCCAGCTGGCCGCCGTGTTGTCGGCCTTGGCCTGCTCGATCTGCTCGCGGAAGAAGACGTGCAGGGCGTCCCGGTCCGCTTCGGTGAGGCGGACCGGATCCTTGAGCAGCAGGTCCCTGGCCGCCTTGGTGCCGGCCGGAAGGTCGGGCGCGACCTGCCAGACCAGTCGCACCGCCAGCTTGGAGGCGGTGCGCACGCGTTCAAGCCGGGCGTTCATCCGGTCGACGAGGTCATTCGCCTGCCGGATTCGATCGGCGAGGTGTCGGCGGGTGTCGCCGGTCAGCGTCCGGTCGAACAGCTCGTGCTCGCGTTCGGTGATCTCCTGGCGGCTGCGGTCGGCGTCTTCCTTCAGCCGGCTCAGCAGCTCGGCCGCCCCGACCCTGACTCCGTCGATGACGGCGGTGAACACCTGAACGTCGCCGTCCGCTTCGAGGTTCAGGTCGGCTATGGCGCTGAGCTGGCCGGCAGCGGTGTGGAACGCCTCCGACACGCGATGCAGCGCATTGCCCAGGTCGGATGCCTCGTAGGGGATGTTCGGCCAGAGGGCCGCCACCTGACGGGCGGCGTCGAGCGCGCCTCGCACGGTCTCCGTCCCCTGGCCGGCAGCCAGCCGGCTGTCGACCGCGAAAACGCCCGTGGCTAGCTGCCGGAATCGCGTGGCGGCCACGTCCCGGTCGGCGACTGCGGTGTCACGGGCGGTCGCGTCCGCCACGCGTGCGCTTTCGAGCTGGCCCAGTCGCTGGCTGAGCTTGAGCAGTTCGGCCTGGGTCGCCTCCAGCTGCGCGTTTCGATCGGCCCGGTGTTTCTCGTCGCGTCAAGTTTCGCCAGTACGTCCCGGTAGTCCGCGCTCACGGTGGCCTCGATCGCGGTGAGTTTGGCCGCCAGTTGCTCATGACTGGCCCGCGCATCGTCGGCTTCTTCTTCGCGCTGAGCGGCCACGGCGGCTGAGCGATCGGCCCGGTCGGCCAGTGTGGCAAGCAGCTGCCGCGCCGAGGCGAGCGCACTGATCTCGTCCAGCCAGTTCTCCGCCTGCTGCTGGAATCGCCCGATCGCAGCGGACAAAGCGCCGAGCGCCTCGGCTTCAGTCGGCAGCCGATGCTCCGAAGCGAGCGCGGTGAGCCGCCGCAGCTCAACGGTGACCTCATCGCCTCTGGTCTTGACGGTCGCGATCGCGCGCCGGACGGCGGTGTCGGCCGCGGCCAGGTCGGAGTCAGCGCGGGTCATCGCCTGCGCCGCCTCATTCAGGGCCCGATGACCGGGGCGGACCGCACGCTCGCCCGCCACCGCGTCCCGCCGGACCCGCAGCGCCGCCAGGTCGGCGTCGATGCCGACGATCGTCTGCTCGATCGCGTCGATCTCCCGCGTCAGCTCGCGCAGCCGCTCCTGCCGGGCCCGTTCTCTCGCGCTCGCGCCGATGTGGGCCGGGTTGTCCTGGTGCCAGCTTCCGTGGGCATTGCCCAGTCGCCAGGTGCCATCGGCCCCGATGCCGGCCGGGTGAGCCTGCGGGAGCCGGTCGTCATAGGCGATGGCCGCCAGCAGGCGGTCGACGATCGCGGCCGGGACAGGCGAGTCGGGTTCTGGCACCAGGATGTCGGCCAGCGACCGGCCCGGGACCGCCGCGAGCATCGCCGGGTCGGCGAACGTGTCGTGACCCTGAACCTGCCCGGCGGGGCCGATCCAGGCATCGAGCAGCCCGGCCGCCATCAGCGCGGCCTCGACCGGGCCTCGGTGCTGGTCGGGCACATCGACCGCGAAATCCACGATCCGCCAGAACGGCGCGCCTGCCATCGTCGTCCGGTCGGCCGTGCGGGTGACGGGCGGTTTCGGCGGCCGGTCGCGCTTGGCCTTCAGCTCGTCGACCTCGGTCGTCAGCTCGACTCGCCTGACGGTCGCCGCGTCGCGCTGGCCGCCTGCGATCGTTTCTGCTTTGGTGATCTCGTCGGTTACCCGGGCAGCGATTCGGTCGATGAGGGCGAGCAGTTCAGGCTCGGACTCGGCCAGATTCAGCACGGCGTCGGGGTCATCGAAGCTGAGTTCACGGCAGTCGGCCATCCACTGGGTCAGCCGCGCGGTCAGCTCGTCGAGCGCGGCGGCGTAGTCGCCGGCGGCCGACTCGCGCCGGTCCCGAGCCTCGCCGAAGGCTGTCCGGCAGTCCTCCAGGGCGTTCTCGGCGTCCTGGCGCCTGGTCACCGCTCGATCGTGGTCTTCCACTGCCTTGCGCACCGCCGTGATCTGGTCGTGCCGGGCCTGGACGGCGGCCCTGAGCAGCTGACGGGCCTGAGTCTGCTCAGAGTCCGGGGTCTGAGCCAGTTCGTCATGTACCGAGGCCAGGGCGGCCCTGACCGCCGCGTGCCTGGTATCGCTCTCCAGCACGCGCACGGTCTCTTCGCGCTGGCCGCAGCCGAGCTGGGCGTTCTCGGCATCGGATTTGTCTGCGTCGGCCTGTGACCGCTTGTGCCCCGCATCGGCCAAGAGCTTGACCGACCTCGCCCGTTCCTCGGCGACCCGGCGACGCAGCCCGTCGAGTTCCCGGCCGTGCTTATAGGCCTCGCTTTCGGTCATCCCCTCGATCTGGGCGTCGCAATTGGCGATCTCGGCCCGCAGGTCACCGACGGCCTGCTGGGACGCCGTTCGCTGCGCGTCGACCCGCTCGAACTCCTCGGCCGACGTCCGCGCGGTCCTGGTGAGCGTGTCCATCACCGAGGTCGCGGAGATCAAGGCAGCACTGGCCGAGCGCAGCACCCGGCGGGCGTAGGTGCGCTGGCGGTCGGCCAGCACCCTGGTGACCTCCACCTCGGCGGCGAGGGTCGCGAGTCGTTCTCTTTGCTGGTCGAGTCGCTCGAAGCCTTCGGCGAGATCGGCGATCTCCTGGTGACCGAGCGGCGGCAGCGCGCGGGACAGCAGGCCGGACAGCAGGGCCGGGTCGAGCCGCTGCGACAGCTTGGGCATGCGCAGCTGCAGCAGCGCTGTGATCAGCGCGTCGTAGCGCGGCTCGGTGAGCCCGGGAAACAGCGCCTGACGGACGGCGGTCCGATAATCGCCAGCGTTTGCGTAGACGACGCCGTGCTCGCCGATCGCCACGGTGAGCGCGGCCTTGGTGAGCGGTTGCCCGGCCTCGTTCACCAGCGGCAGGCCGCTGGGCCCGCCGACGCGCCGGCTCGTCACGAAGTAGTCGGCGTGCACGGTCGTCGTGTGCGTGCTCGCCTGGAGCCGGCAGCCGCAGGTGAACCAGGCCGGGTTCGCTGCGCCAGAGCCGAATTCCAGCCAGACGTAGCCGACGCGGGTAGTCGCCGAGTGGCCCTCGCCCATCAGGTTCCAATGCATCGTGCGCTCGCCCGTGCCGAACGTGGACAGCCGGCTGGCGCGCAGGTTTGCATCGAACAGGAACGGGAGCAGCAGCTCGAGCGCCTTGGACTTACCGCTGCCGTTGGGCCCGCGCAGCAGCAGGCGGCCCTCGTGGAAGGTGAAGACCTCGTCGTAGTAGCGCCAGATGTTGATGATGCCGGCTCTTGACGGGATCCAGCGTCCGCTGCTGATCTCGGGCTCGGGCCGGCTGGTTTCCGGCGCCGAGTCCGGCCGAGTGAGCTGGGTCACCGTCATGTCTGGTTCTCCTCGTCCGGCCGGGCGGTCCTGGCCGCGCCCACCGCGTACCTGGCCGCAGCCGGGAGCGGGGTCACCACGTCGCCGTCAGTTCTGGCCAGGCCGAACTCGGCGAGCACGGCGACCGCGTCGGCCCTCAGCTTCGCCGCATCGCGATAGCTCATTGCCCAGCGCGGGAATTTGGCCAGCAATTCGGCGGCATGGAAGTCGAGCTGGACCTCGGTGGCCGGCGCGCCCCGCAACTGATCGAGCAGCAGCAGCGCGGCGACCTTGGCCGTGCCCGAGTCGTCCGGGAACTTGCTGTCGGTCGCGATGGCGTCGGTATCGATGAACATCATCCCGTCGGACCGTTCCTCCAGCGTGAAGCCGCCCTGGTCGGCGGCGCGATGCAGCAGCTGGCGGCCGGTCGGTGACGCCAGATAGGCGCGCTGATCGGCGGACAGGTCGCTGAGGTAGACGACGGGATCATCGGCCAGCCTGCGGAAGATCGAATGCCGCAGCCAGAGGTTCCGCTGCACGTCAGAGATCGGCACGGCGTCGGACTGCTCATCGAGCGACCGGCCGTACCGCCGCTCGTGGCTGACCACGGTCAGCAGCTCGTCCAGCCGCAACGCGACCTCTTCTGGCGGCACGTCCAGCTGGGACGGGCCGACCGGCGCGGCCATCAGCCGCAGCAGCAGCGTCGAGTTGACGTGATAGAGCACCTTCGCCTCGGCCGTGTCGACGAAGCTGTCCGTCGCGCCGTCGACTACCTCAAGCACACCGTGCGACTCAAGCAGCCTGAGCACATCGACGAAGGCCATGCGCTCTGAGCGGCTGGCCGAGTCGAACGCCGCAATCACGGGATCGGACGCGCTGGCCCGGCTGAGCCGGTCGGCCAGCAGGCCAATGGTGATCGCCGCCACCGGCAGCAGCTCGGCCGCGGCCAGGCACAGCAGCACGTACCGGCGCCGGTCGAACGGGGCCCGGCTCGATCTTGCGCGTCGTGCAGGCCGGCTCGGATCGGCGCTGGTGCCGACCTTGACCAGGCGGGCATAGCCGAGCCGCGGCTCGACCATCAGCGTCCAGCCGCAGTAGTAGTCGAACCACTGGGTGATTGGCTCGCGGCGGCGACGGACCAGGTCGAAGTGTTCGGGCGCGGCGCGCTCGCTGATCAGCGGACTGGCCAGCAGCAGCCGGATGCCGCGGGCGGTCTGCTCACGTTCCTCGATGACCTGCTGGTTGCGGAGGTTGCTCACGGCTGGCCTCCGGTCGCAGCCCGCCGTTGACCGGCCTGGTACATGGACCTCGATCACGTAGTCCGGCCCGCAGAAGATGCCCAACGGCGTGGTGAGCACCGCGGTCCGGCCCGGAGCGGCAGCCCGCAGCACGATCTCGATCCGGCCGTGTGAGGTGGTCGTACGCCGGATCCCATTACGGTCGGGATTGGTAGTCAGGGCCCGGTCGAGCAATTCAAGCAGCCGCTCGAACAGCACTTGATCGAGCGCGCCGAAGCTGGACAGCGCCATGCTGCCACCGCCGGTGTCGAGCAGGCTCCAGGCCGCCTGAAGTTCGGCGCGCTGGGCTCGGGCCCGTTCGGCGCGCTCGGCCTTGACCTTGGTGATGTCCCGGATCCTGGCCGTCCGGCTGAAGCGCTCGACCCGGCCGGACGAGCGAAGCAGCGGGGATACCTCAACCGGCGGCGCTTGTGACCAGGAGCACGACGGGCTGACCAGTTCGGGATCCGGGTGGGCCAGGTGCGCATGCCGAGCCGGGCTCAGGCCGAACATCGTCGACCACAGCCGGTGCAGGTCGTCGGTGTCGCCGACGACGGAGAACCAGCGGGCAAGTTCGCGGAAGTCGGCTGCCGCGCTGCTCATCCGGCGCCGCGATTCCGTGATGCGCTCCAGTGCCTGCAGCAAGGTCAGGATCGCGCGGCGGGCGATGTCGTGCAGTTGACCGACGCGGGCGGGGGTCGCGTCTTCCGGCAGGAACCAGGCTCGCAGCCCGGCCCACCGGATCCGCCGGTGCTCAAGCCAGACCGGGCCCGGGTCACCAGACAGCTGCGGCAACTCGGCACCGGACAGGGCCCGCTTGTGCATCACGCCGACGCCGTGGTCTTCGACCGCACCGATGCGCTCGGCGATGATGTGGCTTCGGTGGTCCAGGTTGGTCACGAATTCCTGCACGTAGGCGACGGTCGACGCTTTCACGTCGTGGAACGTCGCGAGATCGGCCCCGTCGGCACGCAGCAGCCGCTGCAGTTCACCGATGAACTGCTTGGTGTTGGTCCGCAGCGCCTCCAGATGCGACTCGAGCTCGGAGAGGGTGCTGAAGATGCGGCGGTCAGTCCCGGCCTCAAGCTCGAGTACCAGGTCACCTAGCCGGTCGCTGATGGCGTCGAGCACCGCGGTCTGCAGGCGCCGGTGGACGCGAGCAGTTGCATCGCGTGGGTGACGCCCGCGAACGCCGCCTCACCGCGCTTGGTCAGCGAGTACTGCAGATTGCGGCGCTCGTACTCGCTCGCTGTGCGGTAGTTCTCTGAGTGATTCTGGATGACATCGACGAGCTTCCAATCCTGAAGCTGGCCGAGCGCCGCTACAAGGTCAGCATCGTCTATGGCCTCAAGCCAGCCGACCGAACGCAGGCGCACTTTCACGTCGTCTAGACCGAGCGCTGTCTCCAATCGCTCATTGGCGTAGCCGAAAGCATCCAGAATTGCTACATAGAGGTCGGAATGATCAGCCGAAGTGAACCGAAACATCTCCGGCGGAACGCGGAGTTGCTCCATCGACTCTCCCGACCTCACCGGACGCTCGGCAACGGTTCAAGGGTAGGACGCTGGTGTGACAGAGGGCCGGCATTCAGCCGGAGTTGACCGGCCTCAGGAGTCCGGGCAAAGAGCCCCCAGCAAATCTGCCGCCAATCGTTCTTGTGGAACAGTGACGCCTGCTCGAGTCAGCTCGGCGGCTAGGTCGGCGTCCCAGCGGACCGGGGTGACGCGTCCGACGGCCGGTCCTTCGGCGACGGCGGCCAGGTAGTCCTGGCTGGTCATCCGCCAGGGGATCGCGCCGGTCCGGGCCGCGACGTTGGCCGCGATGCGCAGTCCCTCGCCGTCGAAGTCACCGTGGTAACGCAGCAGGGCGCCGGCTGCCGCCAGCTTGCTCAGCAGGGCGATCGCGGCGCTGTTCGGCCAGCCGGCGGTCACCACGATCGGCGGGCAACGGCGGCCGAACCTGGCCAGCGCCACCGCTAGCATCGACGGGTTCTCGAATATCCAGACCTGCGCCGGGATCCCCTGATCGAGCGGGCTGGCCCGAAGCTGGCTGAGCGTCAAGGCAGCGACGTGACCACGGCCGGCGCAGGCGCGCAGGATCTGGCTGGCGATATGACAGCTCGTCGTCGGCGACCCCGGCGCGTTCCCACAGCGCCCGCCGCTCTTGGGCGTTGACCGGCGGCGGCATGTCGTAGATCAAGGCCAGCGCTCGCAGTACCAGCGCTGACAGCCGGGTGTCGTCGTCAAGCGCGTGAGTGTCCTTCAGCACCCGGTCGGCGAGGACTGGGAGCGGATCACCTGGGGCGGGCAGTTCGGCGAGGACGTTGAGTGCCTTGGCCAGCAACTCTCGCGTCCTGGGCACCGAGCCGCCGACCACGCCGGACCGCTTGATGTCATGCTCCCAGGTCGCCAGCACCGGCTGGGCTCGGACGACTGGATGGGCGGCCAGCCAGGCCCAAAGCTCGGCCCTTTCGGCGTCGGCCCGAGCACGATCACCGGCCCGGTCGGCAACCGGGCCGATCAGCCGTGAGACGACGGCGTGCGCATCCACGCCCACCGAGTCGATCAGCACCTCGTCGACCTGCGGCAACGACACGGTCGCGTACTCCCCCGGCAGCCGGGCCAGCCCAAGAAGATCTGCCAGCGCCGTCTGCTGGCCTAGATCAAGCGGTCCGATCTTGACCCGGCTTACGGCCCGCCCCGATGAAAGCCGGTCATGTATCGCCCGCCAGAGCGGCGCGAGATCCTTTGACAGACTCTCGTAGCGACCGCCTACCACGGCGCCAGCATAACGAACTCATGGCACAGACATCATTCTCAGATGACCCAATTCCGCCACGTCGGATAACCGCACGACGCTGTCTCCCGTGTGTGAGAACAGTCATGCCTTCGGCCAGCCCATCACCGATTGTCGGCAGACGCCCCGCAACTACCCGGCAAGGCCTGTCATCTCCACCAGATCCCGCTACCTCAAGTTACGACGGCCGAGACCGCCGATCATCCCGAGCTACGGAACGCGAGCGAAACCAGCACCGCCGTACCCGGAGCCGGAACCTCTCCGCGTATTCGCCGGACACGGCCCCTTCCAGCCTCGCCCGGCAACTCCTCCCGGCACGCTGACCAGCGGATATAACAGAAACATACGATTAGGCGACGGCTTGATATACCGCTCCCTCTTCGCACAGCCAGAACGACTCTGAATACAGGGCTGACCTGCGATTTTTGCGTGGTGGCAGGTGTTGGGTTCGAACCAACGTAGGCTGAGCCGACGGTTTTACAGCCATCACCAATCCGGGGTCTGACCTGGCCTGATGCTCGATCCTCCCTCACTTCTCCGGCTATTCTCCGCAACCGCCTCCTGGCCGTAATCCGAGCCACCATCCTGACCCCAAGCCGGGCCGTCCGGCGGGCAGAACCAGACTGATTATCCCTCATCAGCCACGGCATGACCGGAGCCTCTTCGCCAGGCCGCAGCAGTCCCGCCCACGGTCACGGCACCGGCGATTTCGGCAGACCGAGCCTGGCCGCGCGTGACCGGCCAAATCGATCACAGCGCTTAAGGCTCCTAAGGCGCGCTCTTCGAGCCAGTCTGGCAAAGGTCAGCGAATGCAAGATTGGATGTTCGGCACACTGCCTTATCCCCTGCCAAATGCGTGCGCATTCGGCCGCGCAGTGGAGCAGGCTGGCCCACGGGGTCATTTCGACCAGCGTGGAATCCCCGGGCCGACTGGCCCGGAACAGCTGGACGACGGAACGGTCGACCTGGGAGGAGGCGAGCGCGGTGAGCAACGCCAGACGGCCGGCAGGCCGGTGGCTTCAGCGTGTCCTTGATCTCGCGGGTACATACTCCGGCGCAGTCCGCCAATGGCGGACTGCCGCCGCGCGGTCACGGCAGGTAGCGACCGACATCGCCGACCTGTCCCATGCTCTAGCTCGGCCGGTACGGGTCGTCGGACGGCAGCCACGCGACGCCGTTGTCGAAGGTGGGACCACCCCGGTCGTCGGTCAGCGCCTTCGCGGCCGCCAGCACGGACGGCTGACTCTCGGTCCGGCGCCAGACCAGGGACCAGGTCCAGTACGGCGCGGGCGCGACGATCGGCCGCTGGACCAGATCCGGCGGGATTGGTGTTGTCTGTCCCTTGGGCGAGTTGACCAATGGGCGGCGAAGCCGTCGTACATGGTCTAAGAACGCCGGGCCGGTGATGCCGCCGTCGTCGATGGGTATGCGGGTGGCGCCGGTGTCGGCCAGGAACTCCTCCGCGTATTTGTTCCACGATAGCCAGCTGGTTTCGTCGGCGTCGACGAGCACCGCTGTGTCCCGGGCGCGCACAGGCGAGGTGTCCTTCCCTGGGGCGACCGCGTAGAGCCGGTCTGCGCCGAGCAGCCGGGCTTCGAGGCTGTACGCGGCGAGGTCCTCGGCCCGGACCCAGCAGATCGCCAGATCGATGCTTCCGTTGGCGACCCGGGTCGCCTGGGCGTGTGAGGGCAGCACCCAGGTGTCGACGAGCAACTGGGCCACGCCAGTGGTCCGGCTGGTGAGGTCGGCCGGGCACCAGTTGACGTAGCCAAGGCGGACGGGTTCGTGCGCCGACAGGCCAGCCGCCGCCCGGCGCAGCCCGTCGGCCTGTTCCAGCAGCGCCCGGGTACGGGGGAGCAGCGACTCGCCGGCCGGGGTAAGCGTCACGTGGCGGCGGTCCCGGTCGAACAGGCGTGTTCCGAGGGCGCGTTCCAGGGCCTTGATCTGCTGCGACAACGAAGGTCCGGCAATGCGCAGCCGCGCGGCGGCCCGGCCGAAGTTGAGTTCCTCGGCGACGGCCACGAAGTAGCGCAGTTGCCGGAGCTCCACAATGCGATCGTAGCGCAGTGGGAGGTTCTGCCTACTAGTAGAGAGAATGCTGGTCGTGGCGGTGCCGGAGGCTGCCGGGCCATGGTGGACAGATGAGAGAGACGACAGCTGCGAGCGCCAATGTCGCGATCATCACCGGCGCGTCGCAGGGCATCGGCGCCGGGATCGTGCAGGCCTACCGCAAGCTCGGGTACGCGGTCGTCGCGAACTCGCGGCGCATCACCTGCTCCGGCGAGCCCTGCGTGCTCACCGTGCCCGGCGATATCGCCGCCCCGGAGACCGGCGGGCGTCTGGTCGATCGGGCGCTCGAACACTTCGGCCGCGTGGACACGCTGGTTAACAACGCTGGCGTGTTCGTGGCCAAGCCGTTCACCGATTACACCGATGCGGACTTCGACCTGGTCACGGGGGTCAACCTGCGCGGATTCTTCAGCGTCACGCGGCCGGCTATCGCGGCCATGCTCCGCAACGACGGCACCCGACGCGGACATGTGGTCAACATCTCCACCAGCCTCGTAGACCACGCCAATTCCGCCGTCCCGTCCGCGCTCGCGTCACTGACCAAGGGCGGCCTCAACGCGGTTACCCGGTCGCTGGCCATCGAGTACGCAGCCCGCGGTGTGCGCGTCAACACGGTGTCGCCCGGCATCATCCGCACGCCGATGCACGCCGAGGAGACCTGCGACACGCTCGCTGCACTGCATCCGGTCGGCCGGATGGGCGACGTCGCCGACATCGTCGAGGCGATCGCGTATCTGGAGACCGCCGAGTTCGTGACCGGCGAGATCCTGCACGTCGACGGCGGCCAGAGCGCCGGCCACTGACCGGCCACCGAGCGAGAAGAGTGATCATGACCGACCTGCAGGCACCGCACCAGGGATGGCGGGCGAGCCTCGCCGTTCCCGTGGCCCGGGCTGCCAGGATCGTCGTGCCGGCGGCCGCGGCTATGGCGGTAGGGATGGGCGTGGGCAGGTTCGTCTACACGCCGATCCTGCCGCTGATGACCGCCGGGGCCGGGCTCTCGCCGCGGTGGGGGCAGCGGTCGCGACCGCCAACTACGCCGGTTACCTGGCCGGCGCGATGGCCGGAGTCGCCGCGCCAGCACTGCTGCGGTCCCGGGCGGCGTACCGGTCGTCGCTGATCGTCGTGGTGGCCACGCTCGCGCTGATGCCGCTGCTGAGCAGCGACGTTAGGTGGGCGGCTCTGCGGTTCGTCGCCGGATGCGCGAGCGCTCTGGTCTTCATGATCGCGGCGAGCGCGTTGCTCACCGGGCTGCGCGGCGCCGGTGAGCACCTGGTCGGGCACGGATTCGGCGGCGTCGGTGCCGGGATCGCCGCCTCCGGCGTGCTTGTGCTAGTTCTCCGCCACCGCACCTGGCAGGACTCCTGGTGGTCGGCTGCGGTGCTCGGCGCCGTGCTGATCGCCGTCGCCTGGCTACTGCGGCCGTCGGCCTCGGACGACAAAGGGACAGACCGCGGGGCTGCACCAGCCGGCCGCCGATGGTTCACATCGCTGCTGCTGGCGTACACGCTGGAAGGCGTCGGATACATCATCGCCGGCACGTTCCTGGTCGCCGCCATCGACCAGACCGCCTCGACCACGCTCGGTAGCACCGCCTGGATCATCGTCGGAGCGGCCGCCGTGCCGTCGGCGGCGCTCTGGGCCGGGCTGAGCCGCCTATGGAGCCGTCCGACACTGCTGGCCGTCGCGCTGGGCGCCCAGGCGGTCGGCATCGCGCTCCCGGCTCTGGTCGGCGGGACCGCCGCCGCGCTCGCTTCCGCGGTGCTGTTCGGCGCCACGTTCCTTGGCATCGCCACCGTAGCACTGGCCGCCGGCGCTCACCTGCGCACGCCTCGGGCTGTGGCCATCCTGACCACCGGATACAGCCTCGGCCAGATCGCCGGGCCGCTGTTGGTCACGCCGACGCTTCACCACAGCTACCAGCCGGCGCTGCTGGTCGGCGCCGCGATCGTGGCGGCCGCCGCGGTAGCCGCACTGGTGCTGCGGCGCGGCTTCCCGCACCACCTAGGCCCCGTACCCAGCCGGGTGCGGGCCGCACGATAACCGAAGGAGATGACGATGGAATTCCTGGTCGACATGGTGACCACGGTGCCGGACGGCACCTCGGACGCCGAGGTCGACGCGATCCGGACCCGGGAGGCGGCACGATCTCGGGATCTGGCCGCACAGGGGCACCTGCTGCGCCTGTGGCGTCCGCCGCTGGACGCCGGCGAGTGGCGTACGTGGGGCCTGTTCCAGGCCGCAGACGCGGCCGAATTGGAGAGCATTCTGTCGTCGATGCCGCTGCGCGTCTGGCGGCACGACACGGTGACGCCGCTGACCGCGCACCCCAGCGACCCGGACAGCGGCGACGGCACGAGCAGTCAGGCGTCAGCCGCCGAGGCGGACATTCTGGACGCGGTCCTCGCCCGTTGGAAGGCCGCGGTCGACGCCCACCAGCCGGAACGCGTCGCCGCGTTGTTCACCACGGACGCGATCTTTCAGGGCCTGCATCCCTACACCGTGGGTCCGGCGGGAGTCGCCGAGTACTACGCCGCCCAGCCGATGGGCATGACCGCGGCGTACACGCTCCGCGAGGCCCGCGCGCTGGGCGATGGCCTGGTGCTCGGCTACCTCACTGTCGACTTCGGTTTCAGCGACCGCGCCACCCTCACCGTGTACCTCAGCGTGATCATCCGCCAGGACCCCGACGGCTGGCGGATCGCGCATTACCAGGTGTCGCGCCTCGACTGAGATCTCAGCGACGAACCCTGCGCAGCTGATTCCCTGCGCAGCTCTACCACCCAGACAAGTACCACCGAAGGAGTAACCATGTCGAACCACTTCAGCGCCGCCGACCTCCAGCACCCCGGCGGCGATGCCCGCCTGGACCTGACCGACCTCTTCGTATTCGCCGCTCCCGATAACCCCGACCGGACCGTACTGATCATGGACTCGAACCCGTTCACGAAAGGCGACGGGTTCCATCCCGATGCGGTCTACCGGTTCAACATCGATACCGACGGGGACTCACTGGCGGATGTGGCGTTCAGCTTCACCTTCTCTGAGCTCCGAGACGGCCGGCAAACCGCCACCGCCTATTACGCGACCGGCAGCGAGGCCCAGACCCGTGAACCGCGTGGTGACGTGCTCATCGAGGCCGCCAGAGTGAGTTTCGACGCCACGGCCACGCCCGTCCAAGCCGGCCCGTGCCGGCTGTTCGCCGGCAAGCGCAGCGACCCCTTCTTCGCCGACGCTGAGGGCGTCCTGCACTGGCTGGTCGGTGGCCAGGCAGGAGACTTTGAGTGGACCGGGAGCGACACCTTCGCTGGCGCCAACATTCTCTCCATCGCCTTGGAGGTGCCCAACGACATGCTCGGCGGCGGGCCGCTGATCGGAGCATGGATAACGATTAGCCTGCGCCGCGACGGCGTGCTCGTGCCGATGGACCGGGGCGGGAACCCGTCATTCAACCCGATACTCAACGCAGACGACATCAAGGACGAGTTCAACTCCACTGACCCTGTCGACGACGTGAAGAACTACTTGCAGCCGCTGTCGGAAGTGCTGCAACGGCATGGCTACGCACCGGACGAAGCAACGGCTGCGGCCCGCACCCTGCTGCCCGACATCCTTCGCTACGACCGCACCGGGCCAGCCCACTATCCTAACGGCCGGGTCATGACCGACGATGTCTTCTCCGCCCGCATGATCTTCATGACCCGTGGGCGGGCCAATCCCCAAGGCGTCAAGCCGCACGACGACCTGCTCGCCCACTTCCCCTACCTCGGCGCGCCCAACACCTAGCACCGCACGTGGCGGGACTGATCGATCATGTGGGCCAGGGGGCGGCCGGTCTGGAGGGTGTTCGGGCGGTCCTCGCCGATGATTTCGCTGCTGAGCGGCGAACACGCCGGGCGGCGGACAGGTCCTCGGCATTCCGGGCAGCCTTGAAGGCTAAACCGGGAACGCTGCCCGCACCGAACCGCTGGCTCCCGGTCGCTAACCCGGAATGAGACGCCTCCCTGGCCGGATGCCACCCGGACGCCCGTACGAGACCGGCAAGCTCGCTGGCGAGGACGTTGCGCCAGCGAGCCAGCCGCTGAGCAGATGCCTCACCCGCCATCGGCAGCGCTGCGGCTATCCGGTTC
>WNFM01001447.1_pt1 | contig 15963 bp, 20 predicted proteins | sample 5400271 | NCBI WGS metagenome assembly WNFM01 (sample SAMN13153352, study PRJNA577476) | soil metagenome | isolation source: 60 cm saprolite on Douglas fir-dominated hillslope | place: USA:California | collected 2013-09-17
CAGTTGCTCAAGAAGGTGGAGTCTTTGATAGAGCTTGCCATGCGGCTCGAGAAAGTGGACCAGCACTGGTGAGAGCGAGGCTGATGCCCGTCGGTTCCGCTCGACTATTTGTACATTTGTTCTAGATATAATAGAACAAAAGTTCTAAGACCTCGCCCTCTGCTTCTCAGCGTATGCCCCTTATTGATGTCTGACTGATCCGTCCTCAGTTTCCGTCTCCCTCTGCGCTGGGCTACCTCAGCCCGGTTGCTTCTGCACAATTGTTGGGTTCGCCCGAATATTTCGGGTCCCCAGAAAAGCGGGTAAATCCCACCTCCTCTTTTACCCAGCCTCAGGAGACGCATGCTTGTCCGCGAAGGGGGCTATGAGGTAGAATAAGAAGCACATCTTTTGTGATGCGCATTCGGTTGCATTGACACGCGGAGCAACATCGCTGGGATCTGCTTCACGCAGGAGTCCCTCTTGATGAGACGAGCAAAGGAAAAGAAGTATGGCCATTCATCCGCTGACGCTCTTTTTGTTGCCGGAAACGTTTGCCATTTGTCAGTTCGCCCCAGGAACTCCTTTTCCGGATTGGGTTCCAACCAACTCCTTCTTCTCTGTTACGAACACCTCGGATGAACTCTCTCTCGTGTGTCTGATGGAGTCGCTCCCTCCGATGTAGACGCTGATCGTGACTGGCGGTGTTTCAAACTCCAGGGCCCCATCCCCTTCTCGTTGACAGGCATTCTCAATTCTATCACGATGCCTCTGGCGCAGGCGAACCTTGGGATCTTTGCCATCTCCACCTACGATACGGACTATGTCCTGGTGAAAAAGGAGGTGTTACCACAAGCTCTCTCGGCCCTCACAGATGCTGGTCATACCATTCATACACGCTAAATCCCGGCATGCTGCCAGAGCAGTCGAGACAGGTATCTGGGGAGGCACATGGTCCCAAAAGAGGGGCTTTGTGGAGGGGAACGACTCGCACACGTCTACCAAATCCTCCCGCAGCATCCTGGGATGGACCCGACTTTCACCCCAGGCAGGGGATAGCTCAACCATCAAACGATGCCGGTACTGCCATAGAATATGGTGGATAATTCGACGAGCCCTCTCCAAGCCCAATTCGGGCTGGCCTTTCGCTATAAGGCAGTCCGGACCGCTCACCTCTTCGTGGAGTGAGGCTCCAAACGAGTTCTTCTCTGAGGAGCACAGGCGACAGAGAGGGCAATCAAGCGGGATGCGGGGCTTGAGGAGACGGTGGACCATCGTGCGTCTGCTCCCTGCTTGTTCAGGGAAAGGCTGAGGAGAGAGCCAGCCAAGACGCCAAAGCAGCGCCAGAAAGAGGATCGGGAAGGACACGAGCAGTAACACGAACATCTGACTGGCCATAACGATCCTCGTTGCTTGAAATCGGGAGAAGGAAGAGCTCCGGTATCAGGAAGCATAAGGAGGATCGAGAGGGTCTGTCAAGCGGTTGGGAAAGAAGGACAAATTATCCACCATCGTCAGAGGCTGTACCCACGACGTGCATCTCTACCAATCAACAACGACCCAGCTAGACCACACCGGCAGCACAAACCAGCAACTCGATCTGGTCCTGCACACCTTTTTCGACCCGCACATCCCCCTGAGCCAGGCACACATCCAGGCCGAGGAGATCAATCGGCGCCTACGAAATATCCGATTTTGATTGTGAAAGTTCATAATCGCGTCCGCCCAGCGCGACAGGCAGCCGGAACGGACGCGATAAATCGCGTCCCTACCAATCATCCGGAGGGAGAGAGAACCGATTTGATAATTGCACGGTTCTACATAGCTGAGGAAGAATAGCAAATTGTGAGCATGTCAATTCAAGGGGGCATAGAATGATAATCTTTGATGAAGAGAGACCATCCGACTCACCTTTCGTCGAGCGAGTCTGGCGCTCACATAGCGAAGGTGCGGATCCGTTTCTCTCCATAGCTGCCAGTCGCTGCGAACTGGTGGTGAGCAGGTTTGAGGGCGAGATCAGTGTGACGATGCGTGGGCCCGAGACGAAGGCTACGCAGATGGGAGATTGTCCCGGTGGAGGAGAATGGTTTGGCATCATCTTGAGGCCTGGTGCATTTCTCCCTATGCTCCCTCCTGATAGGCTGGTGGATGGACAGGTAGATCTGCCCGTCGTTTCGAGAAATTCCTTCTGGCTCTCTGGCTCAGCCTGGCAACTGCCTGACTATGAGAATGCCGAGACGTTCGTTGACTGGCTGGCTCGCAAGGGGCTGCTTGTATGTGATCCGGTTGTCGATGCCTCGTTACAGGGCCCTCTGAAGGGCTGCGACCCTCGCACCGTCCAGCGTCATTTCCTGCGAGCAACTGGACTGACACACAGTGCGGCATGGCAAATCGAACGCACGCGCTACGCTACCTGCCTCCTGCAGGAAGGTGTCTCAATTCTGGACACGGTTGAGCAGGCGGGTTATTTCGACCAGCCGCACCTGACGCGCTCGCTGAAGCGCTATATCGGGCAAACACCTGCCGAGATCCTTCAGAAAAGCCGGCCTGAGCAGATGTCGTTTTTGTACAAGACATTGCCCATTGAACATGGCATACTATCACTATCTGGTACGAATTAACAGAGTAAGGAGAAGAACATGAGAAAAATTATCATTCTGACATTCGTCACGCTTGACGGCGTTATGCAAGGTCCCGGCGGGCCAGAGGAGGACACGAGCGGCGGCTTTACGTCTGGCGGGTGGACGGTTCCTTTCTTTGACGAGTCCCTTGGCCAGATCATGGCTGAGCAAATGAGCAGGCCTTTTGACTTATTGCTCGGCAGGAAGACCTATGAGCTTTTCGCGGGATACTGGCCGCACCACGTTGAGGAAGGGCCCGGAATTAATCAGGCCACAAAGTATGTTGCCTCGCATTCACCGAGAGAGTTTACGTGGGAGCGTACAGTGCTTTTGCAGGACGATGTTGTCGATGAGATCAAAAAGCTGAAAGCGCAGGATGGATCTGATCTGCAGGTACACGGCAGTGCGAACCTCATCCAGACACTTTTGAAGCACGATCTGGTGGACGAGCTATGGTTGAAAATATTCCCGATCACGCTGGGCAAGGGCAAGCGCCTGTTTGGCGAAGGCACTATTCCGGCAGCATTTACCCTGCGCGAAGCGAAAATTTCGCCGCGCGGCGTTATCATCGCATCCTACGAGCGCGCGGGCGACGTACAAACCGGATCGGTTGTCTAATCGTTTATCCTAAGTTAAAAACACCAGAAGTGAAGGACGCATACTTCGCTTCTGGTGTCATGCTCACGAAAATCTGTGAAATAGGAGAATCTCTTGCAAACAGTCACGTCTAAAGACAGCACAAAAATTGCTTTCGACAGGGTTGGGTCCGGCCCGGCCGTCATCCTGGTCAGCGGTGCGACGGCGTATCGTGCCTTTGACCCGAGTATGACACACCTGGCCGAACTGCTTGGAAAACACTTCACGGTCTACAACTACGACCGGCGCGGACGTGGCGACAGCGGGGACACTCGGCCCTTCGCGAAGGAACGCGAGATTGAAGACTTGCAAGCACTGGTCGAGGACGCTGGCGGCAAGGCTATGGTCTTTGGGATCTCGTCGGGTGCTGTCGTGAGCCTGGATGCCGCCGCTGTCACCCCGGGCACCGCCAGAGTCGTGGTATATGAGCCGAGTCTCATTGTCGACGACAGCCGCCAGCCCGTACCTGCCGACTACGCGGAGCATCTCATGACGCTCGCGGCCGAAGGGAAGCGCGACGAAGCGGTCGAATACTTTTTGACGCAAGCCGTGGGCATTCCGGCAGAATACCTCGGCGACATGAAGCAGGATCTAGCAATGTGGTCCGGCGTGACAGGCGTGGCACATACCATTGCCTACGACGCGGCTTTCGTCGGCGATGTCATGCAGGGCAAACCGCTCCCACGTGATCGCTGGGTCAATGTAACTATGCCTGTGCTGGTGGTTGATGGTGGTGCGAGCGACGCCTGGATACACCACGGCGCTGATGCGCTGGCCAACATCCTGCCTCACGCCAGCCGCCACACGCTCGCAGGGCAAACCCACATGGTTGACCCCAACGTACTCGCCCCGGTGCTCATCGAATTCTTTCAGCAATAACACCCGATAGGGAGCAGGATGGAGGTTTTCTACTCAACCGCCCGAACTGAAAAGCAGGAATGAGAGGGGTAAAGAGCGGCAGGCAACCAGGAACCAGGATCTGTCGCAGAGAATGGATGAGCTGATGTGCCATGTGTTATGTTCGGGGACCGAGCTCGAGCGCCGGAAGAATCTTGATGAGAGGGTCGATGGCCAGCCAGAGCCAGAGCACCTGTGAGGCGTTGCGCAGCCTGGTGCGGAGTTCGTCCAGCTGGAGGTGAGGGAGTCGGAGATGGCAGAAGTAGTGCTCGTGCAGGGTGTATGCGTGCTCACCAGCACGGAACAGAAAGGCTCGTGATCGTGGCCTGTCGAAAGCCGAAGACGCGCTCGGCGGCGGATGAGTCGAGCCCTTCGGCCAGTGCAGACAGCACCATGGCGACCTGGTGCGATGGGGTTTTCAAACGGTACAAGGGAGTGTTGCGCCTGGATGTGAACGTGCTGCGACAGGCAGGGCCTCGAAATGTTTGAATGCGCTCAGTTCAGCCATGTTTGCCATCTCCCACCAGAGCGTGGACTCGAGCATCAGTGATGCCAAAGTAAAGGCACTGCTGGTTCGGACAGGCGAAGCCTTCGGTATCTATGCGCTTGGGAGCTCTCCGGCGGCTTTTCACCCCACTCCAGGGACGCGGCTTCCGTAGAAGCTGTCCCTCCACCCATCGAGGGAGTGGAGCCGAGACGACAGGCGGGGCAATCGTCTGGAGAGCGAGGCTTCAGCAGGTGGTGGAGGGTGCCGCGCTTGGCTCCTCCTCGTGAGGAGGAGGGCCGGAGATGGAACCAATCATGACGCCAAAGTAGCGCCAGACAGAGAAAGGGGCAGACCACGAGTAGGAACACGAACACCGGAACGAGCATAACGATCCTCGCTGCTAAAAATGGGAAGAAAGGAGAACTCCTCGAGAAGCAAGGATACGGCGAGTCTGCCATGCTGTCAAGCGAGTGGGAGAGATGTCCGATTTATCCACCACGGTGAGCGGGAGTACCTCCCGGTGCTTTAGCTCAATTGGCTCCGGCATACCTTTCCAATCATGTAGGAGCATGCGAGCGTGGCAGCCCCTTATTATTGCAGATTGCAATGGCAATGTTATAATACGAGTGGATAGCCTTATCAAGGGTACCTTGCAGACCTAGAAGGAACGAAAGAGGAACACATCATGAAAGCATTCCAGGGGAAAGTCGCCGTCGTGACGGGGGCGGCCAGCGGCATCGGCCGGGCGCTGGCCGAGCGCTGCGCCCAGGAGGGCATGAAGGTCGTCCTGGCCGACATCGAAGAAAAGGCCCTCGTGCAAGCCAGCCAGGACCTGGCCGCTCAGGGGGCGCAGGTCCTCGCCGTGCCGACGGACGTGTCACAGGCCGGGGAGGTCGAAACGCTGGCCAACAAAGCCTTCGAGACCTACTCTGTTGTGCACCTGTTGTTCAACAACGCGGGTGTAGGAGCCGGGAAGAGCGCCTGGGAAAGCACCCTGGCGGACTGGGAATGGGTTCTGGGCGTCAACCTCTGGGGCGTGATACACGGCATCCACTTCTTTGTCCCGCGGATGCTCGAGCAGGGCTCCCAGGGCCACATTGTCAATACCGCCTCCATGGCGGGCCTCACGTATGGCCCAGGCCAGTGTATTTACAAGGTGAGCAAACACGGCATAGTCAGCCTTTCTGAGACGTTGTACTATGAACTGGCTATGCGGGGTGCCAGCCTCAAGGTCTCCGTCCTGTGCCCCGGCTTCGTGAATACCAACGTGCTGGAATCAAAGCGCAACCGCCCGGCCCGGCTCCAGAACCCCCCGGAGGATGAGGAGCCGCTGACCCCTCAATTGGAGGCTGTGCTGCAGCGCTTCCAGCAAGCCATGCGAGAGGGGATGCCACCCCAGCAGGTCGCCGACATCGTCTTCGAGGCTATTCGCGAAGAACGATTTTATATCCTCACGCACCCGACTTGGAAAGCCGCCATTCAGGTCCGCATGGAGGATATGCTCCAGGACCGCAATCCCAAACTGCCTCCGGGGCTCATGAAAGCGGCGCGGGCTTCGGCTTCTCCGAATGAAGGATGATGGCATTCTATGTCAGACATGCAGATCTCCAGGCAGCCGGCCCTCTCTCGGCGCGCGATCTTGAGAAGGCTGCTGCCCGCGCTTATCTACGCGGCGCTTATCCCCTACTTCGTCTATCGCGTGGGCACCGAGCACTATCATCTCACCGCGGTGAGCGCGCTCCTGCTGGCAGCCCTCTCGCCGGCGGTAGGCTCGCTCATCGAGTTCGCGCGGAAGCGACAGCTGAGCGTGCTTGGCGTGTTTTCCCTCGTGGGGATTGCGGCGAAGGTCGCGAGCGCGTTGCTCTTCCATGACCCCCGCCTCGTCCTGGTCAGCGACTCGTTGCTGACCGGCGTCTACGGGCTGCTCCTGCTGGGTTCCGTGCTGGTCGGCAAGCCGGTGACGGTGGTGCTTCTCACCAACATGTATGCTAAATCCCCCGAGCAACGCGCGCGGATGAAGCAGAGCCTGCAGGCTTCAGGGGTCCACCGCCACGTGCTGGTTCTGACGACGATGTGGGGCATAGGGCTGCTGCTTATGCTGGCGATCAGCGTGCTGCTCACCTACACGCTCCCCATTGCGAAGGTCGTGCTGATCCGCCCGGTGATCGACTACGGGGTGATCGCCGCCTTAGTTGCGGGCACCGCTGCGTACGGCTCAGTCATCTTGCGTGTCAGACAGCGCCGGCAACAGGGGGGGAAATGTGACTCGTCCCGAAAATAATCCTGCTGGAGAACCCGGAGGGCGCGCGCCAGGGGCCCATCCCCGCTCCACCCCACTCCCGCCCTTACCATGAGGCGTGCGGCCTGGCTTTCCGGATTGGCGGCGAACGATTAGAATATATTTATAACAAAGAGAGTTGTAGCATACAAGAGATGTAAGGAGAAAGTATTCATGGCGCCTACTACGAACAACCCGGCGGGAGCGCACGCTGCTGTCAACGGGATCTCGCTGTACTACGAGATACATGGAACCGGGAAGCCTTTGATCATGCTGCACGGCGGCTTTGGCGCCTTTGAGATGTTCGCCGCGCTCTCGCCCGCGCTGGCCGAGAAATACCAGGTCATCGGGGTTGACCTGTATGGGCACGGGCGTACGGCGCTCACGGATCGCCCCATCGGTTTCGAGGACATGGCCGACGATATCGCCGGCCTGGTCGGGCAGCTTGGACTGGGAAAGGCCGCCCTGCTGGGCTTCTCCCTGGGCGGCGCCGTGGCTCTGCAGACCGCCATTCGCCATCCAGAACTTGTCGAGAGGCTCGTGCTGATCTCCACGCCTTTCAAACGGGCCGGCTGGCATCCAGAAATGCAGGCGGGGATGACCGCCTTCGCCCCCGAGTTCTTTATGAACACTCCCATCTACCAGGACTACCTGCGTTTCGCTCCCAAGCCGGAAGATTTCCCTCGCCTGGTTCTCGGCATGAGGGAGGCTCTGAGCCAGGACTACGATTGGTCGGAGAGCGTTTCCGCTTTGAAGATCCCCACGCTGATTATCGCCGGCGATGCCGATGGTCTGCCTCCCTCCCACGCGGTCGCCTTTTTCAATCTCCTCGGCGGGGGGTTGAGGGACGCCGGCTGGAATGGTGAGCACCTCGTCCCCTCCCGGCTCGCCATCCTGCCCGCCGCCACCCATTACGACATTGTGACCCGGGCCGACCTCCTGCTCCCGGTTCTCGTGCCCTTCCTGGACAGGTGATCGCATCTCTGGGGAACCGGCCTGACCTCCCGGTGCTTGCACGGATATGTTTTTTTTGCGACTCGAAAATGCGCCGGCAAAGCCACCCGGTGATACTCCCATTGGACATGGTGGATAAATCGATCAGCCTTCTCCAAGCCAACTTCGGGCTGGATTTGGTCTTTGAGCAGTCCAGTCAGGCCACCTTTTCCCGAGGCGAGGCTCCCTCCGAGTGCTTTTGCTGTCACCTTCCCTGACTGCCTCGCGACATACCTCGCCAACCGTATCTAGCTGTGGTGGCGCTCAAGTGTAAACCTTTGGCAAGAGGCGCGTCGAGCCTTCGATATCCGTGAAGAGCAATGTGACGGTTCCCGTCGGCAGGTCAGGCATCCGGCACCTCCTGACAAAGGATGGTCAATGGTCCGGGCGCGATGCGAATGAGCCAGCACTCCAATGGCTTCGCTGGCCTTCGCACTATGATACTGCATTTTCCTCAACGACTGTCTCACGGGCGTACGACAGTGCTCTCACAGAATCGGCAACAACTGTCTCTCCTACTTGTGCGGGTTTGCGTTATACTTCGGTGTGCAGACCAGCCATCTGGCAAGAACAACAGGCAGAGGATGCAGGTGCAAGCAGCGAAGTTTTTCGCTCATCGTGTGCCGGACTCTTAGCCAGCTTTCCGCTTACGAGAAACGTGTCTATGGCGAGGGGGTGTGATCGAGGGAATACTCCCGAGCATCTGCTGAAGGAGAAGGAGCTTTTGATAGAGCTTCCCATGCGGCGCGACGAAGTGCACCAGCACTGGTGAGAGCGAGGCCGATGCCCGTCGGTTCCGGTCTTGCCCTTTCAAGTCAGGCGCGACCTGACTTCATGCATTTCTCACATCATCCCCCTGCGCCAACCCTTTTCTGTAGTGTGTGCGTGCACCCGCGCTGTGAGAGCTCTCATGGTGATCGCGGAGTCGACCCCTTCGGTTCCGCCACCGTATCACAGGAGCAAAGCCTCTCCCCTTCCGGGGAAGAGGGACGAGCATTCCCACCCGCTTCTTGCCCCTGCGTGAGCCGTATTTCACGCTCCACTCCTGACCGGAATGGACACACAGCAACTGGGTCCTGTCTTCCACAAGGCGTCTAGTGTCCATTGTGACCATCGCCAGGTCAAGGGAAGGAAGGTCCTTCTCCCTCTCCAAGTGCAGTTTTCTTGAACGGATGCTCCAAGTAGCCAGTACAAGTAGAACCGACTCTCGATCATCTTTGAATCTCATCAATTGCATGAGGCATGGCGATTGAGATTGACCTTTGCAGAACGATAAGTTATAGTATTGTTGTCTATGTGAGTAGTATGAGTTGCTTGAGAAAAGATCGTTTGGGGATGAGCGATCACTCTCAAAGACAGTTCATGAGATCGAATAGGGGGCCTATGAAACTGGACGAAATCCTACGCCACGCACGAGAAGTTGGCAGAAAAACCACGTATCCGATTACGAGTGCGGACCAACTGGTTGATGCCTTGTGGCGACCAGGCAACCCAACGCATCGGGAACAAAGACCACCAGGTAGCAGAAGTGCGGCAAATCCCCGCCGCGTATTTTCCCATTGAATCGGAGGCAGATTTTATCGCGAAGGTCACCCGCGTGTTAGTGCTCAGTGGAGAGCCTGTAGAGGATCAGTTGACAGGGGGGAAAGCTTCAGAGGGGAATGTTTCAGGGACGCCTCCCGCTGCTGCCGGCTCGTCTCCAAACCTTCCCAACCTTCCACAGCCCCGCGGAGTTCCAAGCGTTATCGGATGGAAATAACCCCCTTGGTACTCACTGTCGCCAGGATAGCTGTCTCGCGAGTTGAGTGCCGACTACTTGAGTAGGCGCATTGCATCTGTCATCTTCTCTTAGGAGGCTAACACATGTGGTTTTTTGTTTATGACATGAGCGCCAGTACTGGCATTGGCAGTACCACCCTTGGTGCTCTCGTAACTCCTACTTCTGCTAATTTAGTTCCCATCGCAGGTGCCACGTTTGGGTGGGTCGGCGCAAATGAAGTTATTAGTCTTACCGGTACGAACGGCTGGTATTGGCACGAAATACCTCAAAACACCAACTTCTCTTATGCAGCGAGTGGGTACGATACTGAGTACTCCAATACGAACAGATATACTCAGATGCTCATTGGCATGCAGTCTGCAGGTGGTAAATGACCCGAAGGGGAAGTTTTGAAATAGCCAATAGGGTATGAGTCTGGGTAGCGTTGAGAGAGAGGAAGTATAGCTTCTTCATGCGCTGTTGGATGTCTGTAGACAAGAAGAAGCTATACTTCTGGGCACCCAACAATGCGGATGAAAGGGTAAGTACGCAGGAGAACAGCGATGTCTGAACCAGCTACCAACGCAAGCAGCGCGCCGCCGGCGGCGCAACCTCGCCCCGGCAGCGAAACCGAGGTGAAATTGCCCCGGTTCTCTCTGATCATCCTCTTTGCCCTGGTCTCGATCGTCTTCACGGCCCTGTGGTTGGGTCTCTACGAGTTTTTAAACAAGGCCATCTGGTGCAACGGCTTCGTGACCGGCGGCTACCCACATCTTCGGAAGGAGTAACTCGTGAAGCTTCCCCAATTCTGGCAACAATTGATGCTCCGCCTTGCACTGATAGGTGCTGTACTGGCTTTGTGCTTTATGTGGGGAGGGCTGGTGGCCCCCGTTTCAGCTGAAAGTACGGCGCTTGTGCGTATCATCCATGCCTCGCCTCGTACCGGGTCAGTCAATTTCATGGTGAATGGCACAACCGCGTCGGCACCAGCGGTGAGCCCGAGCCCAACGAGCTTGAGCTTCGGGCACCAACAAGTCAACACCACCAGTGCGGTGCGAACCATCACGCTGACCAATAGCGGCGACGCCGCCCTGACCATCAACAGCATCAGCCGGAGCGGCCCCAACAGGGGTGATTTCGCTCAGAGCAATACCTGTCCCAGCGGTTCCAGCACGCTGCTGGCAGCCGGAGCTTCCTGTTTCATCAACGTGACCTTTACCCCTACGGCTGCCGGCAGTCGCAGCGCCAGTGTGACGATTACGGACAATGCATCAGGTAGCCCGCAATCAGTGGCTTTGAGCGGCTCTGGCACAACCGCGTCGGCACCAGCGGTGAGCCTGAGCCCAACGAGTTTGAGCTTCGGGCACCAACAAGTCAACACTACCAGTGAGGTGCGAACCGTCACGCTGACCAATAGCGGCAACGCCGCCCTGACCATCGAGAGCATCGGGCTGAGCGGCCCCCACAGCAGTGATTTCGCTCAGAGCAATACCTGTCCCAGCAGTTCCAGCACGCTGGCAGCCGGGGCTTCCTGTACCATCAGCGTGACCTTTACCCCTACGGCTGCCGGCAGTCGCAGCGCCAACGTGACGATCACGGACAAAGCATCAGGCAGCCCGCAGTCGGTGGCCCTCAGTGGTACAGGTGTGCTGGGGATGCCGCCAACGGGTAGTGATCCGAATGCCCAGCCACCAGCAGACAATACACAGCAGGTGCTTCCCGGCTGGCTTGCACTTATTGTGGCTGTTGTAGCCGCGGCAGGAATCGGCACGACGCTCATCTCTGGCCGCCCGCGCCGGTCTCGCCCGCGCTGATAGGGCCGCTAGTTTTGGGTGTATGCCGCATGGTCTCTGCGTCGCCAGGCCCAGGCAACCATACACAGCTGCGCGGTAGACATGAAAGAGAGAGCTTGACGCTATGCGGAAAGTCATATGCTTTTTGTGTGTATTGGCTTTAGCCCTTGTTGGAGTGCAGACGATGCACTCGCAGGTCCAGCCGGCAAGCCCCTATCGCTTAATCATTTCTTCAATTGGTGTGGATACTGCTGTGGAGATGGTCGGCGTGCTTCACGATGGCGACCTGGCGACACCTTCGCTTAGCCCGTGGGATGATGTGGGCTGGTATGCCGCTGGCCCACGGCCAGGAGAAGTGGGAAGCGCGGTAATCGATGGGCACCTTGATCGTCCGGGTGGCTCCCCTGCTGTCTTCTGGAACCTGCGTGATATGCATGTCGGCGACAGCGTAATGATCATTGATGCAGCGGGGGGAACAGAGCGCTTTCGCGTCACGCGCATCGCACTGTACCACCCGCGGCAGGCTCCCCTTCAGAAGATTTTTGGAGATGAAAGCGGTTCTTATCTTAACCTGATCACGTGCGCCGGGGACTGGATTGCCAGTCAGCACCAGACAGCCTTGCGACTGGTCGTCTATACCACATTAGTCCGATGAAAGAAGAAAATGGTGGGGAGCGAGGGGTACAGCCATTGAATATGGTGGGTAAATCGACCAGCCCTCTCCAAGCCCTGTGTTGGCTACTTGGGACATCCGTTCCGAAAAATCGGAGAGATGTGCCAAGAACATCACGAAGGAGCACCCTCTCGGGCTGGATCCATGAGTCACCTCCCGAAAAAGAAGAGGGTCTGATCTCCTCAGGAATTTCTTGCTTTGCTGTTTCTTCGGTGAGGAAAGCCAAGCCAGGAAGAGGCCATCGCTTCGAAGTGTGAAGTGCCTTGCTTGTCGTCGTCATCTGAGAAAAACGGGAAAAGGGACTGAGGATCTGCGACTTCCCAAATGAAGTGCACTCCACCTCATGACACCCTCCGCTTGTTCGCACGCCCTTCAACGATCAAGCACTTCTGCGGTAATCGTGATGCAATCCACCCAGGACCGACAAGGAGAGGATCTGGCCATCATCTCGATCTGCAGGGCCAGGCTCACCATACCGTTCTGGAATCTGTTGCCTGATTCCTTGATGTGGCCTGGCTTGGTTGAAGTAGTGTACATAGGCTCTCAGTACCCTGTGCTGGCTACTTGGGATATCCGTTCGAATGAGAGGCCTGTTGTGCCCCATGATGGAAGCTTTCTTGCCAAAGTACATGAGATGGGACTACAATCAATAGGATCCACGTTGCATGTACACTCTGATCATGCGCCTATTTCAAAAAGAAGAGGTTCTATTTGCTCCATGTGTTTTCCTCCATCAAGCGACGAGTCTGCTTCTGCTTTCATGTACTCCAAGAACGGGCTTTGCCTAGGATCAAACCGCAGACGACCTGCCTTCTGCTCGGCACGCTTGCCGACATGACCAGAGGCAAGGCTGAACTGCTGGCCGAAAACGCGCTGTTGCGACACCAACTCATCATTCTCCGTCGACAAATCAAACGGCCGGTCTATCGCAAGACGGACCGGCTTCTCCTGGTGCTGCTAGCCAGGATGGTTCGGACCTGGAAACAGGCACTCTTTCTTGTCCAGCCGGAGACACTTCTGCGCTGGCATCGTGAGCTCTTCCGTTTGTTCTGGAAGCGCAAATCGAAAGCCCACTCGAGAAAGCCGAGGCTCTCGCCCGAGACGATTCAGTTGATCAAAGAAATGGCAACAAACAATCGACTCTGGGGTGCGGAACGTCTCCGTGGAGAACTCCTCAAGCTGGATATTCATGTGAGTAAACGAACTATTCAGAAATATATGAAGCAGGCTCGCCCAAAACGGGCATGGGGTCAGAGCTGGAAACTGTTCCTACGCAATCACGCGGCAGAGGTATGGGCCTGCGATTTCTTACAGGTGACCGATTTCTTCTTCCGTCCGCTCTTTGCCTTCTTCATTATTGAGCTGAAGTCACGGAAAGTCATTCATGTCAATGTGACTCGAACTCCTACTGATCCTTGGGTCGCGCAACAACTGCGGGAAGCGACTCCGTATGGGCAAGCGCCAAATTATCTAATCCGAGATAACGATAGGAAATTTGGCCAGAGTTTTGCAAAAGTGGCAGCAACAAGTGGCATCAAAGTGCTCCGGACGCCGTACCGGACTCCACAAGCGAATGCTGTCTGTGAACGCTTTCTGGGAAGTGTGAGACGAGCATGCCTGGATCATTTCTTCATCTTGCGCGAGAAACAACTTCACCGCCTCCTGAAAGCATTTGTTGTCTACTTCAACCAGACTCGGCCCCATCAAGGGCTTGGGCAGCGGATCCCGGACTCGTCGGTATTTTCTCCTCCTCTCCCGAACCAGGGGAACCAGATCAGAGCCGTTCCCATATTAGGTGGGTTACACCACGATTACCAAAGAGCAGCTTAAACCAGAGAAGTCGTATGGACCAAGGGTGAGTGTCATAGACGTGACAGAATATCTTGGTAGAACGAAGATGATACTGCTGGTTATAGTATGCCTTCTCCTCTTTTCCTTCTATGGACAAGGCGAAGACGTTCTCTTTCTGTCTGGTCGTCCAAGTATCCACCTGCATATTCATACGTAGTGCTTTCTTTGCCCGTTCTCGCTTTTCTTGGCATAAGCTCCAACTGCATAGACGGATGTTCTAAGTAGCCAGCACAGCCATCAACTTGGTGAAAAACGCGAAAAAGCCTGACCACCACCACTTGCAAACTCACCTCAGTTTTTGATCTCCGCAATGGGGAGCATGTGCACACAAGCGGTCATGAGCCTCAGTTGGTGCGTGATGTAACCCGGCAACGTATTGTTCGATGGAGAGAGGAAATCCTCCGCTGTGTTCATACAATAGCCTTGCAGAAGAGGAAGAGACATGAAGAAGCCATCTACCCCTACCACCACACAAGCCTGGCTGTGCCTGCTGGCTGTGGGCTTGCTGGTGCTCCTGGCAGCCTGTGGCGGTGCGCCAGCCACCACAGGGACGGGCACGACGCCGACCACAGTTCCTACCGCTACCCTGACGGCAAAGCCAACGCCAACGCCGACCACAGCTCCTACCGCTACTCCTACCGCTACCCTGACGGCAAAGCCAACGCCAACGCCGACCACAGCTCCTACCACAGCTCCTACCGCTACCCCGACGGCAAAGCCAACGCCAACACCGACCCCAGCCACCAGCAGCAGCGTCTCTATTATGAACTTCTCGTTCAGCCCGAATAGCCTCACCGTCAAAGTGGGCACCAAGGTGACCTGGACGAACCACGATAGCGTGACCCATACTGTCACGTCGAACCAGGGGACCTTCAATTCGTCCGTCCCCCCAGGCAGCAGCTTTAGCTTCACCTTTACCAAGGCGGGCACCTATGCCTACCACTGCAATATCCACCCCTATATGATGGCAACCATCGTGGTACAATAGCGTCTTGCTGTACTGGCTACGTGCGCCGTGTCACGCACGTTGAGATCGCCGATACAATCGGCTAAAACTTGAGGGAGGTTTTAGGAACAACGGCTCACATAACCCCGAAAGGGGGAGGGAACAACAGCATGCCGCGAAAGCGAGCGAAAGGCCAAAGCGTTGTAGCCTCAGGCTCCCGAGTTCCGCGCAATAGGGTGAGAGCAACATGGCCCGAACCTCAATCACCGATGATGCAAGTACACATCCTCTGGCAGAACGCTTGAGGCCAGAGCCTTTCCGTACTCGGGATAAAGTAGCCGTTCTGGGTACCCTCGCGGGAAGGATGGGGACCAATGAGCTCTCATGTGCGCCATTGAGGCGCGTCTACGCTTGTTGCGGATGCGCAACCCACTGGTATCGAGGTGGTTAAAGCAGCACCTGACCTTCTCCCGAAAGGGGTGAGGGGACAGTAGATGGTGTCAGGAAGGCCGAACAGGTTAAGTACCTAAACTGGGTCGGTCAGCTAGGCCGTACATGGCGAGGGCTACACTGCCCAAACCTTAGCTGAGCGTTCTTGCTCATGTTCCATGCCAACACGGTACTAGAGGGCATGCGGAGTGGTCTCTTTGCAATCATGAGAGGCGAAGAGAAGATACCCCACTCCGGCTACCCTCAATGAGAGGGGAATCCAGCGAATGAGGAGCCTAAATACGGACCAGCGTAGACGTGAGACGATGGGATCGCCTAAAAGCTGAGAAGCTCAAGGTGACAGAGCACCCATAGTACTCAAATGCGGAGGCGTAATGCCTAGGACAGGGGGAAGGGGTGCAGGGGAAGATGGACAGAACCCAACGGGTGCGGTGGAGACCGCAGAAGCCCAATACAGGTGGAGCCACCTCGCCTTTTGAGCCGTGTGCGCTGAAAGGTGCCTGCACGGTTCACACTCATGGAAGATGAGAAAGAAGTTGCCTTATTATCGCGTCTTGCAGCTTGCACAGGAATCGCTTCACTCCACCACATGTGCAGAGT
>WNFM01296865.1_pt1 | contig 15963 bp, 17 predicted proteins | sample 5400271 | NCBI WGS metagenome assembly WNFM01 (sample SAMN13153352, study PRJNA577476) | soil metagenome | isolation source: 60 cm saprolite on Douglas fir-dominated hillslope | place: USA:California | collected 2013-09-17
CGTGCGCTTCGAGCGTCTGGAAATCACCGACGGCCTGCGCGCGCTTGAGTTGTTTGAAGGAGTAGGGCGCGTCCGGGATCGGTGTTTCGGTCGCGTCCTCGCCAGTGATGACGAACGCGACGGCGGTGTTCGGCCCGCCCTTGTGGTACTGCCCGGTCGAGTGCAGGTACCGCGGTCCCACCCCGAATGTGCTCGCGACGTGCTTCCGCCCGCGGATCGCCATTCGGATGTCCGCGACGGCCGGCTCGATCGCCGGATCCGTTGATAGATAGGACAGGAACGCGACGTAGTCCCGCGGCCGCAGCGAGGCTACTGCGGCGCGCACGACGTCGGCCGGCGTCGATCCCTTGAACCGCGAGGAATAGACGGAAATCCCCGCGGCGGACGCGACCGGTGTGCCGCCGCTGAAGTCCCCCTTCGCCAGGATCGCCTTCGTCTTCTCTTTGGCCTCCGAGACGTTCGGTTCGTCGAATGGGTTGATGGCAAGGATGGCGCCGGCGATCGCGGTCGCGAGCTCCCAGCGGAAGAATTCCGCGCCGAGCGCCGCGATCCGCGTGCTGAGGTGGAGCACGGGGTGTCCGGCGGCCTCGAGCGCCTGGAGGCGCGTCGCATCGGGCGCGTCGTGATCCGTGGAGAGGGCGACGAAGGCGCGATCGTCGCCGTACTCCTCCGGTACGCCCAGCGGTTCGTCGACGACCGGCAGCGCGCCCTTGCCGTGCTTGCCCGTGCTCTCGGCGATGAGCTGTTCGATCCAGAGACCGAGAGTGCGGAGCGACGGGGGCAGCGCGACCGTCAGTTTGTCCCGCCCGGCGGCAGCCGCCGCGCCGATAAACGCGCCGAGCTCCAGTCCGGCGTTCTGATGGTTTTCCTGCTTACACCCCTCGGCCATGTCGGCGCTCCCCGACAGCATCTCGCGCATCGGGCCGCCGATGATCGCGCCGGGCACGAGGCCGAACAGTGAGAGCGCCGAGAACCGCCCGCCGATGTCCGGGGGATTGAGGAAGACCTGCCGGTAGCCGCGCGCGCCGGCGAGCCGCGCCAGCTCCGTGCCGGGATCGGTGACCGCGATGAAGTGGCGGCCCGCCGCCGGGCCCAGCGCCTGCGCCATGTGGCTCCAGAAGAGCCGTTCCATCGACGCGGGCTCGATCGTTCCGCCGCTCTTGCTCGCCACGAGAAACAGCGTCCGCACCGGATCCAGTCCGGCGAGCACGCCGGTGATGGCGGCCTCGTCCGTCGTGTCCATGACGACGATCCGCGGGAAGCCCTCGCGGACGCCGTAGACGGCGCGCATCACCTCGGCGCAGAGGCTGCTGCCCCCCATGCCAAGGAGATACAGGGTCGTGATGCCATCCTGGCGCACCTCGTCGGCGAGCGCGCCCACGCGGTCGAGCTCGGGCTGCATCCCCGTCGGCACATCCAGCCAGCCCAGCCGGTTCACGATGGACCGGGCGGCCTCCCCGGCGGGATCCGGGGCCCAGACGGAGACGTCGCGCCGCCAGATGCGTCCTATAACATGTTGAGCCAGCAGCCCCTGGGCGGCGCGGCGGGCGGGTTCATAGACGGCGTTGGCCACGGGGCCAGTGTATAATCAAGGACGACCCTAGGAGAATGGCAGAAATGGACATTCATGTGACCCCGACAGCGGCCGAGAAGATCAGCGAGCTGCTGGCGGAAGAAAACAAGACCGATGCGGGCCTGCGCGTCTTCGTGCAGGGCGGCGGCTGCTCCGGATTTCAGTACGGCTTGATGATCGACGAGGGCGAAGGCGACGCGACGACCGACGCCGTCATCCAGACCAACGGCGTCAAGCTGCTGGTCGATCCGATCAGCGCGCGCTATCTGAAGGGCGCCGAAGTGGACTTCGTCGACAACGTGACGGGCGGCGGGTTCACCATCAAGAACCCGAACGCCAAGTCGACGTGCGGCTGCGGGTCGTCCTTCAGCGTGTAGAAATAGAGCTTCAGCGTCTAACCTGATCGACCTTCACCTTCACACGACCGCCTCCGACGGCACGCTCACGCCGTCGGAGCTCATGCTGCAGGCCCGCGCCGCGGGCCTGTCCATCATCAGCATCACCGATCACGACACGACCGCGGGCAGCGATGCCGGGCAGTCGTTCGCCCGCGACGCTTCCCTCCGGCTCGTTCCGGGCGTCGAGGTCACAGCCGTCGCGGACGGACGCGACGTCCACGTGCTCGGCTACTTCATCGACACAGCCTCTGAATCCCTGCAGGCGTTCCTCGATGACCAGCGCAAGGACCGGATCCGGCGCGTGGCCGAGATGGCCGATCGCCTGTCGGCGCTCGGCTACCCGATTGAGGTGGCGCCGGTCCTGGCCGCGGCCGCCCGGAGTCAGAGCGTCGGCCGTCCGCAGATCGCGGCCGCCCTCGTGGACGCGGGCCACGTGCGTACCCGGGACGAAGCGTTCGAGCGCTTCCTGGAATTCCGCGGCGCCGCGTATGTGCCGCGCGCCGGGGCCTCCCCCGCGGACGTCGTGTCGATCATCCACGACGCCGGCGGGCTCGCTTCGCTCGCGCACCCCGGTGTCAGCGCGAGAGATCACTTGATTGCCCCGCTCGCCGCGGCGGGTCTCGACGCGATCGAAGCGGTACACTCGGATCACGACGCGGCCACCGAGGCGCGCTACCGCGCGCTCGCCGCGGATCTCGGGCTGCTCGTGACCGGCGGCTCCGACTTCCACGGCGACAGCGGCCATCGCGCGGGCCGGCTGGGGGGCGTCGGGCTCGCGCCGGAGGAATTCACAGCGCTCGCGCTGGCCGCCAGACGGCGCAAGGACAGTTAACAGTTCGCAGTTCACAGTTCACGGTTCACGGTTTGCAGTTCACAGTTTACGGTTAACAGTTTAGAGGCCGAAAAGCCGCCTGCGGGGAGGCTTGAGGGCTCCCGTCGCGCCGGTGAGCGCCAGCCTCCGCGTGGCGGCGGCCGTGGAGAAGGCGTCGTCCTCGGAAATGATCAGCGTGGCCAGCGCGCGGGCGCCGGCAACGCGCGCGACGACGTCTCCAAACGCCTGGCCTTCGCCCGCGGCGAGTGCCGCCGTCGGGTGCTCGAGGATGAGCAGGGCAGGATCGAGCGCGACGGCGCGAACCAGGTGCGCGCGGATCCGGATGGCCGCATCGAGCGCGGCAATCGGGCGCTCCAGCCACGTTTCCTCGATGCCGGCGGCGCGCGCCAAGTGAGCCACCTTTGTCGCGACATCCGGCTGCACGGGCTCGATGTCGAGGGTGATCGGCATCGCGAGATTCTGCAGGAGCGTTGCGGAATCGAGCAGCACCGCGCGTGGGCTCACGATCCCGAACCGATCGAGCCAGGCGAGCCATTCCTCGCCGTCGGAGATTGACGCCGTGCTGCGCCCGAGGACGAGCACCTCTCCCTCATCGGGCACCGATGCCCCGGTCACCAGATTGACGAGCACTTCCGCGGCGCCCGCATCGAGGCCGGAGAGCGCGACCCGCTCCCCGACCCCAATCGACAGGTCGTTTATCCGCAGCGGTCTCAGGCCGCTATAGGCCTTGCGAACGTTCGCGATCCTGCAAACAGTCTCGTGCAACGGCGAACCGTAAACTCTGAAACCGCGAACCGTGAACTGTGGACCGTGAACCGCGAACTGTAAACTGTCTACTTCTTCTCGATCACGCCACACGCGATGCGGGGACCGCCGCTGACGCCCGACTTCGACTCGCCCGTGATCCCCTGATCCGGGTTGCCATGGACGATGATGGCCGAGCCGTCCGCGTCGAACAGCGAGAGCGGTCCATCCGACAGCGTCACCCGCGTCGTCACGACCTTCATGGTCGCCTTGCCGTTGGCGCCGGCCGTGAGTTGCGGAATGTCACCCATGTGGAACGGATGGTTCGCGTCGGGGTCGGGATTGCCGGCCGGTCCGGGATCGAAGTGGCCTCCCGCGGCCGCGAAGTCGGGCGTACACTTTCCGACGGCGTGTAGGTGGACGCCGTGCATCCCCGGTTTCAGGCCCGAGACGGTGACGGTGAGGGTGACGATCTTGCCCGTCCCCTGCTGCGTTTCCACGAAGTCCGCGATGCCGGTGATGCCCTCGCCCTTGATGTCCGCGTGCGCGCGGACGATGCCCGCCCCCGATGGAGACGATGCCTTGGCCTTCGGAGCCGCTTTCTGTGCCCCGACGGTTGCGCCCGCGAGCGCGACCGCCATCGCAAGTATGATCATTGGATGCTTCGTCATGGCTCTCCCTTCGCCGCGTAATGTACCTCATTCTCTTCGATATTGACGGTACGCTGGTGCTGACCGCCCGCGCCGGGTGGCGCGCCATGAATCGCGCCTGTGCCGGCGAAGTGGGCCACGACAACGCGATGGATGGCGTGGAATTCGCCGGCCGGACCGACTGGAGCATTCTGCGGGACGTCATGCGCAACCATGACAAGCCGATGGACCGCGCGCTGCTCGATCGGCTCAGCCGGCGCTACGTGGCCCACCTGGCCGAGGAGATCCAGCTCCCCGGGACGGGGGTCAAGGATGTGATGCCCGGCATCCGCCCGCTGCTCGACGCGCTCCAGCGGCGCGACGATGTGGCGCTGGGGCTGCTGACCGGCAACTTCATCGACGGCGCGCGCATCAAGCTGGAGTATTTCGATTTGTGGAAGTACTTTCCGTGCGGCGCGTTCGGCGGCGATTCGCCGGACCGGAACGACCTCGTCCCCGTGGCCGTGCGCCGCGCGCGCGAGTGCGGCGTGGCCGATGTCGGGTCGGCGCGCGTCCTCGTGGTGGGGGACACCCCGAACGACGTGGAATGCGCGCGCGTCGCGGGCGCTACACCGATCGCCGTGGCGACGGGCCGCTATTCGGTCGAGCAGCTTCGGGAGACCGGCGCCGACATCGTGTTCACGGATCTTTCGGATACGGCGGCGTTCCTGAGACTGCTCGATAATTAGCCCAGCATTGGAAGCGAACGGGGCCCGGTGGCCCTCCCGGTCTTCAAAATCGGTTGCCTCCCGCGTTGAGCGGGAGGGCTGGGTTCGACTCCCAGGCGCTTCCGCCAGCTATCCCCCGAGTCCCAGGCGATACGCGATCAGCTTCTGCCATTCGCTGATGGCGAACCGGAAGTCGCTCCGGTACCTCCACCACCACGCCGGGTCGGACGAATCGTAGCGCGTGGCCCGCACCACCACCTGCGCCCCCGTCCCCTCGAGCCCGCGCCTGAAGGCGAACGCCGCGCGCCTGGTGTGGTACTTGGAGGTGACGACAATCACGCGCCGCCAGCCATGGGCCTGGACCATCGCGCGGAGCACATCGGCTTCCTGCGCCGTGTTGTCGACCGAGCCGCCGGCGGCGAGGATCGCCGCCGGGGGAACGCCGGATTGCACGAGGACGTCTCGCTGAAGCTCCAGCTCGCTCGGAAACCGGATCCCTCGCGCCCGGAACAGGAGCTCACCAGGGTCCAGACGGCCCGGGCTCAGCGCGACCGCCGGCGCGTAGCCGTGCGTGTACAGATCGACGGCCTCGAGCAGACGCTCGGCCCGCGTGCCGGCGAGCACGAAGATGGCATCGGCTTTTTGCAGTGGATCTTCATGCTGGAGGTAGCGGCCGCCATACACAAGGAGCCAGACGGCGGCCACCGCCGCCAGGACGAGCAGCGCGCCGATCGTCCGCCGGAAACCTGTTCGCATGTGAGGAAGAGGAGAGAACCCTGGTGCGAGGCGCCAGTCCCGCACCGGGTTGAGACAGACGCGCGTCAGCTTTCGATGAGCCGGACTTCTCCGGCGCGGGGACCCTTGCCGGATTCTTCGGGCGTGAATTCCACCCGCTGGCCTTCCCGCAGGAGCTCGAACACCGCCCCGCGGACCGAGCTGCGGTGGAAGAAGTGCTCGATCCCGCCTTCATCGCGAATGAAGCCGAACCCCTTGTCAATCAGAAGCCGAGCGATCGTCCCGGTAGGCATAACCCGTGTCCTCCGATGCGCCGTACGTCACCCCCGGGAACATCCCGAGGGCTCCCCTCATGTCCGAAGCGCCGCCAGTGTAGGGAGATCCGTCCACGAAAGTCAACAATTCGGCCCTTCTGGCGAGCGTGTAGGATCGCCCTGACGTGACGCCCGCCATCGTGCTCGCCGCCGGCGCTTCGACGCGAATGGGGCGCCCGAAGGCCCTGCTCCGGGCCGGGGATCGGACCTTCATTCAGATGATTCTGGACGCGTTACGCGACGGGGGAGTCCCCGGCGCGGTCGTCGTGGTCCGGCCAGGCCAGGACGAGGTGATGGCGGCGGTCGCCGCCTCGGCGTTCGGGCGGGCCGTCCCGAATCCGCGGCCGGACGAGGGGCAATTGTCGTCGCTCATTGCCGGCCTGAACGCGATCGATCGTCCGGGGGTCGACGCGGCGCTCGTCACCCTGGTCGATGTCCCGCTGATCGAGGCTTCGGCCGTGCGGCGGCTGCTCGCGCGCGCGGCCGTGTCCGACGCGCCGATCCTGCGCGCCGTGCACCGCGGCCGCCACGGGCATCCCGTCATCTTCAAGCGCGCGGTCTTCGAGCGGCTGCGCCAGGCCGATCCGTCGATCGGCGCCAAGGCGGTCGTGCGCGCGGCGCGGGTGGAGGACGTCGAAGTGGACGCCCCCGGTATCGTCGAGGACGTGGACACGCCTGAGGATTACGCCAGGCTGTTCCCGATCGAGCCGGCTCCGTGACAACCATGAGGCGTGGCGATGACGAACGGTCGGAGTGCCAGAGCGGGTCGCCAGGAAACTACCGCGGCGCGATGCGCGGCGCGGGACGAGCCGGGCTCTTCCGGCTCAACTCCGTTCCCGTGGTGGTGACGTAATACTTCGCCGCCATGTTTGGGCGCTCCCATCCGGGCAGCGTGCGCCGCTGGCGCAGGTACGTCAGCAATCCGGCCGTCACCTGCGCGAAATGCGCTTCGTGGCCATTGCGAAGGGTGTCGGGGATGCTGACGTGGATCTCGGTGCTCCGGTCCTCGACGCCCAGACCTGGGTAGAGCGGCTGCAGCGCGGCAATCTTCGCCTTCACTCCGGCGAGCACCTGTGGCTTGACCGCGGCCGAGGCAGGAACGACATACAGCTCCGGCAGATAACGATCCGCTCGCGTCTGCCGGACCTCGATGCGTGCACGGGTTCCCGTGTAGAACGCAAAGTGCGCGTCCCCGGATCCCGCCGGCGCTTCCCAGTCCCAGATGACGTTGAGCGTCGTGTGGATGCCGCGCAGCGTGTACGACACCAGCGTATTGGCGTAGTACTCGAGCTTGCCGTCCTTGATCGATCCCGACAGATTCGCGGGAAAGCGCGGCTCGCCGGTCACGCGACGAAAATCCTCCTCCGGTATCCAGGTGGGCCACCGCTGGGCCGCGTGTACGCGGACGTCGGCCTGGTAGTCAATCGCCTGGTCGGGAAAGAGCGTCCACTGCACGAGATCGACGAGATGCGTCCCGATATCGTTCAGGCCTTCCCCTTGCTCGGCGATATCGAAGAACCAGGGCGGCCGGATGTTCGGCGCGCCGGCGACCGTCTTCATCAGATAGTGGACGCTTTCCATGTAGACCGCGGGCCCGGTTTGGGTGCCTGTGACGATCTCGCCGAAGGTGGCTGGATCGGTGACGAGCGCGCGTTGCAGAATGGAGGTCACCTCGAAGCGCTCCGTCATGATGTCGTAGGCGACCAGGCCTTTGCTGTCGGCCTCCGCGAGGGCCTCCTCCAGCTTCGGCAGGTCCTCCGATGTCAGAATCCACGGCTTGTCGGCCAGCACGTTGAGGCCGCCGCGGACCGAGGCCAGGATGCGATCGATCTTGCCGCGATTCCTGCCGGAGAGCACGACGAGGTTGCCGGGCCGCTCCCGGAGCATCCGCTCGAAGAAGTCCGGGCTCGCGTGGACTTCCGTCAGCCACGCGGTCGGGTGCTCCGCGCGGGCGTTGAACGCCGCAACCCGCTTGAGGTGTTCCAGGAGGTCGGGTCCGAGCGGCGCGAACACGTCCACGCGTGCCGCGACACCGGGGTACATCGCCTTCTGCAGGAGGGCCGCGTGAAAATGTCCCGGGTCCAGGGTCATGAGACGCACGTCAGGCATCGCACCGCCGCCTTCCTGCCCGCCAGCACCCCGGAGAGTGATGCCGACGCCGCCCGCGGCGGCCGCCGCCACCAGCACGGCGAAGAGTCTGGACGTCATCGTCCCTGCAGGCTACGCGCGAGCCTCCACAGCGTCAAGTGGTGAGGCCGGCGATCGGGCGCCTTGCGCGCTAGAATAAGCGGCGTTTCCGGCCACACCGCCACGAACTGGGGATCGACGTGCGCATTACCGACATGAACTGGATGCAGGTGGAAGAGTACTTGCGGCACGACGACCGCGCGGTGTTGCCGCTCGGCAGCACGGAGCAGCACAGCCATCTGCGGCTCACGGTCGATTGCATCCTCCCCGAACGTGTGGCGGCCGACGCCGCCGAGCCGCTCGGCGTGCCGGTGTTTCCGGTGCTGCCCTACGGCGTCACGCCGTACTTCCGCGAGTTCCCCGGTTCGATCTCGCTGCGTGTCGAGACGCACCTGCGCGTCGTCGGCGACATCCTGGACGGCATGGCCCACAGCGGATTTCGCCGCATCCTGATCGTCAACGGACACGGCGGCAACAACGCCGTGCAGCAGTTCGCGCTCGAGTGGGCCGCCGATCACCCCGATTGCCGGGTGCTGTTCCACAACTGGTGGAACGCGCCGCGCACGTGGGCCAAGGTGCAGGCGATCGATCCGGTGGCGTCGCACGGCTCGTGGATGGAGAACTTCCCGTGGACGCGGCTCCCCGGCGTGACCATGCCGGGCACCCAGCGTCCGATGGTCGACATGGCGCGGGTGCGCGCCCTCGATCCGGTCGCGTTGCGGCAATATCTCGGCGACGGCAATTTCGGCGGGCTGTATCAGCGTTCGGATGAGGAGATGCTCGCGCTGTGGCAGATCGCGGTGGACGAGACACGGGCCCTGCTGACGGGCTCGTGGCGCGACGCGTCCTGACGGGGCGGAGACGAGGATGCGATCTCTCATCTGGGGCGCGGGAGCGATCGGCGGGACGCTGGGCGCGTATCTTGCCCGCGCCGGCGGCGACGTCACGATGGTCGACACGGTCGTCGAGCACGTGGACGCCATCACGCGCGGCGGCCTCCGCGTGACCGGGCCGATTGACGAGCTCACGGTGCGCGTGCCCGCGTTCACGCCGCAGGACCTGAGTGGCGCCTGGGACGAGATCATCCTCGCCACGAAGGCGCATCACACGGACGTCGCCCTCCGCGCGCTGCTCCCGCACCTCACCGCGGGCGGATGCGTGGTGTCGGCACAGAACGGGCTCAACGAGCTCGCGATCGCGGACGTCGTGGGCGCCGGGCGCACCGTCGGTGCGTTCGTCAACTTCGGCGCGGATTACCTGGAGCCCGGAGTGATTCACTACGGCGGCCACGGCGCCGTGGTGGTGGGCGAGATCGACGGCCGGATCACGCCTCGCGTCTCCGCGATTCGCGATGCGTGGCGCCGTTTCGATCCGCGCGCGATCGCGACGCCCAATATCTGGGGCTATCTATGGGGCAAGGAGGCCTACGGCGCCATGCTCTTCGCCACGGCGCTGACCAACGAGTCCATCGCCGGCGCGCTCGCCATGCCCGCCTACCGGCATTTGTACATCGCGCTGGCGCGCGAGATCCTGGCCGTCGCGGCGGCGCGCGCCGTCCGGCCCGAGGCGTTCGACGGGTTCGACCCCGCGGCATACCTGTCCACCGCACCCGCCGGCGCGGCGGAGCGCTCGCTCGACGCGCTGGTGGCGCACAACCGGCGCTCGGCCAAGTCGCACAGCGGCATCTGGCGGGACCTCGCCGTGCGGAGGCGGCCCACCGAAGTGGACGCCCAGCTCGGCATCGTGGTCACGCTGGGGGCCGAGGCCGGGGTGCCGACGCCGCTCACCGCGCGCCTTGTGGCGCTGATTCACGAGATCGAGCGCGGCGTCCGTCCGCAGTCGCTCGACGCGCTCGACGCCCTCGCGGCCGCTCCTTCCCAGACGGTCACCCCATGAACCTGGACTTCAGCGGCAAGACCGTCATCGTCACCGGGGCCGCGCACGGAATCGGGCGCGCCATCGGCGTGGCCTTCGCCGAGCGTGGCGCACTGGTCTGGGCGTGTGACGTCCTCGAGGACGAGCTGCGTGAGACGGAAGGCCTGTGCCGCGACGCCCGGGGATCGTGTCGCGCGGTCGTCACCGACGTGCGCGACCGGACGGCTGTCGACGCGTGCGTCGCCGCGGCGGCCGCGGCCTCCGGTCGGGTGGACATCCTGGTGAACAACGCCGGGGGCGTGCTTGGACAGGTGGGACGGCCCCTCGAGCAGATTACGCCCGAGGAGTGGCAGGCGATCTTCGACGTCAACGTCACCGGCGCGTTTTACTTCGCGCAAGCGGTGGCGCCCGGCATGAAGGGCGCGCGCCGCGGACGGATCATCAACATCTCGAGTGGCGCCGGACTGGGCATCAGCCTGACCGGCATCCAGGCGTACGCGTCGGCCAAGGCCGCGCAAATCGGCCTCACCCGGCAGCTGGCCCACGAACTGGGGCCGTGGGGCATCACGGTCAACAATATCGCGCCGGGGTTCGTGCGATCCAACCCGGCCACCGAACGGCAGTGGGAGTCGTACGGCGAGGAGGGTCAGCGCGCGCTCGTCGATCGCATCGCGCTCAAGCGTCTGGGCACGCCCGACGACATCGCCTACGGCGTGCTGTTCTTCGCCTCCGACCATGCCGGCTGGATCAGCGGCCAGGTGATCTCCATCGACGGTGGGAAATGATCGCTGACGATGGAGTGCTGGCGCATCTCCGGGCGAATCACGACCGGATCTTCGGTAGGCTCGTCGAGCTCGCCTCCATCCCGAGCGTCAGCACCGATCCCGCGCACGCCGCCGACATCGACAGGGCGGCACGCTGGGTGGCCGCCGAGCTGGCTGCCGCCGGGCCGTTCATGGTGCGCACGCTTCCCACCGGCGGCAATCCCGTGGTGTACGGCGAATGGTTGGGCGCGCCGGGCAAACCCACGGTGCTGGTCTACGGCCACTACGACGTGCAGCCACCCGACCCGCTCGACAAGTGGCACAGCCCGCCGTGGACGCCAACCGTGCGCGACGGCCGGCTCTATGCCCGCGGCGTGTCCGACGACAAAGGCCCCATGCTGATTCCAATCGCGGTGGCTGAGGCGTTCTTCGCGACGGCCGGCTGCCTGCCCGTCAACATCAAGTTCCTGTTCGAGGGTGAGGAGGAGATCGGCAGCCGCCATCTCGACGCCTTCGTGCGGCAGCACACGGCGCTCCTCGCGGCGGACGTCGTCGTGTCGGCAGACGGCGCGATGTGGCGCATCGATGAGCCGTCGCTCACCGTGGCGAGCCGGGGACTCTGCGGAATCGAGCTCACGCTCACGGCGGCCTCGAAGGACCTGCACTCGGGCCGTCATGGCGGCGGCGTCGCGAATCCGCTGCACGCCATGGCCGCGCTCATGGCCTCGCTGCACGAGTCCGACGGCCGCGTGGCGGTGGCGGGGTTCTACGACGAGGTTCGCGAGCTGTCGGCCGACGAGCGCGCGGCGCTGGCCGCATTGCCGTACGACGAGCGGGCGTACCTCGCGCAGATCGGTGCGCCGTCCGTGTTCGGCGAGCCCGGATACACGACGCTCGAGCGCCAGTGGACGCGGCCCACGATCGAGGTCAACGGCCTGTGGGGCGGCTACCAGGGGCCCGGCCAGAAGACCGTGATTCCGGGCGAGGCGCACGCGAAGATCACGTGCCGGCTCGTGCCGGATCAGCAGCCGGACGAGATGGCCGCGCGAGTGAAGAAGCACCTCGAGGCCCACGTCCCACCAGGCGTCCGTCTGTCGCTGTCGGTTGCGGACCACGGCTCGCGTGCGGCGCAGATCAGAGCGGACCACTTCGCCTTGAGGGCCGCCGATGCCGCGCTGCAGGCGACCTACGGCGTTCGGCCGCTCGTCGTGCGCATGGGCGGCACGGTGCCGATCGCGGACCTGTTCCAGCGCCACCTGGGACTCGACACCGTCTTCTTCTCTTTCTCCACGGCGGACGAGGACTTCCACGCGCCCAACGAGTTCTTCCGCGTGCACCGGCTGCACGAAGGACTCGAGGCTTGGGCGCGCTATTGGACGATTCTCGGCGAGGCGAGCGCATGACCTCGGAGCGCCTCGATCCACTGCCCGATCCCACGGCCGCGCGGCCGGCCGGACTCGGCATGGCGGACCTGAAGGTCCGCAATACTGTCGAAAGCGTCGAGGCCCACAGCGCGTCCCTGAAGAAGGAGCTCGGCGTCCGCGATCTCGCCCTGACGCAGATTCTTTTTATCGTGGGGCTCACCTGGATCGGCGTGGCGGGGAAGCTCGGACCGTCGCACGTTGTCCTCTGGCTGCTCGCCCTCGCGCTGTTCTATCTGCCGTCGGCCGTGGTGGTGATCTACCTCAATCGCCTGATGCCGCTCGAAGGCGGTCTGTACCAATGGGCGAAGCTCGGCTTCAGCCAGACCGTGGGCTTCATGCTGGCGTGGAACCTGTGGCTCTACGTGATTGTGTTCACGTCCGAGATCGGCCTGCAGTGCGCGACCTATCTCTCCTATGCGATCGGACCGGGCGCGGCGTGGATGACGGGCAGCAGCTGGTTCGTGGCGTTGTCGTCGGCGGTGATCCTGTCGTTGATGGTGGTCACGTCCACCATCGGCCTGTCGGTGGGCAAGTGGGTGCACAACACCGGCGGCATCTTCATGATTACGATCTTCGGCGCGGTGGTGCTGCTGCCCGTGATCGGCCTGCTCACCGGCACGCTCGCCGAATACCATCCCTTCCGCACTCGCCTTCCCGAGCTCTCGCTCTTCAACCTGAACATCCTCGGCAAAATGGGCTTCGGCGCGCTGGGCGGCTTCGAGTACATGGCCATCCTGGCCGGCGAGACCAGGGCGCCCGCCAGGTCCGTCACCCGCTCGGTGTTCATCGCGGCGCCGGTCATCGCGTTGATGTTCGTGCTGGGCACGAGCACCGTTGTGGCGTACGTGCCCACCAGCGACATCGACCTGATTGGGCCCGTGGCGCAGGTGCTGCGCATCGGCTACGGGCCGTTCGGCATCGCCACGCCGCTCGTGACCGTGGCGATTCTGATGACGCTGGCGATGCGGGTCGGGCAGGCGAGCGTGGCCTTCACCGCGGTGACGCGCCTGCCGATGGTGGCCGGGTGGGACCACATGCTGCCCGCCTGGTTCAGCCGTCTGCACGCGACCTACAAGACGCCGGTGAACTCGATCCTGCTCGTGGGCGCGATCTCGTTCGCGGTCGCGTCGGTGAGCCTCATCGGCGTGGGGCACGCGGAGGCGTTTCAGCTCCTCTTCAACGCGAGCGGCATCTTCTACGCGCTCACGTATGTCGTGATGTTCGCCCTCCCGTTGTTCGGGCTGCGCACCGTCACGCCGGGGCCGCCGACGTGGCTGCGTCTGGCGTCGCTGTCGGGCCTGCTGATGACGGTGCTGTACATCGTGCTGTCGGTGTTCCCGATCATCAAGGTCGCGAGCGTGTCCACCTTCGCGCTCAAGATCGCGATGATGATCGTGGCGATGAACCTGGTGGGGATCGGGATCCTGCTCTCGGCGCGTCGGCGGTCGGCGAAGCCGCGCCTGTCGTAAGGGAGAGTTGGTGGACCTCGTGAGCGCCAGATCGAACCAGCTCGTCCGATGGCTGCGTCACCTTGAGGAATTCCGACTGCAGATTGGCCTCACCAGATCGTTCGCACCGGGTACGCGCTGATTGGCTCGTCATTCGTGACGAAATCCAAGCCTTCAGCAACCGCCTGGGCGATCAAGATTCGGTCGAACGGATCTTTGTGCAACACCGGGAGTGCAGACAGGGCTGTCACATGGCTCGCGCGAATCGGCAACACGTGCGCCGCCGTCAACTCTGTCGCGCGCCGCCACCACGTCGACAGGTCAGCGATCGTCAGCAGGCCCTTTTGGGTCTTGATGACGACCTCCCAGTACGACGCGACGCTGACGACGTTTTCCCCGGCGTCAACGAGGCGTCGTGCACGCGGCGACAGGCGCTCAGGAGATCCGAGCGCCCAGAGCAGCGTGCTGGTATCGAGCAGATGCGCGGATCTAACGCCCGTTCCAGAACGTTTCGGTCTCTTCATCGGTGAGCGCTCGTTCCCAGCCTTCGACCATCGTGAACTGCCCCGCCATCGCCCCAAGTGCGGAGGTTCTGCGTCGGCGAACGGGCACAAGTTGCGCCACAGGGCGCCCGTGGCGCTCGATCACGACCTGCTCGCCGTCTTCCACGAGATCGAGGAGCTTCGACAGTTGGGTTTTGGCGCCGTGCACGCTGACGTTCATAATGCCATTTTAGTCCATTTTTTGGACTAAGGCCACCCGTTCGAGATCCGTGCGAGTGACAAAGGCAGCGACAACCATCGAACGGTCGTTGCAACCAGAACTGCGCCAAATCCCATGTACAACGGGCACAACACCATGTAGTCGAGCAAGTTGACCCAGTCCTTGAGGAAGTAGACGCGAGAAGGGCCGGTGCCTCTAAGCGTGCCCGTGATTGCACTCCAGATGATTATCACCACGAAGCACATAATGAAGGTGAGCGAAGCAGCGACTGCGAAGACGGCGTCGAGACTGGCGTCGCGCCACGCGCCTGTAAGCGACGCCGGAACATCTGGGTAGACTTCGAACAGCAAAAGCCTCATGCAGCTGCGCACTGATCGGGGAATCACGGCGCTGTACAGTCGAAGAGCATGATGGTAGAGCCGAAGGCGATGCCGATCTGCCTGACCAGGATCGAGCCGGTAAGGCGAGCCGAAGGCGATGCCGACCTGCCTGAGCCTGGTCAGGTCCGACCAGACCGAGCGAAGCGAGGGTTGGTGGACCTGACCAGGATCGAACTGGTGACCTCCTGAATGCCATTCAGGCGCGCTCCCAACTGCGCTACAGGCCCCTCGGGGGAAAGGCGACCCCCTACGCTTCGCCTAGAACGACAGCTTCGCGGCGATCTGGAGGTTCCTGGGGCCGCCGCCGCCGAGGAAGGGATTCCCGATCGCGACGTCGGGGGTCGCCGTGATCGGGAGAAAGCCGACGCCGCGACCGGTGGCGGGATCGATCCCGTTCGCGAGAAAGTCCACGCCGAAGGTCGGGAGGAGCGGACTTGCGAGGTTCGTGCGGTTGAAGAGGTTGAAGACGTCGAGGCGTAACTCCAGCTTCGCGCGCCTGCCGGCGTCCAGTCTCTTGACGACCGAGACGTCGACATTACGATAGCCGGGTCCGCGGAAGGCGTTCCGTCCGAGGGTGCCGAAGTGTCCGGATCCCGGGCGGCAGGCTCCGGTGCGCGCGTCCCACGAGCAGGGCACGGCGAACGCGCTGAGATTCAGGAACCGGCCGGCGCCACTCGTGCCCGCGAACGGATCCCCGACGAGATCCGGACGCCCGAAGAATTCGCCGCTGCCGTTGAAGTCGTCTTCGAAGAGATAGTTCACGTTGAACGGCATGCCGCTCGCCAGCGTGAGCACGCCGTCCACCGACCAGTCCTTCGTCCACGCGCGACCCGTCGACGGCAGTGCGTAGGAGAAGAACCCCGTGAGCCGATGGCGGACGTCGAAGTTCGAGTCCGCGCGCTCGCGGCCGGGGCTGAAGCTATCGTCCGGCTGCGACGCGTTGGGCACGTAATCCTGTCCGTCGCTGGCGGTGTCGCGCGAGTGGCTGAACGTGTAGTCGGCCCTCATGTTCAGGCCGCGCCACTTTCGCACGGTCACGCTCGTTTGCAGTCCGTCGTAGCGCGACGTCGCCGTCGACTCGAACTGGTTCACGTAGGAGAACGTGCTCCCGTCAGGGGCGAACGGGCCGCCGTCGAACGGACGCGTACCCGTGCGGGGATCGGCCTGGTTGACGTCGCGATAGCGGAAGAGATGCCGTCCCGCCGATCC
>WNFM01021710.1_pt3 | contig 15961 bp, 12 predicted proteins | sample 5400271 | NCBI WGS metagenome assembly WNFM01 (sample SAMN13153352, study PRJNA577476) | soil metagenome | isolation source: 60 cm saprolite on Douglas fir-dominated hillslope | place: USA:California | collected 2013-09-17
CAGTCGACGCCTTGCGGCACCGGCTGAGTGCCGTTCGTCTCGACGGCGATGCGAAAGTCGAGCGAATGCAGCGCACCGAGCAACGCCTCATCGAGCTGCAGGAGCGGTTCGCCGCCGGTGCAGACGACGAAGCGATTTGCCTTCACGCCTTGCGGCCACACCGTGAGCACCGCGCGCGCGAGCGCCTGCGCCGATTCGAATTTGCCGCCTCCTTCTCCGTCCGCGCCGACGAAATTCGTGTCGCAGAAGCGACAGGTGGCGGACGCACGGTCTTCCTCGCGGCCGGACCACAGGTTGCAGCCTGCAAAGCGAAGAAACGCCGCCGGCAGGCCCGTGTTGGCGCCCTCGCCCTGCAGGGTATAGAAAATTTCCTTCACGGAATACACGATGGAGGCTCGCAAGACATGGGTAGACTGTGGCTGCTCTATGAGCAGCAGCTTTTTCCAGACTCCTGCATTGGCGGGCACCTCACGCTGCCATAAGAGCAGAACACCCCCCGCTTGCGGCCGAAGCACAATGCGACACCCGCGACACTGGTAGAAAAACTGGCACGCGTCCGTAGGCATTGCCTCGACGCGCTTGAACCCGCATTTCGGACACGTAATTTCCGACTTCAATATCACCGATTGGGAACGATTCATTTTGCGCTTGGGCCCAGACGCAACTTGCGCCGCACTTGAGCACGTCTGACTACGTCAATGACGCTCGCGACCACCAAAGCCGCCAACCCGAAATAGATCAGAACCTCGGAGCCGAACAGGTACAACCCCAGGAAGAATGCGATGCCCCCGGCTACCGAAATGGAAAGCAGCCACACCCTCCGGTGCTGGAAATACGCGAGGACCTGACCGATAACGGCAAGCACGACGAGTATTTTTGTGGCCAGGAATATTTGGCTCTCGTAGCTTCCCAGAGCGCCAAGGCCGAAAATCGCTCCAAGCGCGGCGAGCTGCGGGAAGCATATTGGGCACGCGGCAGCCGCCAGAACGGCGCCAAAACTCCCGATCTTGTCCAGGTAGGCTTTCATGCAAATTAGAGCGTCGGGTTGTCGCCCGGCAGGCCGAGCGCGACGCGACCATAGGTTGTTCCGGCGATGTCCGTATTGAAGGAGAAATGCTGCCGGATCGCGTGCGCATCGCGGAATGCGCGCGCCGTGTCGCTGGACTCGTACAGGCCGCTAGCGCCGAACAAGCCGAACATCACGTCCACCGCCCTCGTCGCCCAATCCACGGCGTAAGCGCCTTCCAGGCGGTAGCGCGCTTTCGTCTGCAGGTCCGGTATCCGGTCGCGGGCCGCCATCTCCTGCGCTTCGCCGCAGTTGACCACCTGCGCGAGGCGCGACGCGCGCGCGTACGCGGTGGCCTCGCCGACGCGGATCTGGGTGCTCTGGATCTCCGCCACGCGCGCCGCATTCATCTTGCCGGTGCGCTGCCTGGCCCCGGCCGCGTAGCTGTCGATCAGGCCCTCGGCGATGCCGAGCGCGACGCCCGAGAGGTAATAGGGAAAAAGCGCGAACACGGGCATCCGGTAGATCGGCCCCGGGTTCACGACGCTGCCGGGCGTCGGCGCGCCCTTCGTGTCGGCCACCGCCAGCGTGCGGTGATCCGGGATGAATTGCTCCTTGACCTCGACGTCGTTGCTGCCGGTGCCGCGCAGCCCGCCGGCGAACCACGAGTCGTGCACCTTGTATTGCGATTTGTGCACGAGGAATATGCGCTGTTCCGACGGCGCGTTGTCGTCGAGGCTCGCGAAGCCGGCCAGCATGTCCCAGTCGCTCGGATCGACGCCGCTCGAGAACGGCCAGCGCCCGGAGAGGACATAGCCGCCCTCGACCTTGCGCGCGCGGCCCGCCGGAAAAACGAACGACGAAGCGATCAGGGCGTCGCGCGAGACGTTCCAGACGTCGTCCTGCGCCTTCGGCGGGAACATGCCGAGCAGCAGGTGGTGCGTGCCGAGGTTGACGAAGTTCCAGGCGCTCGAGGCGCAGGCGCGCGCGAACAGCGCGCCGAAGTCGATGGCGGCGACGAAGTCGAGCTCCGAGCCGCCGACGCGCCGCGGCTGCTGGAAGCGGAACAGGCCCGTGTCGTGGAAGTCGCGCAGCGTCTCTTCCGGCAGGCGGCGCAGCTCCTCGCAGCGCGCCGCGCGCTCGCGCAGCTTCGGCAGCAGCTGCTCGGCCCTTCCCCACAGCTCCTGGTAGGAGAAAGACATTATTTCTGCTTCAGGAACCAGTCGAGGATTTCCGCGCCGGTCCACATCACGACGCCTTCGCGTGAGCGGATGTATTCATACAGCTTCTCCAGGTAGGCGATGCGGTGCGGCACGCCCGTGATGTACGGATGCACGCTGATGGCCATCACCCGCGGGATCGTTTCGCCTTCGCGCCACAGGCGGTCGAAGGTATCGGTGCCGCGGCGCAGCCATTCGCGCGACGGATGGTGCTGGATCTGCATCATCGCGATGTCGTTCATCTCCACGGTGTAAGGCACCGACACGATCGGCCCGCTCGCGGTCGCGATGCGCACCGGCTGGTCGTCCAGCACCCAGTCGGCGACGTACTCGATGCCCTCGTCGGCGAGGATATCGATGGTCTCGAAAGTCTCGGTGAGCCCCGGGCTCTCCCAGCCGCGCGGTGCTTCGCCGGTAAAGGCCCGAATCGCGCGGATGGCTTCATGAATTTCTTTTCTTTGATTTTTTACATGGTGCATCGGCCGCTGGACAAGGCCGTGCCCCATGAATTCCCAGCCGGCGTCGAGCGCGGCCTTCGCGACCGGGGGATAGCTCTTGATCACGGAGCCGTTCAACGCCAGGGTGGCTTTCAGACCAAAGTTCTTCAAGACATCGAGAAACCTCCAGAAACCAACACGCATCCCGTACTCGTGCCAGGCCCAGTTCGGCAGGTCGGGAAGCAGAGGTTGGCCGTAGGGCGGGGGCAGAACGGTCCGCGGCATGGGCCGCTCGGTTGCCCACTCCTCGACGTTTACGATGGTCCAGACCGCGACGCGCGCGCCGCCCGGGAGTTTCAGGCGCGGTCGGTCGACGATCGCGGAGTAAGGCAGGCGATCGCGAAACTGTTTTGCCGGGGTCCTGGATGTTTTCTTGGTCTTCTTGCGCATTCAAGGCCGCATTCTAGTCAGGTCTTCTCCTTCTTCCCAAGAAACTGGCCGATGATGTCCACCGGCACCGGGAAGACGATCGTCGTGGACTTGTCGCCCGCCACCTGCGTGAGCGTCTGCAGGTAGCGCAGCTGCATCGCCTCGGCGCGCTTCGAGAGCATTTCGGCCGCCTGCAGCAGTTTCTCCGACGCCTGCAGCTCGCCCTCGGCGTGGATCACCTTGGCGCGCCGCTCGCGCTCGGCCTCGGCCTGGCGCGCGATCGCGCGCACCATGGTCTCGTTCAGGTCGACGTCCTTGATCTCGACCTTCGAGACCTTGATGCCCCAGGCGTCGGTTTGCTCGTCGAGCACCGCCTGGATGTCGAGGTTGAGCTTCTCGCGCTCCGCGAGCAGGTTGTCGAGCTCGTGCTTGCCGAGGACAGCGCGCAGCGTCGTCTGCGCGAGCTGGCTCGTAGCCTCGAGGAAGTTCACCACCTGGATGATCGCGGGCTGCGGGTCCACGACCCGGAAGTACACGACGGCGTTGACCTTCACCGACACGTTGTCGCGCGTGATCACGTCCTGCGGCGGCACGTTCAGCACCACCGTGCGCAGGTCCACGCGCACGATCTGCTGGATGATCGGGATGATGACGATGAGGCCCGGGCCCTTCACCGCCTGGAAACGCCCGAGGAAGAACACGACCGCGCGCTGGTATTCGCGCAGGATGTTGATCGACACCGCAAACAGCACGACGGCGACGATCGCGACGCCGATGACGAAACTGAGCCCCATGATTACCCTCCGTTGTCCGGTACCTTCAGATTGGATTCGGCGGCCACCGTCAGGACCAGCCCGTCCATCGCCGTCACGCGCAGCCGTTGTCCGCGGCGCACTTGGGCGGCTGAGCGCACCCGCCAGCGCTCGCCGTGCACCCTCGCCCAGCCTTCGCCGGTAAAGTCCTCGAGCGCCTCGCCCGCAGCGCCGATCATATGCTCGCGGCCGCTGACGACGGGCGCGCGCCGGCGGCGCACGACCATGCCGACCATCAGGAGCAGGAGCGCGCCGCTCGCGGCCGCGACGCCCGCGATCAGCCCATAGGGGATTTCGAGACCCGGCAGGTCGGCGTCGAACAGCATGATGGAGCCGAGCACGAACGCGACCAGGCCGCCGACGCCGAGCGAGCCGTACGCCGGGAAGAACGCCTCCGCCGCCATGAACGCGATCCCCAGCAGCATGAGCGCAAGCCCGGCGTAGTTGACCGGCAGGAGATGCAGTGCGTAGAGCGCGATCAGTATGCAAAGCGCGCCGACTACGCCCGGCAGAACCATGCCCGGGCTCATGAACTCGAAGATCAGGGCGTAGATGCCTATCAGGATCAGAAGATAGGCGATGCTCGGATTGGTGATGACGCCTAGCACCTGGGTGCGCCAGTCCACCTCGACCACAGTCACCGCCGCCCCGGCGGTCTGCAGCTTGCCTTTGCCGTCAAGCTTTTTCAGCAGGTCCGGGACATCGCCGGCGACCAGATCGATCACCTTGAGCTTCAGCGCTTCGCCGGCCGGCAGGCTCACTGCCTCGCGCACCGCCTTCTCCGCCCAGTCCGCATTGCGGCCGCGCAATTGCGCCAGCCCGCGGATGTATGCGGCGGCGTCGTGCATCTGCTTGCGCATCATGGTGTCGGCGCCGCCGGCCGATGAGTCCTTCTTGTCGTCTTTCTGCGGCGAAACGCCGATTGCCACCGGCGAGGCCGCGCCCAGGTTCGTTCCCGGGGCCATCGCCGCGTAGTGGCTCGCGTACAGGATGAACGTGCCGGCGCTCGCCGCCCGCGCGCCGCCCGGGGCGACGTAGGCCGCCACCGGCACCGGCGAGGCCAGTATGTCCTTGACGATCTCGCGCATCGAGGTGTCCAGCCCGCCCGGGGTGTCCAGGCGCAGCACGACGAGCTGCGCCTGGTCGCGGGCGGCGCGCTGCAGCCCGCGGCGCACGAAATCCGCGCTCGCCGGGCCGATCGCGCCCTCGAGCGGCACGACGAGCACCGGCGGCGGCGCGGCAAGCGCCGACCAAGCGCACAACACAGCGGTGAGAAGATAGAATCTCATGCAGTGAAGCAAGAGCAGCTGCCCGGCGACGCCATTGTCATCCGCGGCGCGCGCCAGAACAACCTCAAAAACCTCAGCCTAGCGATCCCGACCGGGGAACTGGTCGTGGTGACCGGCGTTTCGGGCTCGGGCAAGTCCTCGCTCGTCTTCGACACGCTGTACGCCGAGGGCCAGCGGCGCTACGTCGAGACCTTCAGCCCGTACGCCCGTCAGTTCCTCGACAGGATGGACAAGCCCCAGGTCGACGCGGTCGACGGCATCCCGCCGGCGATCGCCATCGACCAGACCAACCCGGTGCGCACCTCGCGCTCCACGGTCGGCACCATGACCGAGCTGAACGACCACCTCAAGCTGCTGTTCGCCCGGGCTGCCAAGCTGTATTGCAGGGGCTGCGGCAAGCCGGTAACCAGCGATTCCGCTTCCTCCATCTTTGAAAATCTTGTCGCAAGGGCAAAAGACAAAGACCCTCGGCTCGTTATTACCTTCCCCATCCCGATCCCGAAGAACTTCACGGAAAAGGAGATCGAGGAGCTGCTGCAGCGCCAGGGCTATACGCGCATCCACGCTCGCTCCAAAGGACTGCTCGAGGTCGTCCAGGACCGCGTGCGGATCTCCTCGGCCGAGCGCCAGCGGGTGACCGAGGCGCTGGAATCCGCGCTTCGGGTGGGGCAAGGAAGAGTCAACATCTATGAAGAGAATGGAGCAGCGCATCGCTTCTCGTCGGACCTGCACTGCCCCGACTGCGATATCCACTACTCCGAGCCGACCCCCGCTGCCTTCTCGTTCAATTCGCCGCTCGGCGCCTGCGAGGCCTGCCGCGGCTTCGGGCGGACGATCGGAGTGGATTTCGGCCTCGTCATTCCGAATGAAAATCTCACCCTGAGGGACGGTTGCATCCGTCCCTGGCAATCGCCGAGCTTCAAGGACTGCCAGGGCGATCTCGTGAAGTACGCGAAGAAACGCGGCATTCCCCTTGATGTGCCCTTCAATAAATTGAATTCTTCCCAGAAGACATGGGTCCTCGAGGGCGAGCCCGAGTGGCAAAGCTGGAGGAAGTCCTGGCCCGGCACCTGGTACGGCGTGCGCCGTTTCTTCAAGTGGCTCGAGACCAAGGCCTACAAGATGCACATCCGGGTGCTGCTGTCGAAGTACCGCGCCTACACGGAGTGCGCGGCCTGCCGCGGCACGCGCCTCAAGCCCGACGCCATGCTGTGGAAGATCGGCGGCAGGTCGATTCACGATCTGGTGCTGCTGCCGATAAGCGAAACGAAAAAGTTCTTTGAGGAACTGAATTTCGAGGAAGAGGCCACCGACCTCCTCCTCGCCGAGATCGGCACGCGCCTGCGCTTCCTGTGCGATGTCGGACTCGGCTACCTCACGCTCGACCGGCAATCGCGCACCCTGTCGGGGGGCGAGGTGCAGCGGATCAACCTCACCACCGCGCTCGGCACGTCGCTGGTGAACACGCTGTTCGTCCTCGACGAGCCCTCGATCGGCCTGCACCCGCGCGACATGGGGCGGGTAATCGGCGTGATGAAGCGCCTGCGCGACGCCGGCAACACGCTGGTAGTGGTAGAGCACGATCCGCAGATCATGCTCGCCGCCGACCGCATCCTCGACATGGGCCCGGGCCCCGGCGAGCGCGGCGGCGAGATCGCGTTTTTCGGCTCTCCCGCCCAGCTGAAGGACACCGCCACTCTCACCGGTGACTACCTGTCGGGCCGCCGCAAGGCGGGCGAGCCGCAGAATCCCGCCGCGCCGGAGAATTTTCTCGAGGTCCTCGGTGCGGCGGAGCACAACCTCAAGAATCTCGATCTCAGGATCCCGCTGCGGCGCCTGGTATGCGTCACCGGCGTCTCGGGCTCCGGGAAATCCACGCTGGTCGAGAACGTGCTCTACCCCGCGCTGCTAAAAGCGCGCGGCAAGCCCACCGAAACCCCCGGGACCCACCGCGGACTGCGCGGCGCCGGGCAGATCGCCGAGACCGTGCTGGTAGACCAGAAGCCGATCGGCAAGACCACGCGCTCCAATCCCGCGAGCTATGTCGGCGCCTTCGACGAGATCAGGAGCCTGTTCGCGAGAAGCGAGACCGCGAAGGAACGCGGCTACACCGCCGGCACCTTCAGCTTCAACTCGGGTAACGGCCGCTGCCCGGCCTGCGGCGGCAACGGCTTCGAGCACGTCGAGATGCAGTTTCTCTCGGACGTCTACCTGCGCTGCCCGGATTGCGACGGGCGGCGCTATCGGCCCGAGGTCCTCGAGGCGACCCTGCGCGGCAAGTCCATCGCCGACGTGCTGGACATGACGGTCTTCGAGGCCGCCGGCTTCTTCTCGAAAAACGCCGAGATCCTGCAAAGACTGAAGCCGCTCGTCGATGTCGGCCTCGAATATCTGCGACTGGGACAGCCGGTGCCCACCCTCTCGGGGGGCGAAGCGCAGCGGCTCAAGCTCGCCGGCCACCTGGCCGACGTCAGCAAGAACGAATCGAACAAGCTGTTCCTGTTCGACGAGCCGACCACCGGCCTGCATTTCGACGACGTAGCGAAGCTGCTGCGCGCTTTCCGCCAGCTGCTCGGCGCCGGGCATTCGCTTCTCGTGATCGAGCACAACCTCGACGTCATCCGCTCTGCCGACTGGCTCCTCGACCTGGGGCCCGAGGGCGGCGACGCCGGGGGCGAGCTGGTCTGCGAAGGCACGCCGGCGGATGTGATGCAGCATTCCACATCGCATACCGGAAAGGCGCTGCGGGAATACGAAGCCGCTTTTCACGCCATTCAGGAGATTCAGGAACCGAAAGGCAGCTACCTCGGCAATTCCATTCGTATCCACAAAGCCAGAGAGCACAACCTCAAGAACATCGACGTCGAGATCCCGCGCGGCCGCTTCACGGTGGTGACCGGGGTCTCGGGCTCGGGCAAGTCGACGCTCGCCTTCGACATCCTGTTCGCCGAGGGCCAGCGGCGCTACCTGGAATCCCTCAACGCCTACGCGAGGCAGTTCGTCCAGGCCGCCTCGCGCCCCGACGTCGACGCCATCTTCGGCATCCCGCCGACGGTGGCGATCGAGCAGCGCACCAGCCGCGGCGGGCGCAAGTCCACCGTCGGCACCCTCACCGAGGTGCACCACTTCCTGCGCCTGCTGTTCGTGAAGCTCGGCACGCAGCACTGCCCGGATTGCGAAGTGCCGATCGAGCCGCAGAGCGAGGACGCGATCGCGGCCCGCCTGCTGCGCGAGTACCGCGGGCAGACGATCGTGATGCTGGCGCCGCTCGTCATGAATCGCAAAGGCGTCTACACCGATCTCGCGAAATGGGCAGCCGCAAAGGGCTATACGCAGTTGCGCGTCGACGGCAAGCTGCTGCCGGTCCGCCCGTTCCCGCGCATCGACCGCTTCAAGGAGCACGTCATCGAGCTGCCCGTGGGCTACGTGAAAGTCAATCCAAAAGAGGAGAAGGCGCTGAGGGAACGGCTGTCGAAAGCCCTCGAGTTCGGCAAAGGCGTGGTCCACGTCCAGACCGGAAAGACAATGCAGGTGTTCTCCACCAAGCGCGCCTGCCGCTCCTGCGGCCGCAGCTTCGCGGAGCTCGACCCGCGCCTGTTCTCCTACAACTCGAAGCACGGCTGGTGCGCCGCCTGCTACGGCACCGGCCTCAACATCGAAGACCTGGAGTGGTCCGACGAGCGTGCGCGCACCGGTGCCGAAGACAACGTGCTCGATTCCTGGATCGAATGGCTGGAAGTCGACCAGACCTGCGAGGAATGCGAAGGCAAGCGGCTCAACCCCGAGGCCTTGGCGGTTCTATGGCGGGGGAAGTCGATCGCCGACTACTCAGCGACTCCGATCGAACAGCTTTTCCGCCTTTTCAATGAAACTTCTCTTCGTGGAAGAGAAAAAGATATCGCCCGCGACCTCGTTCCGGAGCTGAAATCGCGCCTCGGCTTTCTCGGCGACGTCGGGCTCGGCTACCTGACGCTCGACCGCTCGGCGCCGACGCTCTCGGGCGGCGAGGCGCAGCGCATCCGCCTTGCCGCGCAGCTCGGCTCCAACCTGCGCGGCGTGTGCTACATCCTCGATGAGCCGACCATCGGCCTGCATCACCGCGACAACCGCATCCTGCTCGATGTCCTCGAGAAGCTCGAGGCCAAGGGCAACTCGCTGGTGGTGGTCGAGCACGACGAGGACACCATCCGGCGCGCGCAGCACGTGATCGACCTCGGGCCGGGTGCCGGCAAGCTTGGCGGCTATGTCACGGCCGAAGGCAGCGCCGACGACCTGATGAAGAACGCGGATTCGCTCACCGGACGGTTCCTGAAGCAGCCGCTCAAGCATCCTCTTCAACCTCGAAGAGGGATTTCAAGGAAGAACGGCTTTCTTGAAATCAAAGGCGCCAAACTTCACAACCTCAAGAACATCAACCTGCAAATCCCGCTTGAACGCCTGGTGCTCGTCACCGGCGTCTCGGGCTCCGGCAAATCGACGCTCGCCCGGGATGTGGTTTTTTCTTCTTTAATAAGTAAAAAAAATATTGGATGTAAGGCGATCAAGGGCGGCAATCAAATCGAGCGCGCACTCGAGGTCGACCAGACGCCGATCGGCAAGACACCGCGCTCCTGCCCCGCCACCTATGTCGGGTTCTGGGACAACATCCGCAGGCTCTTCGCCGACACCACCGAGGCGCGCATGCGCGGCTGGAGCGCGAGCCGTTTCTCGTTCAACACCTCGGGCGGGCGCTGCGAGGAGTGCGCGGGCCAGGGTCTGAAGAAGATCGAGATGTCCTTCCTGCCCGACGTCAAGGTCACCTGCGAAGCCTGCGGCGGCGCGCGCTTCAACCCCGACACGCTGACGGTGCGCCTGCGCGGCAAGAGCGTCGGCGAAGTGCTGGCGATGAGCGTCGACGAGGCGGTCGAGTTCTTCGCCGCGCATCCATCGACTCACCGCTGCCTGCGGCTGCTGCAGGACATGGGGCTGGGCTATCTGACGCTCGGGCAGCAGAGCCCGACGCTTTCGGGCGGCGAGGCCCAACGCGTCAAGCTCGTGTACGAGCTTTCAAAAACCGGCCTGGTCAAAACCCTCTACGTTCTCGACGAGCCCACCGTGGGATTGCACATGGCGGACGTGGAGAAGCTCATCCGCGTGCTGCATCGCCTGGTCGACGCCGGCAATACGGTGGTGGTGATCGAGCACAACCTCGACGTCATCGCCGAAGCCGACCGGATCATCGACCTCGGCCCGGAAGGCGGCGGCGCGGGCGGCAGGATCGTATTCCAGGGCACGCCCGAGAAAGCCGCGGGCGGAACGAGCCCTACCTGCGCGGCGCTCTCGGAGTTTCTCGCGCGGAGGCAGTGACGCTCTTCAAGCGGCGCTTGAGACGCGCAGCGCCTGCCTGCGCCGCTTCCAGGCAGCCAGACTCCTCAGCGGCGTGAAAAGGTTCTTGAGGTAGTACACCGCCTTGAACGCGTTGACCCTCGCGCGCGCCGGCGTATTCTTGAAGACGTCTCCCGCCAGCACGGAAAGAACCGCTTCCTGCAGCCGGTATCGCTGGGTCGGATTCATGAACAGATGGCGCATGGAAGGCGACAGCACGCGGTAGATGAACCAGGAGAACGCGCCGACGCCGCGCCGCACGCTGGCCTCGTAGGCTTTGAACGCGCGCCGCGTCTCGGCGGGGCGATCCAGGCAGGCTTCGACGGTGTCGGCGCCGACGAAGCCGCTATGCATGGCGAGCAGAACGCCGGAGGAGAACATCGGGTCCACGAAAGCGTAGGCATCGCCCACCAGAAGGCAGTTCTCGCCGGTGGCCCGCTTGGAACTGTAGGAGTAGTTGCCGGTGGCGGTAACGGGCGAAACGAGCTGAGCGGCACGCATGCGCTCCGCGAGCGGCGGACACAGGACGATCGTATCGAGCAGGAATTGCGGCAGCTCGGTGCGGCGGGTCTTCATATAGGGCGGCGAGCATACCGCGCCGACACTGGTAGCGCCGTCGGAGAGCGGAATGAACCAGAACCAGCCGTGGTCGAACCAGAAGATGCTGATGTTGCCTTCCTCCTTGCCGGGCAGGCGGGTCGCCCCCGAGAAATGCCCGAAGATCGCGGCGCTGTTGTGCTTCGGGTTGCGCCGCTTGATGCCGAGCCGGCTGGCGAGGTAGGTGTCGCGGCCCGAGGCGTCCACTACGAACCGGCTCTGCCAGGTCTGCTCGCTGCCGTCTTCGTTCTGCGCGCCGACCTCGGCGCCCTGCGCGTTGAAGCGCACGTCCGTCACGCGGCAACCCTCGATGGCGCGCACGCCTCTGCGCTCGGCGTTGCGGAACAGGATGCGGTCGAACTCCGAGCGGCGCACCTGGAAAGCGGACGGATGCGACTTGTCCCACGCTCTCGCAAAATCGTAGGTCACCGCCCTCTTGTGCCAAGGCGACACGAACTGCGCGCCGTACTTGGGCATGCCGATCGCCGCGATTTCCCCGGCAACACCGAGCCGCTCGAGCAGCGGCATATTGAGCGGCAGCAGGGATTCGCCGATATGAAAGCGCGGATGGCGCGACTTCTCGAGCATCACCACGTCCCGGCCGCGCTCCGCCAGGAGCGCGGATATGGTCGAGCCTCCAGGTCCGCCGCCGATTACCAGTACGTCACAACGGGCTTGCGTCATCGGCTCCTCGCCAGTTGGCCTGACGGCTCAAGGGGTTCGGGACGATTATAAGCTCACCAGCGCGGGGCCTACTCGCTCGCCCTGATCCCCGCCTGCCTGATCACGCTCGCCCAGCGCGGGATCTCGCGCCCGATGGCGGCTGCGAGCTCGGCGGGGGAGCCGCCGATGACGTCGAGGCCGAGGGCCTCGAGCTTCCTGCGCACGTCGGGCTGCGCCAGGATTTTCACCGTGTCGCGATGCAGCCGGTCGATGATCGCCGGCGGCGTTCCGGCGGGCGCCATGAGCCCGAACCACGGTACCGCCTCGAAGCCGGGATAGCCCGACTCGCCCATCGTCGGCAGATCGGGCGCGACCGCGGAGCGCTTGACCGAAGTCACCGCGAAGGCGCGCAGCTTGCCCTCGCGGACCAGCGGCAGGACATTCACGACGTTGGCGAACGACAGGCTGATGCGGCCGGCCAGCAGATCCGGCAGCAGCGCCGTGGTGCCGCGATACGCGACCGGCCGGATATCGACGCCCGCCATGAACTTGAACAGCTCGGCGGCGAGGTGCTGCGACGTGCCCGCGCCGGCGTGCGCGTAGGTGAGCTTTCCCGGCTGCGCGCGGGCGAGCGCGACCAGTTCCGGCAGAGTCTTCGCCGGCACTTCGCTCGGCACCACGAGGACGTTCGCCGCGACGAAGATCTGCGAGATCGGCGCCAGGTCCTTCACCGGATCGAAGCTCAGTTTGTCGTACAGGGCCGGGCTGAATACCAGCGAGCCGTTGCCGACCATCCCGAGGGTGTAGCCGTTCGGCGGCGCCTTGGCGACGCGATCGGTCCCGATGTTTCCCCCTGCCCCGGTCACGTTCTCCACCACCACCGGCTTGCCCCAGGCGTTCCCGAGCCTCTCCGCGAGCAGCCGCGCCGTGACATCCGGCGCCACGCCCGGCGAGAAGCCCACGAGAATGCGCACCGTCTGCTCCGGATAGCCCGCCTGCGCAGCCACATCTCCCGCTGCGAGGAAGATGGACAGTGCGATGAAACTATAGATTTTCACGCGCCCAGGCTTTCATGCATTTCTTCAGCTCCGGACCTGGAGCGGCGGCCAGCATTGCACGCGCATCGTCGTCCGAAACTCGCTCGTAGCCGGTGATGCTGCTCGCTTCGCAAAACACATTCAACCAGTGTGCGCTGCAGCTGCTGCACCGGCCCAGCAAAAAATCGAATCCGCCCGCCTCCCCCAAATCGTTCGTATCCGGTCCCCAGTTCGGCGAGCTGCAACACGTGAGGTCACTCATGATCTAACACGGTTTCATTGCGCCGCGCGCTCGCGCCACAGTTTGAAGAGCTCCTCCCAAGGCTTCGCGGGCTGGGTTTCGAACAAGGCGACGCCCTTCGGAAACTGGAACCAGGGCTGCGCGCTCCGCGTCCAGATGTGGGCGACCGGACGCAGCCACGACGTGTCATCCAGGGTGCCGGGCTGGACGATCAGGGCTTGGGGGCTCCTAACAGATTCTGCCCAGAGACGGGTTCCGCAAGCGGCACACATCCGACCTTGCTTGATACGCCCGTCCGCGAGCTTTGCCGAGTACGGAACCGGTTCTCCACTTCGCACTTCAACCGAATCGCGGCTTACGACAAGCGACAGCGCGAATCCCGTGCCCGTGCGCCGCTGACAGTCGGTGCAATGACAAGCATAAAGGGTGAGCGGCTCGCCACTGATGACGTATCGGATCGCGCCGCATAGACAACCACCAGAGTAAGTACCAGGCACTATGTTTCCGCTTGAAGCCTAATGTCAGGGCGTATCCAACAAGGGTCCAGAGCGCGAACGAATCTCGCCCCCGAAGTAGCTTCCGCCAGCTTTGAGGACGGAACTAGTTCTTGCATAACCTCTTCGGCGTCCAGTCGGGCGCCGGACTTCCCGCAGGCTGCTTTGAGTCATGAAGGACGAGCACAAGCGCTCGGCGCGTTTCGGTACCGGTAGCCGTTAGATGCATCGGCAGGCCGCCCGGCACGACAACAGGTTCGCCGCCTGCGCGACCGACCATTCTGCCTTTCGAGGTTTCCAGGCACGTCTCTCCGGCGAGCGTGTACCACGCTTCGGGGCCTGGATGCCGATGCACGAGCGAGGTCATGCCGGGGGTGAAGATCGCCTCCATGTATTGCGCCGTGTATTCGGTAGCCGAGCTTATGGGAAGCGGACCGATTGTCGCGACGCGCGTGCCGCCGGAGGGGCGCCACCCGGCTGTCTCGATGGTGAGTAGCCAGACTTTCCCAAGCGCCTCGACGACCGTTCCACGTGGGCCCGTGGCCGCCTCCGCAGCAGCCCGGGAGGGATAGGCATCCAGGTGCCAGAAGATCGGCGCGCCCGGCAACTGCCCCAGCGCCTTGTTCGTCATGATCCAGCATCCCACCTCGCCCGTTCGCTGACTGGCCGGTTTGCATACTCCCATTTGCGCGATTTGCGCGAATGCTTGGTCGCACGTCGCAATTGCCCCCACGGCCAAGAGGACAGCAGTTAGGGCGCGTCCCTTCATCGCCATATTAGGCCGCCACGCGTCACGGGACAGTGTCTTTTTCGTTCTTCTTCAGCGCATATCGAAAATCACAGTGACTGGCGCCTTGCATGATTGTTTGCGTCCGGGTGAGCTGCACGTTGGCACCAAAGCCTTCTGCATGGGAAAAATCCGCACTACATGTCAGCAAGAATCCCAGTTCCGGTGCACCAATCTTGTTATAGAACTTAGCGTAGCGACATTCAGTGACGTTTAGTTCGAACGCTTCCGGTGTTTTCTTGATTACCTCGTATTCCAAGGCATCTCCGGCCGCGAACATCTCGAAGGCTGAAGCCACCTTCTCCCCAAGGTTACGTGCTCCCTGGGTCCGCCACCACTTCTCGCCAAACTTGCGATACAGGGCTCCGAGTGCCTTTCGGACAATAGCGTTGGCCCGCTCCTCGCCCAGTTCTGCCTGGAGGGCTTTGACAAGCGGAACTAGGACCTGAGCTTGTATCTTGACCTGCTCAATCAGCGGAATGTCCATCGGTCACTTCCTCTCCTTCCCTGGCGGCCTAACGTTGGCATTCAGCCGCGCGCTTTTTGCGTCGGCTGCAACGCGCGGTTAGGCCAAAGCTAGGGAAGCTCAATCGAATCCCCCAGCCCGGCAAACACGTATTTTCCCGCGAATGCCTCGCTCAAGGCCAGAAACGCCGGCTCCCCAGTGCAGTGTCCCGGCGCGATGTGCTCCACTTTCCATTTCTCGCGCAATGCCTTGGTGATTCGCTGAATTTCAGGCTCCTTTGTTAGAACGAGATGCAGGCCGCCGAAAATACAGTGCACGCGATCCTCGATCGCGCGCGACGCTACAAGAATGTTCTCGATGCCTGGATGGGAACAGCCGGCGACCAGAACCAATCCCTTGGGCGTTCGAATCGCGAGAGACAATTCGCGCATCTCACGCGTGCCCGGCATATCCGAGACCACCGCGACAAGCCAGATATCGGGCGCGATCTCGGTGGTTTCCTTGATCCAGACGAATTTAGCTTCGGGCCATGGCGACCCATGGCGAATCGACTCAGGTGGCTTGCCGTCGTAGTACTGCATGTACGGGGGCAGCGAATGGCAGCGCGGATAGAACACGCCTGGAAGGCTGGACCCGAACACTCCATAGATCTCGTCGGGCGTGTACACCGTTACCCCGGGATTGAGCTTAAAAAGGTGGTTGAGGCCGCTCGTATGATCGCCATGTCGATGTGAGATCGCCACAAAGTCGAGAGTGCGCAGGTCGATCTTGAGCGCGTCGGTGTTCTGTGCAAACGTTCGGGCGCTATTTCCGGTATCGAACAAGATGCGCTTCCCGCGGAATTCAACGAGCGCCGCAAAGCCCCATTCCTTCCTCAGTTCGGGGCGCTTGCCAAAGGAGTCATGAAGGATGGTTATGCGATTGCCCGACATGGCCCAGGCCTAACGCTCAAATTGAGGGGCGCTTCGCTTGCGAAGCGTCCCCTCGAATGACCAGTTGGGCCGAAATCGCGGCAAGCATGACAGACCCTACGGCAGTATTAGGCGATCGATACAGGAATTGTCAAACTCCCTCGCCCCCTGAGTCCCGGTAAGGGTTCCAAGAGGTCCTTCGACATAG
>WNFM01325116.1_pt1 | contig 15957 bp, 12 predicted proteins | sample 5400271 | NCBI WGS metagenome assembly WNFM01 (sample SAMN13153352, study PRJNA577476) | soil metagenome | isolation source: 60 cm saprolite on Douglas fir-dominated hillslope | place: USA:California | collected 2013-09-17
CACGTCAACGGGAAGATCATTGCGCGCTTGATCGTGACCCGAGCCTGGGTGAGGAACCCGACTCCGCTCGATGTGGCGACCCGGGAACCGGCCGGGATCGTCACATCCCTGCCCGTATCGCAGTTCTGGAACGTCACGCTTCCCGCGGCCTTCGCTTCGCTGACCTTGACGCCGGTCGTCTGGAAGGTCTGGCTGACCGCGACGTCGAAGCTGAACTGCTGCGCCGGCACCTGGAGCGTCGTCGAGTTCGGCGCCGTGACGTCGGTTTGTGCGACGACGTCGGCGGTCAGCGGGCCGATCGCCTCGGACCAGGGGGCCAGGACGATCGAGGCCGAGGGCAGCGCGGTGAACGCCAACAGCCCGAGCACCGCGATCGCCGCCACGGCGGCGAGCCCCACGCCGATCGCGACGTTGGGCCGAACCGGCGGTCGGGCCCGACCGACGATGGGGACTCGGGCGGAGGACTCCCGCGGCACCAGGATGACGCTTGTCGGAGCGTCGTCGTCGGGCGGGATCGGAACGATCGTCGTTGGGGCCACGATGAGCACCGGCCCGGGGGCGTTCGGACGCGGCCCATCGCCCGCCGGCGCAACGTAGCCCGGGCCGCCCTCGAAGGCCGCCACGGACGGATGGACGACGAGCCCGGCCGAGGTGGCGAGCGCCCGTGCGGCGGCGTCGGCGGCGACGATCTCGATGGCCTTGCCGTGCTCGACCGCCTCGCGGGCGAGAAGGCGGAAGTTGATCCGCGATGTCGCGAGGCGCGAGCCGTACGGCAGGACGATCGCGATCCGCTCGTCCTCGGTGGCCCGGATCCGGGCCGCAGCGGAGGTGATCTCGTCGTCGACATCGAGGTACAGGATGGCCATCAGATTCGCATCGCCTTCACGACTCGGCGGAGGGAGGCGTCGAGCACGCTCGTGGACGTTCCGAGCTCGATCGCCTGGTAGGCGAGGCCCATCGGCGTCACGTCCTGCTGGTCTTCGAGGAGGTTCGTGGCGTCACGGACCGTGTCGATCTGGTCCGGGGCGAGAATCGAGACCTCGGGCGGGCGAGCGAACGGCAGCCGCTTCGCGAAGCTCTCGGCCGCGAGGGCGTCGCGGATCTCCGGCAGGCGCGAGCCACCGCCGCAGATGTGGATCCGGCCCGGCAGGAGATCGCTCGCCGCGAGCTCCTCCATGACGAGCTCGACCCCGGCGGCCCACACCGCGACGTCGTCGGCCACGATCTGGCGGACCTCGGCCTCCCGGTCACCGGCGATCCCGCGGGCGTAGTCGACCTTCAGGGCCTCGGCCCGCGGGAACGGCAGATCCCGCCCTGGCGCACGAGCGCGACGTCGGTCGTGCCGCCGCCCACGTCGACGAACAGGGCCCCGCCCTGGCGCACCTGCTCGCTGTCGAGAACACGCGCGACCGCGTACGGCTCGGCAACGACCGCCACGAGCTCGAGGTCGAGCTTCGCGGCCACGGTCTGGAGTGCGCCGAGATGGACGAGCGGCGCAAACGCGTCGAAGATCGCGATCCTGACGTTCCGGCCCTGGAATCCGACCGGGTTCGTGACCGCGTAGCCGTCGATCCAGGCACCAACGACCGCCGCATGGAAGAGCCGAACGTCGACGCACGGGAGACCGGTCTCCCACGTGACGGACCGCTCGGCCTCGCGCATGGCCTGGCGCTGGACACCCTCGATGAGCTTGCCGAGCTCCCCTTCCGTGATCGGCACGTCGGAGCGCACCCGCTGCTGGTCGTGGACCGTCGTGAAGCCCTTCACAAGCTCTCCGGCGATCCCGATGACGACCTGCGAGGGCCGGAACCCGGCCATCTCCTCAGCTTCCTGCAGCGCGACCGCGCAGTTGTCGACGACGGCCGAGATGTCGGCGACGGTGCCGGACTGCATGTGGGCCAGGCCCTGGCGCTTGCGGCCGACGCCGCGGACGATCCCGCGGCTGTCCTCATCGATCTCGAAGACGAGGGCCTTCGCGAACTCCGTCCCGACGTCGAGCGCGGTACACGCCGTCAGCGATTCCTCGCCCTCGTCGCGTTGCCAGAGTCGCCGCAGCAGGGTCATCCGCTCCGGATCAGCCGGCTGCGGCGCGAACGGCGGCGCGGATCGCGTCGAGAGCCTCGGCGACCCCGGCCTGGCGCGTTCCGCGACCCTGGGCCATCTCCGGCCGGCCGCCACCCTTGCCGTTGATCGGGCCGACGGCGATCCGGACCAGCTCCCCGGCGGAGACGCCCTTCGCGACCGCGGTCTCGTCGGCGGTCACGAAGACCTGTGGCTCGTCGCCATCGAGCGCGAGCGCGACGACGTTCGCCCCGAGGGCGGCCCGGAGATCCTTGGCGTAGCCCTTCATCGTGTCGGTGGACTCGAACGGCGCGGCGAGCGTGACGAGCGAGACGCCGTCGAACGTCTCGACGCGGTCGCGGAGGTCACCGGGCTTCGGCATCCCGGCCCCGGCTCCCCCACCCGCCCTGAGCTTGCGCTTCGCCTCCTGGAGCTCGGTCTGGATCATCGCAATGCGCTCGGGGAGCGCGTCGGCAGACGTCGCTCCCGCGAGATTCGCGGCGCGCTCGAGGGCGTCGGTGCGGCCCCGAAGGAACGCGTCGGCGCCGGCGCCCGTGAGCGCCTCGATCCGGCGCATCCCGGAGCCGATGCTTCGCTCGCCGGTGATCACGAAGCTGCCGACCTGGCCCGAGGCCTTGCAATGGGTCCCACCGCAGAGCTCGAAGCTATAGCCCTCGACGCGGACCGTCCGGACCGTCTCGCCGTACTTCTCGTCGAACAAGGCATCGGCGCCTCGATCGATCGCTTCGGCAAGGGGCAAATATTCGACGGTGACCGCCCGATCCTCGCGGACGATCCGGCGGACCTCGTCCTCGATGGCTCGCCGCTCGTCGACCGTGACGGCCCGATCGAACGGGAAGTCGAACCGCAGGTAGTCCGGCGAGACGAGCGAGCCGGCCTGCTTCGCTCCTTCGCCCACGACGTTCCGGAGCGCGCGATGGAGCAGGTGCGTCCCGGTGTGGTTCCGCATCGTGTGGGCTCTCTGCTCGGGAAATACCGCGGCTGACACGGTCTCTCCCACGCGGAGCCGTCCGCGCAGCGTCCCGCGTTGCACGAGGAGCCCGGCCGATTGCGTGCCGGCCACCCGCTGCGTGTCGTCGACCTCGAAGAGGACGGTGCCGTCGGCGGATCGGAGGACGCCGCGATCGCCGACCTGGCCGCCGCCCTCGGCATAGAACGGGGTTTTGTCGAGGACGACCTCGGCCGCGGCGCCCGCGTCGGGTCGAAGCTCCTGGTCGCCCTTCGCCCGGAGGTCGTCGTACTCGATTCCGTCGCGCAGGATCGCGACGACGTTCGCCTCGGTCTCCGTCGTCTCGTAGCCGACGAACGTCGTGTCGCCGGTCCGCGCCTGGATGGCCCCGTAAAGCGCGGCCGCCTCGGCGTGCTTCTGGAGGTCGGCTTTGCGGCCCGAGCGACTTCGCTCGCGCTGCTCGGCGAGCGCCGCCTCGAACCCGCCCCGATCAACCCGCACGCCGTACTCGGCGGCCAGCTCGACCGTCAGGTCGATCGGGAAGCCAAAGGTGTCGTGGAGCTTGAACGCGACCTCGCCCGAGAGCTCCGGCACGTCGGGCGGGAGTGCCTCGGCGAGCCGCCCGATGACGCGCTCGTTCGAGGTCAGCGGAATCAGGGCCTCCTCGAGGAGGTCGGTGCCGGCCTCGAGCGTCCGGGTGAACTGGGCCTCCTCCCGGGTGATCCCGCCGAGAATCGCCGTTTCCCGCTCCCGGAGATGCGGAAATGCGTCGGCCATCGTGTCGATGACGACCTTCGCCATCTCGGCAAGGAAGGGCTCCGTCCGACCCAGCAGCCGGCCATGCCGGACCGCGCGCCGGAGGATTCGCCGCGTCACGTAGCCGCGGCCCTCGTTCGACGGGGCCACGCCATCCCCGAGGAGGAACGTGATCGCGCGAGAGTGGTCGGCGATGACCTGGTAGCTGAACCGCTCGGCCTCGAACTCGTCGGGATCATGGTTCAGGAGCTCGCGGAGGCGGGCCTGGATCGGGGCGAAGAGGTCGGTGTCGTAGTTCGAGCCGACCTGCTGCATGACCCTCGCGACCCGCTCGAGGCCCATGCCGGTGTCGATGCCGGGCGCGGGCAACGGCGTCAGCGATCGATCGGGATGGAGCTCGAACTCCATGAACACGAGGTTCCAGACCTCGAGCCAGCGGGGGCAGAACTCGGAGTGGTCCGGAACGCAGAAGTCGCCCTCGCTGAACTCCTCGCCACGGTCGTAGTGGATCTCCGAGCAGGGCCCGCACGGCCCGATGTCGGCCATCCGCCACCAGTTCTTCTCGTCGCCATTCGGGAAGTCGCCCCAGCGCTGGACGCGATTCGCGGGCAACCGGATCTCGTTGCGCCAGACGTCGTAGGCGAAGTCGTCGGTCGAGTAGACGGTGGCGGCGAGCTTCTCACCCGGGATCCCGAGGTCGCGGGTCATGAACTCCCAGCCCCAGTGGATCGCCTCCCGCTTGAAGTAGTCGCCGAAGCTCCAGTTGCCGAGCATCTCGAAGAGCGTGTGATGGCTCGGCGAGCGCCCGACCTCCTCGAAGTCGTTGTGTTTGCCAGCGACCCGGAGGCAGCGCTGGAAGTTCACGGCGCGGGTGTACGACCGCTTCTCGGCACCGCTCAGGGCGTCCTTGAACGGGACCATACCGGAGTTCACGAAGAGCAGCGTCGCGTCGCCCGCGGGCACGAGGCTGCCGCTCGGCACGATCGTGTGGCCGCGCTCGGCGAAGAAGTCGAGGAAGCGGCTCCGGATCTCGGCCGACGTGAGGGATTTGATGCGCGGATCGCGCTCGGGAACGGGGCTCGGCATCGCGGGCCATGGTAGCCGAGCCGTTCGGGCCGACCGGTCAGCCGGGCGCGGCGTCCTCGTCCGGCTGGACGATGGCGGGCGGGAGGGACAGGCGGATCGAGCGCGATCGTCGGAGCTTCGACCACAGGGTCGAGCCCGCGATCGCCGCGCCGATGAGGGCGCCGGCGACCAGGCCCTCCGTGAACCGCGGGCGTCGAACCGGGGAGTCGGGCACCGGACGACGCGGCAGCGGGATCACCGACGAGGCACCGATTCGGTCGAGATGGCCGGCGGCGGCACGATCTCGCCGCGCCGCTCCGGGGCGAGGACCGCGATGACCGCGACGAAGGCGATTCCGACCCAGGCGACGACCGACGCCGCGAGCACATGGAAGTCGCCGACCCGGATGGGATCGACGCCGAGCCGGCCGGCAAGCGCGTCGCCGGCCCACGCGCCGAGGAACGCCGCGATCAGCAGCAGCGGCAGCCTGGCTCCGACACGCCCCCGGACGAACACGTAGGCGGACACGTGGAACAGGGCAACGATGGCCGCGAGGACGATCGCCGGGCCGATCACCAGCTCACGCGACCGAGGCGGGTTGGAAGGACGCGACGCGCCCGCCGCCGAGGCAACGCTCGCCGTCGTAGAACACGGCCGCCTGGCCCGGCGCGGCTGCCCAGACGGGCGTGTCGGTCTCGGCGATCCACGCTGGTCGACCATCACCCGCGTCGGTCGCCGGACGGATCGTCGCCGGCACGAGGCTGCCCCGATGCCGAACGCGGAGGTCCGCCCGGAAGGGCTGCTCCCCGGTCGGCGCGGCGCCGGCGATGAACCGGACGTCCTCGAGCTCGAGCGTCGTCGTCTCGAGGTCCTGGCGGCGGGCCAGCACGATCGTGTTCGAGCGCGGATCGACGCGGGAGACGTAGCGCGGCTCGCCGAGCGCGACGCCGAGGCCCTGCCGCTGGCCGACGGTGTACCCGGCAGCGCCGGTGTGCTCCCCGACTCGCTCGCCGGCCGTGTCGAGGATCGGGCCCGGCTCGGCCACGTGACCCCCTCGGGTGCGAAGGGCGCCACGGATGTCGCCATCGGGCACGAAGCAGATCCCCTGGCTCTCGGGCTTGTCGGCCGTCGCGAGGCCGAGGTCGCGGGCCACCGAGCGGACCTCCGGCTTCGTCAGCTCGCCGAGCGGGAACCGGGCGTCTGCGAGCTGGCCCTGGGCGAGCCCGAAGAGGAAATATGTCTGGTCCTTGTCCTCGTCACGGGCCCGGTGGAGCTCGGACCGGCCGTCGGCATCGACGACCCGCCGGGCGTAGTGGCCGGTCGCGACCGCGTCGCAGTCGTACAGGTGGCGGGCGCGACCCAGCAGCGCCCCGAACTTCACGGTCGTGTTGCAGTCGATGCAGGGACTCGGCGTCGTGCCTCCGAGGTATGCCCCGAGGAACGGCGCCAGCACGCCCTCGTCGAACTCGCGCTCGAGGTTCATCACGTAGAACGGGATGCCGAGCTGGGCGGCCACCCGTCGGGCGTCTTCGGCCGCGTCCAGCGAGCAGCAGCTCTTCTTGAATTCGGAGACCGAGTCGGCGACGTCGTGCAGCCGCATCCAGACCCCGACGACCTCCTCGCCCCCTTCGGCGAGCAGCGCCGCCGCGACCGATGAGTCGACCCCGCCGGACATCGCAACGAGGGTGCGGGTCATCGGGTCGCTCCGACCGCCTGGCCGAGCGGGTCCGCCGCCAGGGCACTCGTGCCCGCCCGAATCTGAGCGAGGATGCGGGGGATGACCTCGATCGCCTCGTCGATCTCGGCCTCGGTCGTCGACCGTCCGAGCGAGAAGCGAAGCGCGCCGCGGGCCTCCTCCTCCGGGTAGCCCATCGCGGTGAGCACATGCGAAGGCTCCGTCGAGCCGGTCGTGCAGGCCGAGCCGACCGATGCGGAGATCCCCGCGAGGTCGAGCTTGATGACGACGGCGCCGCCATCGGTGTCGGCGGCAACGACGGACAGGATCGAGGGCACGCGCTCACGCGGGTGGCCTGTCAGCTCCACGCCGTCGACCGCGAGGACCGCAAGCTTCAGGCGGTCGCGCATCTTTCGAATGCGACGCGCGGCCATGTCGCGCTCGGCGACCGCGAGCTCGACTGCGACGCCCATCCCGACCGCGGCCGCGACATCCTCCGTGCCGGCCCGGCGATAGCGTTCCTGGGTTCCACCCTGCTGCTGGGCCAGGATGTGGGTCCCCCGCCGGATGTAGAGCGCCCCGGCGCCCTTCGGCCCATCGAGCTTGTGGCCCGCGATCGCGAGCAGGTGGCAGCCCATTGCCTCGACGTCGATCGGGAGGCAGCCGGCCGACGCGATCGCATCGACCGCGAAGAGGCAGTCCTTCGGGCCTTTCGTCCGGACGAGCTCTGCGATCGCCGCGATCGGCTGCACGGTCCCGACCTCGTTGTTCGCGTGCTGGATCGCGACGAGGATCGTCCGCTCGGTCAGGGCCGCCTCGACGTGGTCGGGATCGACGCGGCCGTACCGATCCACCGGCAGCTCGATGACCTCGAACCCGAACTTCTCGAGGTGGCGGAGCGGGTGCAGGACCGCGTGGTGCTCGACCGAGCTCGTAAGAATGCGATGGCCGCGCGCCTTGCCGGCCCAGGCAGCGCCCTTCAGCGCGAGGTTCAGGGCCTCGGTGCCGCCGCTGGTGATGACGATCTCGCGCGGCGCCGCATGGATGCCGGCCGCGATCTGCTCATGGGCCCGATCGAGCGCGGCCCGCGCAGCCCGGCCCTCCCGGTGGGGCGAGCTCGGGTTGCCGAAGGTACCGCCGAGGTACGGCAGCATCGCCTCGAGCGCCTCCGGGCGGAGCGGCGTCGTCGCGGCGTGATCGAGGTAGATCGACATCGGCCGAAATTGTAGGCGTCAGGTCGCGGGGAACTCCGCCGGCGCGCGCCGGAGCCAGGGGTTCGCCTCGAGGCGCACCGCGAGCTTCGACGCGTAGTTCGTGATGACGACCGCGGCGGCCATCGCCACGAGGACGGGCCCGAGCTCGAGATCCCGGAAGCCGACAAGGCCGACCCCCCAGCCGACGAGGATCCAGTGGCTGAAGTACATCGCGATGACCCGGTCGCTCCAGCCATAGATCACGCCCAGGCGCCGGTCGATCGCGGGCACGCGGGTGATGGCATCGCACAGCGCGAGCCACAGGAGGATCACGCCGAAGATCGCGACGATGAACGACCACGGCTGGCGCCAGTAGGTGTACACATCGAAGGACGGCTGCTGGATCGCGATGAGCCCGATGCCGGCCGCCGCGAGGCCGAAACCCAGGAGCGCGCCGCGACGGAACGTCCCGCGCCACGGGATGACCGCGTAGTAGACGTTCGGGGCCGAGCCGAGGAACGGCGTCAGTGGGGCGTCAAGGATCGGCGTCCCGAAGGTGAGCGTTCGGAGCCACGGCGACAGCAGCGCGACGCCGATCGCGACGGCGAGCCACGGCCAGCCGGGCTTGACCCGAACTCGAAGCGCGGCGATCAGGACGAGCGACAGCCCGATCATCTGGTGGAGGTCAACGGTCGTGAGCAGCCACCACGGGGTGAAGGGCGCGATCTCCTCGGGCGTGATGACACCGGTCGCGAGGCCCAGCGACGCGGGGACGAAGCCCCGCAGGATGTTCAGCACGTAGCCGAGGAACACGAGCCAGAGACCCCGGGTCGCCATCGTCGCGAAGCTCGTCCGGTTCGCCGCGCCGAGTGACGCGCCCATCAGGAACGCGAAGGTCGGGGCCGCCGTCGGGCCCGCGGCGAAGCTGATGACGAGCCCGATCGGGGTCGTCCACGTGGCGGGCTGGCCCCAGTGCCACAGGACGTGGACGAGGATCATGAAGAACACCGCCAGCCCGGCGGCGAGGTCGAACGCCCGGACCGGCTGGCGGCCCTGGATGCCCGTCACCGAGTTCGGCGCGACGCGAGGCTCGGTCATCGGCGGGATTGTAGGGACGCGGTGTTCGTCCACGGCGGCGGCCGGCTCGGCCCGAGCCAGCGCCGCGACGGTATCCTCGCTCGATGGCTGAGCTCGAGATCGTGCCGCTTGGCCCCTTCAGCCTCGCCGCGGCACGCGACTTCGCCGGGGGCTTTCCTGCCGGGATCGGCGGTGGTGGCGTCGGCGAGGGCTCGATCACGCTCGCCTTCCCGGTCGAGGGCACCGACGCGAGCGCGGCGATCGAGCTCTGGCAGGATCCGGATGGGACCGTCCGAGGGCGGAGCGATGCGCCCGACGCACTCCTTCAGCCGGCCTTGCACCAGGCCGCACGATCTCTCTCGCTCGATCACGACGGCACCGGCTGGCCGATCGTCGGCGAGCGCGATCCGATCGTGGGACGCCTCCAGCGAGCCCACGACTTCCTCCGTCCGGTCTGCTTCTACTCCGCGTACGAGGCCGTGACGTCGTTCGTCATCGGCCAGCGGATCTCGCGTCGGCAGTCGGCGGTCATCAAGCGCGGGCTCGCCGAACGGCTGGGCGATCGGCCGACGGTCGGCGGCGCCGAGGTGCCGGCGTTCCCGCGCCCGACGCGCCTCCTCGAGCTCACCGAGCATCCGGGCCTGAACGCCGAGAAGGTCCGGCGGCTGCACGGGCTGGCCCGGGCCGCGCTCGACGGCCGGCTCGAGACCGAACGGTTGCGGGCGATGGCCCCCCAGGCGGCGCTGACCGCGTTGCGCGAGCTGCCGGGGGTGGGCCCGTTCACGGCGGATGCGGTGCTGTATCGCGGCTGCGGCGTGGCCGATGGCATCCCAACGAGCGACGAGCTCGGCCAGACGGTCATCCGGGACCTGTACGAGCTCCCGACGGCGTCGGCCGCGGACGTCGAACGGATCGCGGACGCCTGGCGCCCGTACCGGATGTGGGCGGTCGTCCTGCTACGGATGGGCTGGACGCGGCGCTCGAGGGCCCGGCCGCGCTCGCGCTCGCGCTCGTGCTTCGGCAGGAGTCGCTTGCGGAGGCGGATGGACGCGGGTGTGACCTCGACGAGCTCGTCCTCAGCGATGAACTCGAGCGCGGCCTCGAGGGTGAGCGGCCGCGGCGGGGTCAACCGGAGTGCCTCGTCGTGGGCATGGGTCCGGATGTTCGTGAGCTTCTTCTCCTTCGTCGGGTTCACGTCCATGTCGTCGGAGCGGACGTTCTCGCCGACGATCATCCCCTCGTAGACCTCGACCCCGGCGCCGATGAACAGGTCCGAGCGCTCCTGGAGGTTGAAGAGGCCGTACGCGTTCGAGCTCCCGGCGCGATCGCTCACGAGCACCCCGGCCGTGCGATGGGTCACCTCGCCGGCCCACGGCCCATAGCCCTCGCCGATCTGGTGCAGGAGCGCCGTGCCCCGAGTCTCGGTGAGGAGCTGGCCGCGATAGCCGATGAGACCGCGGACCGGCAGGACGAACTCCATCCGGACGCGACCGTCCGCATCCGTGGTCATCTGCTCGAGGCGGCCCTTCCGGCCCGCGAGCGCGGTCTGGACCTCGCCGATGTAGTCGGGCGGGATGTCGACCGTGATCCGCTCGTACGGCTCCTCGACGCCCCGGGACGTGTCCCGCAGGATGACCTCGGGGCGCGAGGCGGTCAGCTCGTAGCCTTCACGCCGCATCTGCTCGATGAGGACGGCGAGCTGGAGCTCGCCCCGGCCGCGGACCTCGAACGTGTCGCCCGACTCGGTCGGCTGGACCTCGATCGAGACGTTGCCGAGGATCTCCCTGTCGAGACGGCCCTTGATCTGGCGGGAGGTCACGTACCGACCCTCGCGCCCGGACAGGGGCGAGGTGTTCACACCGAAGGTCATCCGGAGCGTCGGCGCGTCCACGTCGAGGCGGGGAAGCGGCCGCGGGTCGCCGGGCTCCGTGATCGTGTCGCCGATGGTGACGTCGGGCAGGCCCGCGACCGACACGATGTCGCCGGCGGAGGCCTCGGCGATGTCGACCCGCTCGATGCCGTGGGCGGTCTGGAGCGCCGTCACGGTCCCGGTGAGGGTCACGCTCCGGCCCGGCTCGATCGCGCCGGCCGTGTCGTCGGGCTCGTCGCGGACGACGGCGATCTTCTGGCCGACCCGGATCATCCCATTTCGGATGCGCCCGACGGCCATCCGGCCGACATAGTCGTTCGCCGAGAGGTTCGTCACGAGCAGCTGGAGCGGGTGGCCGGGCGTGTGGCGTGGCGGCGGGGTCACCCGGACGAGCATGTCGAGCAGAGGCCGGAGGTCGGTGCCCGGCACTGACAGGTCGAGCGTCGCCGTGCCTGCCTTCGCGTTCGTCGTAGATCGCGTCGAGGACCTCCGCCGGGCGGGCGTCGCCGCGGTCGATCTTGTTCACGGCGACGACGACCGGGAGTCGGCGAGCCATCGCCTTCTGGAGGACATAGCGGGTCTGCGGGAGCGGCCCCTCCGCCGCATCGACCAGCAGCAGGACGCTGTCGACCATGAGCAGCGAGCGCTCGACCTCGCCGCCGAAGTCGGCGTGGCCGGGCGTGTCGACGATGTTCAAGCGCGTGCCGTCGTGATCGACCGTCGTCTGCTTCGCGAGGATCGTGATGCCCTTCTCGCGCTCCAGGTCGCCCGAATCGAGGACACGATCGACGACGGCCTCGTTCGCCCGGAACGTGCCCGTCTGGCGAAGGAGCCCGTCGACGAGCGTCGTCTTGCCATGGTCGACATGGGCCACGATCGCGACGTTGCGCAGGTCGTCACGGGCCACGGTCGTGGGATCGGCGGTCAGCGTGGAACGGACGGGATCGCTCATGGGTCGGCGGATTGTCCCACTGTTACGATCGGAGGCCCATGACCGTCGCTGCCGTGATCCTCGCCGCGAGCGTCGAATCGGCCCTCGCCGATGTCGAGGGCCAGCCCCGCGTGAGGCGCCTCGTTGACGCCGCCTGGTCGGGCGGCGCGATCCCGATCATCGTCGTGGCGCCCGACCCGGACGGTGGCGTCGCGGCCGCGCTCGCCGGCGCCGCGGTCACGCTTGCCGAACCCGCACCGACCGAGCGGGGACCCGCGGCCCAGATCGCCCGCGGGCTGACTGTCGCCGCCGAGACCGTGCGGGGCATCGACGCCGGGCTCGTCTGGCCGGCCCGCATGGTCTGGGTCGGGCCGGAGACGATCACATCGCTCATCGAGGCCCACGGGGTCGATCGGTCGACGATCCTGCGGCCCTCGTTCGACGACGAGGCTGGCTGGCCGGCGCTCGTGCCGATGGAAGCCGTCGCTGTCCTCAATTCGCTGGCGCCGGAGCGGATGCCCGACGCGATCATCGACGACCTCGAGGCGGCGCTCGGCGCGGTCAGGCTCATCGCCCTCGGCGACCCCGGCACGACGCACGACGCCTCGATCGCCCGGTCGGACCTGCCTGCCTACGCCGGACCAACGGAACCCGCGGCGCCACACAGCCACGAGTGGGGCGCGGCGATGGCCGACGAGCCCGACGACGTGCCCCTCGAGGGCCCGGCCCTCGCGCCCTACGGGCAGGCTGCCGAGATCGACGAAGGCTGAGCCGGGCCGGCTACTTGCGCCTCGGCTCAGGCCAGCGTGGCTCGCGCTCGATCGCGAATCCGACTCACCGGGATCGTCGCGACGCCGAGCCCGCCGAGCACGAGGAGCACGCCCAGCAGTTGCTCGAGTGACGGCTCCTCGCCCAGGAGGACGTTGGCGAGGATGACGGTTGCCACCGGCTGGGCCATGAGGATGACCGCTACGACCGACGCCTGAAGACGCGGCAGCGAGATCGAGATGATCAGGTAGCCGATCGACTGCGACGTGATGCCGACGGCGATGAGCCAGAAGTGGCTCGGGAAATGCGGGATCGGATCGAGCTCGTGGCTCAACAGCCCGAACAGCACGGCCACGACCATCGTCGAAGCCGTCGAGATCGCGACGGGCCCCGCCGGTCGGCGAAGGTCGCGACCGCCACGCCGAATCACGAGCAGATACCCCGAGTACGCGAACGCGGTGAACGTCCCGAGGGCGACGCCGAGCGGTGGGTTCGCGCCGTAGGCCCCGGTGCCGATGACGCCCGACATCAGCACGGCGCCGAGCAGGACGACCGGAAGCGCCCCGAGGACGGCCATGGGCGGCCGCTCCCGAATGAACAGCCACGCGACCAGCGGCACGACGAGGACCTGGAGGTTGCCGAGGACCGTCGCGAGCCCGGCTCCGACCGCGTCGACCGCGTGGTGCCACGACAGGAGGTCGGCCGCGAAGAAGACGCCGGCGATGATCGACAGTCGGACCACGTTCGCCGGCAGCGGGCCGTAGCGACGCCGCTCGAGCCAGGCCACGAAGGCCAGAATCGGCAATCCGTACAGGCACCGAAAGACCGTGGCCGTCGCCGGCGTGACCTCGGCGAACCGATAAAAGATCCCCGAGAACGCGATGCACAACGCCCCGAGCAGGGCCGCGAGCCGCGGCCGGCGCGCGATCGGCTCGAAGATTCCGAGCCCGCTCCCCTCGTCGGTCAGGCCACTGGCCCTTCGACCGGGCGCGCCCAGCGCTCGCGCGTCGTCGTCCGGACGAAGCCCTCGCTCTCGTACAGCGCCAGGGCGCCCTCGTTCCGGTTGTTCACCGAGAGCGTGATGTCGGACGCGCCGATCGAGCGCAGGCGCTCGACGCCCCACCGAAGGAGCTGCCGGCCGAGGCCCTGACCTTGGCGGGCCGGCAGGACGCCGACCGTCCAGATCTCCGCGGGTGGCCCGGGGACGCCGTGGACTCGTTCCGGCGTCGTCGCGCAGAACCCGACGAGCTCGGCGGTCAGGGCATCGTCGACGACGAGCATGTCCGCGTCCTCGATGTTCGGATCCGGCGGGGCGTCGATCGACGATGGGTCCATCTGCAGCGGCGTGGCGTGGGTCGCGAACGCCGCGTTGAAGAGCGATATCCAGGCCCGGCCGTCGCGACCCAGCTCGAACGGGCGGGCCACGACCCCGTCCGGCCAGGTCGGTCCGGCCACGACCGCGTCGGCGGGCAGGGCGAGGTCCCAGAGCGTCGAGTGATAGGCGAAGCCGGTCGCCGCGAGGAAGGCGTGGCCGGCGGCATCATCGGGGAGCACGCCGAGGAAGACCTCCGGCCGCCCGCGCTCCCGCTCGATCTCGATCGCGGCCTCGACCAACCGCCGTCCGATCCCGAGGCGCCGCGCCGCCGAGCGAACGACAACGACCTTCACCTCGGGCGAGAGGAAGCCGACGATCGCGCCGTCGCCATCGAAGGCGACCGCAACCGGGCTCGGGGCGAAGGCGAACATCTTCATGAAGAACGTCCCGTCGGGATCGGACGAACCGCGGAACTCACCGGCCGCGCCGGCGCGGGCGACCTCGGCGGCGAGCGCAGGCATGTCGGCGGGCTCGAGCCGCCGAATCGTGACCGCGGTCAAGAATCGGCTGCGGGTGGCACCGCTTTGCCCATGACCCCCACGAATCGCAGGCCGAGGTCGGCAAGCTGCGCCGGCTCCGGCTCCGACGGGGCCTCGAGCATGAGATCGCTGCCGGACTGCGTCTTCGGGAAGGCCATGACCTCGCGGATGTTGACCTGGTCCGTCAGCAGCGCGGCCCAGCGGTCGATCCCGATCGCGATCCCGCCATGCGGCGGCGCGCCGTACTCGAACGCGTCGAGGACCGCGCCGAACTTCGAGCGCATGCCCTCGAGCGAGTGGCCCTGGAGCGCGAAGCTCCGCTCGAGCAGGGCACGGTTCGAGATCCGGACCGAGCCCCCGCCGAGCTCCCAACCGTTGAGCACGATGTCGTACTGCATCGCCCGAGCCCGGCCGGCCGGGTCCTCGGGCGACGGCTTCGCAGGGTCGCCGGACGCCGTCACGAGCAACGCCTCGTCCTCCGGGAGGACGCCGGAGAAGGGGTTGTGGGTCGCGTCCCAGCGGCCGTTTTCCGCATCCCACTGGTACATCGGGAACCGGTTGACCCAGCAATGGGCCAGCACGGTTCGATCGGCGAGCCCGAGCCGTGCCGCCAGCTCGACCCGGAGCTTGCCCAGGACGTCGTTCGCGACCGTCGAGGTGTCCGCGACGATGAGCACGAGGTCGCCGGGGCTTGCGCCGGCGGCGGCCGCCAGCCGTTCGGTTCCGTCCTCGCCGAGGAACTTCGCGATCGGGCTCTTGACCGCGCCCGTCGACTCCACGGCCACGTGAGCGAGACCCTTCGCCCCGTGCTTCTGGGCCAGCGCGACGAGCTCGTCGATCTCGCGACGGGTCGCCTCGGCCATCCCCGGCGCGACGATCGCCTTGACGCGGCCGCCGGCCGCAAGCGCCTCGTCGAACACCCTGAACCCCGAGGTCGGCTTGCCGGCGTCATCGGTCAGCGCGGGTGCGAGGTCGACGAGCTCGAGCCCATAGCGGAGGTCCGGCTTGTCGGTCCCGAAACGCTCGATGACCTCGGCATACGTGAAGCGCGGGAAGGGCGTCCCGACAAGCGGTCGCTCGGGCACGACCGCCCGGCTCACCGCGACGATCATCGCCTCGACGAAGGCCATGACCGCGGCCTCATCGACGAAGCTCATCTCGAGGTCGAGCTGCGTGAACTCCGGCTGGCGATCGCCGCGAAGGTCCTCGTCGCGAAAGCAGCGCGCGATCTGGAAGTAGCGATCGAGGCCTGCAACCATCAGCAGCTGCTTGAGCTGCTGGGGGCTCTGACGAGGAAGTCCCGGGCCCCCTCCGGCGTGGCCTTGATGAGGTCTGGCGTCTCGACCTCGACGAAGCCGTTCGCGTGGTGGACCTCGCGAATCGACTGGACGAGCCGGCTTCGCAGCAGGAGCCGCTGCTGCATCGGCTGGCGCCGGATGTCCAGGTAGCGGTACTTGAGCCGGAGCGATTCATCGATCGGGGCGTCCGGGTCGTTCACGTAGAACGGCGGTGTCTTCGACTCGCTGAGGATCGTCACCTCGCTTGCCCGAAGCTCGATCTGGCCCGTCGGCAGCTTCGCGTTCTCCGTCCCCGCCAGGCGCTTCGCGACGGTCCCGGCAATCGAGACGACGAACTCGCTCCGGACGCGACTCGCCGTCTCGTGCGCCGCACTCGCGTCGGTCCGGTCGATGATCACCTGGGTGATGCCGTGGCGGTCGCGGACGTCGAGGAAGATCA
>WNFM01012529.1_pt2 | contig 15954 bp, 20 predicted proteins | sample 5400271 | NCBI WGS metagenome assembly WNFM01 (sample SAMN13153352, study PRJNA577476) | soil metagenome | isolation source: 60 cm saprolite on Douglas fir-dominated hillslope | place: USA:California | collected 2013-09-17
GTGGAGCGCTTCGAGCTGCGAGCGCAGCTTGCCGCCTCGCTCTCCCTGAACGAAGCTGCGGAACAGCGCTTCGGCGCCATTTGGGACGGTCGCCGTTGAACGAGAAGGGTCCATCACTACTACAGAGCACCGAAACGGGAAAGTGGTCCCCCCTCTCGTTGCCGCTGCACCGTTCACTGGGCCTCCGAGGATTGCCGTGGAGCCATTTCGAGCGCTCAACTCCGACTAATCGGAGTCTATACCCAATTTTGGGTTATGTAATCCCGAGGTCGCGAATCGGATTGCGCTCGTCGGGCGGCACCCGAGAGACGCTGCAAAGAGACCTGGCTGCCGCTAAGCGCCAGGCAATGATGCGGTGCTTAGCTCGCCGCCTCGCTGGCCTGCCGCCGGTGCAGCAATCCGTAGATGAGCGAGGGAAGGCACCAGTTCGTGGCGGTGTTCGTCGCCGCCACCAGAAGCAGAGGCACGGCGAGGACCCAGGCGAGCGTCGGCGCGCCCGCCCAGAAGGCGACGGCGATCCCCGCGATCCACGGCGTCGCCATCTGGCAGGCGAAGCGGCGCGGCGCCGGGCTGGGCGGCACGCTCGGCCCACCGAGCAGCGGACGCAGGACGGCGTCGTAGACGTAGTCGAACGGGTGCTTGGCGGTGACGAAGCCGCCAACCCCAGCGGTGACCGCCATCGCCAACAGCAGGGCGGGCGAGGCGAGTGCGGTGCCGAGGGCGATGCCAGTGAGACAAAGGACCGGCGAGAAGCGCAGGCCGAGCCAGAGACTTCGCCGCTCGCCGTCGCTGAGGCTGCCGTAGCCCTGCATGGTCAGGCAACCGCGTGACCAGCTCGTGAAGCGTTCGATCATCTCGGCTCCTCCTGGCGGCGGCGCGCCAGCAGGGAGATGCTGGTGACGCCGTATTTTTGGGTGGCATTGTCGGCGCGGTCGGAGATGAAGCGATAGCGCTCGTTCTCGCGGACCTCGACGATCTCGAAGCCGACGGCCTCGATCTCCCCTAGGTAGAGGTCGCGCTGCATGGCGCCACCGATGCAGGCCGCCCACAGTGAGGCGTCGCAGGTGACGCCTTCGGGGAGCTGCTTGGCGCTGACGATGTCGGCAATTGCGAGTCGCCCACCTGGCCGCAATGCCGCCGCCGCGACCGTAAAGACGGCGGCCTTGTTGGGCGAGAGGTTGATGACCCCGTTGGAGATCACGCAGTCGATGGAGCCGGGCTCGACCGGAGGCTCCTCGATCTGGCCTTCGCGGAACTCGGCGTTGGCGACGCCAGCATCCGCGGCGAGGTCGGTGGCCTTGGTCAGCTGCTCGGCCGTCATATCGACACCGATCACGCTGCCAGCCTCGCCCGCAGCAAGTGCGGCAAGAAAAGAGTCGGTGCCCGAACCGCTGCCGAGATCGAGCACGACCTCGCCGGGCGCAATCGCCGCCAGGTCGAGGAAGTAGCCAACCCCCGCGAAGGAGTCAATCGCCGCGGCCGGGATGCGGTCGAGGTCGGCGGCTGGGTAGCCGAGGCGCTCGGCCAGCGGTCGCCCGGTCTCGAAGTGGAAATCATGGTCGGGGTGTAGGGCGACCTCCTGGTACATGCCCTTGACGCGCTCGGTGAGGTCAGCAGTATCGAGCTGTCGTTCAGTGACCGTCATACGCGCCGCCATCAGTAGCTAAAGACGGTTGCATCGCCGTCGCCGATCCATTCCCAGAGCGGGGTCGCCCCTGCCAGTCGGGCCTTCTCGATGAGGGACCCCTCGTCGAGGCCCCGCGCCGTGAAGCAGATCGGGCAGATGAGCAACTCGCCGCCGCCATCGAGGAACTGCTCGAACAATTTGCTGACCGGAGGTGATCCCGCCGACTCGATGGCCTCCGCGTAGCCGGGCAACCCCAGCCGTACCGCCTCCTTGGTCGCGAAGAGGGCAACTGGCCTGCCTCGACCGACCGCCGCCGTCGCGACGAGAAATGCGACCGTCACACGATCGGCGTCCTCGTGGCCGGTGGCCAGGTTGATCACGACCTTGCCCGGTTGATCTGCCATCTCATCCTCCTTTGAGTTCGTTCTTGTCAGGGGTGTTGCGGGCTGGGGTGCGCCAGCCGCCATTCGGGCCAGCCGTCCTCCAGACGGCTGGCCGTACGGCCAGCGTCGTTGAGCTGGCGAACCGCCTCGTGCGAGTAGGCACAGAAGGGTCCGCGGCAGTAGGCGACGACCTCGCGGTCGGCTGGAAGCTCGGCCAGCCGGCGCTCCAGCTCGGCAAGCGGGATCGAGCGCGCTCCCTCGATGTGGCCGGCGGCGAACTCCTCTGGCGGCCGGACGTCGACGAGCACCACGTCCCCACTCGAAAGCCGCTCCAGCAGATCCTCGCGCCCGATCGTCTCGACGTCCTCGCCGAGGTAGTCGTGCGCGGCGCGCTCGACCTCGGCAAGCTGCGCCGCCGAGGCGTCGCGCAGGGCCAACCAGAGGCGCAGCGCCTCCTCGCCGGCCAGCGCGTAGACGACGCGGGTGCCTTCGCGAGTGCGCGTGACCATCCCGGCCGCGTGGAGGGCCTGAAGGTGTTGGGAAGCGTTGGCCGTCGACTGCCCACTCTCACGCGCGATGTCCTCGACGCTGCGCGACGCCTGCGCCAGCAGGTCCAGCAGCTCAAGCCGACGCGGGCTGGCGAACGCCTTTCCCATCAGCGCGATTGCCTCGAACAGGGCCTGCTTTGCGATGCTGGATGCCATGTTTTGATATTCAATAGAACTCTTGATAGCTTGTCAAGCCCGCCCTGAACGAGATTGGAGGTCCACGTGTTCTTCCGACAGCTCCTCAACGACGAAACGGCGTGCGCCTCCTACCTATTGGGCTGCAAGAGCCGCGGCGAGATGGCGGTCGTCGACCCCCACGCCAACCTGGTCGATAGCTACGTCGCCCTGGCGGAGGCTCAGGGCACGCGGATTTCCGCGGTGCTGGAGACGCATGTGCAGGCCGATCACCTTTCGGGGATGGCGGCGCTGGTCGAGCGAACCGGCGCCACCGCCTACATGCCGGTTGGCGCCGAGGTCGAGTTCGACCACCAGGCGCTCGCCGACGGGGACGTGGTGAGGGTCGGCAACACCGAACTCGAGGCGATCGCCACGCCAGGGCACGCCGCCGCCCACCACGCATACCTCGTCACCGATCACGCGCGAGCCGACGACCCGTGGATGGTGCTGAGCGGCGACGCGCTTTTGGTCGGCGACGCCGGACGGCCGGACCTGCACGCCCACGGAGATCGCAGCGCCGAGGAGATGGCGCGGACGCTCTATCGCTCTCTGACCGAGCGGCTGCTCTCCCTTCCCGATGACCTGCTGCTCTACCCGGCCCACTACTCGGGCTCGGTCTGCGGCCGGGGGCTGTCCGGCAATCCCGCCTCAACGATCGGCTTCGAGCGCCGCCACAACACCGCCCTGCAGTTCTCCTCCGAGGAGGAGTTCGTCGCCGCGCTGACCAAGGACATCCCGCCCGCTCCGGAGCAGCAGGCCGCGATCATCGCCGCCAACCGCTCCGGACGTCCGCTCATCAGCAATACCTAGAGCGAGTCAGTGTCCACTCGGCATCTGCAACTTGGGCTGCGCGAGAACCTTCCGCAGTTCTTGCTGCTGGTCGCCGTCAACGCCTTCGTCGGCGCGATGGTGGGCTTGGAGCGCTCGACGCTGCCGCTGATCGGGCACGATGACTTCCATCTCTCCTCCAACATCGCGGTGCTGTCGTTCATCGTCGCCTTCGGGCTGGTCAAGGCGCTAACCAACCTCGGCGCCGGTGCGCTTGCACAGCGAGCCGGCCGGCGGCGTCTGCTGATCGCCGGTTGGGCGATGGCGCTGCCGGTGCCGCTGCTGATCGCGGTCGCGCCGAGCTGGGGCTGGATCGCCGCCGCCAACGTCCTGCTCGGCGTCAACCAGGGCCTCGCCTGGTCGATGACGGTGGTGATGAAGATCGACCTCGTTGGCCCCAAGCGCCGCGGCCTGGCGCTGGGACTGAACGAGGCCGCCGGCTATGGGGGCGTCGCGCTCGCCGCCGGGCTGAGCGGCTGGCTCGCAACCGAGTTTGCCGCCCGCGATGTCGTGGTCGTCGCCGGTGCCGTGATCGCGGTGACGGCGTTCCTGCTCTCGGTGCTGTTCGTCCGCGACACCAGCGCCCACGTTGCCTTGGAGCAGACGCACCACCCCAACGCCGACGGCAACCCGCCCCGACTGCGGGAGGCGTTCGCGCAGGCCACCTACCGCGTGCCGGCGCTGCGCTCCTCCTCCCAGGCGGGCTTGGTCAACAACCTCAACGACGGCCTGGCCTGGGGGCTGGTGCCGCTGTTCCTGGCCGCACATGGCGCCGGGGTCGCCGAGGTAGGACTGGTCGCCGCGGTCTATCCCGGCGTCTGGAGCGTCGCGCAGATCGCCACCGGCTACTGGTCGGACACGATCGGGCGCAAGCCGCTGATCGTGGCCGGGATGTTTGTTCAGGCAGGGGCGCTTGTGGTGCTTGCGCTCAGCAACGGCGCGATCCCCGTCGCTGCCGGGGCCGCAGCCCTGCTGGGCCTCGGGACCGCGCTGGTCTATCCGACGCTGATCGCCGCGATCTCCGATGCCGTCTCACCCGTCGCGCGTGCGCCGGTGGTCGGCGTGTATCGCTTCTGGCGCGACATGGGCTACGCGCTCGGCGCCCTGATCGCGGGCGCTGCGGCCGATGCGCTCGGCTACGGCGGCGCGATCTCGCTCGTGGCCGGGCTGACCGCCGCGTCTGGGCTCTGGGTACTAATCGACATGCCCCGAACCCCGAACGACGTCGATCGATCGCCGTCTGAGCAGGCACATATCCCACCGAGCGTGGAGGGCCCGCAGGACGCCGCAATGAGGAACATCTGAGATGGTGCAGGTGCGATGAAAGGCCGCCGTGCATATGGACCGCTGCCGCCAGGCCCACGCGCCCCGGCCGCAGTCAACATGGCCCGCCTCGTCCAGCGGCCGCTGGAGTCGCTGGTCGGCTGGCGGGAACGCTACGGCGACGTCTACACCGTCGCGCTCCCCGTCTTCGGCGTCGGCGTCTACGTCTCCGATCCCGACGCGATCCGCGAAATGCTCACCGGCGATCAGTCCGACCTGCACGCCGGCGAGGCCAACGCTCCCCTCTCCCCCGTCCTCGGCGACAAGTCGGTCCTGATCCTCGACGGTCGCGAGCACCTGCGCCAGCGCAAGCTGCTGCTGCCGCCCTTCCAGGGGTCGGCGATCCAGAACTTCCGCACCGTGATCCGCGAGGTCGCCGAAGCTGAGGTCGGTCGCTGGAGGGAGGGCGAGCGCTTCGTCATGCGCGAGCGGATGCGGGCGCTGACCTTTGAGGTGATCGCCCGCGCCGTCTTCGGTGTCACCGAGCGTAAGCGGATCGAGCGGTTGCGCACCGCCCTGGTCTCCTTGATCGACATGCAGATGATCTTCGTGATGCCCAATGCCCTGCGCCGCGATCTCGGGCGCTTCAGTCCGTGGGGTCAGTTCCAGCGACGACTGAAGGCGGCCGATGCGCTGATCTACGAGGAGATCGCCCGCCGCCGCTCAGAGAGCGACCTCGAGGATCGCACCGACGTTCTTTCGCTGCTGCTACGCGCTCGCGATGAGGACGGCGGGGCGATGACCGACGTCGAGCTGCGCGACGAGCTGATGACGATGCTGCTCGCCGGCCACGAGACGACCGCCACCGGCCTTGCCTTCGCCTTCGACCTCCTGATGCGCGAGCCCCGCGTGCTGGCGCGGCTGCGCGACGAGCTAGACGGCGAGGACGACACCTACCTGGATGCCGTCGTCACCGAGTCGTTGCGGCTGCGGCCTGTGATCGACGCCAACGAGCGCACCCTGACCAAACCGCGCACGATCGCCGGCTGGGATCTGCCCGCCGGCATCCGCGTCTATCCCGCGATCGTGGTCGTTCAGCTTCGCGAGGATCTCTACCCACAGCCGCATGAGTTCCGCCCCGAGCGCTTCATCGAGGAAGAGGCGACCTCTTACTCATGGCTGCCGTTCGGCGGCGGCATCCGCCGCTGCATCGGCGCGGCGCTCGCCCAGGCCGAGATGGCCGAGGTGATCCGCACCGTCGTCTCGCGCGTCGAGCTCCAACCGACGCGGCCCGAGCGCGAACCCGTCGTCATGCGCGGCATCACGCTCGTCCCGCGCCACGGGACGCCGGTCCTCGTGCGGCGCGTGGCGCGGGCGGGAGCAAGGCACGCCGCCGAGGCAGCCTTGCCCTCCGCCTAGAGGGCGGCGCCGGACTGCGCGCAGGACTCGTCCTCACAGCAATCCTCGGCGAAGCCGGTGCCGTCGAGCGGCGAGCTGACGCAGCAGCCCTCGCCCCGCCATGCGTCCAAGCCCTCCCTTACCGCGACCGCGGCGATCAGCAGTCCGACAACGGGGTCGAGCCACCAGGCGCCGAGGAGCGCGTTGCCAACCAGGCCGACGAACAGGGCGCCGGCCAGATAGGCACAGAGCATGTTCTGGCGACCCTCGCCCTTGGTCGCCGCCGAGCCGAGCTGGTCGGCCAGTCGTTCCTTGGCAATCCCGAGCATCGGCATGAAGATCAGCGAGGCGACCGAGAGCCCGATCCCGACCCAGCTCACGTCGGGGTGCTCGCCGGTCGCCAGCACCTTGATCGACTCGAAGCCGACGTAAGGAGCGAGGAGGAAGAACTGCACTGCGACGAGCTTCTGCGCCCGCTGCTCGGCGAAGTGAGAGAAGACGCGGTTGCCGGTGAAGCGCCAGATGATGATCACGCTCGCCACGCCCTCGATCACCGAGTCGAGGCCAAAGCCAACGAGCGCGATCGAGGAGGCGACGATCCCAGCGGTGATCGCAACCGCGCCCTCGATCGTCATCCAGCCCAGGGAGAGCCAGGACAACAGGCGGACGCGCCCGGCTAGTTCCTCGTAGCGCTCGCGAGAGATCGACGCCACCGGCCGCGGCGCCTGCGCCGGAGTGGCGGCGGTCGGAGTGACGAGGGTCGGCAGCTCGATCGGATTCACGCGGCGATTCCCTGTGCCGCCACCGCCGCCAGCAGCTCGCGGCCGCGGTCGGTCAGCTCGTACATGACCATCTTCCCGTCGCGCTCGGAGCGGGCGAGGCCAGCGGCCTTGAGCAGCCGGACGTGGTGAGAGACAAGACGCTCGTCGCGCCCGACGATCCAGGCCAGGTCGCAAACGCAGGCCACATCGCCGGCCTCCAGGGCAAGCGCGACGGCAAGCCGGGTTGGATCGCCGAGGGCCTTTGCGCCGGCCGCCCAAAGCTCCAGATTCTCGGCGATAGGAAGGCCCTTGCGAACCCGCTCGGCCTTCGGCAGATCGAGGCAGAGCAGATCGCAGGTATCGGGATTCTGGGCCACCCAGGCATCCTACAAACATTCGTACAGACATACGAATGTTGTCGGTGGCACTAGCCTCCCAGCCGTGACCGGAGAAACCCTCTCCTACGAACACCTCGGCGGAGACCGCCACCGCCACGGAAGCGGCCTCAGCCATTCCCACCACCACGACGGTCCCCACACCCACGAGCCGGAGCCGCATGACCACGCCTACGACCACCATCACCACGGCGGCCACGGACACTCGCACGGCCTGGTCGACGAGAGCATCAAACGCTCGAGGGAGGGACTGCGGGCGGTCGGGTTGTCGTTGGCGATCCTCGCGCTCGCGGCTGGCGCTCAGTTGGTCATCTTCGTCGCCAGCGGCAGCATCGCCCTGCTCGCGGACCTGATCCACAACTTCGGCGATGCCAGCACCGCGATCCCGCTCGGTGTTGCTTTCCTGCTGAGCTCGGCCCGCGCCGAGCGTTGGGCGGGCCTATTCGTGGTGGCGACGATCTTCATCTCTGCCTGCGTCGTCGGTGTCGAGGCGATCTCGCGGCTGATCCATCCGCAGACCCCCACTCACCTTCTCGCCCTAGCGGCCGCTGGACTGATTGGCTTCGGCGGCAACTGGATCGCGGCGGGCATCCGAACCCCCGCCGGCAACCGCCTCGACAGCCCGGCCCTAATCGCTGACGGCAACCACGCTCGCGCTGACTCCTACGTCAGTCTTGCCGTGGTCGCCACCGCGGCGGTTGTCGCGCTCGGCCTACCGATAGCCGACCCGCTGATCGGCCTCGCGATCACGGCGGTCATTCTCAAGATCACCCTGGACTCGTGGCGGACTGTGCGCGGCGGCGCCCACCACCACTGACTATGTTCCCTCCGTGGACACCCTCCCCGAAAGCCACCCAACTCGCAGGTCTCAAAGCGCCAACACCAAGCGCTACGACCGCATAGCCCGGTTCTACAGCACCCTCGAGCCGCTGTACCTGATCTTTCCGCCGGCCCGCCGCAAGGCCGTGGCCGCACTCGGGTTGAAGCCCGGCGACACCGTTTTGGAGATCGGCGCCGGCACCGGACGGAACTTCCCCTATCTGGTTGAGGCAGTTGGCCCGAGCGGCACCGTCATCGGCGTCGATGCCTCCGAGGGGATGTTGGCCGAGGCACGCAAGCTGATCGAGCGGCGCGGCTGGTCGAATGTCGAGCTGCTCCACCAGGACGCCACTCAGCTCGAAGTCGACCGTGACGTAGACGGGGTGCTCTTCAGCCTCAGCTACTCGGCCCTGCCCGAACCACGCCCGGCGTTGGCGCAGACATGGGAGCGCCTACGCCCCTCCTCGCGTGTCGTCGTCATGGACATGGGGCTGACCCAGGGCGGCCCCTACCGCCTGCTCGCTCCAATCGGCCGTCTTCTAGTCAAGTTCGCCCCAGGCGATGCTTACTCCGATCCGTGGAGGGACCTCGCCAACTACGGCTCGATCGAGACCAAACGGTTCCTGCTGGGCTTCTTCTACGTCAGCGCTGTCGCAAAGGCCGAGCAGTCCTAAGCGGGCGCCGCCCAAAACCCCGCCGCTAGTCTGCCGCGATGCTGGCTGACGTTGCCCTCGGGGCGGGGATCGCATTCTGCATCGCCGTCTTCACTACGCCGGTCGGTGTCTCCGGTGCGGTCTTCCTGGTCCCGGTTCAGATCAGCGTCCTTCACACGCCAAGCCCAGCGGTAACGCCGACCAACCTCCTCTACAACCTGATCGCTATTCCCGGCGCGCTGGTTCGCTTCCACCGCGAAGACCGGCTGACCGGGCCACTGACCCGCCTATTGATCCTCGGCACCTTGCCGGGGGTCGTCGCCGGAGCCGTGATCCGGGTCGAGCTTCTCGATCAGGGCAACGCCTTCTTGCTAGTCGTCGCCGCTGTGTTGATCCCACTGGGGGCATGGCTCGCCTTCACCACCCCGGCCGCACCAGCAGGCTCACCGGATCGCAACCGGCAGCGCCAGATAACGGCGCTGGCGCTGACCGTCGGGACGGTCGGCGGCATCTACGGTATCGGCGGCGGCTCGATCCTCGGGCCGATCCTCGTCGGGTTAGGCTTCACCGTGTTCGAGGTCGCGCCCGCCGCCTTGGCCGCAACCTTCCTGACTTCCTTTGCGGGAGTCTTGACCTACGCGCTGCTCAGCATCGGCGGCAGCGGAGACATAGCCCCGGATTGGGCACTCGGCATCGGCATGGGGGTTGGCGGACTGGCCGGCGCCTATCTCGGCGTTCGTCTTCAGACGCGGCTACCCGAGAGCGTGCTCAGGCGCGGGCTTGGAGCGTTGGCTCTGGTCCTGGGGCTGCACTACGCACTACAGGCAATCAGCTAGAGCGTCCTCTCATCGGGCCGCGCTGAGCGCTTCGGAGCGATCGCGGAACTGGCGCATCGCGATCGCCTTGCCATTGCGGAAGGTGATGAGCGTGGCCGGCCTCAGTCCGGCCGCTGGTCCGTCGGGGACGATCGCCGCGCGGGTGGCGACGATCTTGTCGTCGGCTGCGTCGATCAGTTCGATCTCGGCTGTGCCCGCTCCTTCACCAGCTCGTTCCCGCAGCAGCGCGAGCACGGCCTCGCGGCCGTGACAGTCCCACTCGCCAGGTTTCCACCAGGTCAGCTCGACCTCTGGGTCGAGCAACGGCGCGAGCGCGTCGACGTCGCCCCCCTGCCATGCCTCAAGCCCGCTGCGGGCCATATCAAGCAATTCGGTGCTCATAGTGATCTCCTCGTTCGTGAGTCTCTAATCAGCGCCCGGCGTCTTGCCGGGGCCGCTCGCAAATTGCGTCGCGGTAGATCGCGAAGGAGGGGCTCGAGCGCCGCCGCCGAGCCACTGCGGGCCGATGCGCGTCGTGACGAGCGCAGAACAACACTGGCGGTGAGATCGTGCGCCGCCGAGGGTGAAGGCTGTGAGGCCTCTCTAACGTCAACCAGGCACGCCCGAAACCTTAGCCGCGGCGATAGGTCCAGGTCAACGGGCTCGCCCCAACGCCGCTTTGATCCAAGGCTCCGGGGGTGTCCTCGATACGCCGTCCCCACCGCGGTAGAGGCGGCACTTGAGGCCGAAGTCCTCGCGCTCATGGGCGCCGGGATCGACGTCCTCGCCGTTGATACGCACCGTGGGTGAACCGAGGAAGCGCTCGCGCTCGGCGTCTTCGATGGTCTCGACCCGGCATAGCTCGATCTCGTCCTCGATCCCTTCATTGGCGAGCAGCGCCCGCAGCTCGGGAAGCAACGCCTCATAGCTCGGGCAGCCATCGAAGTAGAGGAGTTCGACCCTCATGTCTCAAGCCAGCTCAGCAGCGCACCACGATCTTGAAGCCCCCAGGCGCCTCGAAGGCGAACGCCCAACCGCCGCGCTGTCGGCTGGGCGCTTCGACGTCGAACCCGTCCTCCTTGAGGCGCTTGTTGATCTCATCCACGTCCGCCTCGCTCGGCTGGATGAAGCCGATGTGGAACGTCTTTGGATAGCTCACTGTATTGGAGCGCCCGACCCCGATCAGCGTCAGAACGAAGCCGTCGTCATCGGAGAGCATGTCGAAGTTCTTGTGGCCCTCGCCGGCCGGGCGCAGGCCGAAGTGGCGCTCGAGGAATCCCCGTGCCGCGGACACGTCGTCGACCGCAAGATGAAGGTGGTTGAGCTTCATCGGCTCGATCAGCCCCGGACGAGGCGCCCAACGGCGCCCATCAGCTCGTCGGTCATCTCCGCCCGCTCGGCGGCGGTGCCGGTCATGCAGTTGCGAACGTGGTCGTCGAGCAGCCCCAGGGCGACGCCATGTAGTGCGGCCTCGGTCGCCTGGATCTGGGTCAGGATGTCGATGCAGTAGCGGTCTTCCTCGACCATGCGGGTGAGGCCGCGAGTCTGGCCCTCGACTCGGGCGAGGCGCTTCAGGAGCTGCTCTTTCGATGCTGTGTATCCGGGTTTCTCAGCCATGCGGGTAGGATACCCCTGTAGGGTATATTTGGTCAAGTCCCAGCGATCCGGGAGAGCACGATGAGCGATGTCCTGAGCACCATCGGCGAAGGCTTCAAGCAGTCCTTCCTGATGGCCTATGAGGTCTGGTGGGCCTTGGTCTTGGGGTTCGCGATCTCGGCGATAGTCCAGGCATGGGTCCCCCGCCGGCGGGTCGAGGCCGCGCTGTCGGGCTCGGGTCCGAAGCCGGTCGCGATGGCAACCGGCCTCGGCGCCGCTTCTTCTTCCTGCTCCTACGCGGCGATCGCGATCGCCAAGTCGCTCTTCCAGAAGGGAGCCTCGGCAGCGACCGCGCTTGCCTTCCAGTTCGCCTCGACCAACCTGGTCTGGGAGCTGGGGCTGGTCCTCTGGGTGCTGATCGGCTGGCAGTTCACCCTTGCCGAGTACGTCGGCGGCGTCGTGATGATCGTCCTGATGGCGGGGCTGCTTCGCACCTTCGTCTCGCCCAAGCTGGAGGAGGCCGCTCGCCGCCATGCCCAGGAGGCCGACACCGGCCATCAGCACCACATGGCCGGCGAGGAGCTCGGCTGGCGCGAGCGGCTGACCTCGGCCTCCGCCTGGTCTGACGTCGCCCACAACTTCCGTGGTGACTGGCAGATGCTCTGGAAGGAGATCACGGTCGGTTTCCTGCTCGCCGGCTTCATCGGCCTGCTCGGCAACGACTTCTTCAACGGCCTTTTCCTCAAGGACGCGCCGCCCCTGGTCGTGGCAATCGAGAACGTGATCGTCGGCCCGATCATTGCCGTGCTGAGCTTCGTCTGCTCGGTCGGCAACATCCCCCTCGCCGCCGTGCTGTGGTCGGGCGGGATCAGCTTCGCCGGGGTGATGGCCTTCATCTTCGCCGACCTGATCGTGCTGCCGATCATCCTCGCCTATCGCAAGTACTACGGCTGGACCTTCACGCTGCGGATCGTCGCCCTGATGCTGGTGACGATGATCCTCGCGGCACTGGCGGTTGACGGACTCTTCAGCGGCCTGCACCTGATCCCCACCACCCGCCCCAGCCGCGACGACATCTTCGGCTCGGTCCAGCTCGACTACAAGCTGGTGCTGAACGTGATCGGATTGGTCGTCTTCGCCGCCCTCTTCTGGCTCACCGCCCGTCGTGGAGTAACCGATCCCGTCTGCGGGATGAAGGTCGACCGGGCAAAGGCCGTGACCAAGGAGCTCGGAGACCGCACCTTCTACTTCTGCTCCGATCACTGCCTGCACGCCTTCGAGGTCGATCCCGAGCGCTACGGCGGCGGGGCCGGCGAGCAAGCCGAGCGGGCGCACGCCCTCTAGCCGGCGACTCCTCCTCAATTACTACACTGCATAGGAGATGGCGGCGGCTGCGCGCAGAGGCTCGAAGGTGGCGCTTGCCGGCGCACTCGTCGTAGTGCTCGCGGCGCTCCTCCCGCAGAGCGCCCTCGCCCACGCCTACTTCCAGGCCTCCTCGCCGGCGCCGGGCAAGCGCGTCGAGCGCAGTCCCCGGCGGGTGACGCTTGAGTTCACCGAGGACCTGAACCACTCTCTGACCAAGGCGACGATCGTCAGCCTCGCCACCGGCAAGGCGGTCGCTGCGGAAACGCTGCCCTCGCCGGGCCGCGAGCTGGTGCTCAAGCCCGCCGTGCCACTGCCGAGGGCCGCCTACCGGATCGATTGGTTCAGCGTCTCCGCCGACGACGGTCATGCGCTGGCCGGTCAGTTCAGCTTCGGCGTCAGGACCAGGGCGGTGGGCGGAGCCCAGGCGGTGGAGGAAGGGCCCTTGGCGCGTGGGGGCTGGTGGCGGATCGCGCTGCGCGCCGCCTTCTACGCGGCCTTCTTCTTCTTCGCCGGTGGCCTGCTGAATGCCGCGCTGCTCTCCGGGCACGAGGGCCGCGGTAGCTGGCTCGCGCCGCCGGGCAGGCTTCGACTCGCTCTGGGGGCAAGCGGCGAGGACCCCGAGCAGATCGCTCGGCGGGCGTGGTCGCGCACGGTCGAGGTCGGCTGGGCGGCCGCCGCCTTGGCGGCGGCACTGGCGGTCGCCGAAGCGGCGAACGCCGCCGGAGGCCTCAGCCTCTCGGGCCTCAACGACTACCTGCTCACGAATACCGCCGGCATCGCTCGCGTCGTGATCGTCTTCGTCCTCGCGCTGGCGGCGCTCAGCGCCTGGCGGGCGCCGCGACTGGCCGCTCTCTCCTGCACCGGGGCCTTCCTGGCGCTCGCCTTCGCCGGCCATGCGAACTCCGCCCACCCGCACGTCGCCGCCCTCTTGACCGACTGGCTCCACCTGCTGGCGGCAGCCGTCTGGCTCGGCGGGATCGCCCAGCTCGCCTTGACCTGGACCGGGCCGCTGATCCGGGAGCGAGGGCTGGGCCGGATCGTGATGGGCGAGGTCCTCGACCGCTTCGGCCGGGTCGCCCTACCCGCCTTCGGCGTCGTCGTCCTCACCGGCCTGCTCAACGCCCTGATCGAGCTGGGCAGCCCCGCCGAGCTGTGGCAGAGTTCCTACGGCCGGGCGCTGGCGGTGAAGATGGGCCTCGTCGCCGCGGTCGCGGCAATCAGCTACCTCCACGCCCTGCGGCTGCGCCCGCGCCTGGCAGCCGCCAACCCCCACCCCGATCCGAAGCTCGAACGTCGCCACTGGCTGCTGCTGCGCCGCGAGCCGCTGGTCGGCTTCGCGGTCCTCGCCGCCGCCGCCCTGTTGGTCTCCTTCCCGCTGCCGCCTCGCCAGGCGGCGGGCGCCGCCCCGGCACAGAGCCTCGTCGCCTGCTCTCCCTCCTGCCCGCTGCCCGCGGCGAAGGACGACCAGCTCCCGGTCGCCGACCACCTCGGGCCGGCGATCGTCGCCGCCTGGCTCCAACATGTGCCCGGTGGCCTCCGCGGCCGCCTGCGCTTGCTGGGCGACAACCTGAAGCCAGTATCGGGGCCGCCCACCATCGACGGTGCTCAGCCAAGCGAATGCGGCCCCGGCTGCTGGAGCTTCGAGCTGCGGGGCAACCCGACCAGCTTCGAGGTCAGCGCCCCGGTCGAGGGCCACACCTACACCGCGCGCCTTCCCGCCCGTTGGATCGCCGGGCCTCGGGCGAACGAGCGGGCGCGGAGAATCCTGGCCAGCGCCCAGGAGACGATGAACGCCCTTCGGTCCGCCCGCGAGCACGAGCGGATCACCAGCGGCCCCGGCAGCCTGGCCGTCACCGACTACAAGCTCAGAGCCCCCGACCGCATGGCCTACCGGACCTCACTCGGCGGGCGGGCGATCGTGATCGGCAGGCGTGAGTGGGATAGACCCACGAGTGCCACGCCCTGGAAGTTGAGCCGCTTCCGCGGCGGCGGGCCGCCGTTCCAGACGCTGACCTGGTTCGCCTGGACTCCCTACGCCGAGTCGGTGCGGCTGCTCGGCATCTCTCACCAGGGGCGCGATCGGGTAGGCAAAGTCGCGCTCTATGAGCCCGGCGCGCCGGTCTGGTGGCGCTTGCGGATCGACCTCTCTTCGATGCGGGCCGCGAGCAGCCACCTGATCGCCCAGGGGCACTTCATGACCCAGCGCTACTACGGCTTCAACCGCCCGGTGGCGATCTCGCCGCCTCCCAGGGGACATCGTGGAGACTGAGGATCGGCCCCAGGAGGTCGCCCGCCGCTGGCCGCAGGTCAGGCGGCTGCTCGCCATCGCGGTCGTGATCCTCTTCCTCGGCTTGCTGGCCTACGGCCTGCTCAGCAAGGCGACGAACAAGCGCATCGACGAGTCCCTGGCCAGCGGCATCGCCCCTTCGGCTCCGAGCTTTTCGCTGCCCATCCTTGAGCCCGGCCGGCTGCCTTCGCCGCTCGACCGGCGGTTGAAGGCGCCCCTTACCGGCAGCGCTGACCTCAGCCTGGTCGAGCTGCGGGGAACCCCCTTCGTGCTCAACTTCTGGGCCTCCTGGTGCGTGCCCTGTCGGGAAGAGGCGCCGATCCTCGAGCGCGGCTGGCGCCACCTCGGCCCGCGTGGCGTGCTCTTCCTCGGGCTCAACATGCAGGACCTGACCGGCGACGCCCGCAGCTTCCTCGAAGAGTTCTCCGTCACCTACCCAACGATCCGCGACCAGGGTCAGGGGTGTCCCCGAGACCTACTTCGTCAGCGCCCGCGGCCGGGTAGTCGGCGACGTGATCGGCGTGGTCGACCCGAGCCAGTTGGCCTCCGGCGCAAACGCGGCGCTTCGCGGCCGGATCGTCGGCACCGCCAGCGGCGGGGCGCAGCGTCCGCAGCGATGATCGAGATCAGCTAGATAGTGCTATGACGATGACGATGGGCGGAGCGATGATTGTCGTGATGGTCGTGATGATGGGGGCCATGCTGGTCGGCGTCGGGGCAGCGCTGTGGACCAGGGTTCGGCGGCGAATCAAACAGGGGCGCGAGCGCAAGCCCTGACGGATGCTGCCGAGACCCGGGTTTCAGGGTTGCTCTGGCGCGGGAGTCGAGATTCGGCTGTCTTCGATCACGCGTCCCACGCGCGGGGCAAGCTCGAAGCGGCCGCTGACCGCCACCCGGCGACCGATGTAGGAGGCGGCCTTCCCGGCAGGCTCAAGCTCCACTAGATGGTTGATTCCTAATTCAATGTGCGTAGGCACTCAGGTGCCGCCCGGGGTCCCCGATCTCCCAGTTGTGCCAGAGCACCGCTGAGAGGGCCAGC
>WNFM01283773.1_pt1 | contig 15935 bp, 18 predicted proteins | sample 5400271 | NCBI WGS metagenome assembly WNFM01 (sample SAMN13153352, study PRJNA577476) | soil metagenome | isolation source: 60 cm saprolite on Douglas fir-dominated hillslope | place: USA:California | collected 2013-09-17
CGCCGCCGCCTGCGCGGCGGCCGGGTTCGGTGTCGCCTACCTGTGGAATCGCGCGCGTCCCTCGGGCGATGCGAGGCGCGTGGGCGAGCTCGGAGCGCAGCTCGTGGCGGCGCGCGAACAATCGATGCGCTCCGGCGTCCAGGCGGCCGAGCTCGAGCGGGAGGCGGCCACGCTGCGCTCCCAGCTTCTCGAGACCGCCCAGCGTGCCGCGGTCTACGAGGAGCGCGCTCGCCTCCTGGGCGATGCCAAGCAGGCGCTCGAGAACGCCTTCCGGTCGTTGTCGGCAGACGCGCTCCGGAGCAACAACGAGTCGTTCCTCGCCCTCGCGCGCGCCTCGCTCGCCGAGTTCCAGCAGGGCGCCAAGGGCGACCTGGACAAGCGCCAGCAGGCGATCGACGCGCTGGTCGCGCCGGTGAAGGCCTCGCTCGACAAGGTGGACGAGAAGATTGGCGCGCTCGAGAAGTCGCGCGAGCACGCGTATGGCGAGATCCGGCAGCAATTCGCGCAGATGGCCGAGGTGCAGACGCGCCTGCGAGACGAGACCGGCAACCTGGTGAAGGCGCTGCGCCAGCCGCACGTTCGCGGCTGCGACTTCGTCGAGCAGGAGTCGGCCGACAGCGACGACGGCAGGCTGCGGCCCGACCTCATCGTGAAGCTCCCGGGCAACCGCCAGATCGTCGTGGACTCGAAGGCGCCGATCAGCGCCTACATGGAGGCACACGAGGCGACCACGGACGACTTGCGCAAGGCGAAGATCCAGCTGCATGCCCAGCTCATGCGCCGCCACCTCGAGTCGCTCGCGAAGAAGAGCTACTGGGACCAGTTCCAACCCACGCCCGAGGTGGTCGTGATGTTCATTCCGGGCGAGGCGTTCTACAGCGCGGCGCTCGAGGCCGATCCCGACCTGCTCGACAGCGGCTTCGGCCAGAACGTCATCATCGCTTCCCCGGCCTCGCTCATGGCGCTGCTCAAGGCGGCATCCTACGGCTGGCGGCAGGAAAGCATCGCCGACAACGCCCGCGAGATCAGCCAGCTGGGGCAGGAGCTGCACTCGCGCCTCGCGGTGATGGTCGACCACCTCTCGCGCCTCGGCAAAGGCCTCGGAACGGCGATGGACAGCTACAACTCCGCGATAGCGTCCTTCGAGAGCCGCGTGCTGGTGTCGGCGCGCAAGTTCAAGGATCTCGGCGCCACTTCGCAGGAGGCTGAGATCTTCGAGCTGCGCGCCGTCGAAGGCGGCGTGCGCCGCCTGCAGCTCCCAAGTGGCAATCCCGATGACCACAAGGCGTCGGAATAGGGCCGCCCCGATGAGCGCCACGCGCGACGAGATCGAGCAGGTGCCCGCGGTAAGCGCGCCGCACGGCGGCCTCACCGCGCGCGACCTCGAGCCGATCCTCGCGGTGGCGAGCAAGCTCGCGGCGCCGTTCGACCTGATGTCGATGCTCGCCGAGGTGGTGGATGCCGCGAAGCACGTGCTCGGCGCCGAGCGCGGCACCGTGTGGCTCTACGACGCCGGCGCCGACCAGCTGGTGCTCAAGGTCGCTACCGACGTCGAGCCGATTCGCGTCCCCGCGGGGGCGGGCCTGGTGGGAACGTGCGCGCGCAACCGCGAGCTCATCAACGTGCGCGACTGCTACGCCGACAAGCGCTTCGACCCGACCACCGACAAGCGCACGGGATACCGCACGCGCTGCATGTTGACGCTGCCCCTCATCGACCACAACGGCGTGCTCGTGGGCGTGATGCAGGTGCTGAACAAGGTCGACGGGGTCTTCGAAACGGAGGACGAGACGCTCGCCACGGTGCTCGCGGCGCAATGCGCGATCGCGCTGCAGCGAGTGCGCATGACCGAATCCCTCATCGAGGGCGAGAAGATGCGCCAGCAGCTCGAGACCGCCCGCGAAGTGCAGATGAGCACGCTTCCGGCGACGATGCCCTCGGTGCCGGGATACGACGTCTACGGGATTTCCCGCCCGGCCGACCTGACCGGTGGCGACACTTTCGACCTCGCGCTCGTCGCCCCGGGGCTCCTCGTCGTGCTTGGAGATGCCACGGGTCACGGCATCGCCCCCGCGCTATCGGTGACGCAGATGCACGCGATGCTGCGCATGGCCTTCAGGGTCGGCGCCGATCTCGAAACCGCATTCATGCACGTGAACAACCAGCTCGCCGAGACGCTCGCCGCCGATCGCTTCATCACCGCCTTCATCGGCTTGCTCGATTCCGGGGCCCATCGGCTGCGCTTCCTGAGCGGCGGCCAGGGGCCGATCCTGCATTTCCAGGCGGCTACGGGCACCTGCCAGAGCCACAAGCCGACGAGCTTTCCGCTGGCGGCGATGCCGCTCACCCAGCCGCGCCCCGCCGTGGCGATCGATCTCGAGCCGGGCGACATCCTCGTGCTGCTGTCCGACGGGATCTACGAGTATCGCAACGCATACGGGGAGGAATTCGGCTCCGCGCGGGTCGAGAAGCTGCTCAAGACCCACCACGAAAGGCCCATGGAGCGCTTGTCGGCGATCCTGTTCGACTGGCTCCGGGCCTTCGCAGGGAAGGCCCCCCAGGAGGACGACATGACGGTCGTGTTCGTGAAGCGGCTGCGCGTCCCATGAGCGAATCGCGCAGCTTCGAGCGCTCTTTCGACTCGCTCCAGGCCATCTTCGATTTCACCGCGGAAGCGTTCGCGCTGCAGGGCATCCCCGGCGAGCTGCGGCCCACCGTCGACCTCGTCCTCGAAGAGCTTTTCACCAATATGGTGAAATACGGGCGGGGAGGCGACGGGGCGGTCCGGATCGAGCTGTCCGCGGTCGCCGCCGGTGTCGAAGTCACGATGGTCGACCACGGGGCGGCCCGCTTCGACGTGACCCAGGCGCCCGACGTGGACACCGGCCTGCCGATCGAGCAGCGCAACCCGGGGGGGCTCGGGCTGCATCTGGTCAAGCGCCTCGTGGATTCGATCGAGTACCAGTATCGGGTAGAGGGCCGGGAAACCCTCATCCGCTTCAAAAAGACGCTGGCGCGGCCCGAAGCGCGACCGGCGAAAGAAGAACGGGAGACGAAGATGCTCGCGATCGATTTTGGCGCAGAAGGCGTAGTGGTGATCACGGGCCGGCTCGATGCCGCCCAGTGCCCCACCGCGCAGTCGTTCCTCGACAAGGTGCAGGGCACGGTGACGATGGACTGCAGCCGGCTCGAGTACATCTCGAGCGCCGGCCTGGGCGTGCTCCTCAAGACCCAGAAGCGGCTCATGGCCGGCTCCGGGAAGCTGCGCCTGTCGGGGATCAACCGCCACCTGCAGGACATCTTCCAGTACTCCGGCTTCGACCAGATCTTCGAGATCGAGCTCGCCCGATAGGCGCAGCCAACCTTTCGCCCCGCCGCGTGTAATTGTGGACAAGGACAACGACGAGTCCCTGGTCGAGCGCTGCCGGAACGGCGACGCGAACGCGCTGGAGGCGCTGGTGGTTCGCTACCAGCGGCCAATCTACAACGCGGCATTCCGGGTGCTCGGCAATGCGGAGGACGCGAGCGACATCACGCAGTCGGTATTCCTGAAGGTTGCCGAACGGCTGGACGACTACGACCCGCAATACCGGTTTTTCAGTTGGATCTACCGCATTGCGCTCAACGAGTCGCTCAACGTGCTGCGGCGCCAGGGCCGCGAGGAGCAGATGGACGACGAATCCGAACCCGCCGGGCCCGAGCGCCTCGACCCGGAGCGGCTGGCAAGCGAGGCGCAGGTGTCGAGGCGGGTGCAGGGAGCGTTGATGACCTTGAAGATCGACGATCGGGCGGTGCTGACCTTGCGGCACTTCTCGGAATGCAGTTACCGCGAGATCGCCCAGATCCTCGATCTGGACGAGAAAACGGTGAAATCGAGACTTTTCGAAGCACGCCAGCGCCTGCGGGAGCTGCTAAGGGACCTGATGCCGGCATGACCATGACCGAACGACGACACCTCGAACTGATGCACGCGGTCCTCGATGGCGAGGCCTCCCTAGACGAGGCCCGCGAGCTCGACCGCATCCTCGCCTCCGACCCGGTCGCGCGCTCGCATTTTGGCGAGCTGCGGGCCCTTTTCGAGCATCTGAGCCGGGTACCCAAGGTCCACCCGCCGGAGGGGTTGGTGCACTCGATCCTCACCGGCGTCCAACCTTTTTGGCAGTCACGTGTAAGTAGGCTACAGTCGCACCCATTCCGGGGCCGTGAAGCCGCCCGGCCAACTTCAGGGGACACAATAATGAGCCAGCAACCCACCAACGGATCGATCACCAAACGCAACATCTGGATAGGCCTCGGCCTGACGGCGGCTGGCGTCATCCTGGTTGGCCATTACGCTTTCGAGATCCCCTCCGCAGGCCAAGACGCGAGCGGCACGGTCGCCCCGGCCCAGCGCTACCGCGCGCAGCAGATCCAGGCCAAGGACGTGAAGCTTGGCGACCAGAGCGTCGCCCAGGCGATGCAGACCGACGTCTACCAGCGCCTCGCGAAGGATGCCGAGTTCCGCGCCCTGGCGCAGAGCGCCGCTTTCCAGGCCCTGGCGCAGAATCCCGCGGCCCTCGCGGCGCTCGCCCAGAATTCGCAGGCATTCGCGGCGCTGGCGCAGAACCCGGCCGCCTTCGCCGCCGTGTCAGCCAACTCGCAGGCCTTTGCCGCCGTGTCGGCCAATTCGCAGGCCTTCGCCGCGATGGCCGCGAACCCGCAAGCCTTCGCCGCGATGGCCGCGAACTCGCAGGCCTTCGCCGGGCTCGCCCAGAATTCGGCCGCATTCGCCGCGCTGGCGCAGAGCTCGGCCGCGATCCAGGCCCTGGCGCAGAATTCCTCGGCATTCGCCGCGCTCGCCGCGCAGCCCCAGGCGCTCGCCGCGATGGCTGCCAACCCACAGGCCTTCGCCGCGCTGGCGTCGCAACCGCAAGCCTTCGCCGCGATGGCCGCCAATCCGCAGGCCTTCGCCGCGTTCGCCAACAACCCGGCCGCCTTCGCCGCCGCGGCGCAGAATCCGGCTTCGTCCGCCGCGATGGCCGCAAACGCACAGGCTTTCGCCGCGCTGGCGCAGAACTCGCAGGCGATGGCCGCGCTCGCCGCCAACCCGCAGGCGTTCGCCGCGATGGCGCAGAACTCCCAGGCCTTCCAGGCGCTCGCCGCCAACTCGCAAGGGCTCGCCGCGATGGCGAACTCGAAGGCGCTTGCCGCGATGGCCGCGAACTCACAGGCTTTCGCCGCGCTCGCCGCGCAGCCGCAAGCCTTCGCCGCGCTCGCCCAGAGCTCGCAGGCGCTCGCCGCGCTGTCCGCGAACTCGCAGGCCTTCGCCGCGCTCGCGCAGAGCTCCTCGGCGATGTCGGCGCTTGCCGCGATGGCCGCGAATTCGCAGTCTTTCGCCGCCCTCTCGCAGAGCTCGCAGGCGCTCGCCGCGATGAGCGCGAACTCGCAGGCCTTCGCCGCGCTCGCCGCGAATTCGCAGGCGATGGCGGCGCTCGCTGCGCAGCCGCAGGCTTTCGCCGCGATGGCCCAGAACTCCCAGGCGTTCGCCGCGCTCGCCGCGCAGCCGCAGGCCTTCGCCGCGCTTGCGCAGAACTCCTCCGCCCTTGCCGCGCTGGCGCAGAACCCGTCCGCCTTCGCCGCGATGGCTTCCCAGGTGAGCGCGCAGGCCCAGTAGCCTTCAGCGACAGCCGCACCCCGACCGCCGGCCTCGCGCCGGCGGTTTTATTTTCAACAACCGGATATGCTTCGGCGGTCCACGCCGCTTGGGGAGGGGATCCGCATGGGGTTGCGCCTGGTCTTGTGCCTGCTATTGGCCGTCGCGCCGACGGTCTTCGCGGCCGAGGAGGAGAAGAGCGCGCTCGGGCTGTCGTATGTCGAGACGGCCGACGTGAAGCTTTTCTACTTCGACCCGACGCTGAGCTATCTCGCGCCGCATGCGACGCGCGCGTTCACCAATTCGCTCGCCTGGCAGCGCCGCGTGCTCGGGTGGGTACCGTACGAACCGACGACGGTCCTCCTCAAGGATTTCGCCGATTACGGCAACGCGACCGCGGGCGTCGCGCCGCGCAACTTCCTCACCTTCGACATCGCGCCGCTCTCGCACGCGTTCGAGACGAACTCGGCGAGCGAGCGGCTCTACTGCCTTTTCAACCATGAGTTGGTGCACGTGTCCACGATGGACATGTGGTCCAGCCAGGATCGCGATTGGCGGCGCTTCTTCTTCGGCAAGGTCTACCCGGAATCGCAGAACCCGGAGACGCTGCTCTACAGCTACCTGACGACGCCGCGATTCATCGTGCCCCGCTGGTATGGCGAGGGCATCGCCGTGTTCCTGGAGACGTGGATGGGCGGCGGCGTGGGTCGCGCCCAGGGCGGATACGACGAGATGGTGTTCCGTGCGATGGTGCGCGACGGCGCGCACTTCTACGATCCACTTGGCCTGGTGTCGAAGGGAACGCGAATCGATTTCCAGGTGGGCGCGAACGCCTATCTTTACGGCACGCGCTTCTTCACCTGGCTCGCGTACGCCTACTCGCCTGAAAAAGTGGTCCAGTGGGTGAGGCGCGACGACGCGAGCGAGCGTCACTACGCCGATCGCTTCCAGCAGGTCTTCGGCCTGCCGCTCGAGAAGGCGTGGCAGGACTGGATCGCGTTCGAGCGCGAGTTCCAGGGCCGCAACCTCGCCGAGGTGCGCAAGTTCCCGGTGACGCCGTTCAAGCCGCTCGCCCCTGAGGCGCTGGGATCGGTCTCGCGGGCCTTCTACGACGAGACCAACGCGACCCTCTATATGGCGCTCCAGTATCCGGGAACCGTGGCATACGTCGGAGCCCTGGACACGCGCAAGGGGACCATGCGCCGCCTCACCGACGTGAAGGGTGCGATGCTCTTCAAGGTCACGTCGTTCGCCTTCGATCCGGCGAGCGGCACCGCGTTCTTCACCAACGACAACAAGATGTTCCGCGACCTCATGGCCGTCGACGTGAAGACCGGCGAGGCGCGGATGCTGCTCGAGGACGCGCGCATCGGCGACCTCGTCTTCAACCGCAGCGACCGATCGTTGCTAGGCGTTCGCCACCTGAACGGCCTCTCGACCCTGGTTCGCATTCCCTATCCCTACACCGATTTCAATCAGGTCCACACCTTTCCGTACGGCGTGGAGATGTACGACCTCGACATCTCGCCGGACGGCAGGCTCCTCTCCGCATCGATGGCCGAGATCAGCGGCGATCAGTTCCTGCGCGTATTCGAGCTTGCGAAGGTGCTGGGCGGAGACGTGAAGCCCATGAGCGAGCACGCCTTCGGCCAGGCGGTGCCGGAGAGCTTCGTGTTCTCGCGCGACGGACGCCATCTCTACGGCAGCAGCTACTACACCGGCGTCTCCAACATCTTCCGCTACGAGGTCGCCAACGGCGAGGTCGAAGCGGTATCGAACGCCGAGTCGGGCTTCTTCCGGCCGATCCCGCTCGCCGACGGGAGCCTCGTCGTCTTCCACTACACGGGCGCCGGGTTCGTGCCCGCGACCCTCGATCCGAGGCCGATCAAGGACGTGAGCGCGATCAAGTTCCTCGGCGCCGAAGTCGCCGCGCGCCATCCGATAGTGACGACGTGGCAGGTCCCACCCCCGGGCACGGTGGACGAGCAGTCCCTGATCGTGGCCCGCGGCCCGTACATCCCGCTGCGCACGATGGGCCTGCGCAACGCGTATCCGGTCCTGCAGGGATACAAGGACTCGTTCGGGCTCGGCTACCACGCGCAGATCGAGGACACGCTGCGTTTCGCTTCCCTCGGGATCACGGTGGCGTACACGCCCGACGGCAAGCTCGCCAGCGACGAGCGCGGGCACGTCGACCTCAAGTACCGGTACATCGACTGGCACGCCGGCGCGTCGTGGAACCGCTCGGACTTCTACGACATGTTCGGGCCGACGAAGCGCAGCCGCAAGGGATACGCGACGAACGTGGGCTACGAGCCCTTCCTGGTGTTCGACGAGCCGCGAAAGCTGCAGCTCAAGTCCGATATCGCCTACTACGGCAAGCTCGACACGCTGCCCGATTTCCAGAACGTGCAGACGACGGTCGAGCGGCTCGTCACGGCGGAGGTGGGGTTGTACTACACGTTCGTACACAAGTCGCTTGGCGCGGTCGACGACGAGAAGGGCGTGAACTGGGAGCTGGTGGCGAGCGCGAACCATGCGAACGGCAAGACCGTGCCGCAGTTTCGCGGCGGGCTCGACCTGGGCCTCGCATTGCCACTGCCAAACTCCTCGGTGTGGCTGCGTAGCGCCGGCGGCTATTCGCGCGGGGACCGCAACGATCCTTTCGCGACGTTCTACTTCGGCGGCTTCGGCAACAACTATGTCGACAGCCGCTCGATCAAGCGCTACCGCGAGTACTACTCGTTCCCGGGCTTCGAGCTGAACCAGATCGGCGGCAGGACGTTCGGCCGCGAGACCGTCGAATGGAACGTGCCCCCGATCGCGTTCGAGAGCGTGGGCACTCCCGGTTTCTACCTCACGTGGCTGCGCCCGGCGGTGTTCGCTTCGGCGCTGTGGACCGATCCGGAGCGCTCGGAATCCCGCAAGCGCTATGCCAGCGCCGGATTGCAGCTCGACCTGCGCTTCACGATCCTGCACTGGTGGGAAATGACTCTCTCCGCCGGCTACGCGGTCGGCTTCCAGGGAAGCAAGCGCTCGGGCGACGAATGGATGGTGTCATTGAAGATCCTGTGAGCAGGAGCAACACGCACGATGGCTGAGGGGCTATTTCGCGCCGGGCTGGGCCTGTTGCCGGTGCTCTGCTTCCTGTCCGCCTTGCTGTTCCTGGACAGCTACAAGCTCGTGAAGCTGCGCGCTGTCGTGCTGGTGGTCGGCGCGGGCGCGTTGGCGGCCGGGGCGGCCTATCTCGTCAATGGCGAGCTCCTTGGCGCCAGCACGATCGAGTTCGCGACCTTCACGCGCTACGGAGCCCCCATCGTCGAGGAGCTCCTCAAGGCATTGGTCATCGCGCTGCTGGTGCGTGCAAACCGGGTCGGATTCCTGGTCGATGCCGCGATCCTCGGGTTCGCGGTCGGAACGGGATTCGCGGTGGTCGAGAACCTCCTGTACCTGCACCTCGCGCCGGATGCGCGCACCGGGACGTGGATCGTGCGCGGCTTCGGCACCGCCGTGATGCACGGCGGGGCGACCGCCATCTTCGCGATCCTCGGCGTGGCGGCGCTCGACCAGGGCCGCAAGGCCGCCCTGCGCGGCTTCCTCGCCGGGCTCAGCCTCGCGGTCGTGCTGCATTCGGCGTTCAACCACTTCTTCTTTTCGCCGATGCTCTCGACAGTGGGCATCGTGATCGCAGTGCCGGTGCTGCTGAACCTCGTGTTCCAGGCGAGCGAGAAGGCAGTGGGGACCTGGCTGGGGAAGGGCTTCGACGCCGATGCCGAAATGCTTGCGTTGATCAATTCCGGCCAGCTGTCCGACTCGCCGGTCGGGCGCTACCTTCATTCCCTGAAGGACAAGTTCCAGGGGCCGATCGTGGCCGACATCCTGTGCTACCTGCGCCTTCATACCGAGCTCGCGCTGCGCGCCAAGGGCATTCTGATGATGCGAGAGAGCGGATTCGAGGCGCCGGTCGACGAGGCGACGCGGGACAAGTTCACGGAGATGCGCTACCTCGAGCAGAGCATCGGCAGGACCGCGGTCCTCGCCCTGCACCCGATGCTGCACCTCAGCCACAAGGACCTCTGGCAGCTGCACATGCTGGGGAAGTGAAAAGGGAGGGCCGAGGGGGCTCGAGGGCGCCTTGCGGCAGTGCAATAAATAAGCTGGTTGACCTCTTGACAGCACTCGTAGAAGGGGTAGACTCGCTTATTGTGCAGTGCAGCATAACTGCGATCCACCGACCCCCAAGGACCCCAGCCATGATCAAGACCGACCAGTTCGCCGCCGTCAACGAGGCCGCGATCGACCAGTTCTCGTACTTCGCCAAGCTCTCCCTCTCCAACCTCGAGAAGTTCACCGAGCTCGGCCTTGGCGCCGCGCGCGAGGGGCTCACCCAGGCGACGCGCCATGCGCAATCCCTGGCCGGCGCCCGCGACGTGCATGAAGTCATCGCCCTCAGCTCGGCCGCCGTCGAGCCCGCGCTCAAGCGCGCGTACACCTACTCGCGCACCGCGTACGAGACCGCCGTGTCGACCAACGACGAGATCAAGCGCGCGTTCGAGCAGAACACCGCCGAGCTCAACAAGGCCGCCGTGGCCGCGTTCGAAGAGGCGTTCAAGTACGCGCCCGCCGGCAGCGAATCGATGGTCGGCAACCTGAAGACGGCGTTCGCGACCGCCCAGAGCGCCTACGACAACTTCACCGCGATCAACAAGCAGATCGCCACCACCGTGGAACGCAACGTCGCGTCGGCCCAGGCCGTCGCCACGGGCGCCGCGAAATCGACCAAGGGCAAGCGCGCCAAGCGCTCCAAGTAACCCAGCCAGGACCCTCGAGCCCCGCGCCGACACCGGCGCGGGGCTTTTTTATCGCCGGATGCCGTATCATTTCCCGATGAAAGTCATCGGCATAGCCGGCTTCAGCGGCAGCGGGAAGACGACGCTGATCGAGAAGGTCGTGCCGATCCTGGTGCGCGAGGGCCTGCGCGTGTCGCTGATCAAGCACGCGCACCATGAGTTCGACGTCGACCAGCCGGGAAAGGACTCCTATCGGCACCGCCACGCCGGCTGCGCCGAGGTGCTGGTGAGCTCGTCCAAGCGCTGGGTCGTGATGCACGAGCTGCGCGGGGCCGAGGAGCCCACGCTATCGGACCAGCTGAAGCGGCTCTCGCCGTGCGACCTGGTGCTCGTCGAGGGCTACAAGAGCGAGTCGATTCCCAAGATGGAGGTCCATCGTCGCGCCTCCACCGCGCCGCTCCTTCACCCGGACGATCCACACGTCGTGGCCGTGGCGACCGACGAGCCCCTCGAGACTTCGCTGCCCCAGCTCGACATCGACGATGCGGAGTCCGTGGCGCGCTTCCTGATCCAGTTCCTGGGGCTCAACCGCGCGCGCCTGGTGCGCTGACGCCGGAAGGGCGCTCATGGTGACGCTTCTCTACTTCGCCAGCCTCCGGGAGAGCCTCGGTTGCTCGCGCGAGCTCGTGCCGCTGCCCGCCGCGGGCACGGTCGCCGCGCTGGTCGACCACTTGCGTTCCCGCGACGCGCCCTGGACGGATGCCTTCGCGCCCGGCAAGACCTGGCGCGTGGCGGTGAACCAGCAGATGGCGAGTCTCGCGACGCCGCTCAAGGTGGGCGACGAAGTGGCTTTCTTCCCTCCCGTCACCGGAGGCTGAGATGGCGATCGTCCGGGTGCAGGCCGAGGACTTCGACGTCGGGCGCGAGCTGGACGCGTTGACGGGTGGACGCAAGGACGTCGGCGCCGTCGCGAGCTTCGTCGGGTTGGTCCGCGACGCGAACGACGGCCACGCCATCCGCGGCATGACGCTCGAGCACTATCCCGGCATGACCGAGAAGGCGCTCGCGGACATCTGTGCCCAGGCCTCCGGGCGCTGGAACCTCATCGACACCCTGGTGATCCATCGCGTGGGCGCGCTCGCGCCGGGCGAGCGCATCGTGTTGGTGGGCGTCTCGAGCGCGCATCGCGGCGACGCGTTCGCGGCGTGCGAGTTCATCATGGATTACCTCAAGACGCGCGCGCCGTTCTGGAAGCGCGAGGAAACCCCTGAGGGCACGCGCTGGGTCGAGGCCCGCGAGGCCGACGAGGCCGCCGCGCGGCGCTGGAAGGGCTAGAAGCTGCAGAAGATCCGGCGGGTGAGGGAGATCATCTCGAGCACGCGGGCGTCGCTGATCCGATAGAAGACCTTGTTGGCCTCCTTGCGCGCTTCGAGCAGGTGCTGGTCGCGCAACACCGCAAGGTGCTGGGAGACATTGCTCTGCGACGTTCCCACCGCGTCGACGATCTCGAGCACGGAAAGCTCCTGGTTGCCCAGCAGGCACAGGATCTTGAGGCGCAGCGGATGCGCCATCGCCTGCATCGCCGCGGCCGCCTCGCGGATGTTCTCGCTCTTGCCGATCAAGTCGAAGATGTCGCCGGACACCTTCGTCCTCGAGGGTCGCTTGCGGGCGGCGCGGCTGGGCATGGCGCGGAATGTAGGTCGTATATCAGCCATTGTCAATATAAGCGATGGCTGATAGAGTTCCGCGCGTGAAGCTCGTCCACGCGCCGGAGAATTTCCTCGACCCGGATCAGATCGCCGCCGTGCAGGCCGGGCGGCGCGACTTCCTGGGCGGCGCATTCGCGGTCGCCGCCGCCGCGGCATCCGCGCGCGCGCTCGCCCAGGTTCCCGCCGGCGATCCGGCGATCCTCGAGCTCCCCGAGCACAGCCGCGGGCTCGGCCAGCCGGTCGCCGCACGCGGCTACGGCGCGCCGTCGCAATTCGAACGGGGCTTCCTCAGTTTCCTTCACGCCGCTCCAGGGGCTGTTCGGGATCATCACGCCGAACGGCCTGCACTTCGAGCGCCACCACCAGGGCTGGTGGGACATCGATCCGAGCCGGCACCGGTTGATGGTGATGGGAATGGTTCGCGAGCCGAAGGTCTACACCATGGACGACCTCATGCGCCTGCCGTCGGTATCGCGCATGCATTTCATCGAGTGCGGCGCCAACACGGGGATGGAGTGGGGCAACGTCGCGGTGCCGACGGTCCAGTACACGCACGGAATGCTTTCGTGCTGCGAGTTCACCGGAGTGAGGCTCGCCACCTTGCTCGACGATTGCGGGTTCGATCGGCGCGGCGGCAAGTTCGTGCTCGCCGAGGGCGCCGACGGCTCGGGACTCACGCGCACGCTCGCCATGGAGCGCGCCCTCGACGACGTGTTGGTGGCGTGGGCGATGAACGGCGAGATGCTGCGCCCCGAGAACGGCTATCCGCTGCGCCTGGTCGCGCCGGGCATCCAGGGCGTCTCGTGGGTCAAGTGGCTGCGGCGCCTCGAGGTCGGCGACCAGCCCTGGGGTACGAAGGACGAGGTCCTGCATTACGTCGACCTCATGCCCGACGGGATGCTGCGCCAGTACACCTCGATACAGGAATGCAAATCGGTCATCACCTCGCCCTCGGGAGGACAGGTGCTGCTCGACAAGGGCTTCCACAACGTCACCGGCGTCGCCTGGTCGGGGCGCGGAAAGATCCGTCGCGTCGACGTGTCCGTCGACGGCGGACGCAACTGGCGCACCGCGCGCCTTGAAAATCCGGTGCTCGCCAAGTGCCTCACGCGCTTCAACATCGACTGGACGTGGGATGGCGGGCCCGCGATCCTGCAATCGAGGGCCATCGACGAGACCGGGTACGTGCAGCCGAAGATCAACCAGCTGCGCGAGGTTCGTGGCGGGCGCTCGATCTACCACAACAATGCCATCCAGTCGTGGAAGGTCGCCGAAAGCGGGGAAGTGTCGAATGTCCAGGTTTATTGATTGGCCCCCGGCCTTCGCCGGGGTGACCGCACTGATGTTACTTGTCGTCCCGGCGAAGGCCGGGACCCAATTCCCCGGCATCGGTCGCACCGCTACGCCCGCTGAAATCGCCGCCTGGGACATCGACGTCCGACCCGATTTCAAGGGATTGCCGCCCGGCTCGGGAAGCGTCGCCGCGGGACAGAAGGTCTGGGACGCCAAGTGCGCCTCGTGCCATGGGACCTTCGGCGAATCGAACGAAGTCTTCACGCCGCTCGTGGGCGGTACAACCGCGCAGGACATCGCGGTGGGCCGCGTGAGGTCGCTCACCTCGAGCGACGTCGCGCGAACCTCGCTGATGAAGCTCTCCTTGGTGTCCACGCTGTGGGACTACATCAACCGCGCGATGCCGTGGAATGCGCCGAAGTCGCTCTCCACCACTGAGGTCTACGCGGTCGTCGCGTACCTCCTGAACCTGGGTGATATCGTTCCAGACGATTTCACGCTCTCCGATGGCAACATTGCGCAGGTGCAGGCGAAGCTCCCCAACCGCAACGGCACCACTCGGGACCACGGGCTGTGGGACGTGAAGGGCAAAGGCGACGTGGCCAATCCGGCCTGCATGAAAAACTGCGCGACCGACGTCCACCTAGCCTCAGCGTTTCCGGATCAGGCGCGCGGCAGCCATGGCGACCTCACGCAGCAGATGCGGGGCACGGTGGCCGTAGTGGCAGTCGACGCGAGCGACCTTGCACGGCGCAAGGCCTGCATGAGCTGTCATTCCATCGACAAGCGCATCGTCGGTCCGGCCTTCAAGGAGGTGGCGGCGCGCTATCGTTCGCAGGCGGGAATCGAGGCGAAGCTGGTGGAGAAGCTGCGCCGCGGCGGTTCGGGCACGTGGGGTCCCTTGCCGATGCCGCCGAACCCCGACCTGGCCGAAGCCGACGCGAGCGCGTTGGTCCGGTGGGTGCTGGGGTTATAATTTTCGAGTTGGACATCCGAATCAGGCCATGGGAGCGAGAATGAACAGCAGGCGCAGGGAGGTGCTCAAGGGCACCGGAGGGATGGCGATCATGGGTCTCGCCATCGCGGCGGGCCTCATGAAGCCGGGGAGCGCACGGGCGGAGGGATGGAACAAGGCCGCCTTCGACACGAAGACACTGGGGGATGCCGTGAAGGCCCTCGGCGGCGGCGCGCCCGTGGAGAGCAAGGACATCGCCATCACGTCGCCGGACATCGCCGAGAACGGCGCGGTGGTGCCGTTCACGATCTTCAGCAATCTCCCGAAGACCGAGTCGATCGCCGTGCTGGTCGAGAAGAACCCGAACATCCTCGCGGCCAATTTCACCATTCCCGACGGCACCGAGCCATGGGTGAACACGCGTGTGAAGATGGGCCAGACGTCCAACGTCATCGCGCTGGTCAAGGCCGACGGCAAGTACTACTACGCGTCCAAGGAAGTCAAGGTGACCCTGGGCGGGTGCGGAGGATGAGACATGGCTGATCCGATGAAGATTCGCGCCGCGATGGTGGGCGACAAGGTTGAAGTCAAGATCCTGATGAGCCACGAGATGGAGACCGGGCAGCGCAAGGACGCGAAGGGTGCACTGATTCCCGCGTGGTTCATCCAGAACGTGACTGCGACCCACAACGGCCGCACGGTGCTGGCGGCCGAGTGGGGACCGGCGGTTTCGAAGAATCCGTTCCTCTCGTTCCGCTTCTCGGGTGGGAAGCCCGGTGACAAGTTGGTCGTCACCTGGGTCGACAACCGCGGCGACAAGCGTTCCGACGAAGCGACCATCGCCTGATCCGAAGCGAAAGGCCACGAGCATGCGCATCCTGAAAATCCTGCTGGCGGCGGTCCTCGCGTTCGCGGCCTTCGGCGCCAGCGCCGCGCCCGGAGCTCCGATCAAGGTTGTCTATCACATGAACGAGGGCGTCGAGCGCGCTCCGCAGGCCATCCGCAACATCCGCAATCACTTGAATGCGGATCCCACCGCGAAGATCGTCGTCGTCGCGCACGCGGCTGGAATCAACTTCCTGATGCGCGACGCGAAGGACGCCAACGGCAATCCGTTCGAAGTCGCGGTGCAGGACCTGGTCTCGAAGGGCGTCGAGTTTCGCGTGTGCGAATACACGCTGACGTCGCGCAACATCGACAAGAAGCAGATGATCGACGAGATCAAGTACGTCCCGTCGGGAGTCGCGGAAGTGGGGCGCCTGCAGGCGCAAGAGGGCTACGCGTACCTCAAGCCGTAGCCGCACAGAAGGAGGAGACGTGAATCCGATCCACCGGATCGCAGTGGCCGCTTGTTTCTCGGCAGCTTTCGTTTCGCCCGCGATGGCGCAGCAGCGCTCGGCGGTCGAGGAGATCGAGCGCTATCGCGCCGCCCTCGGCGACGGAAACCCCGCGGAGCTGTGGGAGGCTCGCGGCGAAGCGCTGTGGAAGGAAAAGCGTGGGCCCAAGGGCGCCTCGCTCGAGCGTTGCGACCTGGGCCTCGGGCCGGGCGTGGTGAA
>WNFM01299979.1_pt3 | contig 15934 bp, 14 predicted proteins | sample 5400271 | NCBI WGS metagenome assembly WNFM01 (sample SAMN13153352, study PRJNA577476) | soil metagenome | isolation source: 60 cm saprolite on Douglas fir-dominated hillslope | place: USA:California | collected 2013-09-17
ACCCGAGCCGCTCCGCGTTCAGAACGAGATCGTAGATCGTCAAGTCCTGGCGGTCGCGGCCGTAGTGCGTCTGCACGTATTGGTCGCGCTGCTTGTCGGTCTCGTCCAGGACCTTGTCGACGTCGGCGGGGTCCACGTGCAGTCGCTCGACGGCGAGTTTGCGCCGCCACGGCTTACTCGCGATCACGTACGCGTGCAGCGCGTTGCCGCGCTGCGCCAGCAACGCCTGGGCGCCGCGGCCCACCAATACCGCCCGGCCCTCGGCGGCCGCCTCCGCGATGACCCGCTCCGTCATTTTCACGATCGTGGCCTCGTCGACCTCGACGGGCGGCGGCGTGCCCGACGTAGAGATGAACATCTCGGGTGACGCCGCCGCCAGCGTGCGTGACAGCCGCTCCAGCAGGCCGGGGGCCCGCTCCTCGAGCTGCGCCACCTCTTCGGGCGGGAGGCCGGCCTTCCGCGCCACCTGATCCACGAACTCGTTATCGATCAGCGTCCAGCCCAGCGCTTTCGCCACCAGCCGCGCGATGTCCGAGCCGCCGGAGGCGTACTGCCGCGTCACCGTGATGAGCGGCGGCGCACTCACTGCTGGCGCAGGTTCCGCCGCAGGTCGCCGATGTTCAGGACCGGGATGCCGCCCGCGGTCGGCACCAGGATGACGAGGTTGTTCGACGACTTGAGCTCGCGGAGGACGTCGAAATACTGCCGGGTCAACGCCTCGGGGGTGAGCGTCGTGTTGAGGAGCTTCTGCTGCTCCGCCTGGAGCCGCGCCACCTCGACGCGGTGACGCTCCGTTTCGACCTGCTGCTCCTGCGCGATCTTGTTGTTGATCGCCTGCACCACCTGCGCGGGCGGCTGCAGGTCGCGCAGGAAGAAGGCGGTGACCGTCGCGATCCGGAACCGCGGGCCTCCAACGCGGGGCTGCGTCACCAGCGCCGAGTCCACCAACGCTTCCATGGTATTGGCGATCTGCGTGCGCTTCGAGATGTCGTTGATGGAGTACTGCACCATCCCGTCGCGCACGCCCTTGCGCAGGGCGTTGCGCACGGCGCTGTGGATCTGATTCTCGTCGCCGATCTCGGTGTAGATGCGCGCGGCCTGCTGGGGATCGATCTGCCAGCGCAGGCCGACATCCACCGTCATCCCCATTTGCTCGCTCGACAGCGCCGCGATCTCTTCGACCTGATCGCCGGTGAACGGATACTGCTCCTCGCGCGTCGAGTAGTGCTCGATCGAGGACCAGGGCGGCACCATCCGGATGCCGGGCAGGAGCGGACTGGGGTTCACCGATCCGAAGGCGTGCTGCACGCCGACCTCGCCCGCGTTGATCACGACGGCGGTGGAGCCGAGGATGAGGAGCACGCCGACGACAAGGGCGCCGAGGCTCGCGAGGCGCAGCGCACCGCCGACCGGGCGTGCTCCTTCGGCTCGTATCGTCGAGGCTCCAAGACGCAGGAAGAAAGCGACGGCGAGCAGCACGAGACCGAAGAACATCTGGCCCATGGGGACTCCCTGTAGGAGACGAGGATGTTACGTGAAGAGGTTCGGTCCAGGTTTCGGCGGGGTCTTGGGGTCGGGGCGGGCGCGGACGTAGCCCAGGTCCTCGCTGCGCGCGATACGCTTCTCGGCCACGAGGCCCTCGAGCACGAGCTCGCACGCCGACACCATCGCGGCCGGGTCCTTCTTACCGGCGAGCCCGACCTGGTCCACCAGGTCGAGCAGCCCCGGCACTACGCTGAAGCCCTTGAGCAGCGCCTCTGAGCGCTCGTCGGGGGTGATCTTGAGCGCGCCACCTTCGTCAAACCAATGGACGATGTCGTCCACGTTGGCACCGCCCACCCGCGCCTCGAACGTCTTGCCCGCGGCGCGGCGGATCAAGTCCTTGGCGATCGCTTCCGCGCCCTGTAGCTCGCCCTCGTACTCGAGCTCCAGCTTGCCGGTGATGGCGGGGAGGGCCGCGTACACGTCGGAGACGCGCGGCACGACCGCCCGTTCTTTGGTGACGATGGTGCGGCGCTCCGCGTTCGAAACGACGCTGTCCAGCACGCTGATCGGCAGGCGCTGCGACACGCCGCTGCGCCGATCCACGCGCTTGTCGTCGCGCGCTTCGAAGGCGATGCGTTCGATCAGCTCCTCAATGAAGTCGGGCACGCGGATCGGCCGGCCGCCGCGTTCCACCCAGGCCTCTTGTTTGGTGATCGCCGTGCCCAACTCCACGGTGAGCGGGTAGTGCGTCACGATCTCGGCGCCGATGCGGTCCTTCAAGGGCGTGATGATCTTGCCGCGCGCCGTGTAGTCCTCGGGGTTCGCGGTGAATACCAGAGCCACGTCGAGGTTCAGGCGGACGGGGTAGCCTTTGATCTGCACGTCGCCTTCCTGCATGATGTTGAACAATCCCACCTGCACCTTGCCGGCGAGGTCGGGCAGCTCGTTGATGGCGAAGATCGCGCGGTTGGCCCGCGGCAGGAGGCCGAAGTGCATCGTCAGCTCGTCGGAGAGCAGGTGCCCGCCGCGCGCCGCCTTGATCGGATCCACGTCGCCGATGATGTCCGCGATCGTCACGTCGGGCGTCGCCAACTTCTCGATGAAGCGAGCGTCGCGCGGCAGCCAGGCGATCGGCGTCTCATCGCCGTGCTCCGCGATCAGTTCGCGGCCGTACTTCGAGATCGGCTCGAACGGGTCGTCGTTGACCTCGCTGCCCGCCAGGAAGGGAATCTCTTCGTCCAGCAGACTGACGAGCTGACGCAGGATGCGGCTCTTCGCCTGACCGCGCAGGCCGAGCAAGATGAAGTTGTGGCGGGCGAGCAGCGCGTTGACGAGCTGCGGGATGACCGTCTCCTCGTATCCGACGATGCCGGGGAACAGTTGAGTGCCGTTCTCCAGCAGGCAGATCAGGTTCTCCCGCATCTCGTCTTTGACGGTGCGGTTACGGCGGGCGGGGCTCGCCCATTCGGTCTTTTTCAGTTCACCCAGAGTGGTCGGCTGATTCATGGATTCGACGTTAACCTCGCTTGACAGGGAATTGCCAGTCCCCCAGTGTTTCAAGACGCCCGTCCAGGGAGGACGCGATGCGTCCAGTGTTCGTATTGTCTCTCGTCGTTGCCGCCGCGCTGCCCCCGCTGCCCGCGTCCGCCCAGAAGAAGACGCTCCCGCCGGTCGATTCGAACACCGTCATCGTAATCGGCCGGACCAAAGGCCGGGACGTCTCCGGGCGCGTCGTGGCGACGGACGACACCTCGCTCACGATTGTCACCCTGAAGTCGAAGCAGGTGGTGCTCCCGCGCCGCTCCGTCGAGTCGTGGCACGTTCGCCGCGGGATCCTTACCGCCAAGGGATTTCGGGACACCGATCTCAACACGCAACGGCTCCTCTTCGGTCCCACCGCGCGCACGCTCGAGCGGGGTGCGAGCTACCTCGAGACCTACTTCATGTTTGTCTGGGCGGGCACGTACGGCGTAAGCGACCGGGTGATGATTTCGGGTGGCACCGCGATAGGGGAGAGTTGGGATTCGGCCAGCGCGCACCCGACCGGGGCGAACGGGCCGGCCTGGCTCGAGGCGAGAGTCGGCATCATCCGGAGTCCCAAGGCAGCGGTTGCCCTCGGCGCCCTGTGGGGGACGTGGAGCCGTCCGGGGGGTGGGTCGCTCGGGAACGCGTACGCCGTCGTCACGCTCGGCAGCAACGATCACGCGGTGACGGTGATGGGCGGGTATCCCTTCGCGAGAAACAACGTCGCAAGAGAGCCGACGTTCATGGTCGGCGGCGAAACCCGCTTCGCCTCACACCTCAAGCTGATTGCTGAAGTTTGGAGAGTGCCCGAGACGCCCGGGGCCCACGCCGGCTGGGGCGTGCGCTGGTTCAACGATCGCCTGGCCGTAAGCGTGGGCGGGATCCACCGCCTGCTTCCGTGGCTGGACGTCGCCTTCCGTCCGTAGCTACGCCGGAGGCGTAAAGAGGCGGATCGCGCCGACGCCCCAGGCCGGTAGATCGACCCCCGCCTTGCCGTCTCCGCCCACTGTAACGCCGTCGCCATTCATCTCGACGAGGTTCGTCCGGCGCGCCTGCTTGAAAGGATACGCCGCCGGCCACACGCCGATCGATCGCGCCTGACCGGCGACGTCGAGCAGTTTCACGACGGCACCCTCGCCGTCGTCGGCGGGCTTCGCGCCTACGACGAGTACACCCTTGTCCGCGAGGAACAGCACGCGGTCCTTGCTGATCAGCGGCCCGGGCAAGCGCGTCTCGTACGACGGGCTGACATACAAGGGATCGCAGGCCGCCCAGCCGCGGCGCACCGGCTCCGCCACATCACCGGGAGCGAGCAGGGAAACGCGGAAGCGACACCCGTACTGTCCTCCCTGCCGCGCGGCGTAGTTCGTGTGCCAGTAGTTGTTCATCGCGTACGCGAACAGCGTTCCGTCGGGGACGATCGTGCGGCGCCACGTACCGCGGTTCACGTCGTTCAACGTGAAGACCGGCGTATCGGGGCCGCTCCACAGCACACCCGAGTCCGCGCCTTCGTGGAGCCAGACCCAGTGCGCGTGGCAATACCAGTCGCGGCAGCTCCCCGGCTGTTGGTCGCGCTCGACGGTCATCCGTCCCAGCGGCACCTCGACCTCTACGGCGGGCGCCGTGAATGCGAATGGGAACGCGACATACAGCGCCTCCTTCGCGAGCGTCGGCTCCTTGAGAAGGCGGTTCTCGATGTCCACCCACGGCAAGTCGTCGTACAGCGTGACGGTGGACGTAATTGACGGGAACCCGTCTATCGCCCGCTCGGCGACGAGCCGTAGGCCGATTCCCGGCAGCCGCTCGCGCCGGGACCGGACGAGGCGCGCCTGAGTCAGCGCCAGCTGCGGCGGCGTCTTCAGGTCGTTGCGATCGCCCGTGGTCCAGAGCGCGCTGCGCTCGCCGCCCTTCACGTACACGAGCTGGTTCAGCCCCGACCAATCGGACGGCCTCACGCGCTCTTTGCCGTCGGGACCCGTGAGCGAGCGGATGGCGCCGGTCGCCGCATCGAGCGACACGGCGAACCCCCCTGCCTTCGCATCGAGTGCCCCCCCTTCGCCGTCGGTGGCCGCAGGCCGGGCGTCGCGGTCCGTCTCGGTCAGTACGAGGTAGCCGAGTGGCGGGACGTCGCGCACGACCACGAGCGCGTCGCCGCCGTCCAGGTCCACCGAGGCGAGCTCCTGGCCGCCGAACGCGAGCGCCTTGCCGGCACCGCCCGGCACACGGAGGGCGTCGGTGCGCTCCCAATTGGCCGCGTTGAAGACGATACGGCCGCGTCCGGCGGTCGAGTTGGCTCCGAGACGCAGCAGCCCGTCGCTCATGATCTGGTGGGCCGCCGCGGCGCCGCTTTCCAGGAAGCGTCGCTTGTAGGCCCACTGCGCCACGGTTTGCCGCGCGTCCGGCGCCGACACACTGACGTCGGCCCCCCAGGTATGCTCCCCGAAGAGCAGCAGGTCGCGCCACATGGCGCGGCGCTCGTCGGCGCGGCGGGCCACGCGCTGCTTGGCATCGTCGTCGTGGGGTTCGATGCGGTCGTCCCACAGCGCCACGATCTCGGCGGCTCGCGCTGCGAGCTGGGCGGACCGGAACGACGCCAACTCGGCGGCCGTAGAGGCCGCCCCGTCCTCCCAGTAGAGCCCGGTGTCGCCGCGCCGCACGGGGATGCGCGGCCCGTGGCGGCGTTCCAGCTCGTGGAAGAAGTCCTCCGCGCGACCGGGCACGATGCGGGGAAACGCGTAGCGTCGGTTGAAGTCCTCCAGATTGGCGACGAGTTGTTCGTTCATCGGGGCGTTGTCCTGCCAGTCGGCGCCGTAGAGCAGCGCCAGGTCGTACGGCCAGTCGGGCGACAGGAACACCGGGTGCCCGAGCAGCCAGTCGGAGAGCCGCCGTCCCATCGCTTCGGCGCCGACGTCAAAGCCGTAGCGGGTGCCATCGCCATAATGGTGGTTCCGCCAGTGCAGCACGCGGCTGCCGTCGGGGCCCTCCCAATAGTAGACGTGGGGATACAGCATCGGGCCGTCGGGCGGTGGGACGAGCGGCAAGGCCCGCTCGGGATTGGCGCCGCTCGCCAGGTACTTCACGCCGCTCGCCGCGAGCACCATCGGGAAGGTGAGCGTCTGGCCGGGGACATCGGTGATCTGCGCGGCCGCGTAGGAGAGTCCCCGCTCGCGCGCGAGCCGGCCCGCCGGCCACACTACACGCGCCAGCGTGTCGTGGTCGAGGAGACCGGTCAGCATGTTCGCGAACAGCGCCTGGAACCCGATCTTGCCGCCCTGCAGCGCTCGCACCAACGCGTCGCCCGCTTCGGGGGGGCGATTCTCGAGATACGACAAGACCTGCAGCGCGCATTCCGCCGTGAAGCGGTAGTCGGGATGGGCCGGGAGCCGGGCGAGCGCGGCGTCCAGGTTCTTGCGATGCACCTCGAGGGCGTTCTCCTGGATGTCGGTGTAGCCCACGTCGGTATGGATCGACGACAGCCAGTACAGCGTCCAGCGTTTCGGCGGCGTCAGCCGGACCCGCTGGCGCGCGGCGCGGTCACGGCCCACCTCGACATCCACCTGGAAGTCGGCGGGCTCGGAGAGCGGGACCCAGACTTCGCCGGTGAGTGTGAGCCCGGCCCCCAGTGGAAGCAGCCCCGCCGTACCAACGAGGGCGCCGCGGCGATCGGTGACGCGGGCGCGGGCCGCGGGGGCGCCGAGGCCGGCCACCGTGATGCGCACCAGGTTCTTGCGGCCGTCGGGTTGCTGGTACAGCGCGGTGGGGCGGACCTCTACGGCGGGAGGGGGAGGCGAGGCGCCGCCGCCGCTCCCGCGCCAGAGGGGGAGCGAGGCGATCCAACCCAGGAAGCTGCGACGATCGAAGGACGGCATAGCTGGCGACAAAGATACCCGGGCTTGACGTGACTGGTCCGCCTTATAGGTTCCCCCACGATTTGCGGGGCCCCGAAACTCTCAACAGGAGTGAGCATGAAGCGTCTCGTCTTCGCCCTGGCGCTCGTCGCCATGGGCACCGCCGCCTGCAAGAAGGCCAATCAGTCCGGCCAGATGGCGGCCGACACGACCAAGATGGCGGCCGACACGACCAAGATGGCCCACGACACGACCCACATGATGATGGCGCCCGACTCCGCGAAGAAGCACTAGCCGGAGTTGGTCGACGGCGTGACGAAGCCCGGGCACCTCGCCCGGGCCTTTCGTTCTCTAGAAGGCGGCGACCGTCCGCCGAATCGCCGTGCGTGTATCGAACGGCGCCACCCACCCCAGCTCCTGTCGCGCGCGCGCAGCAGTGTAGGGGTTTTCTCCGATGATGAACCCCACCGCCGCACCGCCCAGGCCTGCATACCCGGCGGGGTCGCGAAAGCGCAGCCAACGCGCCCACAGATTGGCGCCCCACCGAGCCACAAAGACGGGGATCGGAACGCGCCACACCCGCACGCCCAGTGCCTCGGCGAATGCTCCCATGAACTCCCGCTCGGTCAGGGCGGGCGGGGCGTCGGCGGTGATGTTGTAGGCGCGGAAACCGGGGATGCGGTGGCCGAGCGCGGCAACGATGGCCGCCGCGACGTTGCCCACGTACACGCATGACAAGTGATTGGTGCCCGGACCGATCTGCGGTATGATCCCGGTCCGGAGGACTCTGATCACGCGCGCTGTGAACAGCCGGTCGCGCTCGCCATAGATGACGTTGGGCCTGATCGCCGCGGCGGAGAGGCCGCTACCCTGTACCACCGCTTCGGCCATGCGCTTCGTCCGCGCATAGAAATCGTGTTCCGGAATCGGTCCGAAGGGAAAGTCTTCGTCGACCGCGGCCCCCCCGGCGCCTGCCGCGAAGGCGGCAGTGCGTCCGAAGACAGCGACCGATGAGACGTGGATCAGCCGTGCCCCCGTCGTCCGGGCGGTCTCCACCGCGAGTCGAGTGCCGCCGACGTTGATGCGCTCGAACTCGGCGAGCGGCAGCCGTTGTGCGACGCGTGCCGCCGCATGCACGATGCCGGTGATGCCGCCTGCCGCCATGCGCCAAGCACCAGGGTCGGTCACGTCACCCTCGAAGCTCCGTACATCCTCACCGGCCGCGCGCAACGACTCGATGACGTGGCTCCCGACGAGGCCACGTCCGCCGGTGACGAGCACGGTCATGCCGGTCGGACGGGTGGTATGTCGAAGGGGAGGGTGACGACTCGCGCCTCGCGGCCGGCGGCGCGGACCACGGCGCCGAGGGGCACCTCGCGGCGGATGACGGCGAGCCCGATCCAACGGTCCGCGCCGGCGACCCAGGCGATGCTGGTCACGCGGCCGACCTCGCGCTCGTCCTCGGTCACCGCGCTCCATCCTTCGGCGGGAGGCGCGGGCGAGTCCAGCTCGAACAGCAGCCCCCGCAGGTGGCGGTTGGGGTGGCCGCGGCTGACCGTCTCCTGGCCGGTGTAGCAGCCCTTCGTATACGACACCCCGCCGATCTCGTCGTAGCCGATTTCCTGGGGAATCGTCTTTTCGTCCACCTCGGAGGCAAGGCGCGGCCAGCCGCCGAGAATCCGGGCCAACTCGAGTGCAGCGGCGTCCGCGACGACGGCGCCCCCCCGGATCAGGCGATCGACGACTGCCGCTTGGTACTCGGCGGCGGTGGTGATCTGGAAGGCGAACGGAGCGCGCTCGCTGGCGCGCGCGATTTCGAGTGGCTTGTCCTCGAGCGTCGCCTCGACGGCGTGCCCGGGGTGCGGCGGTACCGGCAGCCCCGAGGCGCCGAGGATGGCGACGGCGTGTCCGCCGGCCACCCGCAGCACGGCGGAGTCGGCGGTCCGATCGACGGTGCGCGCGAGACGCGGCGGCACGGATCGCTGCAGGATCGTCGTCGCGCGCTCGCGCCCCTCGCTGGGCACGGTGAAGCGTACCCGGACGCCGAGCCGCGCGGCCCAGCCGTCCACGACGATCATACCTTTCGGCGTGAGCAGCGCGCCGTAGACGAACGCGCCGTCACCGGGTTGCTCGAGGTCGCTCGTGAGCAGTCCCTGGAAGGACGCGACCGCTCCCGGCCCCGTGAGATCGAGCACCGCGACGTCGGCGGGCGCGACCACCGCGCCGGCGCGCAACCGGTCCACGACCTCCGCCGGTACGTCTCCGGGGTTCAGCCGCGTGACGATCGGCGCGGGCGCAGTCGGGAACGTCTCGCTCACGCCAGCGTCTCCTTGAGCCACGCCACCACACCGGTCCAACACGACTCGCGGGCCTTGGGCGACAGCACGAGGCCGCGGTGCGACAGTCCCGCTTCGACCGTGAGGGTCTTGCGGTCCGAGCCGACCCGGTCGATCACGTGCCGGCACGCGACGACGGGCGCGAACACGCGGTCCGAGCCGCCCGCGACGGCGAGGTACGGCGTGCGGACGGCGCCGAGTGCCGCGAAATAGTCGAACCCGTCGGTCCCCACCCAGCTGCCCTTCACGTTCCAGCGCATCCACTCGGCGAGGATGCCCGCCGCCTCGTCCTCGGAGCCGAACCCCAGGGCGCGACTGGGAAAACGGCCCAGCAGGCGCGACAGGCCGATCGTGGTGGCGGCGAGGGACCAGCGCACCGGCCCGAGCCGTCGCGGGCCGGGTGTGCCGAGCGTGACGACTGCGGCGAGGGGCGCCGCGGCGGCGACCCGGGAGAGCCAGCAGAGCCCCGCCGCCCCGCCCGCCGAGTGCCCTAGCCACGTGAGCGGCGCGCCGTCCGTCTCCTCGTGCACGCGGGCGACGAACGCCGGCGCATCGCGTAGGGCCCAATCTTCGAATGTCCACGCCAGGGGCCGCGGCTCGCGGGCGCTGTCGCCGTGATGGCGCAGGTCGGCCAGCCACACGTCGAACCCCTGCGACCCGAGGAAGTGTGCCATCCCCCCGGCGGGGCCGTGCAGGAATGCGCGGTGGTTCGTGAAGGCGCCGTGCACGAGCAGGATCGCGGGCCGTCCGTCGCGGTAGGCGCGGAGCCGGTGCAACGCGAGGTCCACGCCGTCGATGGCGGGGATGTGGCGCGTGCTCATTCGTAGCGCCCCGCTGCTCGATACGACGCGTCGAGCAGCTCGACGGGATGACGCACCTGGGCGCGGGTGCCACGGGCGGCGAGGCCGGCGCCGAGTTGCATCGCGCACCCGGGATTGCCGGTCGCCACCACCTGGGGCGCCACGGCACCCAAGGCCTCGAGTTTTGTCTGGAGCACCGTGCGCGACAACTCGGGCTCGACCAGCGTGAACAGGCCGGCACTGCCGCAGCAGTCATTCGCCCCGGTGATCGTCACGAGGCGGAGTAGCGGTATCGCCGCGAAGAGCCGCTGCGGTGGCTCCGCGACGCGTTGTGCGTGCAGCAGGTGGCAGGGCGGGTCGTACGCGACCTGCAGGTCGAGTGGCCCACCGGGGACGGGGCCGCCGTTCGCGGCGAGGAGCTCCGTCACGTCCCGCACCCGGGCTGAGAACTGGCCGCCATACTCCTTCATGAACGCGCCGCACCCCGCGCTGTTCACGACGATCGGCTCGTCGCCGTCGCCGAACGCCGCAACATTGGTTCGCGCCAGAGCGCGCGCTTCGTCACCGAGCCCGGCGTGTGCGTGCAGGGCGCCGCAACAGACTTGGCCCTCCACCTCCCGCACCTCGTAACCGTTGAGCTGCAACGTCCGGATGGTCGCGTCGTGGACGTGACGGAAGAGGCCTTGCATGACGCAGCCGCGAAAAAGCAGGGCAGCAGAGGACGGCAACGGGCGGCCGAGGGCGGGACGGCCCATTGCCGCCTGTTGCCGCCCATTGCCGCCCTTGGGTTCCGTCGCCGCCAACATCCCCATAGCAAACCGCAGTCTCCCCCAACCAGCGAATACCCGCGGGATCCCTGTCGCCCTGAGCAGGCGCGCGAACCAGTAGACCACCCCCGACACCCCCGGCGTCGTGAGCGCCCACAGCGCGGTCCGCGCGAGCCAGGGGACGCCCCTCGCGTCAGCGAGCCGTTCGCGAGCCGTTTCGAGTCCGTGGCCGTAGTGCACACCCGAGGGGCACACCGGCTCGCAGGCGCGGCAGCCGAGGCAGCGGTCCAGGTGGTAGGCGAGGGCGGCGTCGGTCGCGGCGAGGTCGCCGCGCTCCAGCGCGCGCATCAACTCGATGCGGCCGCGCGGGGAGTCGGCTTCGTCTCCGGTGGCAAGGAACGTGGGGCAGGCCTGGAGACAGAAGCCGCAGTGTACGCATGCGTCCAGCCCGGCGAATCCTGCTCGCGATTCCGCCTGTATCATTCGCCGTCGGTCGCGACGACCAGCGCGCCGCCGGGATCGAATGTGCGCCGCAGCCCCGCGACGAGCGGGCCGGCGCCCTCGCGGTACGCGCCGAAATGGCCGACCGCCGTGCGCACCGGCCAGGGCGCGCGCTCGAGCGTCAGCGGCACTTCGAGGGCCGCCAACGTACGGCGCAACCGCTGTAGCCGGTCGACCGTCGCATCGCCGCTCCAGCGGATGGCGCCGGCGGCGGGGGCGGCAGAGATCCATTCGTCGCCGACCTGATGCTGGAGCAGATCGAGCAGCTCGTCGCTCGCCGCCGGCACGCCGCCGATGCGGAACGTCACCGGACGGACCGCGAAGCCCTCCGCCAGTCGCATCCAGAAGCCGTGCGCCTCTTCGGCGCGCAGCGCGGTGAAGCGGCCGCCGCCGCCGGTGGCGGCGCCGAGCCCCAGTTCATCGGAGGCGACGAGCGTCGGCGAGCCGACGAGGCGGACCGCCAACACCCAACGATCGCGCCGTGCCAGGGCGGGGGAGACGAGCTCCAGCGCAGCAGGTGTGAGCCCGGCGGCGGCGATGTCCTCGGCCAGCTGCGTCAACTCGTCGCGTGACCCCTCGAGCACGTGCGTCACGTCGGCGCGAGGTAGCGCTCGCAGCCGCAGGTGGACCAACACGATCACGCCGAACGCCCCGAACCCGCCCGCCTGCAGCCGCGTGAGGTCGTAGCCGGCGACGTTTTTCATCACGCGGCCGCCGCTCTGTACCATGCGCCCGTCGCCCGTCACGAACGTGACGCCCAAGAGGTGGTCTTTCACGGGACCGAACCCCTGGCGCAGCGGCCCAGCCGTGGCTGTCGCGACGATCGATCCCAATGTGCGACCGGCGAGCCCCGGCGGATCGATCGCGAGCCAGGCGCCGCGGTCCGCGAGCTGCTGGCGTAGCTGATCGAGTCCGATTCCCGCCTCGGCGGTAGCGGTCAGGTCCTGGGGCTCGATGGCGGGAACGCGATCTAGCCTCCGCGTGGTCAGCGCGAGATCCGCGGGGGCGTCGCTCGGCAGCCAAGTGCCCGCGCCTTCGACCCGCACGCGCCATCCCTCTTGGTGAGCGGTGCCGAGCAGCAGCGCCACCGCGTCGGGCGACCCAGGAGCGACGCGGGGGACCTGATCGGTGCCGGCTTCCAGAACGGCGCCTTCGCCGAGCAGGGCGGTGACCCTTTCGAGGATGGTCATTGCGACACCAACCCGGAACGCGGAAGGTGGAACGAGGAACTCAGCTCAACGGGTCCGTTCCGCATTCCGCGCTCCGACTTCCGCGTTCCTGTCCATTCCCGACACGCATGAACGGGGACCACCTTTCCAGGATTGACCCGTTCTTCCGGATCGAAAACCCGCCGCACCGCGAGCATCGCGCCCAGGGACTCGGCGTCGAAGATCAAGGGCATGTAGCGCAGTTTGTCGAGCCCGACGCCGTGCTCGCCGGTGATCGTGCCGCCCGCGGCGATGCAGGCAGCCATGATCTCGGCGCTCGCTTGCTCGACGCGGATACGCATCGGCTCATCGGTCGCGTCGAAGGAAATGTTGGGGTGGAGGTTGCCGTCACCCGCGTGGAACACGTTGCTCACGACCAGCTGGTGTCGAGCGGCGATGCCGGCAATCGTCTCGAGCACGTCGGGGAGCGCGGAGCGGGGGACCACGGCGTCCTGGACGACTAGGTCGCGCGACAGCCGCCCCATCGCGCCGAATGCTTTCTTGCGGCCCTGCCACAGGCGCTCCCGCTCGCGCTCGTCGGCAGCGGTCCGTACCGCACGAGCGCCCGCTTGCTTCAAGAGGGCCGCGACCGCGTCGGCCTCCGCCGTCACCGCGGCCTCGGCGTGCCCGTCGAGCTCGACGAGCAGCACCGCCGCCGCGTCGCGCGGGTAGCCCGCCGCATAGACCGAATCCTCCACCGCCTGGATGCACGACTGGTCCATCATCTCGAGAGCGGCCGGGACGATCCCGGCGGCGATGATTGCGGAGACGCCTTCGCCTGCGGCGCGCAGCGCCATGAAGTCGGCGAGCAGCGTGCGCACGGCCCGGGGCAGGGGCGCGAGGCGCACGCTGATGCGGGTGGCGACGCCGAAGTTGCCCTCGGAGCCAACGAACAGGCCGACGAGATCGGGCCCCCAGGGCTCGCCGCCGGGGCTTCCCAGGACGACGGTCTCGCCCGTCGCGAGCACGACCTCGAGCGCGAGGATGTGATTCGCGGTGACGCCGTACTTCAGGCAATGGGGCCCGCCGGCGTTCTCGGCGACATTGCCGCCGATCGTGCAGGCGCTCTGGCTCGACGGATCGGGGGCGTAGTGCAGGCCGTGTGGCCGAGTGGCGGCGGACAACCGGGCGTTCACAACGCCCGGCTCGACGACTGCCGATCGATTGGCCGGGTCGAGCTTGACGATGCGGTTCAGGCGCGTGAGCACAATCAGCACCGCGCCGTCCTCCGCGAGCGCGCCGCCCGAGAGGCCGGTGCCCGCGCCGCGCGGGACGAACGGGATGCCGAGTGTGGCGAGGAGGCGGATCACGGCGATCACCTCTTCGCGGCTGCCCGGGAGCACCACGACGCCCGGGAGGCGGCGGTGCGTCGGCAGGCCGTCCATCGCATACGTCGCGCGCTCGGCCGGGGCGACGCGCACATGCTTCGGCCCGACGATCGCCGCGAGGTCATCCGCTAGGGCGCGGGTGCTCACGGCACCTTCTCTATCTGGGGGTGGGCGCCGCCCTTCCCATTACTTCGTGCGCGGTGGCGGATTGCCGCGCGTCGCTCGGCGTCGGCGGCGAGGGGCTGCAGCAGGGCGGCGAGCCGGCGCAGTCGGACGGTGGTGCTGCGGATCGCGAGCAGGGCGAGCTTCCCGGACGGCTCGAGCTCGAGCGAAGCGGCGACGCGGAACGACAGCGCCTCGGGGTCCACTGGGAGCTCAGGGGGATCCTGCTCCAGAGCGTCCATCACGCGCACGAAGTCGCGGCGCACGTCCTGCGCCAGCCCCTCGGTCTCGCCCGCGTCCGCGGGCTCGTCCGAGAACTCCTCGACGCGCGCCATGCGGTAGGGGCGCTCGGTCGGCAGCCACTCGAGCAGCACGAAGCGCTGCTCGCCGGTCGTCAGGATGTCGGAGCGGCCGTCGGGGAGCGCTTGAGTCGTCAGGATATGGGCGACGCAGCCGACGTCACCCGGAGCGGGCTCGGAGGCGTTGTCCGGGTCCGCATAGGCGATCCCGAAGCGGCGGTCCTCGCTGAGACAATCCGTGAGGAGCGAACGGTACCGGGGCTCAAAGATGTGCAGCGGCTGTGTCGCCCCGGGGAACAGCACGAGCGGCAGGGGGAAAATCGGGAGTTCCCGGAACATGGCTAATAGTATAGCGGGGCCAGGACTAGCTTGTCCTGACCCCGGTTGACTGTGGCCCGCTGTGCGTCGGTGCGTCTAGCTTTTGCCTGTCCTAGGCAGCTCTCCAGAAGCCTTTGAGCGCCCTGCCATCCGGGGACTCTCTGAGCTTCTCGAATGCGCGTTCCCGAATCTGCCTGATTCTTTCACGAGTGACGCCCATCAGAGCGCCAATCTTCTCGAGCGTCATCGCCTCGCTGCCTTCCTCGAGCCCGTAGTAGAGATAGAGGATCTTGCGCTCGCGCGGCGTCAGGTACTTCTGGAAGATGCGATCGATGAACTCGCGCATCAGCTTACCGTCGGTGCGCTCTTCGATCTCCCCGCCTTCTTGGCCGGCGAAGCGCTCGCCCAGCGTGGCCGCGTCCTTGTCGGAGCGATCCACCGGAGCGTCGAGTGACAGCTCGGCGGCCGTCATGCGGCGCGCCGTGCGGACGTTCTCGACGGTGTCCTCGAGCGCCTGCGCGATCTCGTTGTCCGTCGGCTCCCGGCCCAGCTCCTGCGACAGGTACGTCTCAGTCCGGCTCATCCGAATGAGCTGGGAGTTCTGGTTCAGCGGGATGCGAACGCTGCGCGTCTGCTCGGCCAGCGCCTTCAGGACGGCTTGGCGAACCCACCACACCGCGTACGAAATGAACTTCACGCCCTGATCGGGATCGAATTTCTTGACGGCCTTGAGGAGACCTTCGTTGCCGATGGCGACCAGCTCGGAGAGGTCGAGACCGTGACCCTGATATTTTTTGACGTAGGAGATGACGAAGCGAAGATTGGCGGTGACGAGGCGTTCGGCGGCTTTTTCATCCCCACGCTGCACCCGGCGCGCGAGACGGCGTTCCTCGGCGGGGTCTTTGATCAGCGGGAGTTTTTGGATGTCCTGCAGGTACTGGTCGAATGCGCCTGAGGGGGTAGTGCGAAAGAACGCCTTCGCCTTGCCGCCGTTCGACCTAGCCATGCGCGCAACTCCCGGGTGGGCAACCGAGTTGTGTAGGGGGCGGCGAACCGTCCGCCGCCATTTAGGCCGACCGCTAACGTCGCCAATATAGGATTCCCTGCCAGGCGGTGCAAATCTACGCAGTTATCCACATCACAAATTCTTGGGTGCGTGGGGATTCCAGCGTTTGTCCACTATCCACATAGGTTGTGTAAAGTGTGGTGATGGGCCGCTGTTGCAGCACTGTGGAGACGTGGAAGGAATGTGGGAAGGTGTTGGAGGGATTGTTGTTAGTCACGCCAGCACCTCCCGGATCTTCGTTTCCCGGACTGCCACTGTCCAGCCGCCCTTCTGATTCATCACCCAATCTCCT
>WNFM01301909.1_pt1 | contig 15932 bp, 8 predicted proteins | sample 5400271 | NCBI WGS metagenome assembly WNFM01 (sample SAMN13153352, study PRJNA577476) | soil metagenome | isolation source: 60 cm saprolite on Douglas fir-dominated hillslope | place: USA:California | collected 2013-09-17
GGCGTGTGCCGCCCCCCCTCCTCCTTGGAGAGCACATACACCTGCGCCGCAAACCGCGTGTGCGGCCGAATCGACCCCGGCTTGGCCAGCACCTGCCCGCGCTCGATCTCGTTGCGCTCTACCCCGCGCAAGAGACACCCCACGTTGTCGCCCGCCTGCCCCTGGTCCAGCGTCTTCTGGAACATCTCCACCCCCGTGCACGTGACGATCCGCGGCTCCTCCCCAAAGCCGACGATCGCCACGCTCTCGCCCACCTTGACCGTGCCGCGCTCGATGCGCCCGGTCACCACCGTGCCCCGGCCCTTGATCGAGAAGACGTCCTCCACCGGCATCAGGAACGGCTGGTCCACCGGGCGCGGCGGCGTGGGGATGTAGCTGTCCACCGCGTCCATCAGGCTCCAGATCGAGGCCGCCGCCGGGTCGCTGCGCGAGAGGTCGCCCTGGCTCTCCAGCGCCTGCAACGCGCTGCCCCGAATCACCGGCACCTCGTCGCCGGGGAAGTTGTAGCGCGCGAGCAGTTCACGCACCTCCAGCTCGACCAGCTCCAAGAGCTCCTCATCGGGCAGCATGTCCACCTTGTTGAGGAAGACCACCATCGCCGGCACCTCCACCTGCCGGGCCAAGAGAATGTGCTCGCGCGTCTGCGGCATCGGCCCGTCGGGCGCCGAGACCACCAGGATGGCCCCGTCCATCTGGGCGGCCCCGGTGATCATGTTCTTGATGTAGTCGGCGTGGCCCGGGCAGTCGACGTGCGCGTAGTGGCGGGCCGCCGTCTCGTACTCCACGTGGGCAATCGCGATCGTGATCCCCCGCTCGCGCTCCTCGGGCGCCTTGTCGATCTGGTCGAAGGCGACGTACTTGGAGCCGCCCGCGCTGGCCAGCACCTTGGTGATCGCCGCCGTCAGCGTCGTCTTGCCGTGGTCGATGTGCCCGATCGTCCCCACGTTCACATGCGGCTTGTTCCGCACAAACTTCTGCTTCGCCATAACTCGTGTCTCCTTAACGACACCCACAACGGCGGCTGCGAGCCGCCGCTGTGTCGCGGCAGGCTACGCCCGCACGACCTTACCAGACGACTTCGCCTTGATCTCATCCGCGATGTTGCGCGGCACTTCGGCGTAGTGCGAAAATTCCATTGAATAGGAGGCGCGCCCACTGGTCATCGAGCGCAAGTCGTTCACGTAGCCGAACATCTCGGCCAGCGGCACATGCGCCCGCACCACCTGGGAGCCGCCACGCTCCTCGAAAGCCTGAATCAGCCCACGGCGGCGATTGAGGTCGCCGGTGACGTCGCCCACGAAGTCTGGCGAGGTGGTGACCTCGACCAACATGATCGGCTCCAGGAGCACGGGGCCAGCCTTCTGCATGGCGGCCGCCACGCCGATTGAGCCAGCCATCTTGAAGGCCATCTCCGAGGAGTCTACTTCGTGGTACGACCCATCGTAGAGGGTGACACGTATGTCAATGACCGGGTAGCCGGCAACTATCCCGTTCTCCAGACGCTCGCGCACGCCCTCCTCGGTTGGCCGGATGAACTCGCGTGGGACGGAGCCGCCGATGATGGCGTTGACGAACTCCACACCCTTGCCGCGCTCCAGCGGCTCGACGCGCAGCCACACGTCACCATACTGGCCCTTGCCGCCCGTCTGGCGGACATACCGGCCCTCGGCCTGCGCCTTGGTCGTGATCGTCTCGCGATAGGCGACCTGGGGCCGTCCGACGTTGGCCTCCACCTTGAACTCGCGGAACATGCGATCCACGATGACCTCAAGGTGCAGCTCGCCCATGCCCTCGATGATGGTCTGGCCCGAATCCTCGTCCGTATGGACGCGGAAGGTCGGGTCCTCCTCCGCCAGACGGTTGAGCGCGATGCCCATCTTGTCCTGGTCGGCCTTCGTCTTCGGCTCGATGGCGATGGCGATGACCGGCTGCGGGAAGGTGATCGTCTCGAGCAGCACCGGATGATCCTGCTCGGAGAGCGTGTCGCCGGTGAAGGTGTTCTTCAAGCCGACGGCGGCACAGATGTCGCCCGCGTAGATGCGCTCGATATCCTCGCGGTGATTCGCGTGCATCTGCAGCAACCGGCCTAGACGCTCCCGTTGCCCCTTCGTCGCGTTATACGCGTAGGAGCCAGCGGCCAGCGAGCCCGAGTAGACGCGGAAATACGTCAGGCGGCCGACATACGAATCGGACACGATCTTGAAGGCCAACGCGACGAACGGCGCGCTGTCCGACACGACGATCTCCACCGGCTCGCCCGTCTTGGCCGAGACCGCGACCGGAGCGGGAATCTCCAGCGGCGACGGCAGGAAGTGCACAACGGCGTCGAGCATCGCCTGCACGCCCTTATTCTTGAGCGCGGTGCCGCAGAGCACCGGCACGAGCTTGCCGGCGATCGTCGCCCGGCGCAGCGCAGCGCGCAGCTCCGCGGGTGTGATCTGCTCGCCCTCCAGATACTTGAGGGTCAGCTCCTCGTCGGTCTCGGCCACCAGCTCGACCATGCGCTCACGATGCTCGCGCGCCTCGTCGACCAGGTTGGCCGGGATGTCGGCGGTCTCGGACGTGGTGCCCAGATCGTCGGTGAAGATCACGCCCTGCTGCTCGATCAGGTCGACGTAGCCCTTGAAATTGCCCTCGGCGCCAATCGGGATCTGAATCGGCACGGGGCGCGCGTTGAGGCGCTCCGTGATCATGTCCACCGTGCGCCAGAAATTGGCGCCGGTGCGGTCCATCTTATTGATAAAGCAAATGCGCGGAACGTGATACTTGTCCGCCTGGCGCCAGACCGTCTCGGACTGCGGCTCGACGCCAGCCACGGCGTCGAACACGACGACGCCGCCATCCAGCACACGCAGAGAACGCTCGACCTCGACGGTGAAATCGACGTGACCGGGGGTGTCGATGATGTTGATGCGGTGCCCAAGCCAGAAACATGTGGTCGCGGCGGACGTGATGGTAATGCCGCGCTCCTGCTCCTGGGGCATCCAGTCCATAGTTGCGGCGCCCTCATGCACCTCGCCGATCTTGTGGATCTTCTTGGTGTAGAAGAGGATGCGCTCGGTTGTTGTCGTCTTCCCCGCGTCAATATGCGCGATGATGCCAATGTTCCGCGTCTTCTCCAGGGGATATTCTCTGGTGGCCATAACTCCTCTATATCGCTGTTCTACCAGCGGTAATGCGCGAAGGCCTTGTTGGACTCCGCCATCTTATGGGTTTCATCTCGTTTGCGAATGGTTGCGCCCTGGCCGGCCGCGGCGTCCATGAGCTCCGACGCCAGCTTCTCGGCCATGGTGCGGCCAGAGCGGTTGCGCGACGAGGCGATCAGCCAGCGCATCGCCAGCGCCAGCTTGCGCTCGCCGCGGATCTCGACCGGCACCTGATAGGTCGAGCCGCCGACGCGCCGTGGCTTCACCTCGAGCACCGGCGTCGCGGCACGCAGCGCCTGCTCGAAGATCTCGACAGGGCTGCGCTTGGCGCGCTGCTCTATGAGCTCGAACGCGTCGTAGACGATGCGCTCGGCGACACTGCGCTTGCCGTCCCACATGAGGCGGCCCACCAAACGGGTGATGTTCCGGTTGTTGTACTTCGGGTCCGGCAGCACAACGCGATGCGGGACCGTTCCTCGTCGAGGCATAAGCTCGATTACTCCTCTGGCGCCAGACAGCGCGAAGGGTACCGAGGCTTGCGCCCCGGCACCCCACCGTCGAATGTCTATCCGCTGGCCGGGGAGCCACTGGCTCCCGCGCGGCTCGGCGCAATAAGCGCTGAGCCACCGGCCTGGAGAACATTCGACAACGCTGGCGTGATACCCTTGATCACGACCAGCCGTGGTTTCGCGCCGACCTGGCTGTTCGTCGAGAATAGCTGGTTTCGGCCAGACTCACCGCGAGTGTCTTAACGACGCCCCGCTGGCGCGGCACCACCCTTCGGCCGCTTCGCGCCATACTTCGAACGCCCTTGCCGCCGCTTCTGCACGCCTTCGGCGTCCAGCGTGCCGCGCACAATGTGATAGCGCACGCTCGGCAGGTCCTTCACACGCCCGCCGCGAATCAGCACAACCGAGTGTTCCTGCAAGTTGTGCCCCTCGCCCGGAATGTATGCCGTGACCTCGAAACCGTTGGTCAGGCGCACACGCGCGATCTTGCGCAGCGCCGAGTTCGGCTTCCTGGGCGTCATCGTGCGGACCTGCGTGCAGACGCCGCGCTTTTGTGGTGCGCCGCGCATGCGCTGCGTACGGTTCGTCAGCGCGTTGTAGGAAAACTGCAGCGCTGGCGCCTCGCTCTTGCGGGCCTTCTTGCTACGGCCCTTGCGGACCAATTGGTTGATCGTCGGCATGTGTGGTTGTTCTATTTCAATCTTCATCTCGCCCGAAGGCGCGATGCCTATGCAGGCTCGCGACGCCGTTTCGCACGGAGAGCCGCCGCGAGCCTACCTGACGCACAATGAGTAATACTATCACTCGTCCGGGAAACTGTCAACAACCGGCAGCTCATCGTAGCTAGTGCCAAAGCCGTCGCCACTCTCGCCGCCGATCAGGCTGCCTGTGTTCGTGCCACCCAGGCCGAAGGCCACCAGGTTCGAGCTGGCCATCGCCGCCGCCAGCCGGTCGGCGCGCTGCCGCTCCTTGAGCTGGCGCCGCTGCTCCACACCGGTGCCGGCGGGGATCAGCTTGCCGATGATCACGTTCTCTTTCAGGCCGACCAGGTGATCGGTCGCACCCGTGATCGCCGCCTCGGTCAGCACACGCGTCGTCTCCTGGAACGAAGCCGCCGCCAGGAAGCTATCGGTGTTGAGCGACGCCTTGGTGACGCCCAGCAGCACCGTCTGTGCCGTGGCCGGCTCGCCGCCCTCGGCCAGCACGCGCGCGTTCGTCTCCTCGTAGTGGAAACGATCCACCAGGTCGTTGGGCAGCAGATCGGTATCACCGGGATCGTCGATGCGCACGCGGCGGAGCATCTGACGCACGATGACCTCGATATGCTTGTCGTTGATGTACACACCGGTCGAGCGATACACTTTCTGGACTTCTTTCACCAGATAGACATGCACCGCCTCGCGCCCCTGGATGCGCAGCACATCCTGCGGGTCGATCAGGCCCGTCGTCAGCGGCTGGCCGGCGCGCACCTGCTCGCCTTCGCGCACGACGATGTTGGAAGCCGCCGGCACAACGTACTCGCGCTCGTCGCGCTCTTCGGAGCGGACGATCAGCCCGTTGGGGGCCAGGTGAGCCTCACCCTCCGTGCGGGCGTGTACTTCCCGCGCGCTGTCGGTCTTGTGGTTCTTGTCCTTGGGCAGCCGTACGATCACCTGGTCACGCACGACATGCTCGCCCTCGTGAACCAAGACCTCGCTATTCTTGGAAAGCGGATACTCGTCCACAATGGCTTCGACGGAGACGACACGCAGCTTGCGGACGCCGCTCTCTTCCACCTGCAGCTCGATCGCGCCATCCAGCTCGCTGACAATCGCCTTGTCCTTAGGCACGCGCGACTCGAAGAGCTCCTCGACCCGCGGCAGACCCTGCGTGATGTCTTCCGCGGCGCCGGCGATGCCGCCGGTGTGGAAGGTCCGCATGGTGAGCTGCGTGCCTGGCTCGCCGATAGACTGCGCGGCCACAATACCCACCGCGTCGCCGATGTGCGCCAACCGGCCGTTGCCCAGGTTGCGCCCGTAGCACTTGGCGCAGACGCCGTGGGGCGCAAGACACTGGAGCACCGAGCGAACGTAGATGGCCCGGACGCCGGACACGATCATCGCGTCCACCGTATCGTCATCCAGCTCGCTGCCCACCGCGACATGCTCGAAGCCGGGCACGGGAGCCTGGAGCACACGCCCAATCACGCGGCTGCGGAACGGGGCGTTCATCTCCTTGCTGTCGTCCTCGGTAATCCAGATGCCTTCGATGGTGCCGCAGTCCTCCGCCAGCACGATCACGTCCTGCGAGACGTCGATCAGGCGGCGGGTCAGATAGCCCGACTCCGCGGTCCGCAGCGCCGTGTCGGCCAGTCCCTTGCGGGCGCCGTGGCTGGAGATGAAATACTCCATCACGGTCAGGCCGTCGCGGAAGTTGCCGCGCACCGGAATCTCCATGATGCGCCCCGACGGATCAGCCATCAGGCCGCGCATGCCGGAGAGCTGGCGGATCTGCTGGAACTTCGCCTTGGTCGCACCCGAGTTCGCGATGGTATAGATCGCGCCGTACGGGTCGAGCACTTCCTGCACGTGCTTCTGGATGCGGTCGGAAACGTCCGTCCAGATTTGCACGGTCTGACGATAGCGCTCGTTGTCCGTGATGAGACCGTCGCGGAAGTCCTCTTCGAGCTGCGTCACGCGGACATCAGCCTCGTCCAGGATCTGCTGGCGCTGTGTCGGCACCATGACATCGCTCATCGCGATGCTCGCGCCGACCTTGGTGGCGAAGGTGAAGCCGACGCGCTTGATGTCGTCGGCCAGCGTCGCCGTGGCCTCGCGCCCATAGTGCTTGAAGCACTCCGCCATCACCTGGCGCAGGAAGTCCTTCTTCATCGCGTAGTTCTTGAAGCGGAGCTTCCGCGGCAAGATGTCATTGAAGATGGTCCGGCCCACCGTCGTCTCGACGCGCGTGCTGGGCTCGATCGGCTCCGGCTTGCCCGGCTCGTTGAACACCTCATCGCTATCTAGGCGCACCTGAATGGCATCGTGCAGCTGGATTTGGCCCATGTCGTACGCCAGCATCGCCTCCGTCGGGCTGGCAAAGCGACGCACGACCCGCGCGCGGATCGCCGCGTCGTCCAGCTTCGCCAGGTCCGGATGCTGCTCGCGGAACTCCGCGATCCTCAGCTGGAGCCGGTCGGGCCGGTCCATCGTCAGATAGTAGCAGCCGAGCACCATATCCTGCGACGCGCCAATGGACGGCTCGCCGGTCGCCGGGTGCAGGATGTTGCGCGCCGAGAGCATCAGCGTGCGCGCCTCCTCCTGCGCGCGCTCCGAGAGCGGCACATGGACGGCCATCTGGTCGCCGTCGAAGTCGGCGTTGAACGCCGAGCAGACCAGCGGATGCAGCTGGATGGCGCTGCCCTCCACCAGCACCGCCTCGAACGCCTGGATGCCCAGACGGTGCAGAGTCGGCGCCCGGTTGAGCAGCACCGGGTGGTTGTGGATCACCTCTTCGAGGACGTCCCAAACCTCCGGCCGCACGCGCTCGACGAAGCGCTTGGCACTCTTGATATTGTGGGCAAGCCCCTGCTCGACGAGCTTACGCATGACGAACGGCTTGAAGAGCTCGAGCGCCATTTTCTTCGGCAGGCCACACTGGTGCAGCTTGAGCTCCGGGCCGACCACGATCACCGAGCGGCCCGAATAGTCCACACGCTTGCCCAACAGGTTCTGGCGGAAGCGGCCCTGCTTGCCCTTGAGCATGTCCGACAGGCTCTTGAGCTTGTGGTTGCCGGAACCGGCCACCGCGCGGCCGCGCCGCCCGTTATCGATCAGCGCGTCGCAGGCTTCCTGCAGCATGCGCTTCTCGTTACGGATGATGATCTCCGGCGCGCCCAGCTCCAACAGCCGCTTGAGGCGGTTGTTGCGGTTGATGACACGGCGGTAGAGATCGTTCAGGTCGCTGGTGGCGAAGCGTCCGCCGTCCAGCTGCACCATCGGGCGCAGGTCTGGCGGCAGCACCGGCAGCACCGAGAGGATCATCCACTCGGGGCGGTTGCCGGACTTGCGGAAGGCCTCGACCACGTTCAGGCGCTTCGTGGCCTTCTTGCGGCGCTGGCCGGTCGTGCCGTTGATCTCCTGGCGCAGCTTGGCGGCCAGCTCGTCCAGATCGATGGCGGACAGCAGCGCCTGCACCGCCTCAGCGCCCATGCCGGCCTCGAAGATTTCGGGCAGGTCTGGGTTGGCGTCGCGCAGCCGATACTCGAAGTCCTTCAGCTCGCGATACTTCTGCTCCTGCAAGAGATCGTTGCGCTTGAGCGCTTCGAGGTCGCGCCGGCGCGTCTCGGTCTGGGCGCGAATCTCGTTCGAGTCCGCCACCAGCTTGTCCTGCACCGCCGCGATCTCGCCCTCGGCGTCCATGCGCGCGCGCTCTATCTGGCGCTCGGCATCGGCGCGGGCGCGATCCAGCTCGGTGCGCGCCGACTCCACGATCAGGTCACGGTGCTCCTGGGCCACACGGTCCAGATGCTCCATGTGCGTGGCGTCTGCCACGGCGCCCTGCTGGGCGATACGCTCGCCCGTCGGGATGTAGACGGCATCCTCGGTAAGGACTTTGCCGGTGTTCTCGCGCAGCAGCGCGCGCAGGTTCTTCTCGGCGTCGCGCGCCTCCTGCAGCTGCTCCGAGCGCCGCAGATCGAGCTGCTCGCGCTGCTCCTCCACGCCGCGCTCCAGCTCGGCAATGCGCGCGTCGCGCCGCTCCTGCACCGCCTCGATAGTGGCGGTCACCGCCTCTTCGCGCTCCTGAATCTGGCTGGCGACACCCTCTTCGATGCTCGCCAGCGCCATCTGGCGCGCCTCTTCGTTGACGTCCGTGACGACGTAGAGCGCGAAGTAGAGAATGCGCTCGAGGTTACGGGGCGAGAGATCGAGCAGGAGCCCGATGCGGCTCGGCGTACCCTTGAAATACCAGATGTGGCTGACGGGTGAAGCCAGCTCGATGTGGCCCATGCGCTCGCGACGCACCTTCGAGCGGGCCACCTCTACACCGCACTTGTCGCAGACGATGCCCTTGAAGCGCACGCGCTTGTACTTGCCGCAGTAACACTCCCAGTCCTTGGTGGGACCGAAGATGCGCTCGCAGAACAAGCCGTCCTTCTCGGGCTTGAGGGTGCGGTAGTTGATGGTTTCCGGCTTGGTCACCTCACCATAACTCCACGAGCGGATCTGCTCGGGGCTGGCGAGGCTGATGCGGATGGCGTCGAAATCGTTTACTTCGAGCATTCTGGGCCTCTATTCGTTTTCAAATCCGCTGAGGTTGATACCAAGCTCCGGCATGACGTCGGTGCCGGTGTCCTCAACGAACTGGATCTTCTGCTCGTCCTCATTGAGCACCTCGACGTTGATGCCCAGGCTCTGCAGCTCCTTCACGAGCACCTTGAAGGACTCAGGCACGCCCGGCTCCATGATGCCTTCACCCTTGACGATGGCCTCGTAGGTCTTGACACGGCCAACCACGTCGTCGGACTTGACCGTCAGAATCTCCTGCAGGATGTTGGAGGCGCCGTAGGCTTCGAGCGCCCACACCTCCATCTCGCCGAAGCGCTGGCCGCCAAACTGCGCCTTACCGCCCAGCGGCTGCTGGGTGATGAGGCTGTATGGGCCAGTGGAGCGGGCATGCACCTTATCCTCGACGAGGTGCGCCAGCTTGAGCATATAGATGTAACCCACCGTGATCGCCGTATCGAACGGGTCGCCGGTGCGCCCATCGTAGAGCATCGCCTTACCTGAGGTCGGCAGCCCCGCCTGCGACAGCAGCTTCTCGATGTCGTCCTCAGACGCGCCGTCGAAGACCGGCGAAGCGACCTTCATGCCGAGCTTCTCCGCGGCCCAGCCGAGGTGCGTCTCCATGATCTGGCCGATGTTCATGCGGTGCGGCACGCCCAAGGGATTGAGAATGATGTCCACCGGTGTGCCGTCCTCCAGGAACGGCATGTCCTCCACCGGCAGCACGCGCGAGATCACGCCCTTGTTGCCGTGGCGGCCGGCCATCTTGTCGCCCGCGCCGATCTTGCGCTTCTGCGCGATCGAGACACGCACCAGCTGGTTCACACCTGGCGGCAGCTCGTCGTTGTTCTCACGCGCGAAGACCTTGACCTCGACGACCTTGCCCTTCTCGCCGTGGGGCACGCGCAGCGACGTGTCTTTCACCTCACGCGCCTTCTCACCGAAGATCGCGCGCAGCAGCTTCTCTTCCGCCGTCAGCTCCGTCTCGCCCTTCGGCGTGATCTTGCCGACCAGGATGTCGCCCGGGCCCACCTCGGCGCCGATGTAGATGATGCCGCGCTCGTCGAGATTGCGCAGCCCCTCCTCACCGACGTTCGGGATGTCGCGCGTGATCTCCTCCGGCCCCAGCTTGGTGTCGCGCGCCTCCACCTCATGCTTCTCGATATGAATACTAGTGAACAGGTCCTCGCGCACGATGCGCTCGCTGATGAGGATGGCGTCCTCGAAGTTGCCGCCCTCCCAGCACATGAAGGCCACCAGAATGTTCTGGCCCAGCGCCAGCTCGCCGTTCTCAGTGGCGGAGCTATCGGCAATGGGCTGACCCTTCGTGACGCGGTCGCCCTTGTTGACCGTCGGCCGCTGGTTGATGCAGGTGCCCTGGTTCGAGCGGACGAACTTGCGCATTTTGTGGACGTGCTCGACACCTTCGTCGTCCACGATGACGATCTGGCGCGCCGTCGAGCTGACAACCTCGCCGTCCTCCTCCGCGACCAGCACCTGGCCCGAGTCGATCGCCACCTGCCGCTCGATGCCGGTGCCGACGATCGGCGCCTGCGGACGCAGCAGCGGCACCGCCTGGCGCTGCATGTTGGCGCCCATCAGGGCGCGGTTCACGTCGTCGTGCTCCAACATCCATGTAGTCCACATGGGGCACCGTCTCCTGCACGAAGTCGCCGTTGTGGCGTGCTAGCACGCGCTCGGTATGGAAGTGGCCGAACTCGTCGAGCGGCACATTGGCCTGCGCGATGACATAGCGCTCTTCGTCGTCCGCGGTGAGGTAATCCACCTCCTGCGAGACCCACGGCCGGATGAGCACCTCCTCCACGCTGCGCGCCGCCGCCAGCTTCTTCGCCAGGTCAGCATCGACGATGGTGCCCTGGACGGCGAGCATTTTACCCCTGCCGTCGGTGACGTCGCGCTCCAGCACGCGGCCGATCAGGTTCGGGTGATTGGCGGACATGCGGTGATAGACCTTCCGATACGGCGTCTCGATGAAGCCGTAGGGGTTGATCTGGCCGTACGTCGCCATGTTGCCGATCAGGCCGATGTTCGGGCCTTCCGGCGTCTCAATCGGACAGATGCGGCCGTAGTGCGACTGGTGCACGTCGCGCACGTCGAAGCCGGCGCGCTCGCGTGAGAGGCCACCAGGGCCCAGCGCCGACAAGCGCCGCTTGTGGCCGATCTCGGCCAGCGGGTTGGTCTGATCCATGAACTGCGAAAGCTGGCTGCCGCCGAAGAACTCTTTCATGGCGGCGACCACCGGTCGGATATTGATAAGCTGGTTGGGCGACGCCTGCGAGGGGTCCTGAATGATCGCCATGCGCTCCTTGACGACGCGCTCCATACGAAGCAGGCCGACGCGGAACTGCGTCTGGATCAGCTCGCCCACGCTGCGGACGCGCCGGTTGCCCAGATGGTCGATGTCGTCTTTCTTGCCCTTGCCCTCGTCCAGCTCCACCAGGCGGCGCAGGATGGCTACCACGTCATCCTGGGTGAGCGTGCGAATCGTCTGCGGGATCGACAGATCCAGCTTGCGATTCAGCTTATAGCGCCCGACGCTGCCGAGATCGTAGCGGCGGGGATGATAGAACAGGTTATAGACCAGCGTGCGCGCGTTCTCGAGCGTCGCTGGGTCGCCCGGGCGCAGCTTGCGATAGACTTCGAGCAGCGCGTCTTCGGGCGTCTTGACGGGATCCTTATCCAGCGTAATCTGGACGAAGGACGGTACGTAGGGCCTGCCGTCGGGGCCGACGAACGTGAAGGCCTTCAGGATGCCCTCGTCCGTGCGTAGGTCCGGCGTGTGCTCGCTCTTGCCCTGGTCGCGGTCGCCGATGGCGCCCATCGCGCGCAGCAGTGTCGTGATGGGAATCTTGCGCTTGCGGTCGATTTTGACCGAGAGCAGATTCTTGTTGCTGGTCTCGAACTCGAGCCAGGCGCCGCGATTGGGAATGAGCTTGGCGGCGAAGAGCTGCCGGCCAGTGGTCGGGTCTTCGTCGGCGGTATAGTAGACGCCCGGCGAGCGCACGAGCTGGCTGACGACCACGCGCTCGGCGCCATTAATAATGAACGTGCCCTCGGTGGTCATGAGCGGGAAGTCGCCCATGAAGATGGACTTCTCCTGAATCTCGCCAGTCTCTTTGTATGTCAGCCGCGCGGTGACGTACAGCGGGGCGGCGTACGTTGCGTCGCGCTCGCGGCACTGGTCCTCCGTGTATTTCGGCTCACCAAATGGATCGTCGGGAATGATAAATTCGAGCTTGAGGTTCTTGCTGGTGAAATCTTCGATGGGAGAGATCTCGGCAAAGAGCTCCCGCAGCCCCTCACGTTTGAACCAGTCAAACGAGTCAAGCTGCACCTGGATGAGGCTGGGCATCGGACGGATATCAGGAATCCGCGCGAAGCTCACGCGCTCGGGGAGAGAGACAGCCGTGCTCAGTGCCATGCGTGATAAACTCCTCTCGCCGGTCACCACCGCCTTGCGGGATGGCTTCCTGCGCTTAGCGCCCGCGCGCGCCGGGGAAAGCCGCGCGCGAGCAGCCGGAAGGGACAACGGGCCGCACTCGTGAGTGTCGGTCATGAGTGTCGGTCATGCGCCTGCCCCGTGGGGCGAGCGCGACGCGTCCCAGCCTGCGGGACGCGTGCTGTGCTGCTGCCGAGCCGATCCACGGCTCTGGGGAAGCTCGCGGCAGCGATACGAACGTGTCTACGGGATCACAGGGTCAGTCAACGAGTTCTTAATCGCGTGTCATCGTGTGTCGGCGCCGTGGCGCAGGTTGGAATGATCGAGACGCCAGACCGGAGCCTCGCGGGCCGGGGGATCGTCGCAGCCACTACTGTTCCATCGGTGGATCCCGGCCGCACCATGCAGGCGTGTTTGAGGTCGCAGGTACCTATTGTGCATAGCGCTCATTCCGTTATAGTATGTGTGACACCGTATCGGGCTGCGGAATGGTCACGAGAACGTGCTGGGGGAGGAGATTCGGGCTAGCCACGCGAGACGCGAAACAGCACGCGCCGAACAGCCCATCACCGCGTCTGTGCGATAATGGGCATGAAACTCTATGGCACGTGCGTGCTCGTAGTTCGTGGGGTCGCCTACGTCTTTCGCCACCCAGAGCGATCTCGTTCTGCGTCATCGCCTGTCAGGCCCGCCAGCCAAACCCAGGCGAGAACCGGATTGACCGGTGCTTTGAAGACACAGCGGCGCATCGTCCACCCAAACGACGCGCAGAACTCCGCAGGTTCTAAGTATATCTCCCCTAATGCAAGATGTCAAGGACGGGGAAGAACCCCACCCCCAGCCCCTCCGCTCTGCTCAAGAGCCGCTTCACACCTGACGGCGCTTCTCCCTTCGGTCGCGCGTCTCTTTCCGGCGCGGAGAGGGGAGCCATGCGCCTGCCAGAGCGATGAAGGGGTGAGCGACCGGTGCTCCGAGGATCCCCAGAGATCCCACCACAGAGTTCGCAGGGGCCACAGACGGCAGACTGAGGAAAAGTGAGAAGGGAAGGTAGCTGTCCTCTGTGTCCTCTGTGGTGACGCCTCTGCCCTCCCCTTTCCCATTAGGGGAGGGCTTCACACCTGCCGCTCCACCACGGCGGCCAGTGCCTCCAGCAGCGGCGGCGTCGCGTTCAGCATCTCGATGCGCTCGAGGTGGACGCCTAGCTCCTCTGCCAGCCGGCGCGCTTCGTAGTCGATATCGTAGAAGATCTCCAGATGCTCGGAGATGAAGCCGACGGGGCAGACGAGCACGGTGCGACGACCCGCCGCTGCCAGCTCGCGCAGCTTCGTCAAGATGTCTGGGCCGAGCCAGGGCTCCGGCGTGCGCCCCGCGCTCTGGAAGGCGAAGTCCCAGCGGTCGGCGGGCAGGCCGAGCAAGTCCGCGACGCCGCGTGAGGTCGCCAGCAGCTCGCGCTGATAGGGATCGTCCCACTCGCGGATGCGCTCTGGCAGGCTGTGCGCGGTGAACAAGACGAAGACTCCGTCACGCTCCTCAGGCGCGAAGCGAGTTGCCAGCACGGCACGCACCTGGGTCGCCAGCGCCTCCAGAAAGATCGGCTCGTCGTGCCAGCTTTCGACGTAGCGGAAGCGGATCGGCTCCCCGTCGAGGCTGGCCTGCGCGTCTTCGATGCGGCTGATGTAGCCGCCAATGCTCATGCGCGAGTAATGCGGCGCCAGGGCAACCGCCAGCGCCTCGCGGATTCCGTCGGCCAGCATCTGGCGCACCGCTGCCGCGATATAGGGATGCCAGTGCTTCATGCCGAGGTAGACACGGTAGCGGCCGGGGGCCTGGGCGTCGAGTAGGCGCTGCAAGCCGTCGGCCTGCGCACGAGAGATTTCGAGCAGCGGCGTCCGCCCGCCGACCAGCCGGTAGCGCTCCTTCAGCTCCGCCAGCAGCTCGGGCGTCGGCGCCCGCCCGCCGCGTACATCTGTATAATATGGCTCGACCTCGTCCAGCGAGTTCGGCGTGCCGTAGGCCATCAGCAGGACGCCGGTGGGCGCCATGTCATGCTCGCTCATTGAAGTTTCTCCGCATTCTCGTTGCTATCCACCGCGCCCGCGTGCTCATGCACGAACGCCACCAGGCGCTCCAACGTCTCTACAGGCGTCGGCGGCAGGATGCCGTGCCCCAGATTGAAGATGTGGCCGGGGCGTCCTGCCGCTTGCGCCAGCACATCCTCCGCCTCGGCGCGCACGACCTCCCACGGCGCGAGCAGCGCCGCCGGATCAAGGTTGCCCTGGATGCCAACGCGTGCCGCGCCGCCGACACGGTGCCAGCCCTCGGCGAGCGGTGTTCGCCAGTCCAGCCCGATCACGTCGCCGCCCGCCTGCGCCATCAGCTCCAGCAGCGGCGTGGTGCCGGTGCCGAAGTGAATCAGCGGCACGCCCGTGTCCGCCAGTGCCGCGAAAATGTGGCGCACGTGCAGCTCCACGAAGCGGGCATATTCACGTGGACCGAGCGCGCCGATCCAGCTGTCGAAGAGCTGGAATGCCTCGACTCCAGCGGCAATCTGCCCGCGCGCGAAGGCGATGACGATCTCGCCAAGCCGCTCCATCAGCGCATGCCACGTCTCTGGCTCGCCGTACATGAGCTGCTTCGTGCGCGCGAAGTCGCGCGAGGGCTGGCCCTCGACTAGGTAGCCAGCCAGGGTAAAGGGCGCGCCGGCGAAGCCGATCAAGGCCGTCCCGCTGCCGGCCAGCGTGCGCCGCAGCATCGTGATCGTCTCCAGCACATACGGGGTGTCGGCCTCTGGCTCCAGCAGCCGCAGGTGGGCAATATCGGCACGCGAGCGGATGGGGTGCGCCAGCACCGGCCCGACGCTCTCCACCAGATCCAGCTCGACGCCGACCGCCGCCAGCGGGAGCATGATATCGGAGTACAGGATCGCGGCATCCACACCGAGCCGCCGCACCGGCTGCAGCGTCACCTCGGCGCACAGCTCGGGCTGCCGGGTGATCTCGAAGAGCGAGTGGCGCGCTTTGATGGCCCGGTACTCCGGCAGCGAGCGCCCCGCCTGGCGCATGAACCAGACGGGTGTGCGGTCCACCGGCTCGCGGCGGCAGGCGCGCAGGAAGCGGCTCTCGGTCGTGCTCACGCAGGTCTCTTTCTGGCTTGACGCTTCACCCGGTTCAGATTATACGGAGCATCGCCAGGCACGCGCGGCAGATGTGGAGACTCACATCTCCTTCACATGGTCCTCCCATGCAGCCAGCTTATCCTTCTGCCTAGAGGGTGCCAGACAGTGTGACACCTGTTTCGACAGAGGAGACCTCAATGGACAACACGGATACCCCAGCGCCGATCGAGGGCGTGCCTACATCCTATTCCAATGAGTTCCGCGCACCTGAGGGAGCGTGGAGCCAGGATGCGGGCTCCACAGCCGCTCCGGCGCGCGTGAGCGTCGGAGCAGGCACAGGCCTGGCGGTGCGCGAGGCCGCCCCAGAAGACGCGACATGGGCCAACTGGGTGCCGGCGGATGAACACGCCACGGAAGCGACGCCGGGTGCTCCTGGTG
>WNFM01348167.1_pt1 | contig 15932 bp, 15 predicted proteins | sample 5400271 | NCBI WGS metagenome assembly WNFM01 (sample SAMN13153352, study PRJNA577476) | soil metagenome | isolation source: 60 cm saprolite on Douglas fir-dominated hillslope | place: USA:California | collected 2013-09-17
TCGCGCGCAGGCCGTTATCCAGGAACCTGGCGTTTATGCCAAAAATTATCCCAACGCAGATTTGGGTATCGGATCCCTGCCATCGTCACACGGAGCGATCGCTACGGCAAACGCCAAGACAACGGTGTGGCCGGCGCCGGTCGGCCACCGCCAGCCGCGCGCGGCCGATATTCCCTCGTCGGGATCTGGGCGAAACGCTTCGTTGCGCCTTGATCAGGAAGACGCCAGTGTTGATCGCAAAATCAATAGCATCTGCCGCGGATGTTAAGCCGGCACTAGAAGCAGATGGCCTTTTTCCGAGACTGCACTTCAATTATTCAGGGAACGTAGCGTGTTGGAGAACGTAGAGACAAGGCTCACATCCAGCGGGCCCACATCATCGATCCAAGTGCGAGAGCTGACACTGACTGATGTTGTCGAATCGCTTCGATCGGGCTGGGGTGACTTCATGGCCTATCCCAGTCATGCCGTGATGCTCGCGATCATCTACCCTATCGTTGGGTTGTTGATCGCACGCGTGCTTCACGGTTATTCCTTCCTGCCCTTGTTGTTTCCATTATCTGTCGGATTCGCCTTGCTCGGTCCATTTGCTGCGATCGTGTTTTACGATCTGAGCCGGCGACGGGAACGAGGCGTTATCCTGAGCGCCGCAAATGTCCTGGATATCATCCGTTCTGCCTCCTCTGGAGCGATCGGATTGCTCGGCGCAATGTTGGCCGTATTGTTCCTGACGTGGGTGGCTACTGCTCAGTCCATCTATAATGCGTTCTTTGGCTTTGCACCGGTCTTCAGCATGCCTGCGTTCCTTGAGCATGTGATTAGTACCGCGGACGGACACAGGTTCCTGCTCGCGTGGTGTGCAGCTGGATTGATGTTCGCGATTGTGGCGTTTTCGATCAGCGTGGTCTCCTTCGCGGCTCTGATCGATCGGCGTGCGTCGGCGACCGATGCAATCCTGATTTCCTTACGCGTGATCGCGAGAAACCCCATCGGACTGGCCGTCGTGATGCCGGTGCTGGGACATGCGACATGGCACCTGTACCGCAAGGCGGTAAGTTGTGCCTGATGCGAAACGGTTGCGGCTCACGCTCCCGCGCACATAGCGTCGTCATCCCATTGTCTCTTGAGCATTGAGCGGGAGTCGATCCTGCCATGCGAACGATGATGTCCGCTTGCGTTATATAACGAACGATCTAAAATGAGGCGGGTAGCCGCAAGCCGTAAGCGCTATCCTGCACGATACGAAAGCTGCCCGTTAGCGATAACTTGGAGGTTCAGCGATGGGACTTGAGGAAGAGCTGGCGACTTTTCGCGCCGAATTTGAACGAACCGCGCCGTCGGGCAGGGCTGCGCTTTACAGCGCCAAGATTGAGGAGTTGCGTGGGCGGTTTTCGCTAGAGGACGCGCTCGCTGTAGGCGACGAGGCACCGGACTTCACGCTGCCGGATTCGAGGGGGCGCCAGGTTTCGCTTGCCGCCGTGCTACGCGCCGGTCCCGCAGTGGTGACCTTCTACCGAGGTAGCTGGTGTCCGTATTGCAATATTCAGCTTCGCGCCTACCAACGCGCGCTGCCGGAGATCGCCGCGTTCGGCGGGCGGATCATCGCGATCTCGCCTCAGCTTCCGGACGGGTCGTTGTCTGTGGCTGAAACGAACGCGCTCGAATTTGATGTCCTGAGCGACCCCGGCAACGCGGTCGGGCGCAGCTTCGGTCTGGTCTATGCGCTGCCAGAGGAATTGCGTGCGGCGATGCGGCTGAACGGCAAGGCGCTCCCCGGTATCAACGGCGATGAGAGCTGGGAACTGCCGCTGCCGGCGACGTTCGTCATCGCACAAGATCGCTGCGTGGCCCTTGCTTATGTCGACGTCGATTACCGCCGTCGCCTGGCGCCGGAAGACGTCGTCGCAACGCTGCACTCGCTGGAGCGGCGGACTGCCGGCCGCGCATGAGCGTCGATGCGGCCGCCTCTCTTGACGGCCGCCGCCATCAACGGGGAGTGCATCTTGTCGGCGCAAGCCTTGCCATATCTCGGCAAGTTTTTTCACACCCTTCGGAGTATGGGCGCGGTTGGTGGCGTTCATGCCAGAGCTAACGGAACCTGCGCTTTTCCACCAAGGTAAAATTTGCAAGCGCTGTAACGGCGCGCCGATCCACAGCGTATTGAGTTTGACGACGAACGTCGTTCCAAACCAGTCTTGAAAGGATATAGACCATGAAGAGCTCTTCTCGTGTTTTGCTTCTCGCATCCGCCCTCATCGTCTCATTGGGAGCGGTATCTGCCCCCGTTGCGTTCGCGCAAGACAAGATGACTAAGGATACGATGTCCAAGGATGCCATGAAGAAGGACGACGCGATGGCACACGATGCCATGAAGAAGGACGATGCGATGGGACACGACGCCATGAAGAAGGACGATGCTATTGCACATGACGCCATGAAAAAGGATGAGATGAAGAAGTGATCCCATTCTTCTTCGTCCATCGGCGAGTGGATTAGACTTCCCGATCCTCGCTCGTCGTAGCAGGCTCGTTCACCGACGGAACGGGCCTGCTTTCTTTGCCTCGCCAATAGATCTCGGCCGAAAAGTTGTGTCACGGACGCGCCGACTGCTGCGAAAAAAGCTTGCTCGACTACAAGAAACTAGTTCGCCGCAAGATGAGCGGTGACTGGCAAAGCACCTTCATTCGCCCATTCTGTCCTCATCGCTTCATGGACGAGAGCGCCGACGATATGAGATTGGGGTTTATCGCGGACCGTCACCAAGTGAATATTCCGCCAATATTCCGGATCGACGAGCGGGCGCGCGATGATGCCGTGGTCTATTATTGAATATCTGGGCAAGAAGCCGAAGCCGAAACCGCTTGCTACCATCCCAAGTACCCAGTCGTCTCGATCGCTCTTGTAGACGGCTTCGCATCTTGCGCTGTCTGCTTCGGAAACCTTGTCGACCATGTCGCGGAAGTCGATCATCTCGCCAAATTCACAGAAAGCCCGCTGGACGTATTGTTCCCCGGCCAGATCGCGAATCCTGATGGAGCGTTGTTTCGACAATCTGTGCCCCTTGGGCAAGATGATCATCATCTGCTCCTTGAAAAGGGGCAGGTAGTTTAGCCTGGGATCCGGTTCCCGATGACCGGGCCGGCAATATATGGCAGCCTCAATCTGTAAATTAATCAGCTTTTCCTCAAGCAACTGGGGTTCTCCATCCGTGAGCTGCATCCGAACTTCCGGGTGATTCGTCCGGAACCGGCTCAGCATTTGGAGGAGCTGCTTCGGCGCGATCGTGCACATGATGGCTAGATTCAGTTCTTTCGGTACCTTCGCCGAATATTCCTTGGCGATCTGCTTTGCCGCAGATGCTGTGCGCCAAAATTCCTCGAGATAGGGGCGAACGAGCTTGCCAAAATCAGTTAGCTCGATGCTGGACCGCTTTCGGTCGAATAGGTAACCGCCGAACTCTTTCTCGAGCAGTTGTATCGCGCGCGTCAGCGACGGTTGTGAGACATTGCACCTTTTGGCTGCACGCGTGAAATTGAGGTCGTTGCATACCGCAAGGAAATAGCGAGCTTGATGAAGTTCCATGTTGTTTCCCCCTTCCTTTCGCTTGCGCTTAAAGCTCTTCCGTCTCTCACGACCTGCAAGACTTCGCGTAACCGGGGCCGCAACAATATGCGTTCGGCCCGGTAGGGTCCGGGATATCTGTTTGAGAGCAGGCCGATAGCCGTCGTTCGTCTGGGTAGAGAGCCAGACATCTGTTCAATCACGCGCGCACCTATTGCGAAATCTCGCGGCAATTGTAGAACGTGAGATCTAAAACACCAGCGTGCGCGCCGCATGGCTGATCCGATCCTGGCGTTCCGGCCTCACCGCCTCGTGAGTGCGCCTCAGGAAAATATGACAAATCCATCCGAATGAGATTGGAGAGCTTGCTGGAAGAACCGCGTGACAAATCTCTCGCAGGCAGAAGAGCGGCAGGAGCCTTCCGTGAACCATTCGATTTACAGCGCGGACCGTATGACCCACCTGAAGATTGTCGTGGCTGCCCTAATCGCGGGGATCGCTGCGGCAGGTGTTGGAAGTTCAGTACGTCTGGGTTCTGGCGATGGAGACGCGCGGACGGCACGCGTGATAAAGGCGGGCGAAATCGTGACGATCACGAGTTCGAGCGCAAACCTCGTCCGCCAATCGTCTAAGCGAGTTCTTGCGGCTCCCGGAACTGAACTCGCGGCCTCAAACAATGTGCGGGACTAGGTCGAGAGCGTCGGACATCTATTTAATGTCAAGTCGGAGTGATCTTGTAACAAGAAGTTTGGCCGGCACGAACAATATCATAAGCGCAAGCAAGCGCCTTACATCAAGGAGCGGATCCATGTCGCGCAAATCGGCAGTTATAATTGCTATCGTCTCTTCATTAATGGCAGTGGCCTCACCCGCGGTCGCCGGACAGACTATTTCCGACAGAAGCTATTGGCCGGGCGAGATTGCCGCGAACGGATCGCAGCTGAAGGCCACGCCGGCCGGGCGGTTGTCTTCATTCGCCTTCGACATTCCTGGGCCGCGGGCGGTGGAAGTCATACAAAGCAGCGACGCTAACGGACGATACCAGGGTGGACCTCACCCCAGGTGAAATTGTCAATTAACTAAGCGCCTGAATGCACTAACAGGCGCCTGAATGTTAATCAGGAGCGAACCATGACCGCCAGGCCGCTTCGAATATCCGGTAGGTCGATCGCCCTTGTCTCCGCTCTGGCAAGCGTAATGTCGCTGGCGATCGACGCCCACGCAGCGCTGAGTGTGCGGGCCCGGGATGCCGCTAAGGCAATTGCAACCGATCAGCCCGGCGAGGCGGCGAAAAGAGCCTCGCGGATCGCATTGGTGATCGGCAACAGTCATTATCCCGATGCCGACGCGCCGCTGACCCAGCCGATCAATGATGCCCGGGCGCTCACGGCCGCGCTGCGGCGCAACGGCTTCGACGTCGATGTCGTGGAAGACGCCGGCAAGGACGACTTAAGCCGCGCGGTCGGCCGTCTGAAATTGAAGATCAAGCCCGATTCCGTGGTCATGCTGTTTTTCGGCGGCTACGGCATTCAGGTCGGCCGCGAGAGCTACATGATCCCGGTCGATGCTGCGATCTGGAAGGAATCCGACGTGCGCCGCGACGGGCTCAGCATTGAAGCGGTGCTGGACGTGATGAAGGAGCAGGGCGCCCGCGCCAAGCTGGTCGTCATCGACGCATCGCGGCGCAATCCGTACGAACGCCGGTTCCGCGCCTTTTCCCACGGCCTGGCGCCCATCAATGCGCCTGACAACGCGCTGATCCTGTCTTCGGCTACGCCGGGCAAGGTCGCCGACGATTCCATGGGCCAGTACAGCGTGCTAATGGCCGAGCTGCTCAATAACCTCAATGCGCAGGCGGCGGGTGCGGAGACCGTCTTCAACAAGACGCGCGTTGCGATTTCCCGCGCCTCCGATAGCGAGCAGGTTCCGTCGGTATCGTCGTCGCTGTTAGCGGACGTTCAGTTGGTGACAGGAGCCGCCGGATTGACAACTAAACCCGATGCCTGAGTACTTTCTGGTATCCCGGAACGCTGGCGAAAAGTGGCTGCGACTCGCAAAGGCCCGCGATGTCGGCGATCGCTCTGCGCGGGACGCCGCCTCGCCGAACTCCCGAAGTGCCCGCGGCGTGAAGCTCCGAGAGCCCTTCTACTCAAAAACGGAGCCATCTCGAACCGGCCAGCGCGCCAACGGCAGTGACCAATCCGATCGCGAGGGGGTACCATGTGGCTACGAACAGCGGCGAATCGTCTGTGCATTGCGAGGCATACAGCGTGGCCGCAAATCCCGCCGACAGCAATCCTGCGTAGGCGCCTGCCAGAGCCGGCCGTGTCGGCGCACCGTGACGCAGCGCGACTAGTGAGGCGATCAAAAGCGGCAGCGAGAGCAACGGAATTGCAGTCATGCACACCTTCGAATTGGACCCAATCAGCCGTGTAGTCCAAGGCAGCCGCTGCGGCATCATCATCTCGCTTACGATCCCAAACGACAGTAATCCCACAGGGATCAGGAGCAACCGCTTCCAGCCTTTGAGTGAGGCTTCCGGGCGCGACAAGTGAATACTGATCGCCGTCGCCGAAATCACCACCGTCGTCGTCACCAGAAATTTCAAATCGAAGAACGGATCGTGCAATGCGGTTGCGATATCCTTGCGGAATCCCAAGGTCGTGAAGAATATCACAAGCGAGACGGGCGCTGCGATCATCAGGGCGGTTGCGAGTACCGACCCGACCGGCCGCTCGCGATGATCGTTGTCTGTCGCCAAGCCTTGAAGGAGATGATCGGTGTCCATTCTCACTCCTTCTGCAGCCTGGCAGCGAGATTGGCCAATCCACGGTGCAGCGCTACACGCACGGCGCCCTCGCTCATCGCGAGCTTCGCAGCGGTCGCCCTGATCGAAATGCTCTCTACTGCAATCGATAGCAGCACGTCGCGCTGCCGCCTCGGCAGGCCCTGCAGATGTGCGGTCACGTCGGTGGCCGGAACAGTCTCTGCGACAGGCTCGCTGACGATGGTTTCCGTGAAATCTTCGATATTGACGAAGATACGTCGGCCGCGGCGGCGCAACGCGTCGACCAGCTTGTTACGCGCGATCGCGAACAACCATGGCGAGAACGGAGCATCTGCGTCCCAGGTATGTCGCTTCAAATGCACGGCGAGCAAAATTTCCTGTACGATATCCTCGGACTGATCGACCGGCTGTCCGGCTCGCGCCAGACGCTGGCGCGTCACGGCCCGTAGGAACGGCGTGATAGCCTTGAGCAATCGATGATAGGCACCGCTGTCTCCCGCATTGCCTCGCCGCATCAGGTCGGCCCATTCGTCTTCATGTTCGCGCACGCGTGTCCCTAGGTGGTTCGTCGACGTTTTCAATTTGTTACATCGTCATCGATCACGAGATATTGCAGGTTTTTACCTGGCCACGACATCGATGCAAGGAGGTCCCGAACCGACAGGCTTAGCAGTGGCCAGTGGCCGCCATGCAAAAAGCCCGGCCGGCAGGCCGAGCTTTTCTAATCGGGTGGTGTGTTGAGGGTTACTTAACGGTCGCCTGGGAGGGCGCTCCCGCGATCATGCTTCCAAATGGTTTAAGCGGATTCCTGAAGAGCTCGGTGTAGGTCTCGACGATTCTCTTCGACTCCGCGACGAACGTTTCGTAGGCAGTTTTTGTGTATTCAGTGCGTACTTCCATCGCTTCTTCGAGCGATTTGGCACTCGCCAGCCTTTCAAAAAATGCGGCGCCGTCTTTAAAAGATCTCTTGGCGTAGTCGGCGTGCGCTGTCGCAATCGCTTGAATGTGCTTAGCGAGGTCGCTGGCAGAAGCCACAACTACTTCGTTCTGCCGTTTGAGGTGATGTTGATATTGTTCGATGCTGTTCATGACAATCCTTTGTGGGTCAACGTGGAGATTGGGTTGGTTTGGGGTAGGGCAAGCTGTAGAAAGCCTCAAGCGGGGCGCGCGACGCGGAGATCCGGCCGGGCGGCGCTCGAATTGCGCGGGAAAGGCAGAAGAAGCCGGCGTAAGGCTTTCACGCCGGCCCTTCCATGTTCGATCAGTCTAGCTGCGGCCTGCGGGGGCGGACAATCCGTGCCCCTCATAATACCTTGGTGCAACGGACGGTGAAACCACGGAGTCGTGAGCGTTTCGGAATTGCTGAATTATCACCGCACGATTCACTTTATGTAGGTGACGTACGTGGTGATGCTCGGTTGCTCCGGCGATGTGAAGTGAAGATGCCGAAACTAGCGTCACACCGAGAATAGTTAGAATTGTCTTTCGCATCGTAATCTCCCTCTTTTAGGCACTTTCTTGTGAGGCAGAAGCGCCTCGCTTTATGCGCCTTGTGTTGGGAGGTACGATGGGCGATACGGATAATTTACGCCTCAGTGATCACGAAGCGGCGAGCAGATATTGTTCAAGGAATTCCTTCGAACGGATATTGAGCGCCGTGCTGCATTAGGGCATTTGGTTAGCAGACTTGGACGAGCCAGGAGGGTTGGCGCTGGCTTCTAATTTGGTACTGTCGAACGGTTGGATCCTCTCACGATTATTTTTTGGAACCCGTAACGTTTGGGCATTTCGCTCGAATTGCAATGTGGGGGTTCCATCTTGCTCGAGGTGCCAGCAATGCCAAGGAAGCTGATTTCCGTTCTGTCAGCCGTTGTCGTCATGTCCTCAGTCGCATTTGCGGCGCGCGCGGCAGAGACGCTGAATTACGATGCCAAGTCCTTCGCAGCAGCGCAGGCTGCCGGAAAACCTATTTTGGTTGAAATTCACGCAACGTGGTGTCCGACATGCAAGGCGCAAGCGCCGGTCCTGAGTGATCTTGAAAAGCAGGATAAATTCAAGAATTTGATGGTCTTTCGGGTGGACTTCGATTCCCAGAAAGATGCGGTCAAAGCTTTCGGAGCCCGAATGCAGAGCACGCTGATTACGTTCAAGGGCTCCCAGGAGACGGGCCGCTCAGTTTTGGAGATACGAACCCCAGTTCGATTGCGGCCTTGCTCGACAAGACGACTTGATGCGTGGATGTCGATTGTTGGCTTGGGCCTCGCGTTTCTAGCGGGCGTACTTTCAATCCTGTCGCCGTGCGTGCTGCCGTTGCTGCCGATTGTTCTGGGCGCGGCTGGTTCGGAGCACAGGTGGGGACCCGTCGCCCTTGCGGGCGGGGTCTCCCTGTCCTTTATCGCCACAGGATTGTTCGTTGCCACGATCGGCTTTGCGCTCGGGTATGATGCTGGCTGGTTTCGAGACATTGCCGCTGTCGGGATGATCTTGATTGGTGCAGTCCTGCTTGTGCCCCCACTTCAGTTGCGCGTCGCGGTTGTTGGTGGACCTATCAGTGACTGGGTCGACCAGAGTTTTGGCGGCTTTTCGAGGTCAGGGCTGGGTGGTCAGTTCGGCGTAGGTCTCCTTCTTGGGGCGGCATGGAGCCCCTGCGTGGGACCAACACTTGGTGCAGCATCCGTTTTTGCGGCACAAGGAAAGAATCTTGGCGCTGTGGCTTTTACGATGCTGACTTTTGGTCTTGGCGCCGGGTTACCCCTCGTGCTGCTTGGGACGATGTCTCGTGAGCTCCTGTTGCGCTGGCGTGGCGGCATGTCGGCTACCGGCAAAGCAATGAAACAAGCCCTCGGACTGTTCCTGATCGCAATAGGGCTGTTGATCGTAACGGGTCTCGACAGATCATTGGAGGCCGGGCTCGTTGAAATGTCTCCGCAGTGGTTGACGAACATTACGACTCGTTTTTGAGGGTGGCAGGGTAATACCCCGCTGATGGGCACATGTTTTTCATATCCAGCGGCACGGGAGAACAATCGCAAGATGACAAAGATCCTGATCGTAGCGGCGATTGCGCTCGCGATACATCCCGTTGCCGTGTCCGAACGATGGACTTGTCACCAAACCAAGCAAGCACTCGGTTGAGGAAACAACCGATAATCTTGAGGCAGCGATCAATGCGCATGCCGCGGCGGGCTGGGTCGTTTTCGGCCGGATCGATCACGCCGCCGCTGCCAAAAAGGCCGGACTGGACATGCGGCCGAGAACGGTCATCATTTTCGGCAACCCCAAAGCGGGCACGCTCCCGATGACAAAGAGCGCAACACTGGCAATCGATTTGCCGATGAAGGCGCTCGTCTGGCAGGACGATCAGGACCGGGTCTGGCTCACGTATAATACTAGCGAATACAACGCAAAATATGTGTTGCCGAGACATGGTCTTTATGCCTCCGACGACGCATCGAAAGGTCTCGAAAACTTCCTGACCGACCTAGCTGAACGAAGTACTCAATGATGTTCGGCCTCACACCTTAATTGACAAGGCTGGCAAGTACCGATCTCGAGAGCCCAATCGACGGGGCATCTTATCGCGACTTGGAATCTACTGATTTGAGGTTGTAGTCGTGGATTGACGCTCGATCAATCGCATTCAAGAGGACATTTGTAGTCAGCAGCTCGGGAAGAGCTTCGCCCTGTGGCAGTTCAGGTCCGTATACCACGTCGAGAGGGATACCATATCGCGCGAAGCGATGCAGATAGTTTGCGATGTAGGGATCAGGCCGGCTCCAGTCGGCGCGCATTCTTATGACGTGGGCTTGCTTAAGCCGCGAACGAACCTCCGCGTTCTCCAGCACCCTCAAGTCGTTGACCTTGCAGGTCAGGCACCACGTGGCAGTGACATCCACCAATACGGTGTTGCCGTCGGCGATAAGCCCAGGTAGTGCATCCAGATTGAACACCTGCCACTCGTGTCCCGCGGCCGCTTGCGAAACTGGGCCAACCGCGGACAAACTGATAACAAGGGGTACAACGGCTAGGGCGGCAGTGATCCATCCGGAACTGCGTGACGCATGAGCGGCAATCTGGCCTTTGACCGGAGCATTGACCAGGGCTCGATAACCGAGCAAGCACGCCAGCAAAGCGGTCGTGATTCCTGCCGTCCAGGCACCCGCTATGCTCCAAAGCACGGAGATCAACCAGACCGCCGTCCCCAGCAGCAAAATACCGAGAAATTTCCGCACAACAAGCATCCACGGGCCGGTACGCGGAAGCCACCGAACGCACCCAGGAAACAACGCGGCCATCCAATAGGGCAGGGCCATTCCGACGCCGAGACACTGGAAGGTTGCAAAGATTTCGGAGGGCCCGCGCGCCAATGCGAAGCCCACGGCCGTACCGACGAATGGCGCGGAGCAAGGCGTGGCCAGTAAAGTTGCGAACATGCCCGTGAGGAAGGCCTCGAGCATGGGCCCGCCGGACCGCTTGGATGCAAAGGTCGCAATCGAACTTGGCAAGCCGATTGGAAGCCATTCAAAGAAGCTCGCCGCGAACAAGACCGTCAGCACCGCCATTCCCGCCAGGAACCAGGGCTGCTGAAACTGTATGCCCCAGCCAAGTGTTGCGCCGGACCATTTTAGTCCGACCAAGGAAGCGGCCAGCAGCAGGAAGCTAGTCGTGATGCCCAAAGCCGTTGCTGCAGATCCGAGACGAACGTCGCGCAAGCCGCCGCCCGCCTGTCGGGTAAAGGCAAAAAGCTTGATCGAAAGCACCGGAAGCACGCAAGGCATGAGATTGAGGATGAGGCCTCCCAGCAAGGCCGAAAGCAGGGCGACGAAAAAACCCGAGCTATGCTCAGGGATTGCTTCGCCGGCGGGCACCTTGAATTCGGCGGCGCGATTTTCGTCGATTAGCGTCAATGTCAAAGGACGGTCAGGCGGTGGCAACGCGGCAAGTCGAACAGTTAGACGGGCAGTCTTGCCGGCGTCCTGCAACTCGACCTTCGGCGCCGGCGGAATTCCATTCCCGGCGCCTTCGACAAACAGGTCGGGCCGGATAAAAGCCCCGGACTTGCTCTGAAGGTCGACCACCAGGGTTGGTTCTGATGCGGTGACCGCGAATCGAGTGCGGATGACGTCGATACCCGCAGCTTCCGCCGACGCCGGCACATTTTTTCGTGCCGAGTCGATCAACACGGACTCGGCAGAAGGCCCCCCGGCTCCAGTTGGCAACGGCAGAGCTAGTTCAGCCTGAAGGGGCACGCAGATTTCCGAGCACGCGGCGTACTCGATCGACGCTTTGACCCGGACCGAGGTGTGAGCTTGCTTTAGATGTAATTTGACCGGAAGAACCACGTCGTTCTCGTAGACGCTGTTCTGCAATTCCTCGATGACGAGACGATGTGGAGCAGGCCAGGAAATTTCAGCGCCTGAGATATTTTCTGAAGCGGACCAGTCAACCGTTGGTGGGATGCCCGCGTCTCCCGGGGTTCGCCAATAACCATGCCACCCTTTGGCAAACCGGAATTCCAAGCCAGCTTCGAGGGTTGAATCGGCAGAGATATGATCCGTCGCTGTGATCAGGCGCACCGCCGCCCGGCTGTCCCCCACCCAATCGGTGGCGGCCGCGCGGGCGCTGCCGGTGCACATGATGAGGCCGACCGACAGCGCGGCGAGAGCAGGGAAGCGAGTGAGAGCCATGATGCGTCCAGGACAGTGTCGATGTTAGAAGATGCTATTGAATGAACGGCCGGCAGCCTTCAGCAAACGCGCACGAACTTCACGTCTGCGATAGAGCTAGCCGGCTCGTACACCAACGTGGAAAACGTCAGGCGATCAGGTCGAGCCATCCGATAATCGGGAAGCTCCAATGATCTGGCCATCGGGCGCTTCGAGTACAACGGCGACGTCCTGGCCTTCGGGAAATCGCTCGTTGATTTGGAGCGGTGCTCCCGACCATTGTCCGACCGAGCGGAATGATCTGACGATGTTCGCCTCTTCCAACGTCCGACCGCCGTTCTCTCCGCGGCCGATCGCTGTCGTATGGTCATGGTCAAAGCCGATGAGAAGGATCTTGCCGGTGCCGCTGCCGGAGCCGACCTGGATGGAAACCTGCCCCCCGTCGCTCTTCGTGACGCTCACGGACGCGGCGGTGCGACTTTCGCGTTTCGCCTTTTCGATCGCTGATCCGACATCGTGGCGATGCGAGCCGACCAGTCCCGCGGCGCCATCGACGACGATCTCCGGCGTATAAGATCCATCGCCAAAGCGGTGGCCATATTGGTCCTGGCGATCCGTGGCGGCTTGCAACGAATACGGATCCTTCCACCCCAGACGGTCCCAATAGGTGACGTGGAATGCGAGCGGCAAGACGTCTCGTCGATCCCTGGATAGTTCGTTCAGGTAAGCGTTTGCCGGCGGGCACGACGAGCATCCTTGCGAAGTATACAGCTCGACGACGATAGGACGTTCTGCGGCAACGGCGGCGGCAGGATACAGACCCGCGATAAGTCCAAGTGTTGTGATCAGGCGCGATAGCATGACAATCCTCCTGTGTTGGGTTCATCCGTATTCGCAATCGCGGGCCGCTTTGTTACGCTTCGATTGCCATCGGGAGTGTCTCTTGAGCAGGAGCATCAGGTTTGGCTAAGCGCAGATTTGGGTCGGATTGCCTGAATTCACTTGTCTGGAGGGCTGTCGGATGCGTTCTGCAGGTGCGCAACCAAACAGCAAGGCGGGCTTGACACGAAATCTTGAAAATGCCGTGCCACTAGGTTTCGCAAACGACGCCAAGGTTCCGCCGCACAAGATGACCCTCGCACCCCTGAGCCGCGCAGAACATACCTACGAACTTTGCTACCGACATCGCTCCCGCCAGCGCGACGTCGTTGGCGGCGTCCAGCCTCAACGCGGCCTCCTGCGCCTTCCGTCGCAGGAGGCCCTCATCGAGGGTCAGGAGTTTGCCGTCGTGGAAGACGATGCGGCCGCCGATCATCACAGTGTGAACCGACGAGCCGGTCTCTGCGAATACCATCTGAATCAACGGAGCGCGTAGCGGGACGAAGTGGGGGCTATCCAGCCGCAAGAACACGATGTCCGCTTCATATCCAACCGCCAATTGGCCGATCTTCTCAAATCCGAGAATTTTTGCCGAGCCCTCCGTGGCGAGGTGCAGCGCGTCGTGGGCTGACAACCATTTCTCTGTCGCAAAGCCGTCAATGCGGGAAAGATATGACGCGAGCCGCGTCGCCTCGAACATGTTCTGCCCGTCTGACGTGCTGCTGGCATCCGTTCCAACGCCCACAACGATGCCGTTTTCGATCATTTTCCGAACCGGCGCCACCCCTGACCCCAGCCGCAGATTGCTGCAGGGATTATGGGCAACGCAAACGCCCCGTTGCGCCAATCGCGCGATATCGTCGTCGTCGAGCCAGATCGCGTGGGCCGCGCTGAGGCGCTCCGAGAGGAAATCAAGGTCTTCCAAATGTTCGACTAGGCTCTTGCCGTATCGAGCCAGTCCCAGAGATGCTTGCGCGCGCGACTCGGCCAGATGAGTCTGCAGCGGCACGTCGTATTCGCTTGCCAGACGCGCGCATTCAGTCAGAAATTCGTCCGAGCAGTGCAGCGGAATAGAAGGGCCGAGAGCCGGCCTGATCCAACGCCGGTCGAAATCCCAATTCGCCAAAATCCGGGCGCAAGCATCGGTCGTCGCCTTCCCTGGCGCAGAACGGAGACTCGCATATCTGGAGCGGATGTCGTCGGGCAGCGCTTCCAGAAGCCCGGGCAGCGCTTCGTAGATTGTCTTGTCGGTGATCATCGGTGCTACAACGGCTCGCATGCCCGCGTCGCGGTAGGCACGCCCCATGGCGGAAATTCCCTCGGCCGAGGGGAGCGGAAATTCCGCGGAGAGATCGTAGCAGGCGGTGCAGCCCTTGCGGATCATCTCCGCGGCGGAAAGGGCGGTGCTAAGGTACTTGTCCTTCACACCGCGCGACTCAGAGCCGGATGCGCCGCCGGTGAGAAACATTTCAAGCGAGACCTTGTCGTCAACGGCACCCCGGTTGAGCGCGCCATGCGAATGCGTATGGGAACTGATTAGGCCTGGTATCAGTAACCGATCGGCGGCCGACACCACTTCCGTAGCTTCGGAAACGCTAAAGCCGGGCGCCTCGATCGCGGCAATCTTTCCATCTTCGATCAGTAAATCCTGCGGAGAGCATTTGCCGCCGGGCACCAGAACGAGCCCCCCACGAACGACGATTGCGCGCTTGTCCACGTGTGTCCTTGACGGTTTGAAGTACGATGCGACCGATTTTATCCAGCGCTTCTTCGGACTTGCAAGCAGCGATTCTGTTCAGGGTTTCGATGAATCTCTGACCGGCGAATATTACGAAGCGCCTCGAATAGGTCTACCGGGCATCATAGCCTAAGGCTATTGGATCATTCAGTCGCTCAGCGCCGAAAACGACGTCCCTCGACGTTCTCGATGTCGATCTAAATGCGATCGCGTTCACCGCGGCCCTCAGGGGAAGCGGTGAGCGGCTCTGAGAACGGCGGTCAAATGAATTATTCTAAATCTATCGATCTAGAATTTATGGGTAAGATCACGATGTCGTTAGATCATCCGGCGGTAACGTATTCGTAGATGAGGCGAATTGAGGGGGTACAGAAATAGCCAGGGCAGCCACGGCAGTTGACGTTAGGACGCGGGAGCCAGGCTGGCTCCAGCTCGACTGCGGCATTCGGTACGAGCTCGGACTACCAGCGGACGGGAGATTGTGAGCATGAACAAGGATCTTCATCCGGATCGTCCGGCGGAATGTAAAAACTTACCCGGCCAGGTCGTGCTGGTATTTCAGGGGGGTGGCGCCCTTGGATCTTACCAGGCGGGCGTTTATCAGGCTTTGCATGAAGCGGACATCGAGCCTGACTGGATTATCGGGACTTCGATCGGCGCCATCAATGCGAGTTTGATCGCGGGCAATCGGCGCGACGATAGAATTCCGAAGCTCAAAGAATTCTGGGAGCGGATTGAGTTACACCTCGGATGGAATTTTAGCGGCGTCTCTACCGGCTTTTCCGGCGCTCTTTCGAATTGGTCGACCTTGGTCGGCGGTGTTCCCGGATTCTTCAAACCAAACCTTCTGGCGCATTGGGGAATGGATCTTCCCATGGGCTCGGACCAGGCCGGATACTATTCGACCGTGCCTCTTCAGAAGACGCTCTTAGAACTCGTCGATTTCGGGCGGATCAATCGTGAGGGACCGAGGTTTGCAGTTGGCGCCGCTCATGTCCGCACCAGCGAGATGCGCTATTTCGACAGCCGGACGTCTGAGATTTCGGTAAGGCATGTTCTTGCTTCGGGCGCTCTGCCGCCGGCGTTTCCTGCAATCCGTGTCGATGGCGAGCTCTTCTGGGACGGAGGCGTTCTATCGAACACTCCGACCGAGATCGTGTTTGACGACAACCCGCGCAGGGACGCGTTGATCTTTGCGGCGCATATGTGGAATCCGGTCGGTCCCGAGCCGGGATCGATCTGGGAGGTCCTTCATCGGCACAAGGACATTCAATATTCGAGTCGGATTTCGAGCCATGTG
>WNFM01104421.1_pt1 | contig 15928 bp, 11 predicted proteins | sample 5400271 | NCBI WGS metagenome assembly WNFM01 (sample SAMN13153352, study PRJNA577476) | soil metagenome | isolation source: 60 cm saprolite on Douglas fir-dominated hillslope | place: USA:California | collected 2013-09-17
CGCCGGTGTGTCGATCGTCCCGTTCGGCGGACGGTCGTTCACCGTGACGACGCGCGTGTCCGGGGTCGGGTCCGCCATCCCGAGGCTGTCGGTCACCGTCAAGCGCACCGTGTAGATTCCCGGACTGTTGAACTGGACCGCGCCCGGATCTTCCACCGTCCGGCCGGCCGCGCCGCCGCCGAAGGTCCAGAGGAAGCTGAGGGAGGTATCGCCGTCCGCGTCGCTCCCGCTTCCGGTGAACGGGACGCTTTCCCCCGCGGTGATCGTCACGTTCCCCGCCGGCGTGTCGATGATTCCGTTCGGCGGACGGTCGTTCACCGTGATCACGCGTGTGTCCGGCGTCGGGTCCGCCAGGCCGGCGCTGTCGGTCACCGTCAACCGCACCGTGTAGGTGCCCGGCGTGTTGAACGGCACCGCCCCCGGATCCTCCACCGTCTGGTCCGTCGCACCCCCCCCGAAATCCCAGGCGAACGACAAGGGCAGATAATGATTCGGGTCGGCGCCATGGGCGCCGAACGACACGCTCTGGCCCGCGGTGATCGTGAGGTTGCCCGCCGGCGTGTCGATCGTCCCGTCGGGTGGCGCGGGCGGAATAGTGAAGCTGTCGACGACGCTTCCCTCCGTGCAGCTCACATCATTCTCTCCTCCGCCCGCCGGCCCGCAGATGAACGAGCCCTCGATCCCGGAAGGTGTGAAGTGCAGCCGAAGGGGGCCCCAGCGCATCGCCCGGAAGGCCGAAAACGCCGGCGGCGGGCAGGGACAGGTGCCGTCGCACGGTTGCGCCCAGAGACAGGCGCCGTCCTGCTCCAGATCGAACCCTCCCGTTCCGATCGTGACGTGCACGACGCCGAACTGGGGCGAGGTGCGCTCGTAGTCATGGCTGTGGCCGTTCAAATTCAGCACGTACTTCGGATGGCCTGAGGCGAGGCCGTCCAGACGGCTCTGGTAGCGCGGGTCGCCCTGATGGTGCCCGGAGGAGTAGCCGGGGCGGTGCCCGAAGGTCACGATGTATGACAACGCCGGATTGGCCTGGGCATCATCCATGAGGGCGTTGGCATGGGCGGTCCAGTCGTCCAGGGTCGCCGTCGACCAGGGCTCCGGATAACCGATGAACCGGACCTGGCCATAATCGAACCAGTACCAGTCCTCTCCGCAGCAGCTGATGTCCGGGGAGTCGGGGGAGATCTGCGGATTCGGCAGCGCGAAGCGCCCCTTGTAGTTCCGCAAATCATCGCATGCCTGCGTCGGGCAGGACTCCCCGCAGGTCAGGCCGCACTCGTTGAGCGGATTCGTCCATTCATGATTGCCCCAGGCCGGCATGTAGGCCGCGTCGAGCGACCAGGCCATCACATCGTTGAAATGCTGATCGACATGCGACTGTCCGTGAGGGTTGGCGTAGGAGAGGTCGCCGACCACCAGAACGAAATCGGGACGGCCTGCGGCGATAAGACTCTGGACGACGGCCATGCTCGCCTCGTCCGTCGTGTCGGACACGTCCCCTTCCACGTTGATGGTGAAGTCGGCGGGGCCGGGGGCCGGCGGGGTGCGGAAGAGGTGGTCGCCACCGGTGCCGACGGCGTAATGGTAAACGGTTCCCGGCTGCAGACCGTCGATGCGCGCCTCCCAGAATGGCCCCGGGGAGGAGAATGGCAGCGGCACCGGGGCGGCGCCGGTCACGCTCGCACCGTAGCTCTCGTCGAGCCCGTAGCTGATCGAATCATCCAAGCCGCGCCAGTCGAAGGTCACCGAATCGGGACCGGCGAAGGTCCAATGAATCTCATCGACCGGCCCGGAGACCGGGTTGACGACCACGAGACGCGTATCGGGCGTCGGATCGGAAACCCCCTGCTCGTCGGTGACTGTGAAAGTGATGGAGTAGTTCCCCGGAGTCTCGAACACCACCGGGCCGGGGTCCTCGACGGTCTGTGCCGGTGCGCCGTCACCGAAATTCCATGCGAAGCTCAGCGTCGACCCGGTGTCGGGGTCGCTCCCGGTGCCCGTGAACGAGACGCTCTCTCCGGCGGTGATGGCGACATTCCCCAGCGGCTCGTCGATCACCCCGTTCGGCGGGCGATTCTGCGGGATGACGGTGATGACGCGCGTGTCGGGAGTCGGGTCGGCCAGATTGAGGCTGTCGGTGACGGTGAAGGTGACCGTGTAGATCCCTTCATGGGCGAAGGTGACCGGCCCCGGATCCTCCACGGTCCTATTCGGCGACGCGCCGCCGAAAACCCACGCGAAGGCCAGCGTGGTGTCACCGTCCGGGTCGCTCCCGGTTCCGGCGAACGAGACGGTCTGCCCCTCCCTGATCGTCACGTTCTCCACCGGCGCGTCGATCGTGCCGTTCGGCGGCCGATCGTTCACCGTGATGAGACGGGCGTCGGGTGTCGGGTCCGCAATCCCCAGGCTGTCGGTCACCGTCAGGCGCACCGTATAGATTCCCGGATTGTTGAACGTGACCGCGCCGGGGTCCTCGACGGTCAGGTTCGCCGCCCCGCCCCCGAAGTCCCAGAGGAAAGTCAGGCTCGTGTCGCCGTCCGGGTCGCTCCCGGTCCCGGAGAACGAAACGCTCTCCCCTGCCGTGATCGTCACATTCCCCGCAGGCGTGTCGACGTTTCCGTTTGGCGGCCGATCGCTGACCGTGATGACGCGCACGTCGGGAGTCGGGTCCGCCAGCCCCAGGCTGTCGGTCACCGTCAAGCGGACCGTGTACGTTCCCGGATTGTTGAACTGGACCGCGCCCGGATCCTCCACGGTCAGGTTCGCCGCGCCGCCTCCGAGGTCCCATAGAAAGCTGATGGACCCATCGCCGTCCGGGTCGCTCGCGCTGCCGGCGAAGGAGACGCTCTGTCCGGCCGTGATCGTCACATTTCCCGCCGGGGCGTCGATGGTCCCGTTCGGCGGCCGACTGTTCACGGTGACGACGCGGGTGTCGGGCGTCGGGTCGGCCAGAGCGAAGCTATCGGTCACCGTCAGGCGCACCAGGAAGGTCCCGGGGCTGTTGAAAATAACCGCGCCCGGATCTTCCACCGTCCGGTTCGCCGCGCCGCCGCCGAAGTTCCAGTAGAACGACAACGGCAGATCCCCCTCCGGGTCGCTGCCGGTGCCAGCGAACGAGACGCTCCCGCCCGCCGTAATCGTCACGTTCCCCGCCGGAGCGTCGATCGTCCCGTCGGGCGCCTGGTTCGGGGGTCGTACGGTCACCTGCCTGACGGCGGGCGTCGAATCGGCCAGACCGAGACCGTCGGTGACGGTGAAGGTGATGGTGAAGACTCCCGGCGTGCTGAAGAGAACCAGCCCCGGGTCCTCGACCGTCTGGTTGGGCGCCCCGCCGCCGAAATCCCAGAGGAAGGCGAGTGGAAGGTTCCCATCGGGATCGGAGCCGGTGCCGGCGATATCAAGGCTCTGGCCGGCGAAGATCGTCACGTTCCCTGAGGGCGAGTTGATCGTGGCGTTGGGCGCGACGTTCGGGGGAAGAAACTCCAGTGCGCCCCGATCGGCGTAAGGATAGGACCCCAGCCCGCTGTTGGGGGTCGACAGGTCGTCGACCCGGGCCGCGCCGAGCGCGTCCGTGGCAGGCCAGTCGACCACCGACGAGTCGGCCGAATCGATCGCCGGCGACCCGGAGCTGAGGCGGAAGTCCCCCTGGGCCGGAGCGACGAACCTTGGATCGGCCTGGATCGAGCGGGCATCCTGGCCGGTGGCCTGCGTGAACGCCGAGATGGTTGTGTAGCGGACCGTGGAGTATTTGATCGGAAACTGGCTCGTCGAGTTCCAGAAGATGTTGCTGTTGGAGACCAGGCCCGACGTCGAGTCGTCGTTGACCCAGAGGTCGTATTCGCCGGTGGTCAGCCCGTTTTCCGCGGCGATGCAATCCAGAACGCGGGTACCGGTGGACGCCCCTTCGATCGAGAAACCATCCTTGAAGTTGTGCCAGGCGACATCCCCGACATGGATCGTTCGGAGCGAGGTCAAATGATCGAATCCGTGGTCGCCGTTGTTCCAGGAGCGGTTCTGCAGCGACACGTTGTCATTCGAGATATTGGTGATGTGCTGGCCGGAATCCTGGTTGTCATGCCAGCGATTGCGCTGGATCAGGTTGCCGCCGCTGGCGTCCAAATGAAGACCATTGGCCGCCCGGGCCGCGGGTCGGGCGTTCTGATACGACTCGTTGTCCTGAACCGTGCTGCCGGTGGTCCCGTTCGTGAAGTAGATCCCATGATCATTATTGTAGGAAATCGTGTTCGAAGCGAGGAGATTGCTGCTGCAGGACGATAGATGGATTCCGTACTTGTTGGCGTAGCTGACCTGGTTGTTTCTCAGGATGATGTTGTCGGAGGAGCTGGCATAAATCGCGCGGTCTTCGCTGCGCGTGACCGTGAAACCATCGATGGTGATGTAGGAGCGGTTCGAAATGCGGAATCCGTAGGTGCGCTTGCCGACCAGAGTCTGGTGCAACCCTGGATTGTCCCCCCCGACGTTGACGTACAACCCCTTTCCATTAATGTACTCGAACGTGCCCGCCGGGAGCGAGCCAATAGAGGCCGTGCTGGCGGTGAGCCTCGCGCCATCCGCGAACACCTGGCCCGGACTCGTGGTGACGGTGTTCGCGAAATAAACGGGGCCGATGGAATGCACCCACCTGGAGACGACGCCGAAATCGTCCGCCCCGTCGACGACCACGCCGGGCGCGGTCGCCTGAAAGACGAACGGGCTCCCCGACTTGCCCGACGATGGCACTGTCACCTGTTCCCGGTAAATGCCGGGTCGCACAAGAATCGTGGACCCGATCCCTCCCTTGGCACTGGCCGCCGCGGAAATGGTGCAGTAGGGTGCGGCAGAGCTTCCGGGGCCGAAATCGGTACAAGCGGCGCTTGTGCGATCGACGTAATACGTTCCGGCCGCTCCGGCGACGGAGGCCGACCCCATGACCGCAGCCACGCAAAGCAGGGCCGTGGTGGCGGCCCGCACCGATCTGTTGAACATCAAACCTGGACCCCGCGATCAGATCAATGGAGGGACGGGGCCCGATGGCGGCCCCGGCAATCCCACTCGGTCGCCTGACCAGGCCCGAAAAACGCCTACGGCACCTGCGTTTCTGCCGGACATTGGTTTGTGGGCGACAAGGCAGGTAATATACCACGGTCCTGGCGGTTGTAAAGCAATCATTGCGCCGGAGTGATCCTAAACCGGCCGGGACCCCTTAGAACGTCATATGTCGCACAGCTTTGTAACGTCGCGCGTCGGGCGGAACGAGAGGCGTCGGAGGAACGTAATCGTCACGTGCGTAAGCGACCTGTCGGCATTAGGTTATCCGACGGACGGAGACGCGCCTCGAAACACCTGGATGGCCTCTCGCTTGCTTATCGAGGCCTGTGTCAGTTCTGCGCCTGTGGTCGCGGGGCCGCCGATTGTGAAACGGCCCGGCCGACCGGCCGGCGCAAGGGAGGGGCTGATGAAGCGGTATGCGTGTCGCCTGGCCCGGATCATCGGGTTGCAGAGTCTGTTGATCGCCTCGATGGCCGCCGGCTCCATTTTCGCGGCGGATGAAATCCACTGGACCTTCACCGGGCAGACCTCCGTCACCGTGGATTGGCGCGGAAGCAGCTCGGAGAACACGATTCGGTACGGAGCCGCGGCGGGGACCTACACCACCACCGTCACGGCGGTCGCCCCCACGGCGCCGAATATCCCGTTTTCATCCGCAGGCCCGTTCTGGGAAGCGAAGATCACCGGTCTCGTCGAGAACACCACCTACCACTATTCGATCGCCGGCGGACCGGACCACACGTTCCACACTCCCCTGCCGCGCGGGAGCACGGCGGGCTTCACCGTCTACGTCGAAGGAGACATCGGCGATGCGAGCTCATACGCCAGGATGCCTCAGGTGCAGAGCCTGATCACCGGCCCTGACTTCGTGTTTCCGGTCGGCGACCTCGACTACGCCAACGCCCACGGACTGCAGCATGTCGACGCGTTCTTCAATGACATCATGGTCTGGTCGCAGGACACGGGGATGATGCCGGCATGGGGAAACCACGAATGGGACTCCCCGACCAACGCCTGCGGCGGGATCTGCGGCTCGTCCTGCTCGACGCAGGTGTGCGACGATCTGCGCAATTACAAGGGACGCTTCGATCTGCCGAACCCCAGGACCTCGCCGGGCTCACCCTCGGTCAGCTGCTGCGGCGAGGACTGGTACTGGTTCGACTACGGCAATATCCGTTTCATCGCCTACCCCGAGCCTTTCTCCGGAGCCTTCGCGGACTGGAACACCCAGGCGAAAACGCTCATGGACGCCGCGCAGGCCGATCCCGCGATCACGTTCATCGTGACCTTCGGTCATCGTCCCGCCTATTCGTCGGGCCATCATTCCGGGGACACCGCCCTGAAGGGATATATCGACGGTCTCGGCGCCACGCACAGCAAGTATGTCCTCAATCTCAACGGCCACAGCCATAACTACGAGCGGACCTTTCCTCAGAGCGGCGTCACCCATCTCACGGTCGGCACCGGCGGCGGCAACATGGAGCAGGATGGGACCTGCCTCTGGGCGACCTGCACGCAGCCCACCTGGTCCGCCTTCCGCGCCTTCACCCTGGGCGTCATGAAGCTGCGCTTCTCAGGGACCTCCATCCAGGGCTCGTTTCTCTGCGGTCCCTCGGGCGGCGGCACGAACGAGATCAACGGCGTCCGTACGACCTGCACGCAGGGCAGCGTGGTCGACAGCTTCACCATCGGGACGACGGCCCCGCCCGACACCACGCCGCCCACGGTCTCGGTCACCGCTCCGGCCGCGGGCACGACGGTCTCGGGAACGACGGTCTCGCTCACGGCGACCGCCTCGGACAACGTCGGCGTCGCCGGGGTGCAGTTCAAGCTGGACGGAGTCAACCTGGGCGCCGAGGATACCTCGTCCCCATATACGGTCTCGTGGAACACGACGACCGCCGCCAACGGCGCCCATTCGATCACCGCCATGGCCCGCGATGCCGCCGGCAACAGCACCCTCTCCGCCGCGATCTCGGTCATCGTCAACAACAGCACCGCCACCCTGATCACCAACGCCAGCCTGGTCTTCAGCGTCCCGGCCGTGGGCCGGCCGGGCTACCTGGCGCCGTTCGCCGATCCGACCTTCGGGACGACGATCACGCGGATCGCGGACGACCCGGCCAAACCTCTGACCTGGACCGGCCCGCCGTCCGGAAGCGGCACCTGGGGAAGCGACGCACGTCACCATTACTCGAAGGATCAGCCCTGGAGCAGCGACGGAGCGCTTCTCGTGCTCCAGAACAGCGGATCGCCCTCGCAGGTGATCCTGGACGGCAACACCTATCTGCCCAGGTATGGCAAGTGCGGCAATTACAGCGTGGGGGATGATCGTTGGCATCCCGCGACGACGCACCCCCACGAGCGGATCAACGCCAATGGCACGCGTCTCGAGTGGTTCGACGTGACCACCTGCACCCAGACACGGGTCTGGACGCTTCCTTTCGCCGTCGATTTCATGGGCTCCGGCGAGGGGAACCCATCACGGGACGGTCGTTTCGTCGCGCTTGCCGATGCGACCCGGGTGTTCGTGGTCGACATGGATCCGCAGTCACCGCTGCAGCCGTATCCGAATGTCCGGATCGGGCCGGCCCTGGATGTCTCCGCCTGCGGATTGTCCACCGGCTGCACTCTCGACTGGGTCTCGATCTCGGCCAGCGGGACGTATCTCGTCGTGGATTACCTCGGCCAGCATCCGCGCGTGTTCGATATCAACCCGACGACCCTGGCGCTGACACCTCGCGTCATGCCCTCGGGCTCCCCGCGCTGCTCGGGCGGCGCCGCCAGCCAGGGGTACATCTACGACCTGGGTCATGCCGACCTGACGCTGAATCCGTTCGACAACAATGAAGATGTGCTCGTAGGTCAGGAGCACTGCGGAAACTCGGGGAGCACCCTGAACGGCACGTTGATCGGCGGCGTGGTCCTGGTCCGGCTGCGCGACGGCGTGATCACATCGCTCACCGACCCGACGAACGAAGCCTACCCGCACCACATCTCGGCCAGGAACATCAACCGGCCCGGGTGGGTGTTCGTCGGTTATCAGCCGGCAAGCGGCAAACGGTTCAACGACGAGATCGTCGCCCTCAAAATGGACGGCACCGGCGCGGTCGAGCGCCTGGCCCACAAGCACAGCGTCTTCAGCGGTTGCTACCGCTGCGAGTCCCACTCGGTGCCGTCGCTCGACGGCCGGCGGGTGGTTTTCGCGAGCAACTGGGCCGCGAGCTGCGGCAGCCTTTGCGGCTCGACCTCTGAGATCGAGGACTACGTCGTCGATACCCGTTCGATTTTCGTCCCTGACACGACACCGCCTGCGGCGCCCACAGGGGTTCGGATCGTCCCCTGAACGGTCGTCCGTCCCGCTCCACGGGTATTATTTCGGCGGCCAAGCGCTAAGAATCCCTTTACACCAAGTAGTTTCCGGCGTATATTGCCGCCTCGAAGCGGAAGAATCTAAGTCGAGCGCGAAGCGACGATCTCCGGCGTGACCCAAATTTCCGCATAAGGATCAGACCGGTTTCGGACGTCGACGGGACCATACGTTGATGTGCCGTGGCGTTGTGCTTCGTCTCTCGCGCCCAGGAGACTGAACGTGACAGGTGTTGGAAGCAACATTGCTCTGAAGCGCATCGCCGTGGTGAGTGTCGGCCTGCTGCTGCCTCTGATGACCGCGGCGCAGGAGCCGTTGCCGGCACCGCCGAGCACGGCGCTCCCCCAGCCTTCAACCGAGATCGACCGGCCGATCCCGGTCTACCCGGCACCGCTCGCCCCCGGCCTGAGGTCACGCTCTCCCCCGGGGACGTCCTGGATATCAAGTTCTTCTACGTTCCCGAGCTGAACGAGAGCGAAGCGATCAGGCCGGACGGCAAGATCGCCCTGCAGCTCGTGGGCGAGGTGGATGCCCAGGGGAAAACCCCCGAGGATCTGCGCAAGCTCCTGTACAGTCTCTATACGCCGCACCTCAAGAAGCCGGACGTCACGGTCATCGTCCGCTCCTTCCAGGGCCAGCGCGTCTACGTCGGCGGCGAGGTCAATAGCCCCGGGATGCTTCCGATGCCGGGGCCGATCACGGCGCTCGAAGCGATCATGCAGGCCGGCGGCTTCAACATGCGTTCCGCCGAGCCCGGGAACGTGGTGATCATCAGGCACCGGAGCGGGATGCGGTACGGCGCTTCCCTCGACCTGAAGCGGGCGATGAAAGGCGAACCGGCCGATCCCTTCTACCTCGAGCCGCTCGACATCGTGTTTGTCCCGCGAACCCGGATCGCGCGGGTGAATCAGTGGATCGATCAGCACATCAATCAAATCATCCCGATTCTGGGCCTCCAGTACAGTCAACCACTGGGCAGCGGCACCATCCTGCTCGACACCACCCGCGGACGGAGATACCCATGAGCGACGCGATGGAGCCGCTCACGATCGACGTGCCCGCCATTCGAAGGCTGCAGGACAGCTCTCTGCGGGATCTGTTCGGGGTTCTTTTCCGCCACAAACGCCGTTCCGGGCTCTTTCTCGCCGTCATTCTCGCCCTGACCGCGCTCGTGACGGCGCTGATGCCGCGGGCGTATGAATCCGACGCCAAACTCCTGATGCGCGTGGGCCGCGAGAGCGTCGCGGTCGATCCCACCGCCTCGTCGTCCGGTCAGGTTCTGTCCGTACGGCAGTCGCGCGACAGCGAGGTCAATTCCGAGCTGGAGATCCTGACCAGCCAGGACGTCATCGGCGCGGTCGTCGACGCCTTCGGACCCGAGAAGTTCGCGCCGCCCGGACTGCTCGAGCGCCTGGGAATCCTCGGGAGCGGAGACATCCGCCAGCGCGCCATCTTGAATCTCTCGACCAACCTCTCCATCGAGGCGCTCAAGGACAGCAACATCATTTCGCTGTCGTACAGCGCCGGCCGGCCCGATCTGGCGCGGGACGTCCTCAAGAAGATCATCGAGGTCTACCGCACCCAGCATATCGCGGCTCACCGGACGGTCGGCGCCTACCAGTTTTTCGCGCAGGAGACCGCGCGGCTGGGGAGCGAGCTCGCCGGCGCCGAGGACAAGCTGCGCGACGCGAAAAACCGCGCCCACGTCGGTTCGATCGACGAACAGCGACGCATCCTGATGGGGCGGATTGGCGCGATGCAGCAGGATCAGGAGCAGACGCGGTCGGCCCTGTCCTCGTCGAAGGCCAGGGTGGCCTCGATGCAGGCGATGCTGAAGACCCTCCCTGAGACGATCACGACCGAGCAGACCTCCGGCATGCCGAATGCCGCCGCCGACGGCATGCGTCAGAAGATTTACGAGCTGCAGCTCAAGGAGCAGGACCTGCTGTCGAGATACCGGGAAAGCAGCGAGCCGGTCCAGGAGGTGCGGCGCCAGATCGCCGAGGCGCAGTCGCTTCTGGCGAGGCAGGACCAGAACCGCACCCAGGTCACGGAGGGTCTCAGCGCCTCGCATCAGCGCGTGAACGGCGACCTGCTGGCTGAGACCGCCGCCCTGTCCGGCCTCAGGGCGAAGTCCGAGGCGCTCGAGTCGGAGCTGCGGAAAGCGCGCATGGAGCTGTCGGCGCTGAACGACAGCGAGGTCAAGATCGCGCAGATCGACCGGCAGGTCCAGGCTCAGAAGCAGACGCTCCAGAAATATTCCGCCAATCTCGAGCAGACCCGGATTGATCAGGCGCTCGAGACCGAGAAGATCTCGAACATCAGTGTCGTGGAGCAGGCGACGCTCCCTTCCCTGCCCGTCAGCCCGCGTGTCCTGCTGAATCTCGTTCTCGGCACATTCGTGGGCCTTCTGGGAGGGGTCGCGGTCGCCTTCGGCTTCGATTTCGTCGATCACTCCATCAGGAAGCCGAGCGACGTCGAGGAAAGGCTGCAGCTTCCCACGCTGGCCGCCATCCCCTACCAGGATCCGAGACGGACGCTCTCCCGGAGCCCCGTGATGGCGATGCGGGGCGTCTCGATCGATCCCTCGTTCGGCGCGCTGCGCGATCGCCTGACTTTCAGCGCCAACGGTCACATGCGGACCCCCTGTGTCGTCGCGGTCACCTCCTGCCGTTTCGATGAGGACAAGAGCCGGGTCGCGGCATCGCTGGCGGCCGTCCTGAAGCAGACCTCCCAGGGTCGCGTCCTGCTGCTGGATGCGCGCGGTCTTCAGCAGCGCGAACAGCCGGGCCGGGTGGCTCTCCCGGGGTTCGAGGTGGGAACAGATGGGAGCCTCCCCGGCGGAGCGGGGCGCTCCTGCGAGTCCACCTCGGCGTCGGAGCTCCTCGCCTCCCTGAAACAGGACTACAGCTACATCGTGCTCGATGCCCCTCCCGTGCTCGGGACCACGGCCGGCGCGCGCATCTGCGGCCAGGCCGATGCCGTCATCCTGGTCCTCGAAGCCGAGGCCACACGCTGGGAGGTGGCGCGCGAAGCGAAGGATCTCCTGCAGCAGGCGCGCGCGCGGTTGCTTGGAGTGGTGCTGAACAACAGGCGGTATCACATCCCCCACTGGCTGTACGAAAGGCTCTAGTGGCGGGTCCCGCTCCGGTCCCCATGAAGCCGATACGCATTTTCTGTGTTGCCGGTGACGACGCCCGGCTGCGTCTGCCCCTGATCCTCGATCTGAGGCGGAGAGGCTTCGACGTCACCGCCGTCGGCAGCGACGACCCCCGGCCGTTCGTCGAATCGAACGTTCCCTACCACCGATACTCCTTGACGCGAGATCTGCGCCCGATGTCCGACGCCCGCTCGTTTTCGCATCTCCTGCGGCTGTTCAAGGAGCAGCGCCCAGACGTGGTGCATGCATTCGCCACGAAACCGGCTCTCCTCGCGCCGATCGCCGCCCGCCGCGCGGGGGTCCCGTGCGTGGTTCGGACCATCGCCGGCATGGGCTCGGTCTTCTCGTCCCAATCCCTTCCGTATCTCGCACTCCGCCCGCTCTATCGGCTCCTGCAGCGACGCGCGTCGGAGGCAAGCACGGTGACGGTGTTCCAGAACGAGGAAGACTTGGAATATTTCAGACGAAACGACCTGGTGCCGCGCGGCCGGGAGCGCCTGGTGCGCAGCTCCGGAATCGACCCCGCCACGCTCGCGGCGGCGGTGCCCGGCAGGGACGACCTGACGCGACTGCGCGAAAGCCTAGGACTCAATGGACACCTCGTGGTCACCATGGTCTCGCGCCTGCTCAAGCATAAGGGAGTGCGTGAATTCATCTCCGCGGCCAGGCAGGTTCGATCGGTCATGCCGGGAACGGCATTTTTGCTGGTCGGACCCGCCCATCCGGAAGGATTTAAAGGTGTGAGCGTGGCCGAAGTGGAGGCCAGCTCGGCCGATGTCACCTACCTCGGTCCGCGGGGTGATGTGCCGGCGCTCCTGGCGATGTCCGATCTGGTGGTCCTCCCCAGCTACTACCGGGAGGGCGTGCCGCGGGTCCTTCTCGAGGCGGGTGCGCTCGGTCTTCCATTGATCACCACCGACATGCCGGGGTGCCGTGAAGTGGTGCGCGACGCCTGGAACGGCCTGCTGGTGCCGCCCAGAGACGCCTCGGCCCTCGCGGCCGCCATCCGACGACTGTTGTCCAATCGTGACGAGAGACTGTCCATGGGACGGCGGAATCGAGAGCACGTCCCCGAGCAGTTTTCCCTGGAACGCGTGGCCGGCGCCCACGCCGAAATCTACCGTACCGCCCTGGGTCGGGTTTGATCGTCACATGACCTTTGCCATTGTTGCGCCGGTGGCGACATTCCGCCTTCAAAATTGTCCTCTATCAGTGTGGCTTTTCCTTGACAGGCGCGTGACTTCACTGTATAAACGGGCATCTGATTGAGGCAATCAATCGCCCCGTCCACCGGGGGGCGAGCTTCCCTCAGTGCCGGTAGAAACCGCGATAGTGCGGACCGCATCATCGTTCCCCGCGGAACGAGTGAGAGTGATTCTGTTCATGAATGACCGCCAGACGCTCGTCCAGACCGATTCCACAGCAAACCGACAGCCAGGGCGCCCGGAGCCGAGACTCGATCATGCCGGCGAGGTCGTCGAATCGATTCCGGTGCTGAGGGAGTGGAGCTCCGAAACATCCGCTCCCGCCAGGGACTTCAGTCTGACGCCGTTCCCGGTCGGGATCGCCTATTGCCGCGGCCCGCTCAAGCGCGCCTTCGACCTGACGCTGAGTCTGGCGGCCTTGATCCTTTTACTTCCGCCGCTGCTGGCTGTGGCGCTCCTGGTTGCGCTCACTTCCTCGGGCCCGGTGTTCTATTGGCAGGCACGGTTCGGACTGGATGGGCGCACCTTCCGCCTCTGGAAGTTCCGCACCATGCGGCCTGGCGCGGATCAAGGTCCGCTGCCTTGGGCCGCGTACTGCGGGCGACCAAGATCGATGAGCTGCCCCAGCTGATGAATGTCGTTCGCGGCGAGATGTCGATCGTCGGCCCCCGTCCGCAGACCGCTCCGTACGTCGAGGCCTGCAAGGAGGAGTACGGCCGCATCCTGCGGGTCCGTCCGGGCCTGACCGACCCGGCCACCATCGAGTTCCGTCATGAGGAATCGATCCTGGAGGCGATCCCGGAGGATCGACGCGATGCCTATTACAAGACCCGCATCCTGCGCCGGAAGATCAGCCTCAACATGGAATATATCCAGAACGCCAGCCTGGTCTACGACCTCCGGCTGGTCGGGAGGACCGTCATGGTTCTCGCGCAGCGCAAACGCGGGCTCCCGGCGATGACGAACGCCCCCGCGTCCAGACCCGAGGTCTGATCCTCCCCCGGCGGCCTCGTCCGGGCCGCACTCCCCAATCCCCTCCCAGGAGTCGACGCGCGCGATGCGACGCCCTCCAGATCCGTCCCCCACTTGACGGGGACCGAAGGATGGTGCTATGAACGCTGCACGTGGGCCGGTGCATGGAGGGAAACGTCATGATCCTTGAGAGACGTGCGGGGTTGATTCTGGGGGTGGCGGGGCTCGTCGCCGCGGCTTCCGTCGCGGCGCTCTTCGCCGCCGAGGACGACATGGTGGTGATCACCAGGCCGGGGGTGGTGTTCCACAAGACCGGCAGCTCCGATCTTCATGGCCGCGGCATCGAGCGGACCCTGAGCCGGGCCCAGGCGACCGGATACGTTCCCTGCCCCATCTGCTTCAGCAAGACAGTGAGCGCGACGCCCGACCGCGGCGTCTTCTCGGCCACGCTCCTCAGCCGGGTGACGGCTGCCGGTGTCGTCGGGCTTCCGCCGGGTATCGGGCGGATGGTGACGCCCATCGTCCAGCCGGAGGGAACGAAGGGCGGGGCGGCCTCCGGGGGCGCGCGCGGACATGAAGGCATCCGCGATCCGTTCGAGGCACCGCGAACCACGACGAATCCGGCGAAGGAACAGGGCGCGTACGGCTCACGGCAGTAAGGCGCCCGAGCACCGGAAGAGCCCGCGGAACCCGCCCGGCGGAAGTCCTCTTAGTTTTGCGGTCGGCGTGTGTAACGGGCGACGATCATGGCATCGTAGGCGCTCAGCAACCAGAGGAGCGCTGTGCCGTTGAGGATTCCCATTCCGATCCAGGTTGCCTTCTTCAGCAGCAGCTCCTGGGTGTCGAGCCCCGCGAGGATGCGGTAGAAGGGCGAGAGCAGATAGAGACCGAGCAAGTAGGCCTGAATCAGGAAGGAAAAGAGGAAGAACAGCCCCTTCCAGAGCTGGCCGTTGAGCAGTTGTCCCCATCCCGGAATGAGCGAGGACGCAATTCCCGCCACCAGCGGCCGGTGCAGTCCGGCGAAGCGTCCCTGCTGCGCCTCGGCCGCGCGGTACGCTTGGGCCACGTTGTAGATCATGAAGAATATCAGGCAGAAATCGATCGACGATGCGTAGAGCATCAACTCCCACTCGGAGATGAAGAAGGTGTGGGAGAAGGTTCGAATCTGGTTCCAGGTCTTGATCATCAGGTAGTGGAACGCCACCACCTGGACCTCGCACAGCATGAAAAGGATCGCCAGCTTCCGGTCGCCGTTGTACAGCTGGCCGAGCCCCCAGACGAACAACGAGAGCGTGCCCGCAGCAGCCGGCGAGGGTGACCCGCTGCGCATCCGTCCGTGGGGCGGCGTTCGATCGACCTGGGTCTCATCTCCGCGCCCGGCCTTCTCCGAACCCTTCGCGCCCTTCGCCAGACCGAGGCCGCCCCGGCCTTGCGAGGCGCCTTTGCCCTTCCCCTTGTCGGCGGGCTTGAGTATGTCGTCTTCAGTGATGACAAAGACTTCGTCCTGGTTGATCATCGCCCCCCCCTCCGGCGTCCGTCTCGCTCGCCACCGCCGGGGAATGAAACCGCGGCCGGTCCGGCCGGCGCTACCAGCGCGCGCGATCTGCCACCCGCCCGCGGGCGTGTCGCTAAACCCATTGACCGGCAGGGTTTTCAGTGGATCGAGACGATATAGCCCAGGGTGGTCCGCGAGCAGATGGCGTAGCGGATCACGGAATCGTCACGGGGCTTGCAGAATCGTGGCGGGACTGGCCGACGAGCGAGCCGAGCGCCCGCAAGTCCTTCACCAGCTGCCGGAACTGCTCGGGCAGGAGCGCCTGGGGGCCGTCGGAGAGAGCCTTGGCGGGATCATGGTGCACCTCGATCATCACGCCATCGGCGCCGACCGCGACCGCGGCGCGCGCCAGGGGCGCGACCTTGTCCCGCTGCCCGGTCCCATGGCTCGGGTCGACCAGGATCGGCAGGTGGCTCAAGTGCTTGACGGCGGGAACGATCGCCAGGTCGAGCGTGTTGCGGGAATGATCCGCGAACGTCCGCACCCCCCGCTCGCAGAGAAAGGCACGGTAGTTCCCCTCGGACATGATGTACTCGGCCGCCATCAGGAACTCGTCCAGCGTCGCCGACATCCCGCGCTTCAGGAACACCGGCAGGCGTGATTTCCCGGCTCTCTTC
>WNFM01016176.1_pt1 | contig 15927 bp, 15 predicted proteins | sample 5400271 | NCBI WGS metagenome assembly WNFM01 (sample SAMN13153352, study PRJNA577476) | soil metagenome | isolation source: 60 cm saprolite on Douglas fir-dominated hillslope | place: USA:California | collected 2013-09-17
CGCGCCCACAATCGTCAATACCAGATTCAGCACATTGAACTCATAGGGTTGATCCCAGATGCCCAGAAGTTTGGTGATGTTCAAAATAACCCATAACACGACGCCGCCGATGATGAAGGTCAGGTAAGGCCATGAGCCAACCATACGCGCGGCACGCGTCGCCACTTTTTCAAAGAGGCTAAGCTGCTCTTCTAACACATCGAAGGCTTTGCGATCTTTATTCGTCGCCAGCAATAACGTGTTGTCACGCAAGCGCCTGGATAGAACATTGATAACGTGTATCGCCGCTTTGGGATTCTTATATAAGAACGCGACCATCACATCCTGCCGTAAGATCACGACTTGAGTCGTTTCAGTAGCAATGGCGTTGGCAGTACGCTCACCGCCATCGAACAGAGAAACTTCGCCGAAGAACCCGCCCGCCTTGACCGGAGACAAGAGAATGCGCGACTCATGCTCATCGAAAATAAATAATTCGACGCTCCCCGTAACCACAATGAGCAGCGCTCCGCCGGGATCGCCCTTGAGGAACAGAGTTTCCCCCGCATCATAGGTGCGCTTTTCCAGACTAGGTGATAGCGCTACCAGGTCCTCCGGGCTTAAGCCTTCCAACAAAGGCACCGTCGCAAGCATTGTGGGGCTGAGCGTGAAGTTATTGTTCACGTTGAGGTTTCCTTTGATAGTCAATGGTTGGGCCTAGTATGAAACATCGGGAATTATAGGGGCACTTGGCGCGAGATCAAAAAGTAAACGTGCCACCTGCAAAGTAGCGTTGAGTCCGGTTGGTCCTGAATTTGTTAGTGTGAGTGAGTATCAGGAACAGATCATCCAAAGGAATCAGCATGAGCAAGTCACCTATCGCACCGCCTGAATCCGATCTCCTGCCTGCGGAACAAGTTAGTGGGGCGGCGATTGGGCAGGAGAAAAACCCGATTAAGCGCCTCTTCCGTATTCTGGGGCCAGGGCTGATCACCGGCGCTTCGGATGACGATCCATCGGGCATCGGAACGTATGCCGCCACCGGGGCTGCACTCGGCCTGTCCTCGCTGTGGATGGCCCTGTTCAGCCTGCCCTTAATGGCGGCTGTGGAATTCATTTGCGCCAAGATTGGTCTGGTTAGCGGGTTAGGCTTGTCCGGCGTGTTGCGCAAATATTACTCTCGCAAGTTGCTGTATCCGATTGTGGCAGGGCTGGTGATCGCCAACGTAATCAATGCAGGCGTGGATATTGGTGCCATCGCCGCCGCGATTAATCTGTTGTTCCCTGCCATCTCGATTGCGATTCTAATTATTCCTATTGCAATATTCATTCTGGTGGTGCAAATCTGGGGTTCTTACCGCCTGATTTCTCGCATCTTCAAGTGGCTAACTTTGGCCCTGTTTGCCTATATTTTCTCGGCGTTCTTTGCTAAACCCAATTGGGGTGAAGTGTTACGCGGCACCTTTATTCCGAGCTTTAGTTTCGATTCGACGTTTCTCGCCACGTTTGTGGCTATTCTTGGCACCACGATTTCGCCCTATCTATTCTTCTGGCAGGCGGATCAAGAGGTGGAGGAAGAGATTAGCATGGGGCGCAAACAACCTGGACAGCGCACAGGCGCAACCGACCAGGAACTAAATTACGCCTCATGGGATGTGAACATCGGTATGTTGCTTTCCAACGTCGTGATGTATTTCATCATCCTGACCACGGCCGCGACCTTGCATACGGCGGGCAAAACGCATATCAATTCCGCCACCGAAGCCGCCGAAGCGTTACGCCCTCTGGCAGGTGACGCGGCTGGCCTGCTGCTGGCGGTGGGGCTTATCGGCGCGGGATTCATGGCGGTACCAATCTTGACAGGCTCGGCGGGGTATGCGGTTGCCGAAGCATTTGGTTGGAAGGCTGGTCTGGATGAAAAACCGCGCAAGGCCAAACGCTTTTATGCGGTGATCGCAGCAGCGACACTCGTGGGGATGCTGATCAACTTCCTGGGCATTAACCCCATAGATGCGCTGTTTTGGACCGCCGTAGTGAACGGAATGCTCGCGCCGCCACTGCTAATCGTGATCATGCTGATTGCCAACAATAAGAAGGTAATGGGTACGCGTGTCAACAGTCGAGGGATCAATATCCTCGGCTGGGTCACGACGGGGATCATGGCGGCGGCGGCGATTGCCCTGGTGTTAACGCTCCATAAGTGACCAGCGTAATCGCTGTGGCGTCAGGTCATTTTTCCAAACGCGCTATAATTCGGGGCAAGTAGGTTTTGTGCTGCGAATTGGAAGGGGCTTGAGAACGATGAGACGCTCACAACTTTTCTGGTTAAGTATGAGCGCCACGGTGGTCTTCATCGTGGTGGGGAGTCTTGTCGCGGTTCAGGCGCAAAACCCCAATGCGTGGACCAATGGGCGGGTCAACGTTCGTAATATGCCGCGTGCGGTGGGCACTCTTCTGGCAACCTTTGACGACAACACGCCGCTGTTCCTTGAGGGACGCAGTGAGGATATAGTTTGGATTCTTGGTCGCAGCGCCAACACCGGGCAGCGCGGCTGGATGAGCAGTTCATATCTACGGTTTGCGGTTGGCTTCCAACCGGGGACACTTCCCGTCAGCAAAGAAATTATTAACGGTTCGGCAGCCGCAGTAGTTCCCGGTTCAACGGCTATCCCATACCTATATCCCTACAGCCTATGCGCCGTCTGAAGTTCCATCGGAAATTATGGGTGCGGATCATCTGCGCGCACCGATCCTACCGATCATTGATGCACAAATGCATGCCACGCTCAAGCGGATTTATGCGCGTGGTCAGCAGCTTGGCAACGATCCTGCCGTGTTTTCGAAGGTAGGCGACTGCATGACCGATGCCTACTTTTTGAACGGTCTTGGTAACGGGAATTACATGCTTGGCCCGTACGCTAGCTTGCTAGATACTGTCAAATATTATTTGGCGCCAGTACCGGGAACTTCGAGCAATTCGTTCACTGTTGCCAGTCAGGCATCCTATTCTGGCCTGACGGCGAACACGGTACTCTCCGACGAATTTACCAGTGTCAAAGGGGCGGGGGTCTGCCAGGCAGGTGAATCCATGCTCCTCTGCGAATACCGCGTTCATAAGCCCTCTGTGTCGGTCATCATGCTAGGCTTTTCAGAAACACAGTTGATGCAGGTGCAGGATTTCACTACGTTTCTGCGGCGGATCGTCCAGGACACGGTGGATCACGGGATAATTCCTATTCTGACGACCTTTCCAGAAAATCAGTTCAGGAAACAAGCGTCCCGCCTCATGAACAAGGCGATTGTAGACATCGCTGGCCTCTACCATGTGCCGCTGATAAATCTAGATCGGGCGCTCTACGCACTGCCCAATCACGGAGTCGATAACCTCAGCCACCTCACCCTCGCGCCTTTCGGAACGTCAGTCTTTACAGGCGAAGGACTGCGCTATGGCATGAATATGCGTGCGTTGCTTACGCTTCAAACCTTGTCCAGCGTGTCGAAGGATCTCCAAAAACCCTAAACAGGTGTTTGAATATTCAATTACCCCGACCTTCAATCCCTGCCTGCGAGGAGGGACTTGGAAGATGATCTTGACAATATCTTTGCAGCACACGAATCAAAACCGCCGGGGGTTGATCTCCGGCGGTTCTCTTTTTCCAACGAAATGCGCGTTATTTCTTTTTTGCGGGCTTTTTCCCGACGACTGTTTCTTTCAGGGTGTTACCTGCCTTGAAACCAACTCTCTTGCCTGCTGGAATTTGAATCTTGGCTTTCGTCGCTGGGTTTGTACCTGTCCTGGCGGCTGTCTTCCGCACTTCAAACGTGCCGAAGCCGGTCAAGGTTACCTTATCGCCACTCTTGAGCGCTTTGGTGATAGCCTCGATAACTGCGTCTACGGCCTTGGTGCTTTGCACCTGAGAAAGCCCTGATTCCTTCGCCACTGCCGATACGAGATCTGTTTTGTGCACGGTATTTCTCCTCTTATTGTCTAATCGCGCGGCTAAATTGCCGTGAGATCGTCATTCTAGCACGATTTTTCTTCAGCACAACAGGGGCTGTGTGTTGTCAGTGTCTGTGAGACACAGTTGGAGGCAAGAGTTTTGGCATAATCATGCCGATTCTCTTGTGATGTCCTTATAAGTTTGACGACGCACACCTCTCAGTAGCGGCAGCATCGGGTAAGTTCAACCTGACTCAGCAGGTTTGATATAATTCATCTGAAGCACCGATCACAATTCTTGCCAGGAGCCGACAATGCCTACAATACTGATTCGCGATGCCCGTCCTGATGAAACTCAAGCACTGCAAGAGCTGACCATTGCTGCCTACCACGAATATGCCACTGTAATGCCAGCCATGTGGCCGATTTATCGCGAGAACATTGTCACAACTCTGGCGAACGTGGCACCCGCCCAGCAAATCGTGGCGGAATTGGACGGATTGGTGGTGGGCACGGCGCTGTTGTATCCGCCCGAAAGCACGATAGCCCGGCCTGATGGCAGCATGGCGACGCGAGCACTTCCAGAGATTCGGCTGTTAGCTGTTGCTCCGGAAACACGCGGCAAGGGCGTCGGTAAGGTGCTTATGGAAGAATGTATCCGCCGGGCACGCGAGTCGGGAGTCGAAGCGATCACCCTGCATACCACCGACATGATGGCCGTAGCCATGTCGATGTACGAACGAATGGGCTTCAAGCGTGCATCTGAACTTGATTTTCATCCAAACGAAAATGTCACCGTCAAAGGCTATCGCTTCGATCTTAACACCAACAAACTGTCACCGATCAATTAGCAGGGTTAGACTGTATATTGCCAAAGCCTCTGACGATATACACATTAATGCTGAGTGGAGTTTTAGAGGCTGGTACCGATATAAAAAATTTAACCCTTTAGGCTTGAAGAGATGCCGCCACTTAAATGCTTGCGATATTCGGTTGGCGATTGCCCTACCAGTTTTCGAAAAACACGGCTGAAGTAGGCTGAATCGTTGAAGCCAACCTGCATAGCGACGCTTGTAACATCATCGCTGGACTTTAGGAGACAATCCTTAGCACGCTGAATACGCAATCGATTCAAATATTCAATGACGGATAGGTGCAGTTCTTTACTAAAAATGCGGTCCAGATGCTGCTTACTGGTACCGATTGCTGCCGCAATTTCCTGGCGCGACAATGATGCTTTACTATAGTCTCTGTGTAGGTATGCCAGCGCTTGTTTCACCAATAGGCTGGTTGGCTGGGACAAAATCCTTGAATCACTAGACGCTTGCTGGAATGCAAAACTTGTTTCATCCTCGGTCAACAAGTTTTTGCTGTGAAAAACAACGTTCCCATAATCGAGGCGGCGAACATCATTAGTTGTTAATAGTCGGCCACTCATGACAACGATAGGCACATGGCGCGTTTTTGCATTGGCTCTCATCCGTTCAATGACAGCAAATCCATCAACATCTGGCATCATCAAGTCGAGGACCACCAGGCCAGGAATCTCGTACTCCATCAGGGTCAAGGCTTCTGCCCCATTTTCCGCCGAGCGAATTGTGTGATTGGGTAAGGCTTGGATCGCCAGCTTTTGATATAAGTCACGGGCGTCGGCATCATCATCGACTATTAGCACCAAACCTTGTGCTTTACCTGGGCAAAGCGCCATCAGGGTTGCAATTAGGGTTTTATCGCTAATTGGTTTCATGAGTACGTCTATCATGCCGGATGCTGTGCCGTGTTCCTGCCCATATACAATGAGGGGCAATTGACACATTTGTGGATGTGCGCGGAGCCGCTCGAACAGCTTCCACTCGTCAGGTTCAGCATTCGTTAAATCCCAGGCTAATCCTGCCGGGCGGACCTTTTTCAGGACTGCATCTAGATCGTCACTCAAATGGAGGATGTGGATGGTTAACTGCTGTTGATGACACAAAGCGGCAATGGTGCGAGTCGGTGTTTCTAGATGCGAAATGAGCAACAGAACTGGTTCGGCGTTATTCGGTGAAAGCGTAATATCTCGACCAGATGCGTCTGGCAGCGGCAGGTAAATATGAAACGTACTCCCACGGTCCGTTCGGCTTTCTAACGTTATCGAGCCGCCTTGCAGAGCAACGAGTCGTCGGGCAATTGTCAGCCCCAGCCCGACTCCCATTTGCCGTTGTTTGCGCTGTTCTAACTTCACAAATGGTTCAAAGATATGCTCTTGCATATCCGTAGGAATACCCATACCAGTGTCTTTAACCCAAAGGTGGATATACGGTGGCATCACCGCTGCGCCCAGCTCGATCTGCCCTTCGTTCGTGAATTTACTGGCATTGTGAAGCAGGTTGAGCAGGCAGGGCCAACTTCCACGTGACATTAGATTTATCAACCACTGATGCCAGGGTGTTAAAGACCTCCTCAAGGAACGATTTTGTAGAGATCGTTTCCTTGAAAAGCTCTAAGGCACCGATTTCTGCCTGCGACAGGCTCAACAGGTCATTGATCAGATGAAGTAGGTGTTGCCCACTCTTGGAGATATAGCCCAAATCTCGTTGAAGAGCGGGTGGTAATTCAAGGTCATACGGATTAGGGGTTGAGACTGCTGTCTGTGCATATCCAATGATGACATTTAAGGGAGTGCGCAATTCGTGACTGACATTTGCCAGCAGGCGCGTCTTTAGTTGGTCAGCTCTTTCGGCGCGTGCTTTTGCGTCTAATGCTTCGGCATAAAGCTCGGCATTGTTCATAACGATACCGAGTTGATTGGCTAGTGATTGCAGCCCGATTAGCTCATGCCGTAGATGCAGCGTAGGCTGATGGCTGTGCAGATCAAGAATTCCAACCACCCTATCGCCTAATTGAATTGGCAAGGTTACGCGGGAGTGTGTCTTTGGGAACTGAAGATTGGGAGAGAACCGCTGACTTGTACGCGCATCAGGAATAAAAACTGGTGCATTCGTGCGGATAACTTCAGCCATTACGGCGTCATGGTCTGGAGATAAATTGCTTGCTCTGTGATCGGCATCTTCGGGCAAGACCAGTGTGAAACATTGTTCGGGTTCTGACCAGAAAAAGACCTGTACATCGTTGTAATCGTAGTTGGAACGGATGAGATTGGAAATCTCAACTAACAATGCGTGCCGATCAAGCAGGGTGCCAACGTGACGGCTTATCTCAGCGCTTGTCTCAAGTTGTACCAGGCGATTTTGCTCCTGCCTGCGATTGACTCCGACCATTCGGGAAGGAATATCGGCGATAGCAATAAGCTTTTGTAGCGCCACTGTGTTTACATTATCGATGGTTATCAGGTGCGGTTCATAGCTAAAGTGTGAAGGAAAGTCTTCGCCTTTGGCGGCTTGATACGCTAGCTCGATAGCTTTGCGTCCAAACTCCGATGCCGGAGTTTCTACCGTTAAGGTCATTTTTTCCTCAGCGATAGCAGCAAGCGCTAGTGGATCGCCATTAATGCCAGCAATGAGGATATGGTCGTTAATAAGATGCAGTTCATCAGCTACATCACGAGCAGCTAAAGCAACCGTATCTGATAGACCAAAGATGGCATGAATTGGCATAGTAACGGTTTGCATGGCCTCGGCAATTTGCTCTTTAGCCCTGTTGTAGCTCCACGCCGTTGGGATGTGATCGCAGGATATATGCGGATATTCACGCAATGCGTCCCAGAAGCCTGCCAAACGCGTGCTACCATCGTCAGCATTTGGCTCCACCAGACCACCAGCACAGAGAATGTGACCTTTGCCCTCAAGTTTCTTAGCCAGATAGATGCCAACTAATCGGGCGGTTTCATACAGTCCACGCGGTGATGCAAAGAGATGACGCTGAAAATCAGTCTCAGCCAAATAAATGACTGGCAACTTGCGATTAAGTATTGCAGGTAATTGAAACGGGAGGATGTCCTTACAAATTAGCGCATTTACATCGTGCGCAAGGAGTTCTTCAACCAGACCATCCTGCTCATCCAGGAGATTAGTCGTCAGCGGATCACTCACCTCAATGGGCACTAGCTCAATGTTATCGAGGTGCTCAACCGTGTGGTAAATGGCTTCTTCAACCTGAATCCAGAACGAGTCATTAGGTTCGATCTGAATACCGATGCGCAATAAGGGCATGTGCCGTGAACCTCGGTCCAAAGCTAATAAATTTACTTAAGCAGCGTGAATCAATAATATGAATTCTGTGTGAAAGATAGTTAAACCTTTGTCCATTTCTTGATTATATGCCAATTCGACTGGCAAACGGTTAGTCCACCCAGTTAAGAAAACTGTTTGAGTCCGTAGATTCTGTGGCTCTACTGTTTCTGGCAGCACATTACCATTGACAGAAACATGTGTTGATTGTCCAAGAGAATGTGTCATTTATCCAAGACGAATATGCAAATCGCCCATACATTAGGGTATGCGGACAAAAGACGGTTCAACTTTTCACCTTCCAGCAATTCTATTGATTGATGACGACGGCCCAACCTTAGAGCTTTACGCAGGTGTACTTAGTAACGATTATGAGGTATTTACGTGCTCACATCAACAAGATGCAGTGGGCATCTTATCCTCTCAGGCTTTGCAACTTGTTGTTTTGGAGCCTGCGGTGGCGGGATACCAGGGTTGGGGGTTCCTGGAAGAAATCACCAAGACCTACAAAGTACCTGTGGTTGTATGTAGCGCATTGGATGAGCGCAGGTCGGGTATCGAAGCAGGAGCCATCGCCTATTTAGTAAAACCAGTGCTGCCGTCAACACTCCTTGAAGTGTTAAGGAGCCTTCTAAGTTAATTGATTTAGCTAAGGATATTGACAAATGGAAGCTACCAAAGCTGCATCATCCCTATCTACTCCCGCAGGTCATAGGAAACAATGGATTCGCAATGAAACGCTGGTGGCGTGGCTGTTCATCCTGCCTAGCCTGATCGGAATCACTGTTTTTGTAATGATCCCTGCGGTTCGCGGCCTGCTCCTCAGCTTTACAAATTCCGATTTGCTCACCAGGGCCGACTACATTGGGATGGAGAACTACCAGAAGCTCGTTAACGACCCGCAGTTTTGGTCATCCATTAGCATCACCCTCCGCTATGTATTAATCAACATTCCCATCCAAACAGTGCTTGCTTTAGCATTGGCAGTATTGTTGACGCGCTTGACTCAATCAAACCTGATACGGGGCATCGTCCTGCTGCCGTATCTGCTGCCTATAGCGATGGTCACACTGGTTTGGTTGACACTTCTCGACTATGACTTTGGCCCTATCAACAGCCTATTACCATTTCTAGGCATCAATAAAATCGGTTTCCTGAACCAAAGCAACATTATCGCTTCAATAGCCTGGATCAACATTTGGCGGCATACCGGGTTCGTAACGATCTTGTTTTTTGCCGGGTTGCAGGCAATTCCTAAGGAATTGTATGAGGCAGCCAAAATTGATGGCGCTAATGAATGGAAAGCATTCCTGGGCATAACACTGCCTTTGCTTCGACCCGTAACCGTATTTGTTATTTGTCCTGGTTACATCCATCGTTGGCTCATTTCAAGTATGGGACAGCGTGGCTGTGGCGACAATTCCCTCTGGAGGTCCAGGCGGAGCCAGCCGAGTGATCTTCTGGTATATCACCAACCTTGCCTTTAACCAATTCAACATTGGCTATGCGGCAGCCGTCGCCGTCGGCCTCTTTGTCATTATTCTTGCTATTGCGCTAGGGCAACTGTGGTATTTCCGGGCAGGCCAATCGGATTTAGGGTGAAAGAAGCGTTTACATGGATATGTTAGATATGTTGGAAACAAGATTAAGAAAGCAAGAAAAGCAAGCGGTAGCAGTGCGACCACATCAATTCTCGTGGGGCAAAGTGGTTGCGTGGGGATTTCTGGCACTGTGGATTTTTGTAACGCTCTTTCCCGTGTACTGGATTGGTCGAATGGCATTTTCGACTCAAAAATCGCTGCTGGCAAATCCAACCACGCTGGGACCCGCCGACTTTACCCTGGATGCCTTTGCGCGCGTGCTTGGTCTGCTACCCCTTCAGACTGTTATTGATCAAGGCGGATACCCGAAAGTGATGCACTTCGGGTTGTATCTGAGTACCACGTTATTGGTGGCTGTCCTTATTACCGTAGGCTCAACTGTTTTCAATGCAATGGCTGCGTATGCCTTTGCCCGCTTGCGGTTCCCGCTTCGTGACAAGGTTTTCTACCTGTACCTGATTGTCCAAATCATGCCATCGGTTCTTGGGCTAATCCCGAACTTCATCTTCGTTCAGAGCTTAGGGTGGATAGGCACGATTCAAGGCATTGTGGCGCCAACGTTCTTAGGGAATGCCTTTGGTGTGTTTTTTCTCAGACAGTTTTTTCTAGGCATCAACCGTGAGCTAGAGGAGGCTGCCATGTTAGATGGCGCGAGTCTGGCTGGTATTTTTCGCCGCGTCATCGTCCCCCTGAGCCTGCCAGCAATAACCACGATCGCGGTCCTTTCCTTCATGGGCACCTGGAACGAGTTGCAGTGGGCCTATTTTGCAGGGGGCAGCGGGCACGTCGAGGGAACGACTACCGTAACTGTTGCCATGCTTGCCTTCCGTTCGCAGGCCCAATCGGGTCTTCCAGATTTCACCGGGCTAATGGCTGGTACGTTGATCAGCATTATTCCCCTATTAGTTCTGTTCCTGGTGTTTGGTCGCAGGATTGTGGATTCAATCCAGTTCCAGGGCTACAGATAAGGGCTACATATAAATCTAACAATTTCTGTAAGGAGGTGATTGCCAGCACAAAAATTAGACATTTCTTGTTTCACGAGGTGCGTTTTCAAATTTGTTCACAAGGAGAAGAAAGAACATGAGATCATCGAAGTGGTTCTCAATGCTAACGACAGTTGCCAGCGTGGTGGCACTATCGGTAGGTAGCGTAGCCACCTTTGCGCAAAGCGACAAGGTAACGTTGCGCTATGCGTTATGGGACTCCAACCAACAACCTGCTTATCAGGCCTGTGCCGATGCGTTCACAAAGGCCAATCCCAACATTACCATCTCCATTGAGCAGGCTGGATGGAGCCAGTATTGGGACGGACTCACGACATCGCTCGTGTCGGGAACGGCCCCCGATGTATTCACCGACCACATTGCCCATTACCCTGAACTGTTGAACAAGGGACAATTGCTGGATATTCAGCCCTATGTCACTGCCGACAAGGTTGACACCAGCATCTATCTGGTTAATCCCGATCTGTGGGTCAAGGATGGCAAGCGCTACGGTTTACCGCAAGACTGGGACACGATTGCCCTGTTCTATAACAAGGATATGTTCCAGAAAGCCGGCATCACCGATGACGAGATTGCCAACTGGACCTGGAATCCGAAAGATGGCGGCACGTTCGGAAAGAGCATTGCCAAGCTCACGCTTGATGCCAGCGGTAAAAACGGCCTTGATGCGAAGTTCGACAAGACCAAAGTGACGCAGTGGGGCTTTATTGGTGGGCAAGGTGACGCGAGCAGCGGTGCCCAGCCCGACTGGTCAGGTTTTGCCGCCAGCCTGGGCTTCAAACTGACCGATGGACCTTGGACCACCGCATACCATTACGATGATCCTAAGGTAATTGACACCGTGCAATGGTGGGCCGATCAACACCTCGTTAACGGTTATGCCCCTGGCAGTGACGAACTGAGCAGTGGAGTGGATAGCTTGTTTCTTGCGGGCAAGGGTGCCATGTTCCCGATGGGGTCCTGGGACATTGGTTCTGTGGTGAGTTCAGCGACGTTCAAGGTCGGTTTTGCCCAGCTTCCAAAAGGTTCAGCAGGGCGCCGTTCTCCCATCAACGGTCTGTCTCCGGCAATCTATGCCAAGACAGCACACCCCAAAGAAGCGTGGCAGTGGGTCAAGTTCATAACGTCACCCGACTGCGCAAATATCGTGGGTGATCACGGTGTGGTCTTCCCAGCAATCCAGTCGGGCGTGGATCGCACACTTGGCGCTGATAAGAAGAAGAGCGTCGATGCTTCAGCCTTTACCACCGAAGCTGCGGCAAAGGACGGTACTTATCTGCTCCCAATAACGGATCATATTTCCGAGATTAGCAACATACTGCAACCCGTATTGCAGGACATTTTTGATGGCAAGGTAGCTGCAAAAGATGCCCTACCCAAAATCAATACACAGATCAACGCGCTATTCGCAATGAGCGCAACGCAAGCCGCTAAATAAGTTTCTCTAGATTTCTATTGCGAGGCGAGGGTGGATGCCAGTTGTGTGCCAGTTGGCATCCACTCTCTGGATAGAACATTGAAAGTGTACCATGAAAAGAACAATGCTTCTCAGCCTTGTTGGGTGTCTACTGTTAATAATTCGCGCTGGGGCCTCACCATTAAGTTTACAGCCCGGTGGTGAACTTCAGTCTGGATCAAAAGCTGACGGTCAGTGGTTATCGCTGGATTACGCTCCAGCACCCGCAGACAATCCGCTCAAAGGATTCATGCCGTTCTATGATGCTTACGGCTCGGCAGATACGCCCATTGCCAATGACTTTCCACATAGCATGGAATATTTCTATGTGCCGCTACGGGACCTCATGAATGGGCCAAACAGCTTCACCTTTGAGATGGGAATGGAGCCGCAAATACAATCAATTGTCAGTCGAGGGCACCAAGCCGTATTGAGAGTGTATTTGGACTACCCGACAAAGACATCAGGAATCCCTCAATTCCTGTTGGATGAAAGTCTCAGGGTACATCCTTATACATACTTTGGTAATTCGTTTCAAAGCACGGATAGCGTTTCACCCGACTACGATGATCCCAAACTCGTTGAAGCGATGGAGACCTTTATCGCCGCGTTCGGGGCCAAATATGACGGTGATCCACGCATCGGCTTCGTGGAGGTTGGCCTTGTCGGGTTTTGGGGCGAGTGGCATACGTGGCCTCAGGACGGCTATACGCAGGAAACTTCGGTGTACAAAGCTCGGCCTGACCCCAAAGAAGAAAACTGGATGCCCTCGGATGCGACTCAGGGAAGACTCTTGAAAGCTTATGACGATGCTTTTAACAAAACACGCTTATTGATGCGCTATCCCATGCTGCCGCCCGCCGCTCAACAGGCCAGCCCCGGACGCCGGGTGGACTACGGCAGCCTGAATTTCAACATCGGCTATCACGATGATTCTTTTGCTTACAACACGCTCTTTGGTGAAGACTGGTACTTCATGGGGCGTTTGGAATGGACCGGTGGCCTTGATAAATGGAAGTCCGAGCCAATCGGCGGGGAACTGCGACCCGAAATCCAGTTAAGCGTTTGGGTGACTCCTCCGATACGTAATGACACAGAAGATTTCAGCGCTGCGGTAAGTGACACCCATGTATCGTGGCTGCTTGCGCATGAACTTTTCACCGTGAAAAGCGTGACCTCGGATACGCCAGTTTATAAGCAAGCGCTGGCTGGTGCCAAGCATATGGGTTATGAATTCTTTGTCAGTGCCGTAAGGCTTCCAGATATTACGTCAACCTCACCCTTAGAGGTGACTGTTCGAGTGCAAAATATCGGCGTTGCGCCATTCTACTATGATTGGCCCGTCGAGCTTGGTGTTTTGGACAGCACCGGGAATATCGTAGCCACCTATGATCCCGGTTGGAAACTTACCAATATTCTGCCAGCGGTGGCAGGCGAATCCCCATACGTGGAATGGATGTACCGCAACCCAGATCATCACCTTTTGCTAGGCGCGTATACCCTGGTGCTTCACGTCATCAATCCAATGTCAAACGGTAAAACACTCAAGTTTGCCAACGTGTCACAGGATGCTAACCACGCTGGATGGCTAACCCTAAGCACTTTTGATGTTCGGTGAAGACTCGCCACAACTTCAAGTTGATGCTGCGATTTTGGCGCATGTCATAAGTTCAACATTTCAACCCGCCGCGAAGTTCAGTGTCCTAGCGGGAGTGTATGGGTTCGGATTCTTTGCTCTCACTACTACATTGGTGATCCAAAGTGAATTGGAGATAGCGTTGCCGGATTCTAAGTGTATTGAGATTAAACTGCTGCCAGATGAGTATTGGTGGGGCGGGCTAGCGCGTGACGGCGACAAAATGCCGTTCAGTGCTCAAATGTCCTACCAACAATCTCTACATGGAGTTTTTCTTGGAAATCAAGCATGTCCATTGCTCATTTCCAGTAAAGGCCGCTACCTCTGGAGTGAAGACCCTTTCACATTCGAGTTTCGAGACGGGTGGCTATTAGTTGACAAGTATCTCAGTCCTATTGTTCTAGGGGAGGATCACGGGCATTTGCGGGGAGCATATTTGGCTGCCTGCAAACGTTTCTTCCCACCTAACGGACGTATTCCGCACGAGCTAAGTTTCCTTGCCCCGCAGTACAACACCTGGATTGATATGGGCAAGTATCCAACTCAAGACAGGGTACTCCAATATACACGGGAGATTCTCGACGCGGGAATGCCGCCCGGTGTTTTTATGATTGATGATTTCTGGTACAAGAACAACGGCATTTGGGAATGGGACACAAAGGAATTTCCCGACCCCAAAGCGATGATCGATCAACTGCATACCTGGGGCTTTCAAGTGGTAGTGTGGGTCAGTCCCTGGGTTACGCCTGATACGCGCCGATACCAGCAGCTTGCTTCAAAACGGTTTCTCCTTCTTGCAGAGAATCAGCCATACAGTGATGAGTCTCAGTTTGAAGCAGGGTTGGAGCAAGCGCCTGCCCTTCAACGCTGGTGGAATGGAGCCAGTGCCGTCCTTGACCTTTCCAACCCGGCTGCGTTTGCGTGGTTTCAGGGCGAATTGGACCGGTTGACTGAACACTACGGCATCGACGGGTTCAAGTTCGATGGTGGTGATCCATTTCGCTATCAGCCCACCGATCTATCCTATGCGCCACGTACACCGAACGGTCACAGTGAGGATTATGGTCGAATCGGATTGAAGTACAACATCAGTGAATATCGTGCTTGTTGGAAGCTAGGAGGCCAGCACCTGATCCAACGTGTGCGTGATAAAGCTCATACCTGGGGCACAGGAGGCTTGGCCGATACTTTGCCTACGTCTCTTGCGCATGGCCTGATGGGTTACCCATATACATGCCCCGATATGGTGGGTGGTGGCGAGTTTGGCACTGTCCCTGAAGTCAAAATGATTGATCAGGAACTTTATATTCGCTGGGCGCAAAGCGCAACGTTTTTTCCGATTATTCAATACTCAATGCTTCCCACACGGGTACTAGATGAACGGCATCTGCCGTTGTGTATAGAGATGGTTGATCTGCGGAAGAAAATCGGGCCAGAGATATTGCGGTTTGCTCGACACGCCGCACTAACTGGTGAGCCTATCATGAGGCACATGGCTTATATGTTTCCTGATGCCGACATGGAAACAGTAAACGATCAATATATGCTGGGCGACAGGTATCTGGTAGCCCCCGTCCTAAACAAGGGACAAACGCAACGAATTATTCGTTTTCCCGATGGTCGCTGGCAAGGTGATGATGGCAGCCTTGTGCAAGGTCCGTGCGAGATAGAAGTTGAAGCGCCACTCTCTCGCTTGCCCTGGTATACGCTTTTAACTTCGTAGCTACCGCCGCTTAATATAAGTGTCTCTGTTAAAAAGATCTATTGCCTGCTGTTAGGGAAAATGACGTTCGGCCCGGAATATGAAATCCCCGGAAAGTTATTGATTCAACTTGGGCAATGTCGAATTTTCCAGTTGGAACCTTTCGTATCCAATACGCCTTGCGTTTGCCGTGCGATGGCTCAGAACCGTACGACACGAGCCTATGAAGAAATTACAATCTCTACGTGTGTGACCGTGGATCGAATATGTCGCGCAGCCCATCGCCAAGCAAATTGAAGCCTAACACGCCAATCATGATCGCTAGCCCCGGGAAAATGGCCAACCACGGAGCGGTTTCAAGAAAATTGCGGGCATCTTTTAACATCAAGCCCCACGAAGCCTCCGGCGGTTGAGGCCCCAGGCCCAAGAAACTCAGC
>WNFM01008181.1_pt1 | contig 15924 bp, 20 predicted proteins | sample 5400271 | NCBI WGS metagenome assembly WNFM01 (sample SAMN13153352, study PRJNA577476) | soil metagenome | isolation source: 60 cm saprolite on Douglas fir-dominated hillslope | place: USA:California | collected 2013-09-17
GCTGCGGGATCCTAGTGTTCTTTCCCTTCTGCCCCTTCTGCTCGTCGTTGTCCGCCACGTGCTTCCCCCTTCCTGCTGAGGAACATCTGCGTGAAAGGAGCGTTGACTACTCCTCTGGCCACGCCACACACAGCTTCGGTTCTTGAGGTCATGCGTGATAATCAGCATTATCGCGTATGGTCTGTTTGCTGTGTGTAGAGCGTAGTAGGTGTATATAACTTACCTACGGGTCAAACGGGCACCTGGGCTAGTAGCGCCTGGCGCGGCGTCAGGCGACTAGACAAGGGGACAGAGCGGAGGAAGCCATGGGCACCGGCAGTGGCATACCGTGGACACAGGATGCGGAACTCGAGATGCAAACCCTGGTCTTGCGCTGGGATCTGAAAACCGACAGCATAGTGTCCCTCCGCCGGGCCGCGGAGGGACGGGCGTACATGCAGGTGCAGCCCTCGGATGTGCGGGCGGCCTGGGATGCGCACCAGCCCAAGGTATTCCCGCGGCCCCTCCCACGGCCTGCTGAGGGCGCGCCGGCTCCCGCGGCAGCCGATCCCACGCCAGCAGACCCCCAGGCGCCCCGCACCATCACCATCCCCAGCGACGGCGGGCGGGGCAACATCGGTGAGACGGTGGCGCTTGACCGCGCCGGAGAGACCCGCCTGCCCGCTTCCCGTTACGCCGAGCTGAAGCTGCTAGAGTCCATCGCGTGGAGCGCGGACAGCATCGCCCGCAAACTGGGCGCCCTGGTGGACGCGCAGCGCAATCGTTAGCACACATCCAGAACAGGGGGGCGACACCCAGCCATGCCCAAGCCGCGCGTTGCCGCTCGGTGCATTACGACTTCCTCATTGACCCCAACCCGCCGCGCAGCCCCCATCTCAAGGGCAAGGTCGAGCAGGGCGGCGTGCACTACGTCAAACGCAACTACCTGGCGGGCCGCTGCGCTCCAGAGACTCCGCCACCGTCCATTGACACGCTCAATCGCGGGCTGCGGCGCTGGTGTGTCGAGGTCGCCGGCCGGCGCCGGCATGGGACGACCAAGCAGCAGCCACTCGAGCGCTTCCAGGCGGTCGAGCAAGCGGCGTTGCGTCCGTTGCCGCCGACGCCCTTTGTGCCGGCGGTCTGGAAGCGCGTCACCGTCTACCGCGACTGCGCCGTCACCTTTGAAGGCGCCGACTATTCCGCCCCCTATCGGCTGGTGGGCCAGACGCTGTGGCTGCGCGGCGGTGCACGCACGGTGGAGCTGTACAACGCGCAGCACGAGCTGGTCGCCACCCACGACCGTGCAGGTGCGCCAGGTGAGCGCATGACGCATCTGGCGCACCTGCCGCCCGAGAAAGTGGCCGGGTTGACCCTCACTCGCGAGGCCTGTCGCGCACAAGCGGCGGCGCTTGGGCCGGCCACCGCAGCGCTGGTCGAGGCGCTGCTCGCCCACCGCCCCGAGGACCGGCTGCGCTCGGCGGGGCGGCTCCTGCGGCTGGCTCGCCGCACTTCTCCTGAGCAGCTGGAGCAGGCCTGCGCCCGCGCCCAGGCGTTCGGGGCCGCTGACTATCCCAGCGTCAAGTGCATCCTCGCCGCGGACCCGCAGCGCCTCGAACCCTGCGCGGCGACGGCTCCGGCGGCCACCAGCAGTCCGCGGGCCTACACCTTCGTGCACCAGGCCAGCGAGTTCGTGGCCAGCCTGTTAGGAGGGGGAAGCAGATGAGTGTCTCGCAGCAACTGGTCCCAGCGCTCAAGCAACTACGCCTCTCCGGCATTTTGGAGACGCTTGAGGTACGCAACCAACAAGCCCTTGGTGAGCAATGGACCTACCTGGAGTTCCTGACGCGGCGGGTGCAAGACGAGGTGGAACGCCGTGCGCACAAGCAACTGGAGCTGCGCGTGCGCCGCAGTGGCATCGCCGCTGCCAAGACGCTGGAGACCTTCGACTTCTCCTTCAATCCCACCATCTCGCGCCAGCACCTCTACGACCTGGCCACCTGCGCGTTCGTGCGCGCGCGCCGCAATGTGCTCATCTGTGGGCAAACGGGCGTCGGCAAACCTCAACCAGCACACTCCCCCTCTCGGTCGCACATTGCCTTCTGAGCACACCGGTGCGCCAGCGCCGACCGTCACCGTCATGGACCCGCGCCATCCCCTATGCGGGCGGACCCTCCCGCTCGTGGGCATTACCACCAAGCAATATCTGGGACGCTGCTGCGTCGTGTGGCTGCGTCCTTCGGTGGAGCGGCACATTCCCGTCACGGCCACGGACCTGGAGTTCGACCCGAATACCCTGAGCCCTCTTCCCCTCTGCCTGGCGGCTCGGCAAGACTTGCTGCGCGTGTTCGCGCAGGTCACCCAGGTGGGCGCTGCCGGGAGAGGAGAGGGGAGTCATGAGTGGGCAACAGATGCGGCCAGCCCCAGCGGAGTCCGCAGCCAACGGGCCGCGACGGATCGGCCCACGCCCGGTATGGGAGACGCTGACCCCAGCCCAACAGCAACAGGTGCTCTGCCGGCCGGTCGTGATGTGTCAGGAGTGTCTGCTCCCGCCCCCACCGTGTCGGCAGCCGAGTCAGGCACAGTGCGACGAGGAGGCCAGCCATGACGCCGGACGCGGCTGAGCGGAGTCTCGGGGCATTCGGGATCGGCAAGCTCACTGCCATGCACCTGCAACGCCTGGCGGTGGTGTATGTCCGCCAATCCAGTCCCAAGCAGGTGCGCGACCACCAGGAGAGCCAGATCAACCAGCGGGCGCTGGTCGAGCGGGCGCTCGCGCTGGGCTGGCACCCGGCGCGTGTGAGCGTCCTAGATGGGGACCTGGGCCAGTCGGGCACCAGCACGGCCGGACGCGACGCGTTTGCCACCCTCACGGGCGAGGTGGCCCTCGGGCACGTCGGGATCGTCTTCGGCTGGCAGGTTTCGCGGCTGGCGCGCAACAACGCCGACTGGTAGCATCTGCTCGACCTGGCGGCGCTCAGGGGCACGCTCATCGCCGACATCGAGGGCGTCTACGACCCGCGGCTGTATAACGACCGGCTCCTGCTCGGGCTCAAAGGGACCATGTCGGAAGCCGAACTCTATCTGCTGCGCCAACGCCTGAATGCGGGGCGCCTGAGCAAGGTGCAGCGCGGCGCCTACGTGCAACATCTGCCGACCGGCCTGGTCCGGCTCCCGGATGGGGGTGTGGCGCTGGACCCCGACGTGCAGGTACGCCAGGTCATCTCCCGCGTCCTCACCACCTTTGCCGAGTTGGGCACCTGCCAGAAGGTGCTGCGCCACTGCAAGCGCCACGGCCTGCTGCTGCCGCGCCACCAGACCAGCGGCTTCCACAATGGGGAGCTGGTCTGGAAAGCCCCCTCGGCGTCCGCCATCTACGAGATCGTGCGCAACCCGGCCTACGCGGGCGCCTTCGCCTACGGCCGTCGGCCGACCGACCCCAGCGGCGCGTGCCGGGGCGTCATGCGACCGGCTTTGTGCGCAAGCCCTTGGGCGAGTGGGTCTGCTGTCGGCAGGGCGTCTACCCGGCGTACATCTCCTGGGAGCAGTATCTGGCCAACCAGCAGCAGTTACACGACCATGCCCAGCGCTACCCGACCCCAACGGCCGCCTGGCCACCTGTGGCCATTGCGGGCACCGGATGCGCGTGGCCTACAAGCCGCACGTCCGGTATGTGTGCGACGGCTTAGCCGGCGACTTCGCCGAGCGGATGTGCGCTTCGCTGGACGGCGTGTCAGTGGAAGCCCTCGTCGTCCAGGCGTTCTTCGCCGCCCTGCATCCGGCCCACCTCGATGCGCTCGAAGCACTGCTGGCCCAACACCGCCAGGACCAGGCGGCTGTGCAGCAGCACGCCCAGGTGCACCTCCAACGGGCGCAGTACGAGGTGCACCTGGCGCGGCGCCGCTACCACGCCGTCGATCCCGACAACCGCCTCGTCGCCGCCGAGCTGGAGCGCACCTGGGAGGAACGCTTGGTGGGGCTGCACCAGGCCGAGGAGGCGCTGGCGCGCGCCCAGCAGCTGCCGGAGCTTCCGACGCTCGCTCCGGTCATGCGCGAGCAGTTCACGCATATCGCCCAGGCGTTGCCGACGCTGTGGAAGAGCGGCCAGCTCACCAACGAACACAAGAAGGAGCTCTTGCGCAGTCTGGTCGCGCGAGTCATCCTGCGGCGCACCCAGCCGGATGAGGTCGAGGTCACGATCGTGTGGGTAAGCGGGCATTTCTCCGTGCAGCGGTTGACTCCCCCCATTCACCGCCAGCAGGATGTGAGCCACTACGCCGAGTTCGTGGCGCGGCTGCACACCCTGTACGAGCAAGGCCACACGGATGCCCAGATGGCCAGCCAATTGACCCGTGAGGGCTTCCACACGGCGCGCAACCATGCGGTCTCGGCGCGGACCGTCCTCAAGATCCGGCGCGAGCACGGCTGGGTCAGCCACTACCATCGCCACCGGCGAGCGGACAAAGTCGAGGGCAACTGGACGATTCATGGACTGGCACACCTGCTCGGGGTCGACCGTGACTGGTTCTACCGCCGCATCTATGCCGGCCGCTTACGGGCGCCGGAGGTGGTGCGCCTGCCAGGCTCTGGCAACTATGTCATCCGGGACGATCCAGCGCTCCTGCAGCGGCTCCGCGACGAGGCGACCGCCGCCCGACGTGTCGTGCACTCTCCTTCCTGAAAGGGCATTCCAATGGATGCGGCAAGAGTCACCTCGCCCAAGCGCTGGCTCACGAGGCGGCGCGGCAGGGGTTCGACATCCTCTTTGCCTCCGCCCACCAGATGCTGCAGCACCTGTTCGCGGGACGTGCAGACGGCAGCGCCGACCGCCGGCTGGCTAGCTACCTCAAGCCCCAGCTGCTGGTGCTCGACGACTTCGGCCTCAAACCGCTGCCGCCCTCGGGGCCGGTCGACCTCTACGACGTCGTGGACGGGCGCTACGAGCGCGGCAGTATCGTCGTGACGAGCAACCGTGCCCCCAGCGAGTGGCCCGAGCTCTTTAGCGATCCGCTCTTGGCCAGTGCCGCCCTCGACCGGCTCATTCACCGGGCCGCCGTCGTGCTCATCTCTGGACGCAGCTACCGTCTGGCGTCACAAGGCGCCTCAGTTGAAGGAAAGGAGGAGATCCCTACGGCGGCGACAACGTACGTGTCGCGCCAGGAACGTCACCGAGCGCCCAGCGCCTCTCCTACATGGTGCAGTTTGGCCGTCGTGACCTGGTACACTTTCGGCCATAAATTGACAACGCTGACGCGGGCCGATGTGGAGTAGCTACTGGCGACGCATGCGAGTGGTGGCATGCAGGGGCCGGTCTCCTGGAGTGACGCGAGTCAGTGGCTGCGGGAAGGACTCGACCTGCGCGGCGCGGACCTGCGCGGCGCGGACTTGCGCGGCGTCGACCTGCGCGGCGACTACCCGGCCGGCCTGCCCCTGACGCGGCTGCGCGCGGGCCTGACCACAACGGAGTGGCGGGCCGCGACCCCGGAGCAGCGGGAGGCCGCGGCCGTGCACCTGGAAGGGGCGACCCTGGTCGAGGCGCACCTGGAGCTGGCGCGGCTGCGCGATGCCCGCTGCGCGGGCGCCGACCTGCGCAGGGTGTGGCTGCAGGGGGCGCGGGCGCCAGGCATCCGCCTGCACGGCACCGACCTGCGCCGCGCTTCGCTGGAGGGGACGGACCTGTCGGAGGCGCGACTCGACGGGGGGGCCTCGCCCCCGACTACGTGGCGTCCCTGCGCCGCGTCCGGCCGGCGTTCCCTGCCAGCCTGCCGGCGGCCGACCTGCGCAGCGCGTTCTTCGACGCGCACAGCACGCTACGCCAGGCCACGTTGGGCGACGCGCGGAACGGGTGGGTCTGTGTCGCCGACGTGCGCTGGAACGGCGTCAATCTCGCCACCCAGGCCTGGGAGCAGGTCGCCCAGGTGGGAGACGAACGGGCCGCGCGCGACGGCCGGGACGCGCGCGGGGAGCGCAAGGGTCGCCGGGCGCGCCAGGACGAGTTCGGCGACGCGGACCGCGCCAACCGTCAGCTCGCCGCCGCCTGCCGCGAACAGGGCCTGCGTCCCCTGGAAGCCCGCTTCGCCTACCGGGCCGAGGTGCTGGAGCGCCGCGCCGCGCGCTATCGGGGCAGGTGGCTGCGCTGGCTGGGGGGACTCCTGCTTGACGCGACGTCGGGCTACGGCTACCGCCCGCTGCGCAGCTTCAGCACTTATCTGCTCGTGGTCGGGGCGTTCGCCGCCACCTACTACCTGCTGGGCAACCGCGTCACGCTGCCTCTGGACCCGCTCAGTGCGGTCGTGTTTAGCATCACCTTATTCCATGGGAGAGGCTTCGCACCTGGAGAGAATGTGCCGCTCAACAATCCGCTGACGGTCATCGCGGCCGTCGAAGGCATTATCGGTCTGCTTATCGAAATCACCTTTATCGCCACCTTCACCCAACGCTTCTTCGCCCGCTAACTCGCAGAGCGATGGCAACTCTGTCTGCTTGCTGACCACTCAAGGATTGACTCGGCAGGTACACTGGCGCCAGCAGAGCGGGTGGGCAGTGAGCGCGGAGGTGGTCTGTGAACCTAAGCGAGCAAGCTGGCAGCGAAAGACGACTGCCGGACGGCTTTGAAACCTGGAACGCCTACTGGGCAGCACAGAGGATGCCTTGGCGCACGGAGCCGGAGATTGCCCAGGAGCGCCAGCGCTATCTGACCGAGCGGCGGGCGGTGGAGCCCGACGTCGAGCAGGGCCGCTATCCGTTTCGCGATGCGCGCGGCGCCCTTACATTGACGCGGGCCGACGTCGAATGGCTGTTGACGATACACGAAAGCGGCGGGATGCGCGGGCCGGTTGCGTGCGACCACGACCATGACCACAAGCAGCAGCGGCAGCGATGGGGACTGGATTTGCGCGGGGCAGACCTGCAGGGAGCGGATGTGAGCGCTCTCCCGCTGGCGCGCACCCGGGCAGGGCTGACCGAAGTCGAGGCGCGTACCGCGACGGTCGAGCAGGTGCGCCTGGCCGGCGTGCACCTGGAGCAGGCCAACCTCCGTGCGACCCTCCTGTGTGGTGCTGCGCTGGCGTGGGGTCGGCTCGACGGCGCGGACCTGACCCAGGCCGACCTGACCGGCGCCAACCTGTTCGCAGCCCATCTCGAAGGCGCGAATCTCACGGCCGCGCAGCTGGCGGGCGCGAATTTGGAGAATGCCTTCTTTGACGTTTCAACGTACCTCTCGCATACCGCTGTCAGCACCCGCGCACAGGGTGCGTTCGTCGTGGCCGATGTGCGGTGGGCAGGCGTCAACCTCGCGCGGGTCGAGTGGGCGCACCTGCAGATGCTGGGCGACGAGCGCCGAGCACGCCAGCGGCAGACGCCGGATGGGCGCCACAAGACCAGACAGGCGCACCTGGCGGACTATCGCAGCGCAGCGCGGTGCGGGCCAATCTGCAACTCGCCCTCGCGTTACGCGGCCAAGGGTTGAATGAGTTGGCTGACCGCTTCACCTACCGCGCGCAAGTGCTCCAACGCGCGGTGCTGCGCCGGCAACGGCAGTATGGCCGGTGGCTCTTCTCGCTCCTGCTGGCCGTGCTCTCCGGCTACGGCTATCGCCTGGGGCGCATGCTTGCCGCATATGGGGTCGTCCTGGTGGCATTCGCCACGGCCTTCTATCTCGGCGGCGCCGTGCTCGGCCCACGCCTGGAGTGGTATCAAGCGTTGCTCGTTAGCTTCACGGCCATCCATGGCCGCGTCTTCTTTGAGCAATTCGGCTTGAGCAGTGCCCTGTCATGGGTGGCAGCGACGGAGTCGGTCGTGGGCCTGGTCATCGAGGGTGTCTTTGTCGCCATGCTGGTGCAGCGATTCTTTGGCGGGCGTTAGCAGGCGACCGCAGTTGCCGGCATCGCCACCTTCACCAACCGCTTCTTCGCCCGCTGAGGCGCTAGCACTCACAGACCTGCGCGGCGACGATGGTCGTCGAGAGCCTGCTTGCTCGGATGGAGGCTCGCACTCGGCGGCAGCCGCATGGTCTGTCCAGCCAGGTCGCCATACACCGTGTGGGCAAGGCTGGGCGCCAGCACCACTGTCATTGTGCTTGCGTCTACCCCGAGCATGCCGAGGTCAAACAGCGTGTGGATGTCGGCACGCAGCAACAGTCCGTTGGTCACGTCGTTGGTGTGCGGCCCGAGGTAGGGTGCGATGTGCGCGGCCTCCAGAGCATCCGCCGCGTCGCAGTCCGTCACGGCACAGCGTCCAGCGTACGCCTCAATGAGCCGCTGGCGAAACTCGGGCTGGCCTTGCCGGCGCACGACTGCCGCCAGCACCCGTGTGCGGGCATCGAGGTTTGTAGGGACTTCCGGTGCGCCCAGGTCTGTCAGCTCAGGGGCTGCCGCTTCGAACGGCTTGAGCCGGTCACGCACGAGTTCCTCCAGGCGGTGCGCGACTTCGGGCGGCAACACAAAGTTCGTGCCCTGCTGGCCGCGGTACAAGGGAAAGTAGCTGGCGAGGAACGCGTCGGAGCGGAAGTGCTCCTGGCGTGTGAGCGGCGGCTCGACCCGCGCCTCGTACAGCACGTCCACCCGCTGGCTCTGCGAGCCCTGAGAACTTCCGTCTGTGGATTCAGGGTCAGTGCCTGAATAGACCGGCGAGACGATACGGCCCACGGCGACGAGAGCCGCAAGTGGTCCGCCTGTGCGCAGGAAGTAGACACGCTGCCCGCCGCGCGGCGGGCGGCACGCGAGGTGCTGTGGCAGCGCGATCGCACCGAGCCGCTGCCGTCTGAAGCCATTTGCGCTTCATGGGTGCAGTGTCGCTGCCACCGCTGTCTGCTGGCGCGTCTGACCCAGCGCCCCGCGATCGCCGCCCACCTGCCCACTCCTGCCGCTGCTCCAACGGTGCCAGCTCCCCTGCCCGGCCGTCGGACGCATCGTGCGCGGCCAACGCAGCTCCGCCTGCTGCCTCCGGTTGCACAGGCTAGCTAGCCGACTCCGGCACCACATGCGCCCGTGCAAGCGACGCTGCCCCCACGTCGTTCCAGTTCCTTGTAGGGTCGCATCCCTCGCGCACTCCGCGTGAGGATGCACCGCCGTGTGCCAGCACCAGCCGTGTCGCGTGCGTGCGGACACGGCTGGTGGGCACGTTCCGCATGCAACACGGCTGCCCGTACCAGTCCTGAGGTGCTTGGTGTCGTATCGTTTCGTATCGTTTCGTCTAGCCATAACAAGGAGAAGCCACGATGTACTTTCAGGTAACCGCCAAGTGCGAAGAGGTGAATGAGTCCAGTTACACCCGCCAGCTCGCTGATGGCAGCCAGGAGCTGGTCGAGAAGGTGCAGTTCTCGCTCGTCGTGCCCGGCATGCGCGATCGGGTGCTCTGTGAGATGCCCAAGCTCGCTGCCCCCAAGCCCGACCTCCTCGACAAATGGGAGCTGGAGGAGGCCTGGATCGTCGTCAGTGCCGACGGCATACGGGCCCTCGGCTTCACCCGGACAAATGCGCGGGCGGGGGAGAAGGCCGTCGGCGCGCTGGTGGTCTTCCAGGCCAGCGAGGTGCGGGAGGCGAGTGCGGACGAGCGGCGAGCGCTGCAGCAGGCACGTAAAGCCCAGAAGGTGCGCGCCAAGCAGCAGCGGTCCCAGCGCCAAGCGGAGCGGCAAGCTGCGCGGGTGGAGGACTTGAAGCAGTCCGCCTAGTGCACAGGCGCTCCGCCGGCAGAGGGACACACAGGGAGTCGGGCCTCCAACGGGATGTCCGGCTCCTTTTTCCTTCTGCGGGACCGGCGTAGCGAAAGAAGGGATAAGACCGTGGGAGACGAGCTGGAACGTGCGGAGGTGGGCGAGCTGCCGCTCTTGGCTGGCATCGCTGCCTTCCTGCGGTGGTGCGAGGAGCTGGTGGTGCTGCTCAGCGGTCCCCTGCTCCTGGTGGGGCTGGGCATCGGGCTGGTGGCGCTCTTGTCGGATGGGGCGCTCCTGGTCACCGCGCCCTGGCTGCTGTATGCCTGGGCGCTCTCGCAGACGGTCGGTGTGGATGGGCAGCTAGTGGGGGCGTGGTACCGGGTGAGTGTGGCGGTGGCGCGCCGGCGCTGGGGCGTGGCCCTGGCCTTCGTGCTGCTCGGGCTCCTCCTCGCCTACATCGGCTATGTGGCCTCCCTGGTCTTCGCCACCCAGCAGGCCTATCACCTCCCGACAGGCCAGGCGCTCGCGCGTCTGGGGATGGACAGCACGACCTGGCTCTGGCAGCGCTCAGCAGTCTCAGTGCTGCTCGTCTGCCTCTCCGGCTATCTGCGCTACCGGGCGCCACGCCGGCGGGTGCCGTCGCTCGACGACCAGAAGCGAGCGATCCGCGAGAAGATGGAGCTCGACGCGCTCAAAGCGCAGCAGCGCCAGCAGAAGGTTGCTGGGGCGTTGGGCTTGGTGCGCGGCGCGGCGCAGGGTCTTGCCCAGGTGGGACATGAGGCGGGCGCCGAACCGTCTTCGGCGTCTGCGGCGTCTGCGGCGGCGTCAGCGCCGCAGATTGAGACATTAGCGCCCGAGACACCGCCCGAGACACCGCCCGAGACACCGCCGAGCGCAGAGAGCGAGGTGAACGCCGCGACGGCACCCCCTTTGGGACCATTGCCGATGGCGTGGCGGCGCGTGGCCGTCCATTCAGTGCCGAGCCAGAGCAACGGGCATTAGACCGCGCAGCACCCGGAGCGCCCGGAGCGCCGGTCGTGGTAGTGGAACTGTGTGAGGGCGCCGCACCAGAAACTCAGGGGCAGCGGTGGCAGGAGGGCGATTATGCCGCGCGGGATGCGGTGTTTGCCGCCTTGGGGGTGCGTCCTTTTGGGCGGCGGCAGAAGCACGAGCACGCAGCAGCATCCTCCTGTGCACCCGCTCTGGAGAAGATGCTGCGCTGAGGAGTATTCGCTCTGCCTGCTGTTCCTCCTCGAGGGAGCGGCGTCCACCAGACTGCGGCTTCCTGTCTCTGCTGCGGTGCGCTGGTGCCACTACTCTAGGCGCGCGGGTGGGCGCGAACATAGAGCCAGCGCCAGACGAGGTAGCCCATGCCACAAAAGGTGCAGAGCGCGGCCACACCATCCAAGAGGCGCACCACGTTGAGCCGCCAGAGCGTGACAGGGGTGGGTACCACGAGGATGACCGCGACGACGGGGGCGAGGTACAGTGCCGTCAACGCGGCACGCACCACCAGACGCAGTGCAGGTGGCGTGGCACGGACGTGGAAGGTGCGCTGCTTCAAGCTGGTGCCTGGCGGTATGGCACTATTCAGGGGGCGCAGCACCACGACGCGATGCACCAAATGCGGGCTGAGATACCAGACCAGAAACAGCAGGCTTACTACGAGCAGAGCGGCAAGTGAGATGAGCAGCGCCGTCATGGCATGCTGCGCATCGACCGCAGGGGTTGCTGGGACCGGCCAGCGCACAACAAGTGCCACGAGCAACCCGCTGGCCACCAGACCGAGCAGTGCGAAGATGGTAACGACCGTATGGGGGCGGCGAGGAAGGTCCCGGTTGTTCATGCGTGTGTTCTCCTGTCCACCCAGGCCAAGCACCACAAGCACCACAAGCACCACAAGCACCACAAGCACCACAAGCACCAACCACAAGTGCCAGACCCGTGCGACGTCGCGAAGGGAAGCGTGCGGCGCGCGCTATCGAAAGCCTTGTGCTTGCCTTGTATGCGTCCTCTGCCGCATCTAACATGCCATCTGACCGTTTGGTACTGCGGTGTGGGTGTCCCTTCGCGAGCGGCGCGCCCCGATGTGCCTCCGTGTGCCTCCGTGTGCCTCCGTGTGCCCCTATGTACTGCCGTCGGGTGCCGAGTCCAAGCCGCCCGCTCGGTGCGACCAGCCCCTCTACGTTACAGTGCGAATTGTCTGCCAGCGCAGGCGGGGAAAGAACGGGCCAGCCCAACCCTTCGAGGGGTCATGTCGGAGTTGTCTTCCCCTCCTGCTCCCTTGGGGAGGATCGACAAGAGAAGGCGGCGCCACGAGCGCCGGTATAGGGGTACGACAGGGGTACGACCGCCCGAGGGGTCGCCGGTGAGACGGCGGGGCGTGCAGCAGTGCGCCAGGGGAAGCACAAGATGCAGGAGTATGGTGGAGCGGCAGAGAGGAGCAGCGCGATGTGGTTTGCCGGGATCGATTGGGCGGACAAGCACCATGACGTCGTCGTGCTCGACGTGGCAGGACAGCAGGTGCTCTCGCGTCGTGTCGCGCACAGTGCTGAGGGCCTCGCCAGTTTGACCGCGGAGCTGCGGGCGCTGGCGCCAGCGCCCGAGGAGGTGGTGTGTGTGGTCGAGAGGGCGCACGGGCTGCTCATTGCCGCCCTGCTGGAGGCAGGTCTGTGGGTAGCTCCGGTCAATCCCAAGACGGTCGACCGGACACGCCCGGCGTCGGGGGCAAAATCCGATCAATTGGATGCGCTGCTGCTGGCGCGCGCGGGGCGGAGCGCCTGGCCGGATCTGCGACGGTTGCGGCCGGACACGCCTGTGCTGGCCGAGCTCAAGACGCTCACCCGCGACGAGGCGAGTCTCATCCGCCAACAGACGCGGGTGGTCAACCCATTGAGCGCCTGTCTGAAGGCCTACTATCCGGTCGTGACGGAGCTCTTTGACAAGCTGACGCGGCCGGTGGCCCATGCGTTCCTGCGCGCCTTCCCCACCCTGGCCCAGGCGCGCGCGGCGAGCGAGGCGGAGTTGCGGACGGTCCTGCACGCGGCACACTGTCCATCGAGCGCGCAGAAGGCGGCGCGCTTCTGGGCGACGCTCCATGCGCCACAGTTAGAAGCCAGCCCTCCCCTCGTCCAGGCCAAAGCGCGCTTCGCGCTCGCGCTGGTGGCCCAACTGGAGGTGCTGCACCAGCACCTCGCGGAGTACGACCGCGCGATGGGGCGCCTCTTCCGCCAACATGAGGACAGCAGTATTTTCGCCAGTGTGCCCGGGGCGGGCTGTCGCTTGGCACCGCGGTTGTTGGCCGAATGGGGCGACGAGCGCGCGCGCTATACGGGAGCCGCTGGGGTGCAGGCGCTGGCGGGCACCGCGCCGGTGCGCGGCGCTGCCCCAATTGGCGCGTGAGAGCCTCCTCTTCGCGGACTGGGCGCGCGTCTATTACGCGCGCAAGCGCGCGGAAGGAACGACCTACGCCATGGCCGTGCGGGCCTTATCCCACCAATGGGTGCGCCTGCTCTATGCCAGGTGGAGTCGTCGAGAGCCGTACCAGCGTGACCGCTTTCTCGCTGCGCAACAGGCTCATGCCATCCTCCACGCCACGCCACGCCTCCCGCACAACCTGCGGCGTAAGCAGCGATCCGCAGCAAAGCAGCAGTGGTGACCCGTGCGGCCCCCGAGGCGGCGCGACCAACTCCGCTCGGTGCGCGACCCGTCCACCCGGCGGGCGTGGGGCCCCGTCATAGGGAGCGACCGGAGGGAGCGACCGGAGGGAGCGACCGGAGGGAGTGACCTTGACGGGGTGCGCCCGTCGGGTAGGGTCCGCAGCGACCGAGCGGGTGGGCGGGCGGGCGGGCGCAGACGGAGGCCACGGTGGGCAAGGGTGACCCGGTGGCACGAATGCGACCATCCTCTGCCCTCCACCACGCTCGCCCGTATCGGCAGTCTCTACGCATGCCTTGACAGAGAAGGTCCGCCAGGCTCGTGACCCAGTCAGCACCGGAGCGGTCAGCCTCGTCAGGGCTGCCGCGACCGGAGCGGAGTGCCAGCAGAGAGCGGAGGGCGCGGCACCCCGCCAGGGGCTTGGCCTTGACGAGGCGCCGCCCGGTGCTAGGGTCGCGACGGGCCTGGCGTGGGCGGCAGCGAGCGGAGGATGTGCGACGGCATGACGAAACGCGCGAGGGGGTGCCGAGGGAGGCAGCAATGCGGCCATCTGCTCCCTTTACGCACTGGAGAGGAGACGACGAGATGACGAAGCACACGGCGATGGATTGGACGGAGCGATGCGACGCGGAGACAGAGCTGAGTGCGAAGTCGCACTACCTCGAGCTAGCGGGCGACGCACTGCCGGTGGGCATGACGTGAGCAAGTCATCACGCAGCTCCACAACCGGCTTCTCCGCGACGAGGGCTACTTGGCCTACCGCAAGGCATGCCATCGGCACACGCGCCATAATGACGAGGTGACCGCCGATCTACGTGCCCTCGCGCTCGCCGCGGTGCTGCTCGGCGAAGAGAATCATCACGGTGGCGCCGAAAGCGCGCCCCAACGAGTAGGCGAACGTCCGGGTTGGCCACGATGGGAACCTCAATCCGCGCTCATCAGACGGAGGTGCGCGTCGTACCGTCGAGATCGACCTCGACACTCTCGCCCACGATCCGCGCCGGGTACGTCATGCGCTGCTTGGCAAGCCCTGTCAGCAAGCGGCTCACGCCGGGAACTCGGTAGGGGCCACGGATCGCATGGCCCGTCCGGGCGTCGTACTGGGAGCCGTGCCAGGGGCAGGTGACGACGTGCCCCTGCAGCGTGCCCTCGGCGAGTGGGCCACCCATGTGACCACACCGGGGCTCGAGTGCGTAGACCTGGTCGCCCTCGCGCACCAGGAGTACGGGCGTGCTGGCGATCGTGACGCCGCGCATGCCGTTGGGCGGCAGATCATCGAGGGAGCTGGCGTGCTGAAAGGCCATAGAGGACGCTCCTGTTCTCGCGGATCGCTGGCGGGTCGAGGGAGGCGCGCCGGCGCACTCACGTAGCGCATTGCTGGCATGAGGTAGTAAATGCCAGCAAGATGCGCGCCGGTGCAATCAAATAACGCGTTGGCATCAGGTGGTACACGCCAACAACTGGAGTGGATGAGTGCGCGTCGCGGAGCTGTCGCGCTCAGCTATCCTGTGCCACTCCGGCAGTCTCATGCGTGCAGGCGAAGAGACCCCGCACCGCGGACCTATGCGTGCCCGCAACGTGGGTGCGTGCGAGCCTCTCACGCGGCCACGTTTTCGGTACGCTGGAAGCAGGTTCTCCAGAACGGCCAGCGGGCACATGCCTCCACGGAGCGTTAGTCGCTCAGGGTATCAACCCGTTCAAGGCAACGCCTCAGCAGAGTCACCGCCGAGAGCCTCTTTGCCGATAGTTGGACCACCCTGCGGGCACAAGTGCTCGGTTCCCGTCTGGAAGGAACGGCGCCATAGCCGTTACCCGCTCAGGTAAGCGGGTGCTCCAACGACGCTGCAAGCCGCGTGAACTCTTACGAGAAAGGAGGTGTCCAGCATGTCGCACGCTGTCCTGACCGTCTACTAGGCCATCGTGTTCGAGGTCCCTTGTGGACCCCCGCCGCGCCAGGCTGGAGCGATGAAGAGGTGGTTGCCGACGCAGTGCTCCTGCCTGGCGTTGCTGTCTCCGGCGGGTGTGGCCTCCGGTCAGGCGCGTCTGGCCATCTTGACGGAGCCTGGTGGCTCAGTGCGTTTCCCCACTTCATAGCGCATCTACGCGTGTGAGACACGCGATACACCCCACGGTCCTAAGTCAGGCCGTGGGGTGTTGGCTGTCTAGAGCATTCCGGAGCCTGAGACGACCTACGAGCAGTTGCCGCAAGCGCGTGCGCCCGAGAGGGGCACAGGTGTTCTCGCGCGGTGGGGCCACGTGCGCCCCACGTCTCCCCGCGCCACCAGTATCCTGAGAATATGGAGGCCCGCTGCCCATGCCACCGACGGTAGCGCCTCACTGCGCTGGCGCATCGTCCACCGATGAACACGGGACCAGCGAGTATTCGCTATTGGCCCCCGCTCCCGCCGGGTGGAGAGGGACGACACCGACCGTCTGGTCAGGCGCTCTGGCGCGTCGGCGAGTGCCTCACGTTGGCGGAGGCTGCCATCAGAAGCAAGGTGGAACGGTATGAATCAGCGACGAAGGTTCGACTCGGCACTGCGCACGCTGGGGCGCGCGTTCGTCCATGTGCGCTGGCCAGCGGAGGCTACCGACCCGGATGCTGCCCTTGAGCGATCTGCCGTCGGAGCCCCGCACCC
>WNFM01134807.1_pt1 | contig 15922 bp, 15 predicted proteins | sample 5400271 | NCBI WGS metagenome assembly WNFM01 (sample SAMN13153352, study PRJNA577476) | soil metagenome | isolation source: 60 cm saprolite on Douglas fir-dominated hillslope | place: USA:California | collected 2013-09-17
CCAGACCGGAAAGTCCCTCTCTGCCACGCAGATACACAAAGTATACCCCAAATACAATTTGAGGGATATTTCGTGAGGCAATTCGGCGTCAATTTCGTCAAGTCAACGAATTGACCATGAGCTCCCGATGAGGTACACTCTCCTGGCAATAACTGCTTGCATGGCATGCAACAGGTTGCTCGCATCTCCTGTTCCGCGGTAAAGACGCTAAAGAGCGCTGAGCAATCCTCTCTAGAATCACCCCTTCCTGCACGCATGTTCCTACCTGAGATCAGCAGAGCCGGCATTGCTCCCGTATCCTACAGCCTGCTCCTGGTATTCCCTCTCAGCACAGTGCCGAGAGGGGAGATGTACGCCCCCGCAAAGGGCGCATTGGCTGAGAGGATTTTTTCATGCTATCTTTTCATGACTTCCGTTTGCAACCCGCGACGCGCGCGGTGCTGGCAGAGATGGAGATTACAGAGCCGACGCCTATTCAGGCCGAGGCAATTCCAGCGCTGATGGCCGGGCATGACCTGGTGGGGCAATCAGCCACCGGATCGGGTAAGGCGCTCGCCTATGGCATCCCCCTGGTCGAAAGGGTAGCGAGGAATGCACGTGTTGTCCAGGTGCTGGTACTCGTGCCAACGCGCGAGCTGGCCATCCAGGTACACGCTGTGCTGGGCGCACTGGCTGCCAGCCGGCGGCTTTCGATGGCGCTGCTGGCAGGAGGACGGCCCTATAGCAGTCAAATGGGAGCGCTGCGCTATGGTGCGCAGATTGTCGTCGGCACACCAGGACGGGTGAAGGACCATCTCGATCGAGGCACTCTGGTGCTGGACGAGGCAGACCAGATGCTGGATAGCGGTTTCGCACCAGTCGTTGAAGAGATCCTGGCAACCACGCCGAACACGCGACAAACGGCGCTCTTTTCCGCGACCAAGCCGGACTGGGTTGCGACGCTCCAGCAAAAATTCCTCAACAATCCGGTCACCGTTACCATAACTCCGGCCATGGGTGCGCAACGCACCATCGAACAGATTGCCTACCAGGTCCCGCAGGAGCAGAAAATGGCAGCGCTCTGTACGCTCTTGCATGCCACGGAGGGAGAAAGCAGCCTCGTCTTTGGCAGGACGAAGCACGGGGTCGAAAAGTTAGGGAAACAGCTCAGCAAGCTCGGGTTTACGGTGGGGACATTGCACGGCAATAAGAGCCAGCGCGCGCGTGAGGCGGCGCTGAGCGCATTCCTGTCCTGGCTACTTCACCCATCCGTACGGGAAATGGATGATTTAATCGCTTCGCTTCTTCTCTGCTTTGACAATCGTATCCAAAATGGAGCGAGGATTTTCCCTCCTATGGCAGTCCTCGCCATTTTAGCTGCGAAGCAATCTCATCATGAAACATATTCAGTCATATTTCTTCCATTGATCTGGGAAAACCGGCAAGGAAGTACCGCTTGCTGGCAGGCTAAGTTATACCATGCGCTGAAAGCATCTGCTAAGGCACTCACTGCACATCTCAGGCACGCACTTCTGCGAATGAGTGGAGGATCTCAGGCACTTCTGCAGTAATCATGGTGTAATCCACCCAGGACCGGGGAGGAGATAACCTTGCCACCTGCGTGACCTGGTGGAACAGGTCCAACATGCGGTTCGGGAATCTGTTGTTTGATCCCTTGATGTGGTCTGGCTCGATTGAAGTACTGGACATAGGCGTTGAGGACACGGTGGAGCTGCTTCTCATGCAGGATGAGCAGATGATCGAGGCATTCACGTCGTACACTCCCCAGGAAGCGTTCACAGATGGCATTGGCTCGCGGGGCGTGATAAGGCGTTTTGAGAATCTCGATTCTACTCGTTCCCGCAACACGGGCGAAGTTCACCCCAAACTTGCGATCGTTCTCCCGAAGAAGGTATTTGAGTCCCCTTTTATGAAGATAAGCAGGTGAATGCTTTCGATTCTACACTCGCTCTGACTCATCCGCAAGGAGGGAATAGATGTGAAGATATTCTTAAGGGTCCTATTTGGCGAACGGATAGCGCAAGTAGCCAGCACAGAGCACGATTCGAGAAGTTTTTGCTGTTCACGCATGCTATGCTGAGGGAGCAGAGGTCGCCGGTTGACGCTTGCCTGCTGCTCGTGTGGCGCGCTGTGCGCTTTCGGTGACCGTACAGCATGCTGGTCCCATGCGTGGTACAGACGCCTCTGTGCGGTGTCTGTGCCTGGAAAAGAAGCACGTTTTCGCCTCAGGAGTGGCAACCGGTTGCCTCTTTGAGGCGAACGAGTCACAACCAGTCAGCGAACACGTTCCATGAGAGGAGGAAAGAAACATGTTGCTAGAAAACAAGGTGCCTGTCATCTACGGTGCGGGTGGTCCGATCGGCGGTGCCGTGGCTCGTGCCTTTGCCCGCGAGGGGGCCAGGGTATTCCTCGCCGGTCGCACGCTGGCCAAGCTCGACACGGTTGCCAACGAGATCCGCTCCACTGGCGGCTCTGCTTCCACCATCGTCGTGGATGCCACGGACGAGCAGGCGGTGGACTCCTGCGTCGATGCGGTGGTTGAGCAGGCTGGCTCCCTCGATATCTCGTTCAACCTTATCTCCTACGGAGATGTCCAGCAGCCGCTGACGATGCTCTCGGCGGAGGATTTCCTCCAGCCGATCACGACCGCGATGCGCACCCACTTCTTGACGACCAGGGCCGCCGCCCGGCACATGATCAGGTGCGGGTCGGGAGTGATCCTGGCCTTCGGCGGATCGGGTCCCCACACGCTCCCCAGGCTGGGGGGCTTCAAAATCGCGCTCGACGCCCTGGAGGGACTTCGCCGACAGTGGGCGTGCGAACTGGGCCAGCACGGCATCCGTGTCGTCACCATCAAAACGGGAGGTGTCCCCGAGTCCATCGATGAGAGCGTCGCCATGCGCGACGAGATCACTGCTTCGATTGTGCAGGCGACCCTGCTGAAGCGAGCGGCTCAGCTCTCCGACGTCGGCAACGTGGCAGCCTTCGTGGCTTCTGATCAAGCTCGCACCATGACTGCCTCCACCGTCAACATCTCCTGCGGCGCGCTCATGGACTACTGAGCCACAAGAGGGACGATCCACAGCAAGGTCGTGGCGCGAGGGAGCCGAATATGATCCAACTCCCTTGCGCCACGATCTCGATAGGGATGTACCGCGACTCAGGGATGACGGTCGGCGACAAGATTGAGGATGATGTTGTGTTCAAGGAGCGCCTTGAGCCCTGAGAGGACAAAGGTAAATCCTTCAGTTGAAGAGATTGCCTGTTTGACTTTTTCATCCCCATTTCCGCTGAAGCCGGTATTTGTGATGCTGACGAAGGTCGCGTTATCATCCCGCGCAGTAAAAATCCACTCCACCGTCGTGGGCGTGCCGTATCCAAGCCACTCAACGAGAATGCGCTTGTGTTCTTCAATGGCTAAGACACTCACCTGGGTGGAGGCATCATACATCTCCCACTCCCATTGGACTTGTTTGTCCGGTTCCAACCTTCCACTACCCCTGGTAAACCAGAATTTGGAGGTTATTGCAGGATTGATAAACGCCTCAAAGACCTCTGCTACTGGTCTGCGAATCAGCATTGCCGTTTTTGCAACTGGCATCTGCGTGAGTTGGAGGTTTTCCATTGATCTGTTCCTTTCAAATGATGAGCTGCTTCTGACTTCTCGATCTTGCTAGACACTATCGTCTTCAACGAAATGCTTTAACCGCTGCAAACGCTCGTCCCACTGCTTGCCAATCGTCTCAATCCACGCGCTGGCGGTCTGGAGTGATGTTGGATCGAACAGATAGCGTTTCTCGCGTCCTCTCGTCTGTGCCTGCACCAGCCCTGCGTGGGCCAGCAGATCAAGATGCTTCACGATCCCCTGCCTGCTGATCGGAAATTCGCGCGCCAGCTGAGTCGCCGTTTTGGGGCTGCTCTGGGCAAGTCGGGTCAACAACCGCCTCCGGGTTGCATCCGCCAGGGCAGTAAAGACACGGTCTTCGATCTCAATCATGGCTCCCTCGATGTCAAGTAGGCGATGAGTTCACCCAGTTCTTTTTCCCACCCCTGCACGTTGTCCTGGAAACGGATCGCTCGCACCTCGTCTGGCAGCGCCTCGAACCCCTGCTCTGTCACAGTGATGCGGGTCCCCTCAGGAACCGTTTCCAACGCAAAGATCACCAGGGTCTGCGCCGGATGGGGCGGCGCGATTTGCCAGCGGAACCCAAAGCGATCCATCGGCTCGACGAGAGCGATCGAGCCTTCCCCTCCCCAGCCAAACGTCAGGGCTTCGCCAACAGCCAACCGTTCAAAGCGAATAGGTTCAAACCACTGCGCGATTTGCTCCGGCGTGGTAATCGCCCGCCATACCCGCTCACGATCTGCTGCGACGACGATGCTCCGTGTAATCGCGACTGCTTCCATAAATAGCTCCTTTCTAGTGCAACCAATTAGTTGCACTATCGTACCACAGATTCTCTCACTGTGCAACCATTCAGTTGTAGAATGGCACGTTGGTGGCAATGGTGGGAGGTGAGGAGCGGGAGTGGCTCACCATGCTGAGCAATCATGGGAGTGCTGGAGAGGCTCGACAACTGGTAAATGCCCTGAAGGGTGGGAAATTGACCTGAAGGATGCGGATCGCCCTACCCTCACCTGGTGAATCCGCGCCCCATCTCGTATACTTCTCTGAGAAGCGATCAATTCGGTGGCTCTCGTGATCGGCTTGCGCCGCGCCCCAAATGATATGCGTGCGCACTATGAGGTTCTCCCGTGGCAGCACCAGGGGGCGCATGAGAGCCGGCGGCAAGCTAGACATGCCTCTGGCAGACATAGATCATCGAGTAAGAGGTGGCGGTCAGAGGTTCTTGTTGCCAACTCCCATAACACGAGCGGATCTGAAACCCATTGTAATAGAGCAGGGCTTCCATCTCCTGCGGAAAGACGTAGCGCAGAGCCGTACGGAGCGTCTGCTCCTTGCATTGACCTCCTGCATAGAGGAACGTGAGATGGCGGGTGTAGTGCTGGATTTGGGTCAGAGGGTCGTAGTATTGCTCTTCGCTGGTCAAGAGGTGCCCCCCATCAGGCAGCGCATACTTCGGCGGATCGGGATGGAGGATGTGCAAGAGATTTCGTGGATTGGGATTGCGTGTTTCAAAGAGAAAACATCCCTGCGGCTGCAAATGCTCGCGGACGCGAGCCAACATCGCTTCCTGGTCCTCTCGCGAGAGAAAGAATTGAAAGACATTTTCCAGCATGTAAATGAGAGGAAACTGCTTCCCAAGATGGAAGGTGCGGGCATCGGCCACCACCCATTCAATCGAGAGGTCCTGCTTCGTCGCCTTCTGGCGCGCCCATTTGATCATCTCTGGCGTGATATCCACCCCCGTGACTTGGTAGCCAAGTTGCGCCATGCGAAGAGCCATGCGTCCAGTTCCACATGCCAAATCCAGCAGTGGTCCACCAAGCGACCGCGCCCACTTCTCGGTCAAGGGATAATCGTCATAATAGCCCTCGTCTACCAGATCATAGGTCTGCGGATCTCGAAATTCTTCAAAAGGATCATAATCAATCATCACTGTCCCTTTCGTGCGCTTCTGGTTCGTCACCGAATTGACCGCTTCTCAGAGAAGTATACGAGATGGGGCGCGGATTAGACTGCCAAAAAACACAGGTGAGGGTAGGGCGATCCGCATCCTTCAGGTCAATTTCCCCCTTTCAGGGCATTTACCATCTCGCAGGGGCGCGATCGGGAGCGCGCTGGGAAATGGAACACCCCTCTTCTCGATCTCCCTTTGCTCACACGAAGGGGAGGGGCACCAGGACCTTTCCAAAAGAGGATAGAGGCCCTGGCCTCCCCTCAGGCTCAGTTGCCTTGTGCCGCCCTGGAAACCTCGTTCCATTGCTCCCAGGTCTGGAGCCGCTGCTCATACGTTGCGCGAGCGATCTCCAACGCGGCGCTGCCCAGGATGAGTCGTTCTTCCGCAGGCTCGCTGATGAAGAAAGAGCCGCACGCTTGAGACATATCTGGAAGAGGCTTGTATGAGTTCCTGGATTGTGGCACGATACTAGTATCTCTCCCATCAGAAATAGGCAAGGGGAGAAGCGCCTTCTGGCGTTTGGTGATGTGAAATCATCATGGCGAAGGGAAACCGATGAAACAGCTTCGTCTTACTCTGCTTGGATTTGGCACCGTCGGCCAGTGGCTGGCGGAGGCGCTGCATATCCGACAAGCATGGTTGCAGCAAGAGTTTGGTGTGGTCGTGACCGTGATCAGTGTTGCTACGGCTCATCACGGCTTGATTTATCGTGAGGATGGGCTGGATATCCCCACCTTACTCGATCTTGTGGCGACACGACAGCCCCTCACCGCTTATCCCCACGTGACGCAGTGGACAGACATCTTGGAGGGATTGCAGGCGACTGGTGGAGACGTCCTGGCCGAGGCAACCGGGGCTACGCTCCGTCATGCAGAACCAGGGTTGAGCTATATTCGCTCGGCGCTGGCGCAAGGCATGCACGTCATCACCTCCAGTAAAGGTCCTGTTGCCCTGGCGGGGCTGGATCTCCTCGCTCTGGCACGAGTCCATGGGGTCCAGTTGCGCATGGAGTCCACGGTCATGTCCGGGACGCCCGTGCTCAGCACCATTCGCGAGGGGATGGCAGGAACCAGGATCCGTGCCATCCGAGGCATCCTCAACGGCACGGTGAACTCCATCCTCAGTACGATGGCGATGGGTCATGACTATGCCGAAGGACTCGCGCAAGCACAGGCGCAGGGCTATGCCGAAGCCGACCCAACCGATGATGTGAAGGGCGATGATACCGTCGCCAAAACCCTCATTCTGGCGGCAGCCGCCTTTGGTCGTGCGCTTACCCCTGAGCAAGTCGTGGGGCGTGGCATCACGATGGTGACCGGAGAGCAAATGCAGCAGGCCTTTGACGAGGGCAAGCGGATCAAGCACGTGGCCTCCTTGCGCCTCCTGTCAGGGGAGGGAAAGGAAGTCTCGAGAGCAACAGCAGAGAGCGCAACCGTCCCCACGCTCTTAGAAGCGCGTGTCGAGCCCATAGCCCTTCCGCTCGGTGATCCACTGGCTCGTATTGAAGGGCTGCTCAATGCCATCGTCATCCAAACCGACACGCCTGCCGAGGTGACAGTGATTGGACCAGGAGCGGGACGCTTTCAGGCAGGCCAGGGGATGTTGGCCGACCTGATTGCCATTGCCAAATCACCCTGAGAGAAACCGCCATCGACAGCAAGAGGGGACAGATTGCTACGGAAGCTCGGACGCGCACGCGCGAGCAGCACGAGTGGAGATGCTTGTCCGAATCAGCGAGCCTGCGGAAGAACCATAATGATTCCCGCTTTGCCAAAGAAGCCCGCCTGCCCTCTTTTGAGCGTGAATGGATACGCTTAGAAACAGAGCGTTGCCAGAACATCTTGCCGGACGTGCCGTTCCATCGCTGCCAACAGATTTTTCGATTCTTTCGGAAAGGGGCAAGCCCCTATGTACCTGTACAATCGGCTCTTGCAGTCGTCTTTCTGGGACAACGCGGCACGATGAGTTGGCAATGAATCCTCGACCTTGCGCTGGAAGGGCAGGAAGCCTTGCCCTCTCGAGCCTGAGCTGAACCATTTGGAACCCATGGTGACCGCTCTTCCTGCTATACTACAAGAGACAAGGACACGCAGAGTGAAGCAAAGCAGAAGGGAGGTCTGATATGAGCATCCAAGCCTTCACGATCAACCTTGCTCAAAGCACCCTTGACGACGTACGCGAACGTTTAGCTCGCACTCGCTGGCCCGATGAGGTAGAAGGAGCAGGCTGGGATTACGGCACGAATGGAGCGTACCTCAAGGAACTGGTAGACTACTGGCAGCACACCTTTGACTGGCGAGCACAGGAGGAGAAGCTCAATGCGTTCCCGCAGTTCCGCACCGAGGTCGCTGGCGTCCCTATCCACTTCGTCCATGAGCGGGCGCGACGCGGCAGCGGGATCCCGCTGATCTTGACCCATGGCTGGCCCAGCACCTTCATCGAGCTCCTGCCGCTCGTGCCGTTGCTCACTGATCCAGCAGCCCATGGCATTGGCGGCCCAGGCTTTGATGTCGTCATTCCATCGCTGCCCGGCTACGGCTGGTCTTCGCGACCCAACCGCCGGGGCGTGACCACCCGCTCCACTGCAGGTCTGTGGCATCGCCTCATGCGCCGGCTGGGATACGAGCGCTACGGAGCTGGGGGCGGGGACTTTGGAGCAGCGATCGCCACCTTCATGGCGCTCTCTGAGCCCAAGCCACTGCTGGGCATCCACTTGAGTAATTTGGAGCTCGCACCTTTCACTGGCCCCGGGTCGCGACCGCTCTCAGAAGCCGAGCGCACGTACCTGACGCAGTATCACCACTGGTCCGAGGTGGACGGCGGCTACAAAGCGATTCAATCCACCAAGCCTCAGACGCTCTCCTACGGGCTGAACGACTCGCCGGTTGGGTTGGCTGCCTGGATCGTGGAGAAGTTCCGCGCGTGGAGTGACTGCGATGGCGACGTGGAGCGCCGTTTCAGCAAGGATGAGCTGCTCACCCACATCATGATCTACTGGGCAACGCAGACCATGCCGACCTCGATCCGAGATTACTTCGATAACCGCTGGGACAGAGTCACGCTCGGCCCGGAGGATTTCGTCACGGTACCAACGGCAGTCGCTGTCTTCGCTCATCAATTCGTTTCCGATGGTATCCCTCCTCGCGAGTGGGCCGAACGTCTCTACAACGTTTGTCAGTGGACACCCATGCCCCGCGGGGCCCACTTCGCTCCCAGCGAAGAGCCGGAACTCCTCGCACGCGATATCGCGACCTTCTTTGCAACATGGCTCTAGTCCTCGCGCAAGGACCGAGACAGGTAGCAAACTGCGCGAGCAGAACAATCAGCCTCTGTATTATGCTGAGCTTCCCTCTTCACGCCAGGTTGAGGGACGCCCGACCTCCTCCTTTTTGAGGCAAAGTGGCACGTGTAGTGGCTACTTAGTTCATCTGTTCGTAAAACAGGCCTTTTGAGAGCGGCACTGATACCACTACTTCATACCTCTCGCGCTCTTCCTCGACAGTAGATCGAGGTGAGCGAGTAGTATCACAAGGGATACACAACCTCCTTGCTCGTCTACGAACAACCCATCTGTATGGGAGAAAGAGGTTCTGTGGCAGCTGTTCTCTCAGGATGAAACGACTGCTAGATACCAACCTTTTCGTAAAATTGTATGGTGCAAACCAGTCCTTGACAGGAATTTTGACAGGAACACCGAAAAACTTCAGCGTACAATCACGGACGTCTGTAAACAAGACCCCGCTCTAGGAGCCACTGGGAGGACGGCCACGAACAGCCCTGGACAGTCGAGGTCGTATCCCCCCTTCGGCCCCCAATGTAGTAGTCCATATAATTGTACTCTCTCCTCTTCAGGACCTTACGATGGAAATAAGTACTTGTAAAATCCTTTCCAATTGAAGATAATCTCAGACGAACCTACACAAAACAGGCTTAGATGTAGGTTCAGGAGGGCAGTAATGCCGTGGGCGTCAGTGATAACGGGTGTATGCATTGGCCTCGTAGTCCTTTTTTTAAAAAGACGTTGGCAGCAAGCGAGCAGAAACAGCAGGAGCGAGCCGCCTGGCGGGCTCAAGCCTCCCAGTTAGATGCCCGTCAACTCGTCTTCATTGACGAATGTGGCTCCAATATTGCTCTGACCCCACGCTACGGCTGGGCACTCAAAGGGCAGCGAGCCACAGGCTCGGTCCCGCGCAATCGAGGCAAGAACACGACCTTGATTGCCTCCTTGTGCTGGGACGGGATGGGGGAGTCCATGATTCTTGAGGGAGCCGCCAATGCGGCAGCCTTTGAGCAGTATGTTGAGTCCATGCTTGCCCCGCATCGCATCTCGCAGGGCAGATCGTTGTCATGGACAACTTGAGCTGCCATAAGAGCGAGAAGGTGAGGCTTGCCATTGAAGCGAGAGGATGTCGTGTGCTGTTCGCGGCCTCGCTATTCGCCTGACTTCTCCCCCATCGAGGAAACCTTCTCGAAGCTCAAAACGGATCTCCCGTCGAGTGGGTGCTCGCACACGCGAAGCACTTGAGGAAGCCATCTGCCAGACCTTGCTCACCATCACGGCTCAGGATGCGCGTGGGTGGTTTCGCCACTGCGACTATGTTCCCGTTGGAGAAAGCAGTGATGGCTAACTCAATCCTTTGGCGCACCTCTGTTTAGCACTCTTTCCTTGTCCTGGCTGCAGCAATCCCCCGCTCGCGGGCCTTGGCATCGAAAGCGGCCTTGTAACTCGGGTCCTGGTGTTTGAGGGCGTGATGGGCATAGCTTCGCAAGCGCGGATCGGTCTCGGTCCGCAGGATCTGCTCCAGCGCTGTTCTGGCACGGGTGTCCTGCGGGAGGCGGCGCAGCCCCAATAACGCCTTCAGTCGCACACTCTTATGGGCGGATGAGCGCGCTACCTGCACATGCAGACCAACAGCATCGCCCTGGTAGGTTGGGTCCTGGGAGATAAGCGCGTAGTAGGCATCTACTACCAATTCTGGATCAGCATCGCGGAGGATACTCTTTAATGCTGCTATAGCCCGCGTATCCTGCGGTCGGTGCAGAGACCAGAGGGCGTGGAGTCGTATACGCCTGTTCGTGTCTGTAAGCGCCACCTCAACGAGCAGGCCAACGAGATCGCCCGTCAGAGGGCATGGCTTGCACTCCTGACAGCTCGCCGAATGGACGGCCATGCGCCGGACAGAGGGAGCGGGATCGTGGAGCGCGACCTGCCGCAGTGGCGCAAAACAAGCGTCGGTGCCGTGATGATCTAGAAAAGCAGCGCATCCTCCTCGTACCCGCACATTCGGGTGGGACAGACCCCAGATCACCGCAGCGATTCCAGTCTCACCTCTCGATGCCAGAGCGGTCTGTGCTGCTCTGGCTGCGTTCCTGTCCCGTGTACCCAATTGCTCCACCAGAGCCTGTAATTCAGGAGTCAGGTCAAGTGCATCGTTCATCGGATCGTCTCCTTGGTGAGATTTGCTCCCTTCTGGAGGGAGTAACAAAGCGCGATCTGGTCACACAGAGCAGCCTGGAGCTGCACGTCTCCGCTTCTGCCTGACCGAGTGCAAACATTTTTTCACGCGCAGCATGGGCTTCTCAGTCGCCCGCTTGTGCTGTCCAGACGCGGATGAGGGCATGCTGATCACTAGCCTAGGCCCGCGCGTCAAAGATCTTCTCTCATAGAGGTGCCAAAACAGGACGAAAAAGTTCCCTTGAGGCCTCCTCTATTTTACCATGTCCTAGAGGGGGCATTGAACAGACCTTCTCGTGCGTGCAAGCGCACATCTGACGCCAGCCGGGTGCTCGGACATGCGAAGCACCCCTGCCCGCCTCACGCGTCTGGCTTTGCTCTCCTTCCACCATGCAGGATGCGCAGGCAAAGGTTTTGCTCTGGGAGTGATCCCTCTCTTGAAGGAGGAGTTCTGGCTCAATCTTTCTGGCTATCGCTGTAGGGAATTCGCTATGACTAGAGCCACTCTTTCTAGTTCCCTGGCTCACCTGGTTCTATTTCTTATCACCAAACGGGTCCGAGAACCTTTATCTGGCAGAAAAGCGCCAGGTTAGTTATGGGCTCTTACTCAGGTTTGGTGATTACCTCATCTACAAGGAAAGTGACGGCCAATAGTTACTTCCTTTCATAAAGAAACGAGAAGCAAAGATGATTCGTAGAGACATTAGAGGCATTTAGAAAGAGAATACATCAAAGGAGTCAATCATGCTCGCAAAATATTGGCCCTTGTTTCCCACTTTCATTTTGTGCCTGCTTTGCATCATCTTCGCGCGCATGCTGAGCGGACCTGTCGTCTTTGTCATGTATGGAGTGGCAGCTGCAGGCTATGTGCTATTTGTGTGGCAAATCGCTAGCTTTGTAGGAACAGCGAGGAAAGAAAGCAAGAAAGAGCATGTTCCCTAGTACTACTTTGTTAGTTTCTGTGGTATAATGGAGGCATGAATAAGACCCGAGTGCCCAAAGCCTCACCCGATGCGCTGCCGGAACTGGCAGCTTTTTTAGAACCGTTTGCTCCGCTGTTTCGGAGGCACACCAGCCGGGACAGCATGGAGCGCTACCTCACGGGGCTGCTGACGGACTTGCCCCACAAGACGTGCGACACGATCGCCGACGTGATCGCCGGAACCTCTGTTGAGCGCTTGCAACACCTGCTGACCGATGCGGCCTGGGACCCACTCGCATTGGACGAAGCGCGCGTCAAGCGCCTGCTCGCACTGCATCCGGTGAGCGATGGCGTGCTGATCTTTGACGATACCGGCCTGCCGAAGAAGGGGCACGCCTCGGTCGGCGTGGCCCCGCAGTACACCGGGACGCTGGGCAAAATTGGCAACGCGCAGGTGGTGGTGAGTGCCGAATTCCTCGCCGACGATCCGGCCAGCGCCACACCGTTTCACTTCCCCGTCAGCGCCCAACTGTTTTTGCCCGAGTCCTGGGCTCAAAATGCTGAGCTGCGTAAGCAGGCGCAGGTGCCCGAGGAGATCGCAGAGCAAACGAAGCCAGAGATTGCCCTCTCGTTGCTGGATCGAGCCCGGCAATGGGAGGTACCCATCCAGGCGGTGGTGGTCGATGCCGGCTACGGAGACAATCCCAACTTTGTGCGGGGACTCGATGAGTGCCAGGTGCCGTATATGTGTGCAGTGGAGAGCACCTTTGGCTGTCGCTTGCCCGCAGAGGTTGAGGCGACTGCCACCCAGAGACCCGACTACGGCGGGCGTGGTCAGCCGCGCAAGCCTCGCCCGGCTCCTTTGTACACCGTCAAAGAGCTCATCGCGGCGCAGCCTCCCTCCAGCTGGCAAACCATTGCGTGGCGGGAGGGAACCAAGGGCACGATGCAGGTGCAGGCCGTGGCTCTGCGTGTGCATTGGGCCACGGGTTCCGCTTTGCACAGTACCAGCCACAGCCGCGTCCACACCGGACCCGAAGGCTGGCTGCTGGCCGAACGCCCGCTGCCAGAAGATGCGGCGGATGATCCGCAACCTCCTGCCGTTGAGCCGCAGGAGAAGCAAGAAGAGAAAATCAAGTATTGGTTCAGCGTGTTGCCGCCTGAGACCTCCTTGCAGCGCCTTGTTCTGCTGGCCCACGCTCGCTGGGTCATCGAGCAGTTTTACGAAGATGCCAAACAGGAATGCGGCTTGGATCACTACCAGGGACGCAGCTGGGAGGGACTCCATCGACACCTGGCCCTGGTCATGCTGGCCTACAGTTTCCTCATGCTCTATCGCTTAACGATGCCTCTACCTGCTGGAGAGGCTTTTCCCCCCCTCTGTGACGCGAAACTCGCTGCCTGGCGTGCATCGACAGGTACTCCTCTGGCTGTTCCAGGATCTCGTCCTCTGGCTTTTCCAGACCGATCAGATCTCATCTTTCCGTCCTCGCAGAAACTAACAAAGTAGTACTAGAGCACCGGTCAAGAATTCACGTAGAGAAGGCTTCTCCTCAAAATCAAGTCAGAAAAATGAATGCGGTGCAATGCCGATCCTGGCTTTCTGAACTTGCCGCGAACAGGTTGCTCCCAGCATTAGTGAATCCCGTCCCCCAAACTTGACAAACCTTCTTGAATGGCCTATCATTGTAATGAATGATTGTTCAAAAATATGATTGTTTGTTCAATCACTAGAGAAAAAGACAAGAGAGTCTCTGAAGGAGTTCGCCAGCAAGGCACGCTTCGTGGCCTCTCTCTTGAGAAAGGAACAGAACGATGCAGATTCCTCAGAGGAAGGAATTTCCTCCTTTTCAATCAAGACAAGAGGTCGTGATTCATGCACCTCTCCAAGCCGTCTGGGAATTTGGTCAAGATTTGACGAATATTGCTGAGTATCATCCGAGGGTCAAGAGGGTAGACCTCATTTCAGGGAAACGTCAGAGAGAGCAGGGGGTTGCCTATAGGTGCTACCTCAAAGATGGGAAAAATACGTGTGTCGAGAAAGATCTCGAAGTGGTTCCCATGGAAAGGATCGTCACGGCTTTACCTGAAGATACTATGGGGATTACCAAAATGCTTCCAGATTATATTGTTGAAACGAGGTTTACTCCTCTTGCTGAGAATGAGACAAAAGTGGAATTTCGGCATTATTATTCAACAAAGTCTCTAAAGACAAAATTATTCAATGTCATCGCAAAAAATAAGATTGCACGAGAATCTCAAAGCACTCTTGATGCTATAAAAAGAACGATTGAAAAACATACTGCATAGCTTGATCAGACGCTTATGAAGGAGCATGCAGCTATGACAAAAAATCCTGATCCCATTCAGACCATGCTTGTTGCCGCACGTCGCACTCAGATTCTGGATGCGGCTATCACCGTTTTTTCTGAGAAAGGCTTTCACCGGGCCACGATCAAAGAGATTGCACGTGTGGCAGGGATAGCAGATGGCACCATCTATACCTACTTTGCGAGTAAAGATGAGATTTTGCTTGCTGTCCTGGATCGACTGAACGAAACAACCGAACGAAAACAACATTTTGTCCTGGGGAGTGAACAAGATCTTAAAGCATTCTTCCGTGCCTATCTCCAGCAACGCATGGCGCTCCTCTGGCCGAATGCCGAAGTGTTTCGAGCGGTGCTCCCAGAGTTGTTAGTCAATGGGAAATTGCGCAGGCAGTACTATGAGCAGGTGCTCGCGCCAACAATTGCCGTTGGTGAGCAGTTTTTTCAGGGACAGAGTGAGCAGCCCCAGATCAATATCCCTCTGACGGTGCGAGCCATTGCTGGAACTCTGCTTGGTTTGCTCCTGCTGCAACTCTTGGGGGATCAGGAGATCGCGCAGCAGTGGGAGGCGTTACCAGATGTGTTGACTGCTCTGTTTTTCGAGAAGATTGTGTAGCTGTCTAAGAAGAAGCCAATTTGGCCGTGGAAAGAAGCAATGAATCTCACTCAACATGCTCCAGCCAAGTTACTGGAAAGAGCTTTGGTGGTGTTTGTGGGACTGCTCTTGGTAAGCTTGCTGATCATTTTTGCCATCGAGCCATCGATCTATACGACGACGCTCTGGCCGGGTTGGGCGCCAACCGAGCGTTACCCGTGGCCTGTTCTCCTGTTTCTGGGGGCGTTGACGATCTTTCTCTGCATCCTGATGTACGGGGTACTCCATCATTGGCGCTGGCTCTTCTGGCCGATTCTTGTGGCTTTTACAGGTTCGCTGATTCAGATCCCCGTCGAGAGCTTGCAGCTCTTGGGTGTTGTTCCTCATCCCTACCCTGCCTGGTATAGCCTGTTTCGAGGGGGAGTTGGCTTCATTGAGCTTGGCTTTGCCTTCTGGATGATCCAGACCTACCGCCATCAAGGGGTCTGGGCGATGGGGAGGAAAAAAGCAGAGCAGGTGAGCCATCTTGCACGAACGAAGCAGGGATTGATTGAATATCGAAATGTGGGGCAAGGTTCTGCGGTGCTGGTCTTGAACGGTGGACATACTAACTGCCATTCGCCACTGGGGCATGAGACCTTTTTTCGAGAGCAGGGCTACCAATTGATTGTCCCTTCAAGACCTGGTTATGGCAGGACGCCCTCATCCACTGGGAAAACGGCAGAAGCCTTCGCCGATGCGCTGGTGAGTTTGCTCGATTGCCTTCAACTAGATCAAGTGATCGTCGTAGGAATCTCCGCCGCTGGACCAACCGCTTTGCAGCTGGCAGGTCGTTATCCAGAACGAGTGAGCAAAGTGATCTTGCAGAATGCGGCGATAGATGGGAGGTACGCCAGCGGAATGATACGCTTGGGGACCTATGTGCTCTTTAATCCCCTGCTGGAAAGAGTGATTTGGGCAGCTTTTCGAGGATTTGGACGAGTTGCGCCACAGGCTGCACTCAAAAGTATGATGGGAGGTCTCACCTGCTTGCCTATCGAT
>WNFM01133920.1_pt2 | contig 15916 bp, 13 predicted proteins | sample 5400271 | NCBI WGS metagenome assembly WNFM01 (sample SAMN13153352, study PRJNA577476) | soil metagenome | isolation source: 60 cm saprolite on Douglas fir-dominated hillslope | place: USA:California | collected 2013-09-17
CCCGCCCCTGGACGGTCACCATCGACGGAGAGGTCGGCCAGCCCCAGGTCGTCGATGTCGACCAGCTCCGGCGCTGGTTCCCGCTCGAGGAGCGCGTCTATCGGATGCGCTGCGTCGAGGCCTGGTCGATGGTCATCCCGTGGGTCGGCTTCCCGCTCGCCGACCTCTTGAAGCGCGTCGAGCCGACCGCGCGCGCGCGCTACGTGGCGCTGACGACGCTGCTGGACCCGCAGCAGATGCCGGAGCAGAAAGGACGCGTCCTGGATTGGCCCTACGTCGAGGGGTTGCGCCTCGACGAGGCCATGCATCCGCTCACGCTCATCGCGCTGGGTCTCTACGGCCGAGTCCTGCCCAACCAGAATGGCGCCCCCCTCCGGCTCGTCGTGCCCTGGAAGTACGGCTTCAAGGGCATCAAATCCATCGTGCACATCCGCCTCACCGCCGATCAGCCCCCGACCACGTGGAGCGCGGCCGCGCCCCGGGAGTACGGGTTCTTCGCCAATGTGAACCCGGCCGTCGATCATCCGCGCTGGAGCCAGGCCAGCGAGCGGCGGATCGGCGAGTTCGAGCGCCGTCCCACCCTCCCCTTCAACGGCTACGCGGATCAGGTGGCGGGCCTCTACGCCGGCATGGACCTCCGCCGGTTCTTCTAGCAACGCGCATGGAGGCGAGGCGGCGGCGGCCGCTCCCCTGGCTCAACCCCGGGATATTCATGGGCGCGATGGCGCCCGCGGTCACGATCCTGATGCGCGCGCGATCGGGAGCGCTCGGGGCGAACCCCATCGCGGAGGCCCTCAACGAGCTCGGGCTCATCGCCCTCGTCCTGCTGATCGCGTCGCTCGCCTGCACGCCGCTCAAGACGCTCCTGGGCTGGACGTGGCCGATGCGCGCGCGCCGGCTGATCGGCCTGCTCGCCTTCACGTATGCCGCGCTTCACCTGACCGTGTACGCGGGGCTCGATCAAGGCCTGGACTTTCGGGCGGTGCTGGCGGACGTCGTCAAACGGAGGTTCATCTTCGTGGGCTTCGCCGCCTTCGTGATGATGATCCCGCTGGCCCTGACGTCCACCGGCGCCTCCGTGCGCCGGATGGGTTACGTCAAATGGAAGCAGCTCCACCTGCTCGTCTATCCCGCGGCCCTGTGCGCCGTCATCCACTTCGTCTGGCGCGTGAAGAAGGACCTGCGCGAGCCGCTCGTGTATGCCGCGATCCTGGGCGCACTTCTGCTCGTCCGGGTCATCGCGGCCCGGAGACGGTCAAGGCCGGCGGCGGCCACGTCCGGGCCGAATGCATAGGCACGAGGAGTCCACCACGACGTCGGCGCGCGCCCACGCCTTGGCCAGTCGCGCCTTCACCTCCGCCGCCTCCTCCCGCTTGCCCTGGGCCTCGAGGGCCTGGGCCAACCCGCGCAGCGACCACCCGTTCTCGGGGTAGCGCTTGAGGTCGTCGCGGTACACCGCCTCCGCCTCCGCGTAGCGGCGGGCGGCGATGAGGACGGCGCCCAGGGAATGGCGCGTGGGCACCGTCCAGGCCGGCGGCTCGTCGTACTTGAGGGCGTCCTCGAGCGCGACCGCTTCGCGCAGCTTGGCGATGGCGGCGGTCTTGTTTCCCTTGTGATAGGCGATCTCACCCTCGACGTAAGGAAGGCCCACGGCCATGGCGCCGGCGGCGGTGTTGGATCCCCAGGCCGCGTCCTTGGAGATCGCGGCCACGGCCGTACGCAAGGCCGCCGCCTCCTTCTCGGCCTCGCGCACGCGGCCGAGGGCGGACAAGGCGACCGCCCGCACCATGTGGCGGTGGGCCGTGGAGACCGGCAATCCCTCGACCACGGGCTTCTCGTCGAGGACGGCCTGCCATTCGCCGAAGCGCTTGAGCGCCTCCAGGTGAGCGGTCATGAACGCGTCCATGAACACCGCGTTCTCCTTCACGAAGTCCGGGGGGAACATGGTGACCACGCCCCGCATGTTCCCGAGGGCGGCTTCGCGCCGCCCCTCCATCATGGCCGTGTAGCCGAGGAAGTGCTGGTTGTGCGCCATGTAGAGGCCCCAGAAGCCCGGATCGAGCTTGCGCGCGTTGTACCGCTCGTCCGCGGCCATGGCCTTCTCGTTGGCCACGGCGGCGTCCTGCCACCGGCCCAGGCGCACGTCGATGTGCGCGGGCATGTGCACGAGGTGGCCCGCGTCGGGCACGAGCTTGCGGAGCCGGTCCGCGGCCTCGCGGGCGCGCTCGGGCTGCGGCGAGGCCTCCAGGGCGTGGATCGTGAGGTGGAGAGCGCCGGGATGGTCGGGATCGAGGGCGCGCGCGGTCTCCAGCGCCTGCAGCACCTCCAGCGTGCCGGGCTGGGGCTGGCCCTCGCGCGTCCATTGGTTCCACGGCCGCACGTCCATGAGCGCTTCCGCGTAGAGGGCCGCCACGTCCGCGTCCTGCGGGAAGCGCTTGAAGACGTCGGCCATGGCCGCGGCGTAGGCCTCGTCCAGCGGGTGGCGGTCCGCCGGCTGCGGCCAGGCGTAGCGCGCGACGAGCGCGTCGATGAGCGCCCTCTCGACGTCACTGGCGCCCTCGCGCCGCCTCTTCGCTTCGGCCAGGGCCTCCCACGCCACCTTCGCGTGGGCCTCGTCCACCGTGGCGTTGTTGATGTGGGGTCCGTTGACGAGCGCGATCCCCCACCACGCCATGGCCAGCGCGTCGTCGAGCCGCGCGGCCTCGCGGAACGCGCGTTCGGCGTCGCCATGGTTGAAGGAGAACGACCACATCAGGCCCTGATCGAAGGCCCTCTGCGCGTCGGCGCTTGCCGTCGAGACCGATCGATGGTGCGTGCCCAGGTCGAACGGCACGTAGGGAGGGGCGGGCGGGGGCGGCTCGGCGGCCGCCGCACCCGTGGCGGCGACGACGAGGGCGAGCGGACCGAGGACGGTGAGCGCGCGCATCGGCATCCTCCTTGGTTCGGAGGCGCAGTATACGTGCGGCGCGCGAGGCAGGATACGAAGGGAGGGCCCGCTCAGCGGACCAGCGTGCGCTCGCCGTCGCTGATCTTGCCGATCGACTTGTCCGTCAGCTCGACCTTGATCTTCCGCTTGCGTCCGCCGGCCGCGCCTTCCGGCTGGTAGCCGACCACGTTCTCCATCGAGATCTCGGTGGCGATGCTGTGCAGCACCTTGGCCAGGTCCTTCTGGTCGAGGGTGGCCGGCTCGTACGGACGCCCGCCCGTCAGCTCGGCCAGGCGGCCGAAGTCGAGCTTCTTGTAGTCGTACATCGTGCGGTTGGGCGGCAGGCTGCCCGGCCGCACGCCGCGCGCGGTGGCCTGGAAGGACTGGCTCAGCGCGATCGTGTACACCCTCACGTCGGCAGCGAGGGCGGCATCCAGGGCCTGGCCCATCTTGCCGTCCTTGTTGTCGAGCCCGTCGGAGAACACGATGATCGCGCGCTGCGCGTTCTGCGCCTTCTCGCCCGCCTCGCCCGCCTCGCCCGCCTTGGCCGGCTTGGCCAGGTCGGCCAGGGAGGCGTAGAGGCGCGTGCCCGCCCGGCGCTGCTCGTGGCTGAACTCGATCGCCTGCTGGAAGCCGCCCATCAGGGCGTCCGCGTCGCGCGTGGGCGGGGTCAGGCAGCGCAGCTCGCCTCCGAAGGCGCAGAGGCCGATGCGGGCCTGCTCGCCGAGGGTGGCGAAGAGCACTTCCTTGAGCAGCGACTCGTCGAGGAGGCGGTCGTCCATCACGCTGCTGCTGACGTCCAGGGCGAGCGTGACCTCCGGGGGCACGGTGCGCTCGCGCGTCGACGGCGTCTCCAGCAGCGCGATCCTCTGGGGCTGGCCGTCTTCGAGCACGCGGATCTGGTCCGGTTTCAAGGCGTCGACGTAACCGCCCTTCTTCTCCACGTGGAAACGGACGTAGACCAGCTCCGTCGCCGTGCCGAACGTCGGCACGTCGCGCGCGGGTGGGGCGGGGGAAGGGGGCGACTGGGGGCTTGCCGTCGCCAGAAGGGGCGCCATCAGGATGACGGTCGCGGCGCGGCGGAGCGGAGTCAGGTCCAAGGATGTCCTCCCGTTCGAGACGGCCGTCATGGGCGGAGCAAGATCCGCGCCGGGCGTCCGACGGCAGGGCCCGGCCCGATGCCCGCGCCAATGTGGATGATGCGGTCGGCCCACGCGCCTCGGCGCGCGCGTCTTGTCACCGGCCTCGGACAGGACCGGGGACGGTCGAGGACACTCGGCACCTCAAGCACTGCTTGAAGCGGCGTGAGCTTGACCGCTCGCCCCCACCTCGGCTATCTTCGGACCCGATATCGAACATCGATAGCAGAGGAGACACCATGCCGCCTCGCCGCACCGAGCTGCTGAAGGGGACCCTGGACCTCCTCATCCTGCGCACGCTCGCCCTCGAGCCCCGCCACGGCATGGCCATCGCCGACCGCATCGCGCAGATCACGGGCGGCACGTTCGACGTGCGGCCGGGGTCGCTGTTCCCGGCCCTGCACCGCCTGGCCCAGGAGGGCTTCATCAAGGGGAGCTGGCAGCCGTCGTCGGAAGGCCGGCGTACGAAGTGCTACGCGCTGACCCCGGACGGACGGCGGCAGCTCGAGTCCGAGAAACGACATTGGGCGCGGATCGTGGGCGCGGTCGGCCAGGTGCTCGAGTCGGAATAACGAGGCAGGGATGTCGCTGCTGCGCAAGATCGCGACACTCTGGGAGTCGCTCCTATCCCGATCCCGCCTCGACCGCGAGGTCGACGAGGAACTGCGCGCGTACCTCGACGAATCGGCGGCGCGGAAGCGCGGCGCCGGCATCGACGCCGCCGAGGCGACGCGCGCGGCCCTGGCCGAGCTGGGCGGAGTCCAGAGCGTCAAGGACGAGATCCGGATGGGTCGCACGGGCCATCGCGTCGAGTCCGCGCTCCGCGATCTCCGCCACGCCTGGCGGATGATCTTCCGGATGCCCGGCCTCTCGGCCGTGGTGATCCTCTCCCTCGGCGTCGGGATCGGGGTGAACACGGCGGTGTTCTCCTGGATCCAGGCCGTCGTGCTCCGGCCGCTGCCCGGCGTGCCCGACGCCTCGCGTTTCCATTTCGTGGAGACGCGGGCGGAGGCGGGGACGCATCCCGGCCTCTCCTGGCTCGAGTACCGCGACCTGCGCGAGAGGCTGCGCTCCTTCGATGACCTCATCGCGTCGCGCATGGTGCCGCTCAGCCTGGGCGAGGCCGGCCGCACGGAGCGCGTCTCCGCGGAGCTCGTCTCCGACAACTACTTCTCCGGCCTCTCTCTGAGGCCCGCGCTCGGGCGCTTCCCCGGCGGGAGCGACGCGCGCGCGGGCGAGGCCTCCGTGGTCGTGATCTCCCACGGGTTCTGGCAGGCCCGCTTCGGTGGCGCACCCGGCGCCCTCGGCCAGACCCTTCGTCTCAACGATCAGAGCCTCAGCATCGTCGGGGTCGCGCCTCCCGGATTCCAGGGCACCGTGCTCGGCCTCGACTTCGAGCTGTGGGTCCCGGCGACCCTGGCCCCGGTCCTCCTCGGCGGGTCGCGCGAGCTGGAGGACCGCAGCCAGCGCGGCTACGCGGTCCTGGGATCCCTGCCCGCGCAGGCCACGCGCGCACGCGCGCAGGCGGAGCTGGACGCGGCCATGGCCGAGCTGGCCCGTCTCCATCCGGAAACGAACGCGGGGGTGCAGGCCGAGGTCCTTCCCTTCTGGCAGGCCCTGCGCGGACCCCAGCGCATGTTGGCGCGCGCCCTGTGGATCCTGCAGGCGGTGATGCTCCTGCTCCTGCTCGCCGTCTGCGGGAATACGGCCAACCTCGTGCTGGCGAGGGCGAGCACGCGCCAGCGCGAGATCGGAGTGCGGCTGGCCCTGGGAGCCGGTCCCGGACGCATCCTGGGACTGCTGCTCACGGAGAACGTCCTGCTCGCGGTGCTGGGTGCGGCCGTAGGCGCCGCCCTCGCGGTGTGGGGTACCGACGCGCTGCGCGCCGTGCCGTTCTCCACGTCCTGGCCCATCCGGTTCCAGACGCGGGTCGACGCGCTCGGTCTGGCCTTCGCAATCGTGCTCGGGATCGCGTGCGGAGTGGCCTTCGGGCTGGCTCCGGCCCTCCAGCTCGCACGGGTGGACCCCCAGCATGCGCTGCGCGCCGGCGCGCGAGGAGCCGGCCGGAGCCGGATGCGCAACGCCCTCATGGGGACCGAAGTCGCGCTCGCGCTCATCGTGCTCGTGGTGGCCGCGGTCTTCTTCCGGAGCGTCCACGACACGCGGGACACGGATCCAGGCTTCCGGCGCGAGGGTGTGCTCCTGGCCGCCTACGACCTCTCCGGGCGCGGCCTCGACAACGCGGGTACGAGCGCCTTTGCCACGCGGCTGCTCGACGGCCTGCGTGCCGTGCCCGGCGTGGAGGCGGCCGCCATCGCGCGCTCCGTCCCCCTCGACATCCATGGCCTGCCCCTCCGGGCCTTCGCGCTCGAGGGCCGGGCCCGGGCGGACGGGGGATCGGACCAGGCGCTCACCAACACGGTCACGCCGGGCTATTTCCGGACCATGGGCATCCCCATCCTCGACGGCGCAGACTTCGCCGACCTGGCCGACACCAGCCGGCCGCCGCAAGCCGTCGTCAACGAGGAATTCGTGCGGCGTTACCTGCCGGACGTCCAGCCCCTCGGGCGGCGCCTGGAGACCCGCGGTGGCACCTACGTGATCACCGGCGTCGTCCGCAACTCGCTCTACGACGCGTTCGGCGAGCCGCCGATGCCGATGCTGTACCTCTCCTACCGGGACCGTCCCTCCGTGGCCGGCGAGATCCACTTGCGCACGCGCGTCGGCACCGAGCTGGCCGTGCTGCCCGCCGTGCGCCGCGTCGTGCGCGAGATCGACCCCACGGCTCCCGTGTTCAACGTGCGGACCCTCAGCGAGCACGTCGAGAAGAACCTCGTCCTCCGCCGGATTCCCGCGCGCATGTTCGTCGTCCTCGGCCCCCTCCTCCTGGTTCTGGCCGCCATCGGCATCTATGCCGTGGTGGCCCACGCCACCGCCCACCGCACGACGGAGATCGGCGTGCGGCTGGCCCTGGGGGCCGGCGCCGGGCGCGTGGTGGCCCAGATCGTGGGCGAGAGCCTGCGCGTCATCGGCATCGGCCTCGGGGCGGGATGGGTCGTGGTGTTCGTGGTGGCGCTCCACGCCGCGCCGCGAGGTACGCTCGACGCGCCCCTGCTCCTGGGCGTGCCCGCACTACTCCTCGCCGTGGCCGCCGTCGCCTGCTGGATTCCCGCGCGGCGCGCGACGCGGATCGATCCCATGGTCGCCCTGAGGCACGAGTGAGCTGAAGTAGACTCCCTCTCCGTGCCCACCTGCGCGGAAGTCCTCGCGCGCACGCTCAAGGACGCGGGCGTGTCGCGCATGTTCGGCCTGCCCGGCGGCGAGATGCTGGATTTCCTGGAGGCCGCGCGCCGCGCCGGCATCCGCTTCATCCTCACCCGCCACGAGGCGACGGCCGCCTTCATGGCCGACGTGACCGGGCAGATCCAACGCCGCCCCGGCGTCTGCGTGGCCACTCTCGGCCCGGGCGCGGTCAACATGACGCTGGGCGTGGCCAACGCCTACCTCGATCGCTCCCCCGTCGTCGCCATCACGGCTTCCCTCGCGCGGGCGAGCGAACCCTACGCGACGCACCAGCAGCTCGACCTCAACGCGGTCTACCGGCCCTTCACGAAGCAGGCGATCACGCTCGACGGAGCGGATACGGAAGCAAGGGTCCGCGAGGCCCTGCGCGCCACGCGGGCGCCGCGGATGGGCCCCGTCCACATCGCGCTGCCCAGCGACGTCGCGCGCGGCGAAGACCGGCCGTCATCGGGGGGGCCGCGCATCGGCCTCGAGCCGCCCCCCGTCGGGCCGGCCCCTGCCGATGCGGTCGAGCACGTGGCGGCCGCCCTCGCCACCGCCCGCCGTCCCCTCGTGATCCTCGGCCTGGACCTCGATCCACACGCGGACGTCGCGGCCGTGCGCGCGTTCGTCGAGCGCATGGACGCGCCCACGTTCGTGACGCCGAAGGCCAAGGGCATGCTGCCGGAGGACCATCCGCTCTTCGGCGGCGTCTGCGCGGGCGTGGCCGGCGACCGGGTGGTCCTGGACCTCTTCGCGCGCGCCGACCTGCTCGTGGGCGTCGGGTTCGAGCCCGTCGAGTCGGACAAGCTGTGGCACCAGACGATGCCGCTGGTCTCGGTCGGTCCGGTGTCGATCGCGGCCGGCGCCTTCCGTCCCCGCGCGGAAGCGGTCGGCGACGTCCCCACGACCCTGGCCGAGCTCGGCCGCCGCCCCCGCGCCCCGCACGCGTGGGAGCCCGGGACGCTCGCGCGCTTCCGCGAGGACCTCGAAGGGGTCCTGCGCCCGGTGACGAGACCGAAGGGTCTTTCCGGCTACGAGCTGACCCGCACCCTGCGCGCCCTCTTCCCCCGCGACACCATCCTGGCCACCGACGTCGGCTCCATCAAGTCCATCACCTCGCAGGCCTGGACCGCGTACGAGCCGCTCACGTTCTTCGAGTCGAACGGATTGTCGGCCATGAGCTACAGCTTCCCCGCCGCCATGGCCGCCCGCCTCGAGTTCCCGGAGCGCCCCGTGCTCTGCACGATCGGGGACGGCGGGTTCGGCATGACGCACGCGGAGGTGGAGACGTGCGTGCGCGAGCGGATCCATTTCGTCACCGTCGTCTACAACGACAGCGCGCTCAGCCTGATCGACGTGGCCCAGCAGCATCGAGGCTATCCGACCTACGGCGTGCGCTACGGGCCGGTGGACTTCGCGGCGGTGGCGGCGGCCATGGGCGCCTGGTCGCGGCGGGTGGAGACGCCGGAAATGCTCGAATCAGCGGTGCGGGAGGGGCTGGGTCTCGATCGCCCGGTCGTGATCGAAGCGATCGTCGATCCCGCGGAATACAACGCCCATCATCCCCGGGCCCGCTGAGGCCGGCCTACCAGAGCGTGTCGAAGAACGTCTCCATCGCGACGACCTGCAGCGCGAGCAGGCCCGCCGTCCAGTAGAAGGCGGCCTCGCCGCCTCCGTGCTTCTGCCGCTCGTCGAGGTAGCGCGCGGCGGCCAGGGCCAGCATCAGGGCCATGAACATCCAGATCCGCTCCACCTCGAGCGTGTAGAGCGCGGAGAACGTGATGACGAGGAGCGAGATCGGAAAGGCCAGGACGAAGAGATCGACCTCCCCTCCCGCGCGCGCCCGGTCCGCCGCCACCTTCACCTGCAGGAGCCAGACCGCGACGAGCGGGAACCCCATCCCGAAGACGAACGCGAACAGGTTCGAGAGGCTCACCTGGACGTATTGCACGAAGCTGCCATGCCCGGTGCCGACGAGCTCGTTGTTGGCCCAGACCGCCCTCTGCAGGGCGGCGAAAGGATCGTAGTCGACGGCCAGGTACAGGGCGCCGTAGAAGGCCAGGGCGGCCAGAGCGGCGATGGGCAGGATGCGCACGATGCGCCAGAAGCGGGGACGGTCCGCGAAGAAGGCGAGCACCGCGATCACCGCGAAGAAGAGAAGGAGGTACCTCAGGATGGCGCGCAGCCACAGGTGCCCGCCCGGCGCCGTCGCGCGCACGAAGGCCCAGATCGCCGCCATCAGGAAGACCATCATCGGTCCGTCCATGGACGTCGTCGTGAACAGGATGACGCTCGGCACGAGCAGGAACAGGGCCAGCGCGCGGCGGGCCACCGTCTCGCCGTAGAGATCGCGGGCCAGGAAGAAGACGGGGATCGTGGCCAGGGACGCGAACAGGACGGTGGCCAGCCAGGCCGGCACCAGCCCCGGACCGAAGAGACGGCTCACCGCCCAGAGAAACAGGACGGGACCCGGGGGGTGCGTGCGCGAATGGTTCGCCATCACGTCGTTGAGCTGCCGGCGCGGGAAGTTGCGGAGGAAGCTCGCCGGACCCTTCGCTTCGACTCGGGGCACGTCGGCGTAGGACGCGAACGGCTGCGTGTAGGGATACAGGACCGCGGGCTGGATGCTCCGGTCGTAGGTGGCGATGTAGCCGTCGATCATGCCCACGCTGGTGCCGATCGCGAAGAACAGCGCTATGCAGATGGGCAGCAGGACCGCGGCCCGCACAGTCGTGCGCAGGAAGAGGGCCCGGGCCGAGATCAGCAGCCCGCCGAGCACGGCCAGCGGAGGCAGCGACCACAGGCTGATCGCGCGGCCGGGCCGAGCGATCAAGGGGACGAAGTGCCGCGTGCGCAAGGCGCCCAGCGCCTTGGGATGGCGATCCAGCCACCACTCGGCCTGCAGATGGAACGCGTAGAAGATCGCGGCCACCACCGCGGCCAGGGCCAGGATGGTCCAGAGCGGCGCGACCGGGCGATCCTCGAGCGGCGGGGTGCCGGACATGAAGCCGCTGATTGTACGCGAGCCCTAACGCCGGGGCCGCGCCGGCCGGGACGGGGAGAGCCCGAGGCGCAGCGCATGCGCGCGGATCAGATCGACGAGCTGAAGCGCCGCCGGGGACAAGGGCACCGTCCGGCCGAGGCGCACGAGCGCGCTGTCGCGATGCAGGGGCGCCATCTTCAGGACGCGGATCTCCTTCAGCCGTCCGGCCGCGAGGTCTTCCCCGATGTACGTCCGCGTGAAGAAGCCGGCCCCCACCCGATCCAGCACCATCTGGCGCGCCGCCTCCATCGTCACGTCGACCGGGGTACCCGCCGCCTGCGTGAGGCGCAGGATCTCGGGATGATGGGAGGGCCACCAGCGGAGGCGGAAGAGGGGACGCGCCTTCCGCACGAGCTCCTCCCGGGAGACGGCCTTTCGCGCGGCGAGGGGATGGCGGGGATGGGCGACGAGGACGACCGGCTCGCGGAAGAGGAGCAGCGGGACGAGGCCGGCCGCGCGCGCTTCGGGGGCGGGCCACGTGATGATCGCGATCTCGACGATGCCGTCGAGGAGCATCTCGACCAGCACCTCGTGAGCGCCGGACCTCGCCATGCACTCCACGTCGGGGCGGGCACGCACGAAATCCGCGAGGGCGGCGCCGGCCAGCCCTCCGGCCAGCGACCCGAGCACGCCCAGGCGGACGCGGCCGCGCCGGCCGGACTGGGCGAGGTGCGCCGTCTCGATGCCCTCGTCCAGCACCTGGAGGGCGCGGCGCGCGGCGGGCAGGAACCCTTCTCCCATCGGCGTGAGCGCGATGCGCCGGCCGCGCGTGAAGAGGGCGCCTCCGACCGCCGCCTCCAGGGCATGGATGCGCGCGCTGATGGCGGGCTGCCCGATGCCGATGGCGAGGGCGGCGCGGCTGAAGCTGCCCTCGCGGGCGATGCGGTCGAAGGCGGTCAGTTGGGCGCGGTCCACGGGCCTGGATTCTAACATCGATGACTTCGATGAGACTGATCACTTCGATCGGCTTGATCGATGACGTCGGAAGGGCTAGGCTGGGGTCCGAAGGAAGACACCATGATCCGACTGGCCGGCCCCGGCGATGCCGCGCAGGTGGCGGCGATCTACGCCCCGCACGTCACCGGCGCCTCGACCTCGTTCGAGGTCGCGCCTCCGGACGCGGCCGAGATGGCAACGCGGATCGCCTCCACGCTCGTCTACGCGCCCTATCTCGTCCTCGAGACCGGAGGAGAGGTCCTCGGCTTCGCCTACGCGTCGAAGCACCGCGAGCGGGCGGCGTACCAATGGTCGGTGGATGTCAGCGTCTATGTCCGCCCGGACGCTCGCCGACGGGGCGGGGGCCGCGCCCTCTACGAGTCGCTGTTCGCGCTCCTGCGCCTGCAGGGGTTCTACGCCGCGCATGCCGGCATCACGCTGCCGAACCCGGCCAGCGTGGGGCTGCACGAGGCGCTCGGGTTCCGGCCCGTCGGCGTCTACCAATCCGTCGGCTTCAAGCGCGGCGCCTGGCACGACGTGGGCTGGTGGCAGTTGCCGCTGCGTGAGCGGACGGGCACCCCGGACCCGCCGCGCTCCCTCGCGGAAGCGCACCGGGATTCGGAATGGGAGCGGGCCATGGCCGTGGGCGAGGCGGTGCTGAATCCGCCCCGGGGCGGATAACAGCGGGGATCAGCTGCGAAACGGGCGTAGACGAAGCCGCGCGCACGGCCGCAACACCGGCACGCCGTCGCGCTCGCCTTAACGCTGCCACTACGAAATGGATCGGGATGGTATCTGAAGGCTGGAGTGGCTCCATGCCTCTTCCTACCCGATGTTTCTGAGTCCGTCGAACATACGGATCAGACCAGGAGAGATCTTCAACTCTTTGTCAGCCCGCCTTCGAAAGGCGAGCGCGTGGTTTTCCTGGACGTCATAAAAGAGCCCTGCCTGGTCGACACGAGGGGCACGATGCCCCTGGACGTCAACGAGGGCCACGCCGCCCAGCTTTCGCGGACCGTGTCCGCGGTTGCCGGCCAGCGGGCCGCCGCCCCCTCACGCTGGAAGCCTGTTTCGCGCCTCTCTTATGAGCGACCGTAACGAGCATCCGAAGGGCATCGTTGACCGACGCCGCATTCGGAAAGGCCGCAGAGACATCGGGATCAAGGACCACGATGTTCGAGCTTGACCGATAGCGGTCGTAGTACTTGCCGCGGACCGCACCGCTGAAGTCGTACTCGGGCCGCATGTCGTCGTCAGTCACGCTTCTTTTCGCCTTCTTCATACTTCTTCTTTTCGCCGCCCGAAACCCGGCGTGCGCTGACGAACCTCACTCGGCCGATGCTACCATCGCGCCCTGCCTGCAACGGGGGTCATTCTCGGCCAACGATGAGTTCAGCGGGAGCCACGGGCGCGTGCGCGGCTCGCTCGTGACTGTCTCGGCCGAAACCGATTCACACGGTTAGCAGATAAGAGGTTGTGGCCAGATCGGCGGTCAGCTTCGGTCGGCTACAACAACTAACGGATCTGCCCGTCGCGCTTCTGCTGCGCGATGCGCCGGCTCTCGCGGTTCAGGTCGCGCTCCAGGTCCACGCGCTCGCGCGGGCCGAGGTGGCCGTCGTTGGCGCGGTAACGCAGCTCCTCGGCGCGGATGCGCGCCTCCTGCGCCTCCAGCCGCACGAACTCGCGACCCGTGAGCTCGCCCGAGCGCAGGCCCTGCCGCAGGCGCGCCTGCTGCGCGCGCTCGCGCGCGTTGACGGTGGCCGCCTGCGACGCGGGCGCCGCGCCGAGCACCGCCGCCGCCAGTACCGCGAAGATGAGAACTCGACGTGTCATGACCCCTCCTGTATCGGGCTCCCAGCCGCCCGTTCATCTCGTTTGACCGGAGAGAGCGGACGGGGTTGGCGCCGATCAGGAGGTCGTGACCGGACTCACACCACGGCCAGCTCGTTCAGGTAGTCGACGAACGAGCGCACCGCGCGATCCCAGCCCGCGACCTTCGGATTCGACGGCTCGATCACGAAGTACTCGTCGGGCGCGTGCGCGCCGCTGCCGTGGCCGAGTCCGAAGTGGGCGGCGGGCAGGCTGAGGGGCGCGTTCGTGAAGACGTACCCCGGATACGAGCCGGCGTTGCGCGGCTGGAGAACGGGGTCGAGTCCCGCCCGCTTGTAGACGTTCATCTCGGCCCGGATGACGGGGGCGTCCGCGGCCGTGCTCGTGGGGTCGTATCCGCCGCTCGGGTTGACCTCGATGTCGCCGAACCCTCGCTTGGCCAGGTGCGCCTTCAGCGCCGCCACCGCGCCGTCGTAGGTCATGTCCGGGACCAGGCGCAGGTCGAGCTTGGCCACCGCGCGATGGGGCAGCACCGTCTTGCCGCCGGGGCCCGTGTAGCCGGCCACCAGCCCTTCGATGTTCACGGTCGGCGTGAAGAAGAACCTCTCGAGCGAAGCGCGCCAGGTCTCGCCGTGCGCCCATCGCTCGGCGGAGAGGGAGCGCTTGGCCGTGGCCTCGGCCACGCGCGCGGCATAGGTATCGAGCATCGTCTTCTGCGCCGCGTCCGGAGGCTTGGCCGCGGCCGCGAAGTTGTCGATGGCGGGATCGCCGTCGGCATTGACCAGCGTGGCCAGGGCCTGCACGAGATGGAACGAAGGGCTGTCGAGGCGCGCGCGATTGCTGGAGTGCACGTCCTTGCTCGGACCGCGCCCCCACTTCTCGCCGCTGGACACGAGCTCCAGCTCCACCACGCCCTTCGCGCCCAGCGACACCGTCACCCCGCCGTCCGGATCCTGAGAGGCGCTGGGCATGAAGATGCCGGTGCAGCGCTTGAGGGCGGCCGTGACTTCCGGCCGCTGCACGACCTGGCGGAAGTGCGGGGAGCCGATCTCCTCCTCGCCTTCGGCGACGAGGACGAGATTCACGGGCACCTTCTTGCCGGCCCCGCGGATCGCGTGCAGCGCGGCCAGGAAGACCGCCTCCGGTCCCTTCTGGTTCACGGCCCCGCGACCCATCAGCACCTTGCCGAACCCCGGCTTGTCCACGATGGCGGCGTCCCAGGGCGGCGACGACCACTCCGCGGGATCGACCTGCTTCACGTCATACATGAAGTAGAGGCCGACCGTCCGCGGCGCCCCGGCGTCGAGGGTGGCGAAGACGCCGGGCTGGCCGTCGGTCGGCGCCTTGGTCACGCTCTGGAAGCCCGCGTCACGGGTGAGCTTCATCATCAGCTCGCAGCCCTCCGTCATGCCGCGGTTCTCCGCGGCGATGGAGGGCTGCCTCACCCATTCCTGCAGCCGCTGCACGCCTTCGCCGCGCTGCTTCTCGATGGCGGCCTGGATGGCGTCGCCGGGATCGGCCGCGGGGAGGACGAGGCGGGGCAGGGAAAGCGCGGCCATCGTCGTGGCCGCGGTGCCCAGGAAGTCGCGTCGAGAGTTTGGGGACATGGCGCGAGTCTACCGGAACCCGCCTTGACCCCGCCAGGGGTGAGGGGTAAGAACGCGCGATGGAACTCCCCCTGACCCCCCTCGAGTTCGCCCGGCGCGCCCGCCGCCTCTACCCGGAACGCGAAGCCGTGGTGGACGGGGACCTGCGCCTCACCTATGGGCAGTTCTTCGACCGCTGCGACCGGTGGTCGGCCGCCCTGCAGGCGCTCGGCGTCGGACCGGGCGATCGCGTCGCCTACATCGCGCCCAACACGCACGCGCAGCTCGAATCGTTCTACGCCGTCCCCCAGATCGGCGCCGTGCTCGTGCCCGTCAACTATCGTTTGACTCCCGCCGACTTCGTCTACCTCATCCGGCACAGCGGAGCCAAGGTCGTCTGCGCGCACTCCGACTACCTGGAGGCGGTGGACTCCATCCGCGCCGAGATCCCGGACGTCAAGGCGTTCGTGGCCCTGGAATCGCCGCGCGCGGGCTGGGTGGACTACGAGGCCACGCTGGCCGCCGCCCCCGCCACCTTCGATCGGCCCGAGATCCGCGAAAGCGACCTCCTCACCATCAACTACACCAGCGGCACGACCTCGCGTCCCAAGGGCGTGATGATCACGCATCGCAACGCCTACATGAACGCGGTGGGGACGCTGGTCCATCATCCGATGGGCTGCGGCGACCGGTACCTCTGGACGCTGCCCATGTTCCACGCCAACGGGTGGACGTTCGTCTGGATCGTGACCGCCGCCGGCGCGACCCACGTCTGCCTGCGCAAGGTGGACCCCGCCTCCGTCTTCGCGAGCATCGCGCGCGAGAAGGTCACGATGCTGTGCGCGGCTCCGACCGTCCTCATCGGGATCGCGTGCGCCCCGGCCGAGCTGCGCGCGGGCACGAGCGGGCCCCTGCGCATCCTCACCGCCGGCGCGCCGCCCGCGGCCGCCACCATCGAGCGCGTCGAGGGCGAGCTGGGGTGGACGGTGACCCAGGTCTACGGTCTGACCGAGACCGCGCCCTTCATCACCATCTGCGAGCCGCGTCCCGAGCACGCGGGACTTCCCTTCGCGGAGCGCGCGACGATCAAGGCGCGCCAGGGCGTCGAGCTCGTCACTTCCGGCGAGCTGGTCGTGCACGACGAAGGCGACCGCGAGGTCCCCCACGACGG
>WNFM01278565.1_pt5 | contig 15913 bp, 15 predicted proteins | sample 5400271 | NCBI WGS metagenome assembly WNFM01 (sample SAMN13153352, study PRJNA577476) | soil metagenome | isolation source: 60 cm saprolite on Douglas fir-dominated hillslope | place: USA:California | collected 2013-09-17
CCGCGCGCCGGAGATGAGGTTGGCCAGGTCGAGGTGGCTGAGGCAGCCATACCTCGGAATCGAGTTGATGCGGAAATAGACCGAACCGTCGTCGGAAATGTAGGCCGATTTTTTGTCGATGAGCTTTTGGATGAGCGTGATCATCGAGGGGATGTGGTCGGTCGCGTTGGGGGTGCGCCCGGGGATTTCGATGTTGAGCGTTTTCGCGTCCTCCAAAAAGGCCTGCCGATAGACGGCGGTGAATTCCTTGAGCGGGAGGTTTTTTTCGCGCGCGCCACGGATGGTCTTGTCATCGACGTCGGTGAACTGCATGACGTGGTCGACCTCGTACCCGAAATGGCGCAACGCGCGGCGCAGGAGATCGACCGCGACGTAGGTGCGGAAATTCCCGATGTGCCCGTAATTATAGATGGTCGGGCCGCAGACGTAGAGGCTGACCCGCTTTCCTTCGGGATCGCGATCACGATCGACGCGGTCGAGCGGTTCGACCGCGCGGGTCATCGTGTTGTAGAGCTGAAAAGTCGGGCGGGGCATGGAAGGTTTAGCGGAAGGTTATGGCAATTCTCGATAATTTTCGCTTTAAAAAATCCGTCATCCTGAGCTTGTCGAAGGATCAGCTCCCCTCGCGCATTCAAAATTACCAGACGACTCACAAATACGGTGAGGGCTGATCCTTCGACAAGCTCAGGATGACGGAATGCTCTTAATTGTCCGGCAGCGTCACGCAGGCGACCGCCATGGCCGCGATCCCCTCGCCGCGTCCGGCAAAGCCGAGCTTCTCGTTGGTTGTGGCCTTCAGGTTGACCCGGTCGGCGGGGATGCCCAGTGCTTCGCCGAGTTTGGCCTTCATCTTGTCGAGGTGCGGCGCGATCTTGGGCGCTTCGGCGATGACCGAGGCGTCGACGTTCTCCAGCACCGCGCCCCGCTTGTCGAGCAGGAGCCGGATTTCGCGCAGGAAGACGAGGCTGCTGACACCGCGCCACCGCTCGTCGGTGTTGGGGAAGTGATGGCCGATGTCGCCCGCGCCGAGCGCGCCGAGGACGGCGTCGGCCAGGGCGTGGATGAGCACGTCGGCGTCCGAGTGGCCTTCGAGGCCCTTGTCGTGCGCCAATTCAATGCCTCCGAGGAAGAGTTTGCGGCCCTCAACGAGGGGGTGAACGTCATAACCGATGCCTACGCGATTCATAAGAGCCCGCTAGCATGACCGGAAACCGCGCCGACAACAAGCGGGGAAGCATGACGGAATTACCAAATTAACGGAATTGGGATCAGGGAAATTCTATGAAAAAGGCGTTAATTTTGGTATCTGTCGCTTCAGGCATCCCTTTTTTATTCCGTTAATTTGGCAAATTTGGTAATTCCGTAAATTCTGTCTGCATTTCTACTTGTACTCCCCGGCGATTCTGCTTGGATGAGCGTTCCCTTTTAACCCCAAGAGCCCTTTATGTCCCAGCACCGCAGCCTCCGTTCCTCCAGCACCATTGCAGCCAAGCGCAACGTCCTCAAGCGTTTCGAGCGCGTCGACCTGCTCAAAAAGCGGGGCGTGTGGAAAGAGGGCCGCAGCGTGATGAACCTCCCGAAGACGAAGCCCGACGTCTAAGTTGGAGGGTTGCCGTTCCCCCTTGTTCCCAAGTTGCACTTGGGAACGCACTTGCTGAGGCAATTCCATTGCCGATCCCTGCGTCTTTCAACAGATTATGTCAGCGCGAAATAGAATTTCGCGGGAACAGGAGGCGTTCCCAAGTACAACTTGGGAACGAGGAAAATTGCTTTTTAATCTCGTTTAGTCCAAAGGTGATCTTGTGCGTTTGAACCAATTTCTTGCCCGGGCCGGTTTCGGTTCCCGGCGCGCGTGCGAAGCGCTCATTCTCGAGGGGGCCGTGACGATCAATGGGCACCGTCTGCGCGAGCTGGCCACGCGGGTCGGCGCGGACGACAACGTGCTCGTCAACGGCAAGCCGGTGAAGATGCCGCTGCCGATCGTGGCCATCCTGCACAAGCCACCCGGCTATCTCTGCACCTCAGCGGATGCAACGAATGAGCGCACCATCTACGATCTTCTTCCCGCCGCGTGGCCCCGCGTCGTTTATGTCGGACGGCTCGACAAGGATTCGGAAGGGCTGCTGGTCGTGACCAACGACGGCAACCTGGCCCAGCGGTTGACGCATCCGTCCCACAAGCTGCGCAAGACCTATATCGTGACGCTCGACCGCGAATTCGATTTTGCCCTCGCACCGAAGATGAAAAAGGGCATCGCTATCGAGGAGGGCTTCGCCCGGATGGAGGACATTTACCGGGTCGGGCCGCGCACGCTGAAGGTGGTCCTGACCCAGGGCCTCAAGCGGCAGATTCGCGAAATGTTTTATAAGTCCGGGTATGAAGTGAAGCGGCTGGTCCGCATCCAGATCGGCGCGCTTTCGCTCGAGAAATTGCCGGTCGGCCAGCATCGCATTCTCAGCCAGGACGAGGTGCGGCGCTACTTCCCGGTGGGAACCGCGCCGCGTCCGGCGAAAAAATCCCGCCCGAAAATGGTCCGGTCCCACATTTCCACCGCCAGGGAGGCCCCGCATGGCTAAGGAAAAATCGAAGGCGCTGTGGGGCGGACGTTTCCAGGAGGGCGCGGCCGGACTGCTGCGCGATTACACGGAATCAGTTTCGTTCGACTGGCAGCTTTATCGTCACGACATCGCCGGAAGCATCGCGCACGCGAAGATGCTGGCCCACATCCGGGTGCTCAATGCAAACGAGCTTAAGGTCATCGTCGCCGGACTGGAGGAAATCCGGGGACAGATCGATCGCGGCCAATTCAAGTGGCGGACCGACCTCGAAGATGTCCACATGAACATCGAAGCAGAGCTTACGGCCCGCTGCCCGGTGGGAGCCAAGCTGCATACGGGGCGCAGCCGCAACGATCAGGTCGCGACCGCGATGCGCCTCTGGCTGAAGGACCAAATCGCCGAAAATCAGTGCGCGATTACCGGCTTGCAGTCCGCATTGGAGACCTGGGCCTCGCGCGATTTCAAGGTCGTGATTCCCGGCTACACGCATCTGCAACGCGCCCAGCCGGTGCTACTCGCCCACCATCTTTTGGCCTATGTCGAAATGCTGGAACGCGACTACGAACGCCTCGCCGACTGCGCGAAACGGACCGATGTCCTGCCGCTCGGTTCCGGCGCGATCGCGGGAAGCACGCTGCCGCTGGATCGCGCCTTTGTGGCGAAGGAACTGGGCTTCGCGCGCGTCTCGGAGAACTCGATGGACGCGGTGAGCGACCGCGATTTCATCGTCGAGTACAACGCGGCCTGCGCGCTGCTGGCCGTCCATCTCTCGCGACTGGCCGAGGACCTGATTCTCTGGTCCACCGCCGAGTTCCACTTCATCCGCATCGGCGACGCCTACACGACCGGTTCCAGCCTGATGCCGCAGAAGAAAAATCCCGACATCGCCGAGCTGGCCCGAGGCAAGACCGGGCGCGTGATCGGCAATCTCGTCGCGCTGCTCACGCTGCTCAAGGGCCTGCCCATGACCTACAATCGCGACTTGCAGGAGGACAAGGAACGGCTCTTCGACACGGCGAAAACCGTGCAGGGCACGCTGCTCATTTTTGCGGAGATGCTCGGGAACATCGAGGTGAACGCTGACGCCTGCCATCGCGCCGCCGGCGACCCGCTTTTGCTCGCGACCGACCTGGCCGACTGGCTGGTGTGCAAGGGCGTCCCTTTCCGCGAAGCGCACCATCTTGTCGGCGCGGCAGTCGCGCTGGCCGAGAAGAAAAAAGTGCCGATCACAAAGCTTAAGCTTTCCGAGTGGAAAAAGATCAGCCCCGTCTTCGACGCGAGCGCCCTGGAAGTTTTCTCGGTGGAGAAGGGCCTCGCGGCCCGCACCACGCTCGGCTCGCCCAACCCGAAGCTGGTCAAGCAGCAACTCGCCCGCTGGCAAAAGATTCTCGCGACACGGACACCCTCTCTCAAATAACAATCCGTCATCCTGAGCTTGTCGCACACACGTGTGGCAGGATCAGTTTTCCCCTCGTTCCCAAGTTGCACTTGGGAACGCACTTGCTGAGGCAATTTCATTGCCGATCTTGGTGCAATTAAGCCAAACTAGAATGGCGCGAAATGAAATTTCGCGGGATCAGGTAACGTTCCCAAGTACAACTTGGGAACGAGGGAACTAAAAACACATGCATCATTTCCAATTTAAAAAAGGGAAACTTTACGCCGAGGGCGTTCCGCTGGGCAAACTGGCCGACACCTACGGCACGCCGCTCTATGTCTATTCGGCCACCACGATTACGGACCATTTTGACCGCCTCACGACGGCGCTCGCGCCGCTGGATCATCTGATTTGCTACGCGCTGAAGGCCAACTCGAATCTGGCCGTGCTGAGCCTCCTCGCGAAGCGCGGAAGCGGTTTCGATCTGGTCAGCGGCGGCGAACTGACCCGCGTGCTCAAGGCCGGAGGAAAAGCAGGGAAATGCAGCTTCGCGGGCGTGGGCAAGACACGTGATGAAATCGAGCAGGCGCTGGCGGCGGGCGTCTATGTCTTCAATGTCGAGAGCATCGCCGAGCTGGATTTCATCAATAAGATCGCGGGCGAGAAGAAAAAGATCGCGCCGGTTGCGATCCGCGTGAACCCGAATGTCGATGCGGGCACCCACGCCAAGATCACGACCGGCACCTACGAAAACAAATTCGGTATCGCCTTCGAGGAAATTTCCGCGCTCTATGCCCGCGCGGCGCGGTTGAGGAACGTCCGCCTGCGCGGCGTGCAGATGCACATCGGCTCGCAGATCACCGAGGTGAGGCCGTTCGTCCTGGCCATCAAGCGGATGCTGCCGCTCGTGCAGGAACTGAAGGCCCGTTACCAGATCGAGTTCTTCGATGTCGGCGGCGGACTCGGCATCATCTACAATCCGGCGCTCGCCAGCGGCACGCCCGACTGGTGGAAGGCGCAGAAGGTGAAGCCGCTGACGCCCGCGAGCTATGGCGAACAGGTCGTCCCGCTGCTCAAGCCGCTCGGCCTGCGCATTCTCGTTGAGCCGGGGCGGTTCATGGTCGGCAACGCCGGCGTGCTCGTGACCGAGGTGCTCTACCTCAAGAAGACGGGCAGGAAGACGTTTGTGATCGTCGATGCGGCGATGAACGATCTCATCCGCCCCGCCTTCTATGACTCGTACCACGAGATTGTGCCACTGAAGCAGAAGCGCACTGTCGGGAAACTCGTCCCGACCGACTTGGTCGGCCCGATCTGCGAATCGGGAGACTATTTTTGCCAGGACCGTCCCCTGCCCGGGCAGAAGCCGGGCGACCGGCTCGCGCTGCTGAGCGCGGGCGCGTATGGATTCGTCATGGCTTCCAATTACAATACGCGCCCGCGGGCGGCGGAGGTGCTGGTGGAGGGCGCGAAGCATCGCGTGGTGCGCAAACGCGAGACGGTGGCCGACCTGTTGCGCGGCGAGACGGTGTGATCCCTGTAGCGGCGGTCTATGATAGTTGCCAGCCCGCCATCTCCTTTCCTAAGATGCTATAATCTAGCATCTTAGGACATATGCAGCAAGAACAAAAAGGTAAGTTTCTGCACCTTTCGGCAGCGTTCAGAGAGGATGTTATGCACGTTTCAGCCTAACGCATGGCCGATGATTTCGGCGATGCAAAAGCTTTTCCCTGTCAGGCTACGGCAAGAGATTTTGTTCTCAATTTCTTGATGCGTTTCGGTGCAGCAACTGGCGAGAGACCCTTGGCGGGATTCTTGGCCGCGATGCGATCCGGTGAAGGGACATACTCTTTTGTAAGCTGAAAATTCGGATGTATCACGAGAAAATTGTTGAGGGAATCAGGCCGGCCTTACGTTAATATGGGTAAGATGAACGAGCATTCGCTAGACACCCTCTTGAAAGCCTATCAGCGGAAGGCGCTTCCTGCCGCGCCAACGAATCTGGAGCAGAATGTCTGGCGCGAAATCAGGCAGCGGGCGGCGGAGGCCCCGAATGCCGTCTGGCAGGGGTTCCTGGATTGGATTCTGGACCGGCGCATGGTGACGGCTTCCCTCGTTGCCGCCGTGGTCATGGGCGCAATTTTCAACCTTCAATCGGAACACGTTTCCACCCGGCAGGCGATGGGGTTGCAGGTATTCGGCCATTCACCGTTGGTTGAACTTGCGCAAAATCCATGACAATGAACGGACTCGGCAAATTATTGGGGCTTTTGCTGGCGGTAGCTGTCGTGGCAAGCCTGTCATGCTTGCTAACCTCACAGTTAAGGACTCAGGTACAACCTCATCCCACCGATTTTCATCACTGGGATCATCAGCAACTCGATCTCACCCCCGAACAGGACAAAGCCCTTGACGCCCAGGAGGAGGCGTTCGCCGCCAAGAAAAAGGCTCTCGGTGAAAAAATTCAACAGGCAAGCGTGGAATTGGCGACCGCGATGCGGGAAGACAAGGAGTATTCCCCCCGCGTCGTCGCAGCGGTGGGAAAAATTCACCATGCCCAAAGCGACTTGGAGATGGCCACCCTGGAGCACATTTTTTCCATGAAGAGTGTCCTGACGCCGGAACAGTTTGATAAACTGCTGAAGCTGACCGGAGACGCACTGAGCGAACCTTCCAATTTTTAGGGGAAACAGGACATGGACGATCCTGATCTGCCCCTGATCCAGGCATTGCAGCAGGGCAACGATAGCGCCCTTGATGAACTCATGCAGCGGCACAAGGAGCCGCTTTTTCGCTTTATTTATCGCTACGTCCTCAACGAAGAGGAAGCGCGGGATCTATTGCAGGAAACCTTTGTCCGGGTCTATTTCAAGCGGGATCAATATCGACCCAGCGCCAAATTTACCACTTGGCTCTACCACGTCGCACTCAACTTATGCCGGGATCACGCCCGCAGCCATGCGGGAAAGCAGGACCGCCTGACGGAATCGCTCGTCGTCCGGTCAGACGAGGGTGAAGAGCGGGAACGCGACATTACCGCAAAAAGTGCCAATCCCGCTGAGGTCGCACAAACAAACGAGGAGCTTCTAATCCTGGAGCGCGCCATTCAAACTTTACCCCCTGATTTAAAAGCCGTGTTGATTTTAGCTGCGTTGGAAAACCGTCCGCAAAAAGAATGTGCCGATTTGCTGGGCATCACGGTCAAGGCGGTCGAGACGCGGGTTTATCGTGCGCGGAAAATGCTGGAAACAAAACTGTCTCATTCAGCGAAATAAAGCCCTCGCACGGCTGGCTTGACGGCATATTCCTTGCCAGTTAGCTTATTTACTAAGCGATTATGAAAGCGAATAAGGCGAAACCTGTACGCAAGAACCAACATCACTTGACCGACGAGATCGTCGGACGGTTGGTGCGTCGGCACAGCACTGCGGTGGTGCTGTTTCACCATGCGGTCGCGGAGCGCCTGGGGTTGGGCCCAACAGACCACAAGTGCCTCGATTTGCTGCGCGAGCACAAGACGATGACCAGCAGCAAGCTGGCCGCGATTACTGGCCTGACCAGCGGCGCGATTACCGGTATAGTCGCCAGGCTGGAACGAGCCGGACATCTATGTCGCGAACCGGACCCGAACGACGGGCGTAAGCATATCCTCTCCCCCAGACTGGAGCGGATACAAGACATCCAGGGCGTATTGACCCCGATACGAAAAGACATGGCCGTGCTACTGGAGAGTTTCGATGCCCACCAGCTCACTGCTATCGCTGAGTTTCTGACGCGTAGCACGGACCTTGTTTACCGTCATGTGGCCCTACTGCGCGCTCAGAAACTCCATACCGTGAGCCAGACTGCACAAACACCATCTTCAAAAGTGCCCGCGAGGAATCAAAAAGATGACACCCCACCTCCGTAAGTTGGCCCTCACTGCTCATATTATCTTCTCGGTCGGCTGGCTTGGTGCGGTCGCCTGCTTTCTAGTTCTCAGCGTCGCTGGCTTACACAGTATTACTGGCCAAAGTTCAAGGTCCAAAAGCCTGCCGAATTTTTCTTAGAGAGGCTTTGGAGCTGAACCAGCATCTTTACCAAAAATGGATCGCTGGCATCCCGCCTGGTGACAAGCGAAACGAGGAGATCGCCAAAATTGTCTTTTATCGCAAGTTCAATGTTAGGGAAGAGGTCGAGAAGGCCTTTGCTTCAGCGGGGACCGCCCGGCAATCTAAGGTCGTGGCCTCTAAAGCAGACAAGGAGAAAGAAATAGTTCCATGAAACGCGACTTCGATCTTGGCCTGACCCCAAAAAACTGGACATGACGGAAGTGTAGTTCTGCTTTAACAGGGAAAGCAGAACAAAAATGAAAAAGAGTCGATTCACAGTGGAACAGATTATCGGGGTCGTGCGGGAAACGCAGGCCGGGGCGACGGTGAAGGAAGTGTGCGCGAAGCACAACATCAGCGCACAGACGTATTACGGCTGGAAGCGCAAGTACGGGTCGATGGAGGTGGACGAGGCGCGGCGGTTGAAGGGACTTGAGGAGGAAAACCAGCGGCTCAAAAGGCTGGTGGCGGACCTGTCGATCCAGAACCAAATGCTGAAAGAGGTGAACGCAAAAAAATGGTGAGCCCGTCCAACCGGCGGCGGGCGGTGCGTTATTGCGTGGAGGAAGGGCTTGGCCCGACGGCACCGGCGTGCCGCGCCCTGGGCCTGGCCCGGAGCACGTTCTATCGCAGCAGCCACCTGAGCTTGGGAAACCGAACGATGCGCCAGGAGATCCTGACGTTGAGCGAGCAGCACCCGAGGTACGGCTACCGGCGGGTAACGGCACTCATGCGTCGAGGAGGAAGTTCAATCAACGCCAAACGGGTGCAGCGGGTGCGGCGGGAACAGGGACTGCAAGTGAGCAAAAAGCAGAGGCGAATGAGACGGCTGACGGCCCGTTTCTCCGCATGGCGATACTTTGGCCACTGTTTTTTCGGGATTACCGGCCAGGGCAGCCAATTCATGTCGAGGGCGAAGTTATGGACCCGGCGCAAAAAAACATTGGTTGAGACGGTGCCCGCCTGCATAACCCGAAATAATTCTTCCGCGACCGTTTCGGTAAGCTTTTGATTCAGGAGCGGAATCATCGCCTTGTCCTTGGCGACATTGGTCCACCGGTATTGAGTCTCTCCCGTCTTCGTCTTGATGATTTCATCCAAGACATGCTGCCACGTCCTCTTCGGCATCAGAGGATCACTCGCTGCCAGATACGTCCGCGCAATCTGGAGATTGAGCGCGGGCTGGCGCGCCGCCTCGTTTTTAGCCGCCAAGAGCACAAGGGCTTCCGGCTTGCTTTTCGTGCGCAAGCTTTCTTGTTTCTTGGTCCCCACGTTTTCGACGTAGAAGGTGCCGTGATGTTGGAATAACCGATACTGCTGCAATCGCATAGTTGTCTCCGGTTTCAGAGACTAACCGCCATGCGATGCACCGAGTTAGCGAGCAAGACTGGAGTAAGAATCAAATCGCTCGCACTAAGCGCGAAGCTCAATTTTTACTGGCATTTTCACTGGCAGTCGGCGCTTTTCTTCGACACAAGATATTCTCTTTCAACGTATTAGAAAGAGAGGCGAGGGTCGGAATCGCGGGTAATTCTCGATGTTTCTGACCCTTTCTAGCCCCTTTTCCAGAGGTGCTCAAGCTAACTCTCAATTTCCTCGTTATGTCCTTTGGTAAACTTTTTAGACACACTTTTGGACACAGTATTCCGTCGTCAATTCATGCGCTCACGCGCGTGTCTGCGACCTTTATCTAGACCGAATAAAGCTCGGTCGCGCCCACCAAGTCCATTGCCCGCTTGATAAACATTCCGACCGCCACCGTCGCGGGCTGGGTCTCTGTCGAATTTCCGCCCATGTGAATCCCCACCGCCGTATTGGCTTTCCAACCTAAAAAATCATCCTTTAAACGCCAGAGCATTCCTGAATCGCCCTCGCGTGTCAGGCTGTGGCCGTAAATAATAAAATCAACCGACGGTGCGAAGTCCCCATCTATGCTTCCTCCAACTGCATGGATAGTTCCTGTAACCTGCCCCGAGATTGCACCGACGCCAATGACAGTCGCGGTCTGCAACGCATAAAGTTGAACGTCAGTCCCGGTTAAAATCCCAAGCCTCTTCGTTAGCATCACGGCATCCAACATATTCACCGCGACTGCGAAACTCGCGCAATCCGTGTAGCCGAGATTTGCGCCGCCCGGGTCACTTCCTGGCAAATTCTCTCCCATGTCAGTCGTCGAGCCCAGACGCGCACGGCCTCCCGCCGGCTGTTCCGAATAGACGTCCGACCCTGGCATCGGTTGCTGCTGCTGGTGACCTCCCCAGAGTACGTGCGCGCAGGACAATCCAATCAACCGGTTTTGCGCATCGTGAAAATAGCCGGTCGTCGTTCCAGACGCACCCTCCACTGCTAATTCCTCCCCCAGCGGCAGCGCTTCAAAGTGAATCTCGCCGACCGGGAGAATATCCAATGGGTAGAATTTCCTGCCCACCTTCAACTTGCTGCCAAGCCGCTGCCGCCAAGGCAACTCACCCATGTCGCGCTTCTCCTTCACGAAAACAGTCAGGCACGGTTCCTTCCGCAGTTTGCTGTTCCAGACGCGAAGCCCATGGGCGCAACCGCGCAAATCCTGCACGCCGCGGCTCTTTAGGACGCGCAGTGCCCGCTGCAAGACCTGCTGACGTGCCACGCTCACTTCGTCTTCGGAACTTTTACAGGAATCAGCGTTATCGGATCTGTCGAAAGGTCCATCTTAAAGACCTCGAGCGATGCTGCCATCGTTCCCGGTGCCGCCGCTGCATCCTTGTTGATTGATCCCACCGCAGTTGTGATGACCTCTATTAAGCTTTTCCTAGCGCTTTGGTATGCATCGTTCTGCGCCTTGGTAGCTGGCGCACCGCCGACGTTGACCAGATCCACAGAATTCAACTTCGTTGCGATACTCGTGAGATCGGCCAGAACATTCTTCCCGTCATCGGACGCCGCATCAAATGTGCTGACGTCGATCTTGTTCGCGTCCATATTAACTTGGTCGGACGCCGTCGCCGGAGCGAGGCCGACCGAATACGTTCCCTGGTCCGGCAGAGCTTTGGCAAACGCTACGGCTGCGTCTCGAAGATTTTTCGCCTCGATGGGATAGGCCTTCGCGCTTTGGGCTTTGACTGCGTTCATTAGGGCACCAATTCCCGTTCCCGAACTTCCCAGGCTGGCCAGACTCGTGATCGTCTCCGGTCCCTTGGAGTCGGTGGCCAATCCGTAGCTGGTCAGAAGTCCATTCGCGAGCTGAAACGTCATGTTGGCAGTTCCCCATCCTTGATGCTGCTGCACGTATATCTTCGACTTGGGATCCTTCAGAAAGACCACGGATGCCCTCGCCCCGTCCTTCGTTTTCACCACCACGAGATACGGCGTGCTGTCCAGGTAAACATGCAACATCGCCGGTTGGAGATGCTTCTCCTGGCCGTCATCGGGCTCGCCAGTCTTCGTTTGATAAAAATCGACATGCGCGCAACCTGAGAGCAGAAACGCCATACCAATTGCCGAACCTCCAGAACGAAAATCCAATCGCATAGGATCGCCCCCCTTTTGAGGGGATATACCAGCACAGGATAAAGTTAGATACAATTAGAATTGATTGGCCGTTAATTTAATGTCGAACTGATGACGGTTTTGCGGCAGCGTGACGCACCCGTCACAACACAACTTTGCTGGGCGGCATCCCGAGGGGCGAACCGCTCTGTCGCAACTGTTCGCACGGGCATGTTTTTCGCGCACTCGGAAACGCTACATCTATGTCAACAACCGAATCGAAGGAAGCGCGCCTTGGACTATCGCCGAGGTTCTGAAAGCACTCGCTAGTCAGCGTCACCGTCGTAACACGCCACCGCCTAATGTGTTACATTAGGACGACAAACTAAGACTTGCGGGGCGAAAAGTTAACGTCACCATCCCCATAAGGAAATTGTTTCACTCGTTTTTTTCTACCGACACCGCAGTCGCTGGTTTTTAGAACCTGATCTCCTCGAGCATGAATATGGAAACCCAACACAATCTGCGGTTTGAAAAAATGCCCAGTGCATTTGAAGGCGGTGGCGGCGGTTATTCTGAACCCAGAAAACAAGTGGAGCTGCGCTCTATAAAAGACTTTTCCGTTCCAATCGTCCAGGACGCCACCTTCGTCAATATGGCCTATTTTTGGAATTTTGTTGTCCAAAATGTAAAACGCTACACTGGCGATTCACTTAAAGACCTTCGTATGCTAAGCCAGGAGCGTTTGGCCGAGATGGGAGTCGATCGTGAAGCACTAAAAACCTTTGCCGAAGCCGGAATAGTCGAAATCTATATCCCGTATCTGGAAGAGAAGCAGGATTGGGCTGCCCGAATCACCCCATGGGAGAGCCTGTTAAGCCTAGCCACCAAGGAATGGCGCGGGGAAAGCGGGGAAAGGCGCCTGACCGTCATCCGGCATTTGGATGTCCTTTCGCCAAGGACATCAGCGCCGCCCATCAAGTCACCGATTGATCGCCGTCTGCTTTTTGTTGCCAGTGAACCAGGACATCTTGCTGGCAAATTTGAATTCAAATACGAATATCAGCTGGCCCAGATCGCCCTTGCCCTGGAGTCAGAGGGCACTTCGCCGGGTGCTTTGTCTGTCGCCACGCCAAGCCTGGACGAACTCAGGGAGCACCTACAAGAATTTCAACCTTCGATCATCCATCTTGCGGGATTTGACTCTCATCAATCGGCAGATATTGAGACAAAGGGAAAAACCGACCAAACCATCCCTGATGGATTCATGTTGGCAGATGAAAATAGGGCCGCCCATTTGGCCGAGTCCGTACCTCTCGGTGAGGCATTAACCCTGAATGGAACGTTTCATCCCTATCTTGTCTCCTTCAATTGTTTTTATTCCGGCTCCCGCCTGGCCGCATTGGCCGTGGCAGCCGGAGCCCGGATGGCCGTCGGTTTTCAAAACGTCATCGACGACACTCTGGCGGAGCAATTCTATTCCGAATTTTACACCCGGCTCCGAAAGGATGAGGAGAGCAACGGCTTGCGCGCGTTCGCGGGGGCTCTTCGGCATGTTAGAAAGATAAGTCCTGCCTATGACAGCGGCGACATCGTGATGTGGTCGCATCAATCGTTGCTTCCGAAAGACGTGAAATCGTTCTTCGTGTGGCTGAATCCGCAGGGAATCGTGGAAGACTCCGCGGCACCTGCCCCTGGTCCCACCACCTCGTCGCCAGCCAAGCCTCCCACCGTGGTTGTGGAACCTCTTAAAGCTCTCAATTACTCGTTACTGCACAATAAAGAGGCCATTTTTTCAGAATTCAAAATCCAAAGGACCGACGAAAATGTGCAGTCCATTATTGATGTTCACGTCGATCTATACGTGGGAGAGCACGCCTTTCCCTTCCGCTCCCGCCGCATATTGGACGAGGCGATCCTGGACTTGAGGAGCGCGATTCACGTGCCCTTGGTGGCCGAGATGCTGCGTGGACGGCGGGAATCCATCCATACCAGCCTCTTCGTGGAAGTAACCGAAGGTGAACATATCCTTTATCAGAGGACCCACCGCATTACCCTGTTCCCGGCCGATCAATGGAGAGACGATCCCGCCGAGCGGCACTGGCTTCCCTGTTTTGTCCTGCCCCGGGATCCTGCCGTGGTCTCCATCCTCAAGCACGCCAAGCGCTATTTGCAGACTTTGGCCGATAACAGCAATGCTGGTTTTGATGGCTATCAACCGTTATTACGCGGATTCGGAGTCGAAGCGATCGATCTTCAAGTGCGGGCCATTTGGGCGGCAATCTTGCACGAGAGTCCCCTGACCTACATCAATCCACCTCCGACCTATGAAAAAAAGGAGCAACGCGTGCGGACACCGAGCATGATCCTGGAGGAACGGTCCGGCACATGTCTTGATCTTGCGCTCCTCCTGGCCTCATGCCTCGAGAAAATCGGGCTCCATCCCGTCCTTTTCCTGACGGAAGGCCATGCCTTTGCCGGCTATTGGCGCAATCCCAATGTGAACCTGGTGGCCCGGCCGGAGAACGCGCCCGAGACCAACCCGGTCGGCCAGCTCAAGGCATGGATTTTTAGCGGGATGGGATCTTTTGCCCAAATTACCCAGTGGATTAATGCTGGAGATTTGGTCCCCATAGAAACCGTCCAACTGGCCAAGCAGGGGGCCTTCTTTTTTGCCGTTGAGGAGGGGGGCAGGGCATTGGTGACGACCCCCTGGAATTTTCACGCCATGGTCGATCTTTACATTGCACGAGACAAGGAAATCACCCCTCTTCCGCTCTCACTTACCTCCCTTTAATTATGAGCGACAACGATGAAGTCCTGAAAGCCCAACTTCGCAAGTTTCCAACGGAACTTGGCCTCTTCCCGATGGATGCTTTTTCCAAGCCATCCACGACCGAGACCCTTCGGCGTGGGGTCGGCAGGCCCGATGCTGCCGAAATCGAACTATTATCCCTAACACGGACGGAGGATGGGCTTCTGCTCTGGAATACTGGAATTCCCACGGTGCGGACGACCGAAGGACGACGCGCCGGGGGCTATGCTCCGCCACCCGGAAAAGTCGTCGAGCACGTCGCCTTTGAGAAGATCGCATCCAATAAAGTTGGCCTCCTGCTCGACAAGCTCGACGAAAATTTGACTCCCGCCAGGGGATTGAGACGCTGGGATCCAGCCACCTCGGCGTTGCAGCCCTTCAATGGCTCCGAGGCGGCGGGCAAGAAGATCCTGCTCTTCATCCACGGCACCTTCTCCAACTGCGACAGGTTGTTTGCCGACGTGACTGGTTGCCCCAACAATGCGGGCACCGCTCTTTTAAGCGCTGCTGTCGCCAGCGGAAAATACGATTTTGTCCTTACCTTTGATCATCCCACGGTCGGCGTAAGTCCGGCCATGAATGCCTTTGATCTCGCCGCAGCCTTACGCCCATTGCCTGGTTCTGTGGACGTTATCGCCCACAGTCGCGGCGGGTTGGTCGCGCGTTGGTTTTTGGAAGCTTTTGCCGGGCCCACTCTCCAACGCCGGGCCGTTCTGGTCGCCTCAACGATCGCTGGCACCAGCCTGGCTGCTCCCCCAAGATTAGAGGCGGCGATCAATTTCCTGGCCAATATCGGAGGCTTGCTTGGCAAGGGTGCAGCCACCATGCCCCATCCCTTTCTTATGGTTTCCGGAACCTTGATGAGAATTCTCTCCTCGGTGGCTAAACTCGGCGCCGCTCCTGGCGTTCTCGATTCCGTGGTCGCCCTGATCCCCGGTCTGCAAGGCCAGTCACGGGTCGGCAATAATCATGAACTGCGAAGACTCCGCGGTTATTACCAGCCCGGTCAGATCGCCTATTCGGCCATTCGGTCTGACTTTCAACCCACCGATCCCGGTTGGAATTTTCTTCAGTATTTTTGCAAGCCCATGCAGCGCGCCGAATATTGGGGGGCGCAATTGATTTTCGAAGGGACCAATGACCTTGTGGTGGATCTTGATTCTATGAATGAACTTTCGGATAACGAAAAGCTTCCCAGTGCCGATGTCTTGGATTTTGGCACGAACGCAGACGTCCATCACACAAACTACTTCGTTCAGGAACGGACCTACGGCTTCATTCGCCAGCAGCTTCAGTTTTGAGGCAGCGCCGTTTGCCGATCAGGGCTAAACTGCCGCTGAAGCCGGTGCGTTCTAAAAGGAATTCTAAGTGCTTGCATGGATATTTGCCGCTGGATTTAATGGATACTGTGGCAAAGAGACCGAATGGGAAATACGAGTTGGAGTTAAGCGATCCCGTCAAAGAATTTCTTGGCCTCGAGTTTCCAAATGATTGGGGAGGTCGAAGCGGGCACGCTGGATTTCGTTATCAGTATCTTTACGCATTACGGCTCATGGGGCGAATACTCAACAAAGAGTTGAGCACCTATATTTGTGAAAAGGCGGCT
>WNFM01242020.1_pt1 | contig 15908 bp, 19 predicted proteins | sample 5400271 | NCBI WGS metagenome assembly WNFM01 (sample SAMN13153352, study PRJNA577476) | soil metagenome | isolation source: 60 cm saprolite on Douglas fir-dominated hillslope | place: USA:California | collected 2013-09-17
ACCGAAGACGCGACCCGCGATCGCTCGAACCGATTGTTAGATGACACCCAACGAAGCCGCGACCGTGCCCACCGGAAGCTGTAATTCTTTACGACTTCTGCAGCACCACAGACCCAAACCATTCGCGCACCGCTTCGCTCATTCTGCGGCAACCTGCGATTCCGCAGAAACGCCGATTGAGACCGCGAGCTCAATGGGCGACTTGGAATGCTCCGCCGACTCTGTGCAACGGCGTCGCTGAACGAAGTGGTCCTGATTCGACCATCGAAGTGGGCATCGAGCGAAGCCACTGCGACAGGCACCGCGCGGTTCCCACGGCGAGCGCGTTGCGCCGACGAACACATACGGACTCTCGTCTCCCTAATGTCGTCTAACGATGAGGTTGAGCGACGCGGGAATGCGCCGACGTCCAACGAAGCTGATTTATCTCAATCATCGACCCCCTCCTTGGCTCACCGAAGATGCGGCCCGCGATCGCTCCAACCGATTGTTAGGTCCAAATTTGGCATTTCCATTAAATGCATATACAATAAATATGGCCATGACCTATGACCCCGCGAAACGTCGGTCGAACAAGCGTAAGCACAAGATCGACCTGGCCGAATGCGAGGCGGCATTCGATGCCCCAATGCTTACCCGCGAGGATGCCAGTCAAGGTTATGGTGAGCAACGTTTGGTTAGCTTGGGCTGGTTGCAAGGTCGCGTAGTCGTGTTGGTATGGACGGACCGAGAGGATGGCCCAAGATTGATTTCATGCAGAGAGGCAAAGCCACATGAGCAAGAAGCGTACTTCCGGGAATACCCGAAAATCTGACGTGCCTTACGATCCAAATGACCGCGATGCCGTGCTGTCATTTTGGAAAGGAGCTACGGCGCACCGTGGCGTGACGGAGTTGCGCGCAAAGCGCGGACGCCCAAGTAAGGCGCCGCACGAGCGCAAAGAACAAATCGCCCTACGCTTGGATGCTGACGTTCTCGCTTGGTACCGTGCGCAAGGGAGTCGATGGCAGACTAGGATGAACGCAGTGCTCAAGGCCTACCGCGACGCGACAATCTGAAGCGACCTCGGTTGGACCTAACGATTAGGATGAACGACACGCGGCTGCGGTGCCGTCAATCGAAGCTGCTTAATCCACATCGTCCACCTCCCTGCTCCCCCGAACTTCCGGCGCACGCGGAAACAACACGCCGGTAACAGGCCCACAGGAGCTCAAGCGTCCAATTAGAGCCATTGCTGCGTAGCCGAATATCAGTGAGACGAAAATTAGCACTCCAACGACGCCCTGTCGAAAACCGCGAGTTCGGAAGAGGTAGTACGGTATTGCAACCACTGACATACCAACCACAGCGGTCGATAAGAACGGAGTACGTCGATAACATCGCAGGTCTGAATCCAAGCGAAACCAAAGGAATATAAAGAACGCGTATGCAAGCATAAAGACGATAGTGCTGGCAGGAAATGGAGCATCACTGTAAAGCCATGCCCCAACCGCCCCGTCGGCAAAGCCCAGCGCGAGAATTGTACAGGCGATTCGGGCGGTAAAATTGCGCAACGATCGATCCTGGACCTAACGAAGAGGATGAACGACGCGCGGCGGTGTTGTCGTCAATCGAAGCTGCTTAATCCACATCGTCCACCTCCCTGCTCCCCCGAACTTCCGGCGCACGCGGAAACAACACGCCGGTAACAGGCCCACAGGAGCGCCCGGTTATTGCGCTGTCTCACTTGATCAAACCCCACGCATCGCGATAGCGCTTACCTTTGGCATTTAGATTGCCCCTGATGACGAAACGCCGACCACTGGGCCCTTGGTAAGTGAGACCAGGAACATTCTTTGATGGAATCACCCAAGTTTCGGGGAGCGACTGAGGATCAGCAATCCGTCCGTGGAAGCACACGAAGACTATGAAGTGGCCTTTCTTCGGCGATTTTAGATTGTCTACGGGCCAGCTCGTAGTTCCAGCGAGACCTTTCACGTCGATAGTGATAGCGTCACCAGCCTCTCTCACTGCTGCTATATCGACGCTTTTTTTGTTTCCCAATGTCAGATTGGCGTCGACGCCGAGGCGATGCAGCACAGAGAGCACGTAAAACTCTGCAGCGAGATTTGTGTTGTAGCCTGTCACTGCCGTACATGCCCTAACGAATAGGATTTTATCCGACATGCAGGAGCATGTTGGATAAGGTCCCGTTGGACTGAACCGCCTGAGTCAGCGCCAAAGTACTTGGGGAACGAATAGCCGACGCGATGCGCGGTGTGTTGCGCGTAAGGCTGAGCGTTGTGGCGATCGCGAACATAGGCGGTGGTTGAGCGCTAGATTTGTCGTCCCTGAGCCGACCCTGACTATGGCGCAGGCCTGATTGCGGGTCAATCGGTGTCCGAGGGACAAGCGTTGAGGGGACCGATGCCGGCGAGGACGATCAGTCATGGGATGGCGGACTAAATGTTGGCAGCACCCCTGGGTGTGGTGGAGCGCGTGCAGGTGGATGATGGGCGGCCAAGACCTGCACGAGGACCATATGCCCGACGCCGCAGTGCATGCAGGTGCGCAAATCGATACCGGCGATCCGCGACCAAAACGCATCGACGGACTCCGGGGTCTGCGCCAGTTCAGGTGAAGGTTGGTCGAGCGCCACTCGGCATTGTGCGAGGGCGCGCCGTTTGCCGCGACTGCCGAGCAATCCACAGTGGCGGATGCGCACGAAGTGGCGGGGCAGCACATGCAGGAGGAAGCGGCGGATGAACTCCTGTGGCTGCAGGGCCATCACTCGGCTGCGACTGCCACTCGCATAGTCCTTATAGCGGAACCGCACGCTGTGTTCGTCCATGGACAGGAGCCGCTCATTGGAGAGCGCAACGCGGTGCGTGTAGCGGCTCAGATACTCAAGCACTTGCGCGGGACCTGCCATCGGGCTCTTGGCATAGACGACCCAGGGCTGCACACGCAGTTCATTGAGCAGCGCCTGTCGTGACCGGTCATCGGTTAGCGGCTCGGTGCTGCCGGCCAGAAGGATCTGCCCATGCTCGAAGACCCGGGTGAGGCTTGCAAGGTATTTGCCGCGAAACACCTGCGAGAGGGCCTTGACCGGAAAGAGGAAGCCGCGCTTGGCAGGGCGCCATTGTCCGGCGCTGGTGAGTGCCCCACCGGTGACCAGCGCGTGCACATGGAGATGCTGCGTGAGCGTCTGGCCCCAGGTGTGGAGGATTAACGTGGCGCCGATCTGTCCGCCAAGCCAGCGTGGGTCAGCGGCGAACTCCAGCAGCGTCTGCGAGGCGGCAGCGAACAGCAATCGATAGATCAGGCGCGGGTTTCCTTGGGCCAGCGCATTGAGTTGATGCGGCAGTGTGAACACGACATGAAAATACGGCGTTGCGATCAAGTCGCGCCGACGGGCTTCAAGCCAGCGTTCTTTGGCCCGAGTTTGGCACTTTGGGCAATGGCGGTTACGACAGGAATGGTAGGTGTAGCGTCGTTCCCCACAGCTATCACAGGCTAGTAGCTGCTCGCCCAACATCGTCGTGCGGCATGTCACGATCGCGCGCATGGCGCGGCGTTGAACCGCACTCAAGCGATGGTCGGTGCCGTAGGCCCCGCCATGCGCACGAAAGATGTCGGCGAGCTCCACCTGAAGCCCAAGGTGCCGCGCGGCGCAGTGCTCGCTAACTCGTCGCGGTGGGCCGTCCGATCAAATCCAATGGCGAAGGCGTGTTCGCTAGATGCTTCTGCGCGAGTTGGAAATAGCGCATGGTGGTGCTCAGACTACCGTGGCCCATGAGCCGCTGGATCGTGTGCAGATCCGTGCCCGACTCGAGTAGATGCGTGGCAAAGGCATGACGCAGTCCATGGATACCGCAGTCTTTGGTGATCCCGGCGCGCTCTTTTGCGGCATAGAACACGCGCTGCGCCGCTTTGACGTTCATCGGCTCATTGGCATTGCGGGTGGCCGGGAATAGATAGCTCTGCCGTCGATACGCTTTCCAATACAGCCGTAGTTCCGCGAGCAGCCTAGTCGACAGAAGCGTGTAGCGGTCTTTAGCGCCTTTGCCCTGTTCTACCCGTATCATCATGCGTCCGCTGTCGATGTGAGCGATTTTGAGGGCGCACACTTCCGAAACGCGCAGTCCCGCCGAGTAGGTGGTCATTAGGATCACCCGGTGCTTGAGGATTTTGGTGCCGCCGATCAGTGCCGCCACCTCTTCGCGGCCGAGAATCGCCGGCAGCTTCTGTGGTTGACGGGCCGCCGGAACTTGAAACTCAACCTCCCGGCGCTTGAGCGTGTGGTGGTAGAGGAACTTCAGTCCATACGTGACGATGTTGCAGCTGCTCCAAGCGAGTTCACGCTCCCGGAGCAGGTGCAACAGATAACTCTGCACTTCGGCTTCACTGATACGCTCCGGTGAGCGGTGGTAATACTTCGCGAGCCCGGCGACCGCATTGAGGTAGGCTTCGCGAGTTCTCCCCGACATGCGGCGTACGATCATGTCGGCATCCATCTGCTGGCGTAACGGGTTCATCGGTCTCTCCTCGTGGTTGGGGGAATCCCAACAGAGAGACTTTCACAAACCTCCGCATCGCCAAAAATCTCAGCAACAAGGCTCCGCATCCACCGCGAAGCGGTTTAGTTCAACTATTAATTATCAGACGGAAACGGGTCATAAACATCCCGATCATAGCTCAGCGACACCCAGTAGGGCGTTCGTCAGCTCCTCGGGCAGATCCAACATCACATCGTGTCCGCACTGCATGGTGATGGTTTTCCAGCCTTTTGCTTTCGCCCGTTCGTAAAACGTGGGAAACGGAGAATCGTTCCAACCAGTGGCCAGGACATACGTCGGGCATTCCACCGGGTTGGCTTTCTCCTTCAGGTTGATGGCCTGTTGGAACGTCGCAAGCGGCTGCATCGTGACCTGGCGGTTCACCCACTCGATATCGCCGGCATTCACATTGAACACTTCGGCGGGAATGGGCGGCACCTTCCAACCTTCCCCGTGTTGCAGCGTGAGTTCGAGCTAAAGAGTTCTTTGGGAAGGTGGCAGCGTGTCATGGAGGCACTCACCGTCCTCGAGAAGAAATGCGTCCAGATAGACCAGCGCGCCAATGCGGTTCGGAACGCGGTCTGCGACGCCACTGACGACGCAGCCGCCGTACGAGTGGCCGCACAGCACCACGTCCGACAGTTCCTCCCAACGAATCAAGTTGACGACGTCGCCGATGTGCGTGTCGAGGTTTACGTGCCGAGATAGCAGGTGCGAGCGCTCACCGACCCCGGTTAAAGTGGGTGTGAACACTTCGTGCCCCCGCGCTTGGAGGGCTCTCCGGACGCGCTTCCAGCACCAACTACCGTGCCATGCACCGTGCACGAGGACGAATGTAGCCATGACCTTCCTCTTTCATTTTATTGAAGGCTCTTGAGCCCAATCGTCGAGCCGCTCCTTGGCTCGCCGAGTACGCAACCGACGATCGCTTGAACTGCTAGACAGCCTGCTGCACACGCCGCCGCTTCGAGAATGAAAAAGTCCAGCCCAAGGCGACCCCGATCAACGGCGCCATGGCCATGAATATCGTGAATAACGTCAGCGGCCGGGACCACGCGATCGACCCAGCGGTCATCATCATGCCCCTGAGCACCAGTCCGAGCCACGCCAGCGGTGCGATCACGGCACACACCGCGCCGGCGATCGTTGGAACATTGCGCTGCGTCCAGCGACCCGCAAGGAAGCAGAGCCCCACCGTCAGCAAGACCACGAAATAGCTATCAACCGACACCAACACAGAGGGAATGATTTCTATTCCAGGCCAGAGAGTGGTTAACGCGAGCTGAGCCAAAGCGGCAACAACAATTCCCAGCGCAGGCAATGCGAAGTTTAGGGCTAGCTTGAGCATCGTGCCATCTCCATGCTGTCCGTAGCTTATGGTATTACCCGAAGCGTCGTCTCCTCTACAGCCCGACGCGCAGCGTATTCAGGCCCCGAAACCCGAAATTGGTCCCCCAGTCGGGCTTCTCGTCAGACAGGCGCAGGTTCGGATATCGCCGGGTCACGGCACGCATCGATAACCGCCCCTCCAGGCGCGCCAGCGTGCTGCCGAGACAGACATGCGCGTCACCCCCAAAGGCCAGATGCCGATTGTGCGGTCGATGCAAGTCGAGCCGGTCGGGATCGGGGTATTGCCGAGCGTCGCGGTGCGCCGCGCCGATCATGAACACGAGCGAAGATCCGACCGGCAGACGTGTGCCGTCTAGCTCGAGGTCAGCCGTTGCACCGCGGCTGAACGCCTGCACCGGACTTTCATAGCGAAGCAATTCTTCCACCGCCGCCGGCCACAGACCGTCGTCGCTGCGCAACTCCCCCAGAGTATCTGGGGTCTTCAGCAAGGTGTAGATTCCATTGCCGATCAGATTGCGCGTCGTCTCGTGGCCCGCGAACAGCAGCATGACGCATTGAGCGTGCAGATCTTCCTCGCTCAATCCACCGGCGGCCTCGGCGGCGTCCATCAGGAGACCGAGCAGATCATCCTTGCGCGCGCCTCGTCGCTCGCGCACTGTCGCCGCAAAATAGCTCTCCAGCTCCTGAATCGCCCGCTGCGCCACGCGCGCACTTTCCGGCGGGCGGCGGAAATCGCCCATCCAGACCGCGATGTCATTGGAGAGAACGACGCATCGGTCATGCAGTTCCTCGGGCACGCCCAGCAATTCACAAATGACCCGGACCGGCAGCGGATACGCGAAGTCCTTGATCAAGTCGACCGTGTCGCCAGTCCGCATCTCGCCCAGCAGGCCATCAATGATCGCGTCCACCTGGTGCCGGAGTTTCTCGACGACCGTCGGGGTGAATCCGCGGTTCATCAGCTTTCTGAGTTCCGTATGACGCGGGGCGTCGCGCATCAGCAGCCAGCGCTGCATGTGACGGACCAAAACGTCAAACTCCGCCAACGCTTCGCCGCTGACGGCGACCAGCGCGGACGCCGGGCGATTCGACGACAGCCGATTGTCGCGGATGACCCTCGTGCACGCCTCATAGCCGAACAGCAGCCAATAGCCGGGCCGCCCTTCGAGCGGCTGCAGCGAAGAGCCGGCGAGGTAATGACGGTAGGTCGGATACGGATCGCGCTGAAACTCGGGCGAAAAGAGCGGGGGAAAAGTCCCTGAAGTTTTCGAGGATACCGCCATGATCCCTCCATGGAGCCGCACGAGTCACCGGCATGAAAACACTCTGCAATGCCAATTTCAACAAGGCGATGCACTAAGCCGGCAAGTACGGTCATCCGCCGTGCCAAAACCCTGTGCAGGGCACGCGGCGGCCTGCTCCCGTTTGACGCGATCGCGGCGCAGGTTGAATCCCTAAACGGTTCGGCGCAAAGTTGCGCCCGGGATTTGCACCGGGCAACCCTTACAAATTCTAATGCGCCTCGCTCCACCCAACCTTGAGGCCCGCGCTATCATCGCGCCATGGCGAAGATACTGCGCTCGTCGCTAATCTTGACCGGTGCCCTGATGAGTTCGTGCGTGCTGCAGCCGCGGAACACTGAGACGGGGGCGGCCGCGGACCAGCGCAGCACCACCGGCGCGCTCCACGAATCGAACGGAAGGTATCTGCTCGATCGAGCGTTCCAGGATTTCTACGACACCGCGTTCGTGCTGACCAATGACGGCAAGACCGCCCCTCGCGTCGTGGGCCAAGCGCAAGTCGCGGCAGCGTTGCAGCACTTCGACGTCGTGTTCTACGGCGAAAGCCACAGCCATCCCGGAGTTCATTTGCAGCAAATGGAGTTGCTGCGCGCACTCTACGCGCGCGATTCGCGCTGGGTGGTTTCCTTCGAACAGTTCGAACGCGACGTTCAAGGCGTTGTCGATGACTACCTAGCCGGGCGCATCGGCGAGAGCACACTGATCGACAAGGGTCGCGCCTGGAACAATTACCCAACGTCGTATAGGCCGCTGCTGATCTTCGCCCGGGATCACGACTTGCCCGTCATTGCGGCGGAAGCGCCGGGCTGGGCGATAACATGCGTGGGACAGTGGGGAACCGGCATCCTCGATCAGTTCACGCCGTTCGAACGCTCCTGGGTGGCCAAGGATCTGCATGTGGTTCCGGGCGCGTATCGCGACAAATTCATGAACTTCCTGGGCAGCTCCCCGGCTCACGGCGGCGGAACCGCCGCGACCCCCGAAACAGCAGCGAAGGCCGAGCGCAGCTACTCTGCCCAGGTCGCCCGCGATGACACGATGGCCGAGTCGATCGACCGCGCCATCCAGGAACATCCCGGTTACAAGCTTCTGCATCTGACCGGCAACTTCCATTCGGCGGGATTTTTGGGCACCGTCGAGCGTCTGCGTATGCGCGATCCCGAGCTCAAGATCGCCGTCATCGAACCGGTCGAGGTCGCCGATCCAAGCGCACCCGCATTCGCCGCCGACAGCTTAGGTGAGGGCACGGTACTGCAGCTCATCTATCCAATTCCCGACGCCTTCGCCGCCGGTGAGGACATGAGCGCGTCGATTGCCAAGGCCATCCATGAGCGCGAGACCAATCGCTGCAAATACCCACCGTCGCCGCCACCGCCACCGCCAACCACCCCCTCACCGCTCTAGAAAAGCCTGTTCGGCGCCTTGCAGCGCCTGAGTGATTCGGCGCGCCCAATCGGCTTGCCCGGCCTCGTCGCCCACCAAGTCCTGGCGTATCTCGATCTCCACATGCGGCAACCCGCGCGCCTCGCCATGGAGCGGAATCGTGTAGTCGGTTTCGTCGCTGACGAAGTACGGTTGGTTGTCGGCGACGATCAGCCCAGCTTCGCGGCGCAATTCATCCAGCACCAGGCCCGCGAAACGGCGGTCGCGGTTGTACAGCACAGCGGCGTGCATCTCGCGCCGCACGCCGTGGTAGATGTTCGTCATACTGTGTTGAGCCACCAAAATCGTCGGCCGGCCGGCCGCCGCTCTTTCGTCGAGCAGCTCGCGTATCCGGTCGTGATAGGGCTCGAAGATCTCGGTGCGGCGGACCGCGGCGTCGGCGTCGCTCAACCCGGCGTTACCGGGGATTTCGACCGATTCGCTGGAGCGGGGGATGGACGCTGCCACCTTCGGATCGCGGTTGCAGTCGATCACCAGCCGCGAATAATTTTGCGCCACCAGCGGCGCATCGAGCGCCGCGGCCACCTGGCGCGCCACGCCCAGCGCGCCGATGTCCCAGGCGATGTGACGCTGCAATTCGGACGCGGGAAGCCCAAGATCATTCAATTGCCGCGGGATGCGGCGGCTGGCATGATCCACGACGATCACGAAATTCGAGCGCCCCTCCCGTCCGATTTCGATGAAGGGCGGCGGTTCGTCGACGGCCAGCAACGCGTTTCCCGCGGCGGACGGGCCGGGGCGATCGCCCGCGGTTGCGCGGGGTCCGGTGCCGGTGTTGGGCGGCGACTGATCAATAGACTTCGGCATAGCGGCGACAACTTTCGCTTTCATCCAAAGATTCCAGGCCCTCACCGCCTACCAACCCGCTGCTTGCCCGTCCTTTCTGAAATCCGATCCGGCACGGTAGTACCTGTCGCCGGGCACCGCCGAACCCGGCTCGGCAACCACCATGATGGCCTGCACGCCGCCCATGTCCTCGCCGTTCACGGATTTCACGCTGTGGCCCATGGCCGCCAGTTGCGGCCCCACCAAATCATACAGCGGCGTCTCGAGATTCAGGACATTCGATACCTGGGAATGCCTGAATCGCGCCATGTCGGCCGCGGCCTGCAGGTTGGCGCCCAGGTCGAGAAGGTTGACCAACAGTTGCGCATGACCCTGCGCCTGCATGTCGCCGCCCATCAGAGTGACCGTCATCAAGGGCTCGCCGCCGCGCATCGCGAATCCCGCGGACAGCGTATTGAACGGCCGCTTGCGCGGTTCGAGGACGTTCGGGCTGCGCGGATTGAGCGTAAACAGGGCGCCGCGGTTATGCAGCATGATCCCAAAGCCCGGCACCGTGATTCCGGAACCGAACACGCCGAAATTGCTGTTCACCCACGACACCATATTGCCGTCACTGTCGGCGGCCGAGAGCACGATGGTATCGCCGCCGGGCAGCGTGAAATCTCCCTCGGGCCCCGGCGTGGCCGCGTGCTGCGGATCGATCTTGCCGCAGAGCGTTGCCGCGTACGATTCGGACAACAATTTGGCGAGCGGCACCGCAACGAAATCCGGGTCAGCGTTATAGCGATAAAGATCGGCATACGCGAGCTTCTTCGCCTCCACCATCAAGTGCCAGTATTTGGGAGTCGTGGGTCCGAGCGAAGCGAGCGTCTCGCCCGGCGCCCACTGCGGCAGGCACGCCTGAAGAATATTGAGATACTCGTCTGCCGCCCACGCCTGCGAAGGCGGCGGCAACTCGAGAATGTCGACGCCATGATACTGAACGCGGGCCGGCTCCACCCACCTGCCCTTGAAGTTCGCCAGATCCTTGAGAGTCATGGTCCCGCCCAGAGCCCACGACTTGGCGACGATGGCCGCGGCGATTTCACCTTTGTAGAACCCATCGCCGCCCTTGGCCTGCAGCAGGCGCAACGTCCGCGCGAGATCGGCATTCTTGAAAATCTGCCCGGGCACCGGAGGCTTCCCGTTCACGTACCACGTCTTGACCGACTCGGGGTCCGGTTCGGTGCAGCATTTCTCCAATGGTACGGAAAGCCTTTCTCTGCGTACTGAACCGCCGGTGCAAGGACCTCCTTGAACGTTAGTTTGCCGAAGCGTTTGAGCGCTGCCTGCCAGCCCCACACAGCGCCGGGCACTGTCACCGGCAAGATCCCGCTCGGCGGCATCCCCGAACCCGGCCCCCAATTCTTCGGATTCCAGTGGTAGCCGAGCGCGTTGAAGTGTGCGACGGTCGCGCCGGACGGCGCGGTTCCGCTCGCGTTCAGCACGTAAATCTTTTTGTCCTTGGCGATGTAGATGACGGCAAACAGATCGCCCCCCACGCCCACCATCATGGGTTCCACCACGTTGAGCACGGCGGCCGTTGTCACGGCCGCGTCGATCGCGTTGCCGCCCCGCAAAAGAGTTTGCAATCCCGCCTGCGCCGCGAGCGGTTGACTGGTCACCACCATCCCGTGCTGCGCCATGACCTCGGAGCGGCTCTGCGCCGGCCACCCCTCGGCACGAACGCCGCGAACGGCGCTGCAAAACGCGGGCTGCGGTTCGGCCCCGCACGCGGCGCGGGGCGGCATCTGCGCGCCGGGCGGCGCCTGCGCGCCGGCGAGAGTCTGCGCAAAAACGCAGCTGCCGCCTGAGACCATGAACAGCAATTGGACAGTCGCGACGATTGTTACCTTTTGCATAGCTAGCACTCAAATTTTGCGTGTAAAGCTGCCGACGGCCGGCTAGGCACCTGCATGAGATGCCGGCGCGAGTCGAGACGATATCGCGATGGCCGGGCGCGAGCGCGGCACCATCGTTGGTTGGGCCGGCCGGCAACCGACTGTTGCTTGGCCCGGCAACCGGGTCACTTCGCCCGCAAATCTTCCAACACGCGGCCGACCTGGGCTATTTCGTCGTCGTGCGGTTGGTCGCGTAGAGTTTCCTTCAGCGCGTCGGCATACCATTCACGCATGGCGCGTACCTGCAATAAGCGATCGGCGTATGCCGCTGCCGCCGTATCGAGGGTGAGGCCATAGCTCTGGATTCTGAACGCCACCGGCGCGTAGAAGGCATCGACCGCGGTAAACGCGCCGCCCGCAAGATAGGGACCCCCGAAGCGGCGCAGGCCATCGTTCCACAGGGCGCCGAGCCGGGCGAGATCGCGCTCGAGCCCCGCGGGAAATTCATGGAGCCGAACGCGAAGGCCGCAACTCATCGAACAGCGACCGCGCAGCTCGCCGAATGAGGCGTGGATCTCCGCCGCCGCGCTTCGCGCCCACGACCGCGCGCCCGCGTCGGCGGGCCAAACGCCCCGATGCCGCTCGGCCAAGTATTCCGCGATGGCTAGCGATTCCCATACCACGGTGTCGCCATCGATCAGGCAAGGGACCTTCCCTGTAGGAGAAATCCTACGATAGCTTTGCCAAGTCGTTTCGTCGCCGAAGGCCACCAAGCGCTCGCGAAATGGAATCTCGAGCACGCGCATCAGCACCCACGGCCGCAGCGACCATGATGAATAGTTCTTGTTCGCTATGTGTAAATCGTACATCGATTTCCGCCCGAAACGCCGCGCAGGCGTTCGCAACCGCCCAATCCCGGGAGATAAACATATCTCGCCGCGCCGATCAATGCGCAGTAACTTGTAGCTAGGCGCCTGCACGCCCTGATTTCAGGCGATCACAGCGATTTCGAGCGGCCAACGCCGGACGATTGCTCTTATCGATGCAGGATTGCTGCGCGCGATCTTAACTTCATGGCATAGGTTCGTAGCACAGCACAACATTGCCATTGCCGAAGGCCCGCGACTTGGTGAGCTTCATTGGCAGCTTCTTTTTGACACCTTCGAATAGAGTCCGGCCATTGCCCAGCACGAGCGGGCTGACCACGATTTGGTATTCGTCAATCAACCCAGCGCCCGCCAATTGCGCAACGATGCTGCCGCTTCCCATGATCGTCATGTTCGGACCAGGCTCCCGCTTTAACTTTTGGACTTCCGTTGTCAGCTCGCCCTTCACCAGCGTCGTATTGTTCCATGAGGCTTTGTCCAACTTCCTGGAAAATACGATCTTCGGCAGACTGTTCATCCTCTCGACGACAATGGGATTGCTCTGGGCCGCAAAGGGCGTCGGCCAGAAACTCGCCATGAGGTCATAGGTGACCCTGCCGAACAATAGCCGACCTCCACCGCTGGCGTTCTCCGAGACAAATGCTTGCCACTCCGGATCTTTTTTGTGGGCCCAGCTCATGTCCCCATTTGCGTCCGTAAAGTATGCATCGAGAGACACCATGTTGTAGCTCACGAGTTTTGGCATAGTCCTCTTCCTTCTTCATTGAAGCAGCCAGAGTTAAACAAGCGATCATCGGATTTCAGACGATTGCTCTTGCGCACTTTGCAGCCAACGCAGTGATCCGGGCGTCGTGAGAATCTCGCCCGTCTCTAGCAGCGTCTTGATGCCGGAGAGAATCATCGGCCAGCCGCCGTACAGCTGACTGTTGGCATCCTCGCGCAATTGATCATGCGTGACCTTGAGCAGACAGGAATCGCCCACCGGCTCGATCTCCCAAGTCACGCGCGAGGTTCCCTCGCTCTTCACGTCCTCGCCCCACAGTGCCCGAAAGCTCTGGACCAGCCGTCGGGGCGGATCCACCTCCAAATTTTCACCCTCCAAGATCGGCATTCCGCCACCGCGGCCCTCGTAACGGGAGGACGGCGTCCAATCCGAAGTGACGACGACTCCAAAGTTATACTTGCGTCGCATCTCCTTGTCGGTGATTGCCTTCCAAAGGTGCTCAGGCGTCGTCTTGATATAGATTTCGAATATTTTCTTCATTGTCCTATCCTCCAGACTATGTTTGAGGTCGCTTAACGCCGCTACCCAGGGCGCAGTGAACTTGTTTACCCAGCGATCGTGGATGAGCCGGATCGGGACCGCGTTCAGGAAATGCAATTTCTCGCGCCCCTGCCGCCGAGTCACGACGAGACCCGCCTCCTCGAGCAACTTCAGATGCTTCATGACGCCGAAACGCGTCATCGGCAGCCGCTTCTCGAGCGCGCTCAAGGTCTGCCCGTCGTCCTTGAACAACTTGTCGAGCAGTTTTCGACGCGTCGGATCCGCGAGCGCTTTGAACACGTCATTCATGGCCACAACGATACGTGACCATTTGGTCACCTGTCAAGCGACGCTGAAAAACCTAAGAGGATGTATCCACGCGGCGGCGTCGTCATCGCCGGCGTCGTGGTGCTATCGAGCGCCCGCGCGTTGCAGCGCCGCGACAATTGCCGGTTGATTCCCGGCGATGGCAGCCTGAAGAGGTGTGATGCCGCGTGCATCGGCTGCATTCGGATCGGCACCACGTGCCAGCAACGCCTCGACAGCAGCGGTCTGTCCATGCAGCGTCGCCAGCATCAACGCAGTGCGGCCGTTTTCATCACGCACGTTAACGCCGGGTTGATTGCCGAGCAGCGATTGCAGTTTCGTGACGTCGCCGATTTCAGCTGCCCGCCGCAACTCCGCGGCTGGCTCTGCCGGCGCCACGGGCGCGGCTGCCTGCGGCGGCGCCGGCATGGCGCTGACGGTAGACGTGGTGGTGTGCGTGCGCCGGGCGTCTGTCTCCGAATCACTGCTGGCTGCTGCCCCACTTCGTGCCTTGGCCGTGCTCTGCACTTTGGCCGGCGCGTTGTTCGCGGCGATTTTTGCTGCTGAGTCTGAGGTTGGCGCTGCGTTGCCCTGCGCTTCGGGTGATGCTGGCGAAGGCGAAGATGCAGGCGAAGGCGGTCGTTCATCTGCAGCCGACCCCGGCGGCTGCTCTTTGATCTCTGCCGGTGTCGCCGGCGTTGCGGCCGCCCTTGGTTGCGAAACCTGAGCGGGCGCCGACGCGGACCTCGGGGGAGCGCGCGGCGTGAGAAATTGCGGCGCAATCAAAACTCCGGCGAGCACCGCCGCGGCGAGCGTGCCAAAGGCCGCCGGCCGCCACCATGTTTGACGTCTCGACGGTCGCGTGGAGCCGATCCTAGTAGGGGCATTTTTGGCCGTGCGCTCCTCCGCCAACCGCGCGGCACGTTCGAGCACCGCTCGACGCACCGATTCGCTCGGCCGGCTCGGGTCGAGTGCCGAGATGCGCCGGTAGTGCTCGTCGACATCCTCTGATTCGTCTTTGCCCGGAGGTATTTCGTTCATGCGTAGTCCTTGAGCAGTTCGCGCAACTTCGTACGCGCATAGCGCAGACGGCTTTTGGTCGTCTCGAAGCTCGTGTCGGTGATCGCCGCGATCTCCTCGACGCTCAGGTCGCCCTCGACTTGCAGCAGGAACGCTTGGCGCTGTTCTCCGGGTAGTTCCTCGATGGCGCGAAGCAGCGCACCCGCCTGATCCCGCGCCACCGCCGCCGCGAGTGGACCGGCGCCGGGATCCGCGGTTAGCTGCTGAACCACCGATTCGGCCTCGTATCCCAGCGTTTCCAAGCTCGTATGCCGTCGACCCGTGCGAATCGAGTCGATCATCCGATTGTGTGCAATCGTGAACAGCCATGTCGTGAATCGCGCCGATGCCTCATAGCGCGTCGCGTCCCGAGCGACGGCGAACCAAACCTCTTGCATCAACTCGTCCGCGGTAGCCCGATTGCCCACATTGCGTTCAAGATAACGCCAAATGCGCATTTCATGCCGCCGATAGAGCAGCTCGAAGGCCGCGGCATCGCCGCGGCCGTAGCGCGCCATCAGCGCCTCGTCGCTCTCGTCCGTGACCGTCATTCAACGCAGTATGGCAGTTCCTCGACGCTCTATCCTCGAGGATCCGGCACGTACTGCTGCTCGGGTGAGGCCGGGAACGGGTTGACCATGGGCGTAGCCGGGCGCGGTCGCTTGATGATGCCCATGGCGAATAAGTTGTCGAGACTGTCATAGCGAATGCGGATGACTTCATTCGGCTGGCTCTGCATTCTCGAGAATTCGGTGTGGTTGACGTACGAGTACTCGCGCTCGCCGTGGCCCGTGCCGAGTTTGGGCGCGGGGACGGCGGACGCCAAGTTGGACGGCGCCAACTTGGATTCAGCCGCCGCCGCGGAGTTCGACGCTCTCCCCGCCGGCGCCTTCGCCGCAGAATCACTCGGCGGCGCCGAGTCGGATTCGAACGCGCGCGGTGCCTCCGGCCGATTCGGGGATTGCCCGATCATTGGCCCACCCTGCACGGGCGGCGCAGCGCGCTCGCGAAAAATCGCCACGCCGATGACGCCGACGTTGGCCGGCCGTCCGGTGCGTTCTGCGTAGGAATTGGGAGACGCGGTGAACGTGAAT